>Ga0209972_10002701_pt1 | contig 14350 bp, 35 predicted proteins | sample NOAtaG_7_FD_187302 | JGI IMG/M metagenome (GOLD analysis project Ga0209972, IMG submission 187302) | Freshwater lake microbial communities from Lake Erie, under a cyanobacterial bloom - NOAA_Erie_Diel1S_2200h metaG (SPAdes) (version 2) | ecosystem: Environmental > Aquatic > Freshwater > Lake ... | reverse complement strand
GGAAACAATGGACGGGGATAGCCACAATGATATCAAAGAAGGCTATCTGAAATGTAGGTCGAGTATGGCGGAAGCCGACATTGTTTTTCCTAATCCTACGGATTTGGCTTGAGTGGATATAGTCAGCGAAAAGTTAAGGTATTGACAAGAGTTAACCGATAAGATATACTACAATCATGAGAACACACTACGAAGTACGATTCCATCTTGGTCGTGGTGAAAATTATATGCACTGGCAAGTAAAAGCCATGTGTGGCAGGAAGAAACTAGATGAGTTTTATTATAATCCTGCACAATATCAATTAGAGATGATTGGGTGCAAACTGATAAATAAAATTAATAAGGCTAAGAAAGTTCATGCGGCTGGTATTAAAGATGTATCCGGTTGGGTAGAGTGTGATACGGTTATCGTAAATAACGAAATTGATATTGACAATCTTGAAAAGTTATATTATAATCCTATTCGTGATCCGATGTGGAGACGCGAAAGTGATTGTGGAGAGTTTGCTTGGGACGATTCCCAGTATGCTACGCTGATTACAAATAACAAACAAGTTTATATTCTAGAGGAAAGAACATGATTAATGTTGGTATGACGATTCGTGAATTGGTGAGCATTGCTTCTAACCCCAGTTGCAACGGCGATCTTTATGATCGTATCATCAAGGCTCTGGAACTCGCTACTGGCAACGAGAAGTTGCTGGTCGCTTGTAATGGAGCACAGTATGATGGGCAGTATTGGGATCACAAGATCGCTGCAATCAAGAGCCTTCGTTTGGCTAATGGTTGGGGATTGAAGGATGCCAAGGATTGGATTGAAGAGGCTGTAAACTATCATAAAACGATGTTTACCAAGCCTCTTGATCCCGAAGTGGCACACAAACTGTGTGAAGAATTGGGTAAGTATGGCTGTTCGTGCTGGACAACTAACGCCTAATCAAAAGCCAAATGCCAAAATGGCAGGCGGCCCGCGAAAGCTGCCAAAATGACATATAGAAAAAACTCATGCTGATACTTGACAGTGCCGATACTAAGTGTAGAATGATAGCATCACGCAACAAGATGCCATCCGATCCCAACCGCAAGAAAGTTCGGATTGGCTCTTGACAAGTGATGATAACGTTGTAGAATAGATTTACTTGGTTGATAACACTAACTTGGAAAGGGTTGATTATGCGTACTTATGATTTTGCGGTTGCGATTGCTTCGGATGCTCTGGATACGGAAGTGGTTGAGGATACGATCAAGCAGTCTCTTGTTGATGGTCTGCCGGAAGGTACTCTTGTGGTGGTCAAGGCACAGGGTATCAAGGATTATAGCGAGCAGGGCTGGAAGGTTGCTCGTAATCGCAAGTTCGGTGTGGGTGTGAAGGAAGCGGGTGATGGTCACAAGGCTAAGACCACCAAGGCTACGGCCGAGGTTGTCTCTTGACTTGACAAAACTGGACTATGCCAGTATAAATAGATTTTAGGCATAGTGCGGCGGGGTAAAACCCGCGTAATGATGTCGGGCAATACCCGACCTAGCAGAGTCTAACCAACTGATAACCGGAGTGGTTTCCGGGAAGGGGTCTGCTGCTAGTAATATAACGATGGTAAAGTGATCCCACCATCAACCGTATAGCCCACACGGGACGCCGTGATGGGCTTTGCGGCATTGACGGCCCCATAGTTAAATGGATATAACAATCGCCTTCTAAGCGATTATTGGAGGTTCGATTCCTCCTGGGGCTATTATCCTGCCAAAATGGCAGGCTCCGCGGCCCTTCTGCCAAAATGGCAGTTATTTTTCTCAAAGTTTTTCGTGTTGACAACCCGATAACCTAGTGTAGAATCACTAGCATAAGGAGACAATCATGAAAACCGCAGATGGTAATGATAAGTTGGGTAAGGGTTGCATCGTGGTTTCGCGTCCGGTTGGCGATACTTGTCCGCCAGACTGTGATTATCTTGGTAATGGTTGCTATGCTGAAGCCACCGAGAATCAGTATAAAAATGCCCGTACCGCTGGTTTTGCTAACGTAGTCACGGAGAAGAATAAAATCCGTGCTATGATTCTTGATGCAAAACGCCGAGAGAAGTCTATTCGCTGGCATGAGCGTGGCGACTGGTTTCTCAACGGAGAACTTGACCTTGAATATGTTGCAAATGTAACGTGGGCGTGCGAAAGTATTCTTGCTGATGGCGATAGTCTGCCCGATATGTGGTTTTATACCCATATTTACGATAGTCGGCTCGTTAGTCTGGAAAAGTATATGAATGTTTATGCTAGTGTTCACGACGATAACGATATGAACGAGGCTAAGTCACAAGGTTTCAAACTTTTTGCATGGTGTGATAGCGATATGAAGGTGGCTCCCAAGCGACCCAAGAATAAGAAAAAGGCTGATGCTTGGAGGGCTAGTCTGCCGAAACTTGTGGTACTGAACGAAGCAAAGTTTGTGGTTTGCCCCGAGATTCGTCGCGGTCGTGATATTATCACTTGCACTGGCACGAAAGATAGTATAGAATGTAACTTGTGCGTCAAGGGTCTTGGTAATGTTCTCTTTCCTGCACACTAGAGGATAATATGGAAAACTGGCGACTAATTGACGATACTAAAATCCGTCATGTTTGGCGTTGTGTTCATTGTGAAGATGAAGTAAACATTACGCCTTGGTGGTATCAGGATAATGGTACCCCGGTTTGTGCTGATTGTGATGAAGATATGAAGTATCTTGGAGCAGAACTGAATCATGGCTAAGTTTTATATTAAAAGTGGAACTCTGGAAGTTATTCTTGGGGAAAATGATCCTCTTGAGGCTGCTATTAAGGGGCTAATGCTTACTAATAAGTTTGATACTATTGACGAATATTTTTATGTAGACGAAAGAGGATATAGGGATTATGTTAGTGCTGATTCTAAAACTAATGTAATTGCTACTAAAAGCATTGTTAGGGCTGCTGGGTGGGAACTTTCCAGGGATGACGATCTCCTGCCATAATGGCAGGCCGCCCGAGCAACCTGTCAATTTGGCAGTCTAAAGTTTTGGGTGTGAATGGCCGATATTTTTTCTATGAGCAAGCATTTGACAAGGAGGTCAAATATGATACAATGGGTAGGGATTCTGCTTACTGTTCTTGGTTTAGCATATACTGGTGTAAAGGATTATCAAAAAGGGGATATTAAAATCCCAGAAATCAAAAAGCCATTGACAACCGTAAAGTATCCGATACAATACTGTTTAATGGCATATGACCCTAACTTAGATAAGGTTTTCTATTTACACGAAAATGGACAATGGTATGATTATGCCCCACAACAACGACGATATGCGACCACGCCGCAACTATATCAAAATCAAGGTCAAGAAGCCTTGGGAACTGTCAACAGGTCACAGGGAACACAAGCATACCGTTATGGACAACAGGCCCAAGCGTATGCGTACCCGTCGAGATATTGACAAAAGTTGGCGTATGGAGTATGATATATAGCCGTATCTACCCATGTGGATAGAGCGATCTTGACTCGTTAGAGATAGCGAGTCTTGTAATGCCGGTATAGCATAGTGACAATGCGACTGATTTGTAATCAGTTGACGGGAGTTTGATTCTCTCTACCGGCTTTGATCGAGAGTGGTGTAATGGTAGCACAAGTGACTTTAACTAACTGGAGTGCATTTAGAGAAATCTTTATGTATAATCTGTCAAATTCGGAAAACGCTGTAAAATGCCAATTCCGAGCCAAGCCTTAGAAATAAGGAAGGTGTAACGACTTGACGGCAGACACCTAAAACAAATGTCATGGTGAAGGTAAAGTCTAGACCACAAACCGGAAGGGTGGTGAAAACCATAGTGGTACGTGGATCACTTTGTCTAGGTTCAAATCCTGGCTCTCGAATTTAACTTTTGCCAATATCCTAGCATATTGGTTAACTGTATACCATATGACTTTGCCCATTTTCTTACAGAATTATCTGTTACTCCATATTGTTTAGCTATAGAAGTCATAGGCATATTTTGTATTAAGTTTTCAAGTTCTTCTTTGGACGGCCTGTCTACTTTTCTGCGATTATATCTAGGAACGCGTCTATCTTTAAGTTCTCTATGCTTTTTAAATCTTTTGCCAGCATAAGTGTCTGTTTGACTATGGCAATTAGGACACAGAAAACACAAATTAGATAATCTATTATCGTTAGGTATTCCATTTTTATGTTCTAATTGTAAAGAAATTTTTTTATTATTCCATATATCCTTAAGTCCACATTCTGCACATTGGTAAGGTATTAAATTATTTCGAATAATTCTTTTTTTAACAGAATTTCTGTTTACTGTTCCGTTCTCACAAAAGTATTCTTGGTCAGTTTTTCTAGGAGTAAACCTTTTACCTTTATTGGACGCTTTACCCAATGCAATATGAGACAAGTCTATATTTTCTTCTTTAGCTCTTCTTTTAACAGTATTATGGTTGCCTCCCTTATTGTTTAAACTAAAATATCTCAATATATCTGCTATAGTATTAGATCTAGATACGAGATCAGCAAATTCTTCTGTTGAAATTGACCATATTATACTGCGTTTTTTTCTATTCATGTACCACTCCTTATTGGTATCATTATAGTACACCGTTCTGTGGTCTTGACAAGTTGTTTTTATGTAGTATAATACATAAAGATGCTCGGTGGCGAAACTGATAAACGCAGTTGACTGTTAATCAACCGTCGAAAGACTTGCTGGTTTGAATCCAGCCCGAGCAGCTTATATGTGTCGGAGGCTGACGTAGAGTTACGAAACCCCAGTTTAGCATTGTTCTGGTCAAACAAAAACGATGCTTTATATTGGCGTAGTTCAACGGTAGAATAACTGTCTCCAAAACAGTAGATGGTGGTTCGATTCCACCCGCCTTTGTTTTAGCTAATCCTACGGATTTGCGGCTGGTGAGGATAGTCAGCGAAAAGTTCAAGATTTGGTCTTGACAAACCGATATAGATTGATACAATCCAATGTATAAGGATCTCTAACTCAATGGTAGAGTAGCGGCCTTTTAAGCCGTAAGTTCTGGGTTCGAGTCCCAGGGGGTCCACTGAACGGTTGGTGTAGTATAGAGCAAAGGAGAAAGTATCTATGTATCATGAAAATATCGAATATGATTATGAGCAGATTCTAGCGGATAGTGATGATCTATTCGATTATGAGGATGACGAATATGACAATGACTACATCGACCCTAAAGAATATGATCATTATTACCACGATATTGTGGATGAACTAGACGATTTCTAAACTTTCTCCTCAATGGACGCAACTTGGTGGGACAAGTATTCTATCATAAGGATTATACCTTTCTTTCTTTTCTAAGTACGTTCGAATCGTACCGTCCATTTTAATGAATGTTTTAAATATGCCAATTGAGGATGTTCGTAAAACTGTTGATGGAAAGTATATTCAAGGATCATCTCATACTTGTCATGTATTGAATCATAAGAATCGAAATAAGATTATCATTAAGGCAGTTTGTGATTTAAGAAAAATTAGTGATAGTTTTGATAGCATTGCGTGCTGTGGTGTAAGTGGTTTGATGGTGGTTCCTCAAGTTGCAGAACTACTAAACAAACACATCATCGTTGTACGAAAGGGCGAAAAATGCTATTCAGAGTTTCGTACAGAGGGGGTTGCCCCTTTCCGATATATTATATTAGACGATTTAATTTGTTCTGGTTCTACCGTTAAGCATATTAAACAAACATTAAAAGAAGAATATTCACGCTCTCAATGTGTGGGAGTTTATTGTTATCTTCCTAATGAAACCGCATATAGAGCGGACGAGGAAGGTAGTAAACTTTGCCAACGCGATCTTGGGATTCCACTATTGAATCTCTAACTGCCAAAATGGCAGATCGCCCGGCCAGACTGCCAAAATGGCAGAAATTTTTTCGCAATTTTGACTCTTGACTAGCCGATATCATACTGTAGAATCAGCGTATCGGAACGAGAATCATAAACACGAAAGGGACAAAGATGCCTGCTGCTGTTGAAAAGATGATGTTTGTTGGCGAAACCCCCTGGCATGGTCTTGGTAATCAGGTTGATGAGGGTATTAACGTCAACGATGCTATCGTTGCTGCTGGTCTTGACTGGGAAGTTGGATTGAAGGATTTGCAGACTGTTGATGGTATTCCTGTTAATCATCGTGCCACCTATCGCAAGAGTGATGGTAGCGTTCTTGGTGTTGTTGGTCCTCGTTATACTCCGCTCCAGAATAAGGATGCTTTTGATTGGTTCCAGCCATTTCTCGATGCTAATGAGTGTGCTATTCATACTGCCGGATCGCTTCATAGCGGTCAGAAGGTCTGGGTGCTTGCTCAACTTAATCGCGATAATAGCGAGATTGTTCCGGGTGACGAGGTTAGCAAGTTTATCCTGCTGTCTAATAGTCATGACGGCACAACCGCTATTCGTGTTGGATATACTCCGATTAGAGTGGTTTGTGTTAATACGCTTTCTTATGCTCACAAGCATAATGATAGCAAGTTGATTCGTATTCGTCACACTCGCTCCAGCCAGAAAAATCTGGAACAAGTTCGTGATATTATGGACAATATTAATGCTGGTTTTGAGGCTACTGCGGAACAGTATAGGTTTCTTGCTAGCAAGCGTTTTAACCAGAAGGATATTGAGAAGTATGTGAAGGTTGTGCTGAATATTAAGGGTGCGGACGAGGATATTAAGACTCGTACTCGTAATATTATGGATGATATTCTGGAGCGTATTGAAGGTCCGAAGCAGAGTGCTACTAATATTCGTGGTACTTGGTGGGCTGCTTATAATGGCTTCAATGAATATCTGAACTATGGTAAGGGTCGCACTACCGATAATAGGCTCGACAGTCTCTGGTTCGGTGTTAATGCTAATGAGAATAATAAGGCGTTGGAATCTGCTATGGAGTTTGCTAACGCTATCTAATCTTTCATATCACGATGAAAGTGGAAATCACCGTGGGGGAAACCCTGCGGCGGTTTCTTTTTATTTTACATCTGCCAAAATGGCAGGCTGGCCGCCCGGCCTGTCAAGATGGCAGTCTTAACATTTTATTAAAGAATCTAGTTTGTCTCATTGTGTAACACGCGGCATGACGATACAATGGTGGTGTAAGTGGTTGCTACTACTGGGGTTATGACTAATAATAGAAAGAGATAAAATAGTATAATATAGAATATAAAATATTTTCTTAAAATTGTAACTATTTAATTGTTTTGCCTAATCCTTCGGATTTGCTGCCTGTGCTGTTAGTCAGCGAAAAATAGGGATACTTTAATTATGCAGAAAGAATGGATGATTAATTGTTTTAGTTATGTTCATGGGAAAAAGAACGCTTTCGATCTTGCTAAAGTATTAAATAAGTTAAAATCTAATTCTAGTAAACTCTTTTCAGTTTGGTTAATTAGTCCTGGTATTTATTGTGTTATGGGTGAGGTTACTAGGCGTGATTGGATATTTTTAGATTTGTCAAGTGATTTTATGGAGATTTAATATGGTTCAAGTGACCGATAAAAATCGTGAAGATATTATTCGATCATATGCTCATCGTCTTTTAGATGATATGGACTGGAATACTCTTTATAGTTTTGCTTATGAAAGATTAGTAGAAAGTAAAGATTTAATGGATAATGAACCCTTGGAACAAGAGATTCTTGAATATTGTCCAGAAGTATTGGAGGATTAATAATGAAAATTGTAACTATTAGTATGGACTTGGTTATTGATGAAGATACCACAGACAAGTATGATATGGCTATTTATCTTACTGATAAGTTGTATAGTGATCCTGAGTTTTTTGGTGATTTTGGTGAGGAGAATATTATTAGTATTAAGGAGTTTGAATAATGAAAGTTATTGTGGTATTTGATTTTCCAGAAATCTCCGATCCTGATAGTAGCGATGCTACATTTGTTATTGATAGTCTAAGTCATGATCTTGATGGATTGTGTCTGGATGGTGAATATGATTGGTATATTGATGATGCAGTGCAGTGAGGTGTGTGTGTCTTATACTAGGTATAAATCGGCCACTGTCAAATAAGAGATTTATATGTAAATAGCACTGTATATATAATATATTACTTCCACCCGCTGCATAATATATATTAGCAATAAGGTATCTTGTCAACTAAAATTTTTTTATTCTGCCTCGTTGTAACCTATTGAAACTCAACAACTTGCAGCATGGGTGCCGATATGGTACAATGAGTGTGGGACTGATGTTACATTCTACCACAATGAGGTGAATTATTCTTTCAATTATGATGATTTGTGGCTTTATTGTTGGTGTGATTAATTATAAGTAATTTTAACAAATGGAGATTAATTTTATGAAAACAGCTCTTTTTGCATCATTGGTATTCTTTGGTTTGACCGGGTTTAGTTTTGGTGGTGATTGTACTAATGGATTTTGTAATCGCCCCTCTGGGCGCGTTCTATCAACAACCAAGAGTGTTGTTAAGGAAGTAGTCAGGGTTCCTAGCAGGGTTGTTACAACCTTGAATAGTCGCCGTGTAACTAGGGTCAGGTGATTCTGGTAGCGGTTAGAGGTCAGGCAGATATTGGTTTGCTGCACCGCTTTGCTAAAGCGGGCCGGATAAAACCGGTGAGAGTTCGATCCTCTCGACCTCTGTTAATTTTATGGTCACTTGTTTTTCCCAATCCTATGGGGTTGGTTTTTGTGGTTGTAGTCAGCGAGATTATGCTATACTTTAAATTAGAAAATATTAAGAGCGATCAAGATCTGATAAAGATTATTAATAAGATTAAACAGAGTCTAGGTAAAATATCACAACCATCAAATAAGATACTAGCAATTAAGATTCAAGATATAACTGTCAACGATAACACTATGATTCCAAAACTAGAAAATAAAAATTTATAATTAAGTATTATATATTTCGCACTATTTTAATGAATTATTTACAAGCTTGTATAAAATAGTTATTATAAAATTTCATTAGATAATTGTAAGTATATTTTACTGCCGTCTGCATTGCAGCAATTAGGGTTTATTACCATAACTCCAAACGTTGCAGTATTTAATGGGCTGGGTAATATAGATCCAATAACTGTGTTAGCAGGATCGAAGACATATTCATTTGGCATAGGATTTGGAGGCGGAACATACGTTCTTGGCACAAAAACTGATCTGTTTGTTGGGGGACACGGAAAAATTGTACCGACTGGCAATACTTCTCCGTACCACCTTACACTTTCAACAACCACACATCTTCCAGTAGGACAGCAGCAATAAATCTCTTTCTCAAGAATATAATAGCCGTCATTTGGATTTGATATTGCTGGATTATTTTTTCTACCTCGCGGCAAACCTAATGGTGGATACTCTATAAAACAGCAGTCTAGGTCATAAACACCTATTCTCCTAAAATATCTATTACTACCATCAAATGCTTGAAATCCTATGCTAGCTTTAAAACTAGGACTATTGGGATCAATAGCAAGAAGAGCATTATTTTTTATAATTAATTTATTATTGCTTATTTTTAAAGATAACATTTATAGCCTCTCTTGATAAGAGATACACCATATATAGTTATATTCATAGAATTAGTAAAATTAATATTGATCCGATTACTCATATTTAATTTTACTTTATAAGTAGAATCAACTATAACATAGTAGTTGACTACTACAGATGTTTACCTACTATATAGTAGGTGTATCACCTTAACTTATCGGTTTTGGCGAAATGGGCGCAGTCAGCGAGATTTTATGACTAAGAAGAAGAAAGACAATAAAATAAAGAAATGTAATATTAAAAAATCATGCAGTAAAAAATGTGATAAGGTTTGCTCTAGAGAAAAGGTTTATGGAGAACCTATGATAGTTAAACCCATGAGGCCAGTTAGTGAATATTACAATTTAGAAACGGGCGAAATTTATCCAAAAATTTTCTTCAAGGAAAGTTGGTGGACAAAATTCCTAAGATTCATAGGACTAGCACCATGAGTTTCTTATTGGCCCAATATAATTATAAAGTTAATAAACCAATAGTTCCCACTCTTATTCATGATGATAACACAAGACTAATAGTTATAGCAGTAGGACTAGTAATAGTATTCTCTATCCTGTATAAATTGGTAAAATACTATGCTATCATATAACCTGGGATATTTACAAGATTATAGTCTGCTCATTTTTGGGGCCGCCTTTATATTTTTTCTATCTTCATATACTTTTTTATCCCATGACTACTCCCCCATAGATGAGAATGAATATGAACCCTGAGAGTAAGTTTTGGATTTTTATTTCACTAGTATATCTTTTCTGCATAATTTTCACAATAAACATAGTAAATAAGGAAAATCAAAAATGAACGAATTTCATAAGCCTTTTATTAAAAGTCTGGTACTTATTGCTATAGTTACAGTATTTGCTATGGTTTCTAGTCGCTATTTACTCAATTTTCATTCAAATACCTATTATAAAACCATAGAATACTCCTCTCAAAAATCCCAGTTTGGGACAGTATACGGCAAAGAATAGCGTATACTATCTATTTTATGATAAAATCGCCGTATTTTTACTTATTGTAAATGCCCGTGGTAAAAATTGGGTTAAAGACCAATACTAGAAATGGCCGATAAACCCTCTTGACAACCCTCTCTGCTTCTGGTATATTTGGTGCTGTTAGTAGTGGTAGTTTTCTTAATATTTTGGGGAAAAAATGTATAAAAATGTATTGTTGACCGATAGAGAGATAGCGATTTTAAAGACTGTTATCAATCAAACTTTGCACGAAAAAATTGTGCCAGAAGCCAAAAATTTGACCATTATTCTTAACCGTTTGAGGCAAATCAAGATTACTAATACTTATAATCAAACTGTGAATTATGGTAAATGGGGTTGAAATGGATCAGGAATTGATTCTATAGATAAAGAATGGGTCATTGGCCCACAAAAACATGAAATTCTCCCAAGAACAAGTAAATGATACTATTATACCAAAAGTGAATATGTCTAATAATAAGAAAAATAAAAACGTCGGAAAAGAGTTGGTACAAAGAACCCAAGACCTAAATAACAATATTGAATCTATTATGGGGAAATCGGCTAAAACAGAATCATTACCTATCTCTGATGGTTTGGTAATGTATTTGTATGGTGCTGGTGATAGTGGGGAAAGGTATGTAAGAGTAGATTTTACTGACTATTCTTGTTATGGACGAGCCAATAATTTGAATATGATAATGGACAAAGAAAAACTAAAAGAAATGGCCGATTTTATCCTTCAGTATTTGGAGAATAAATAATGTTTGTTGATTGGAAATCATCATACACAGATGGAAACCGATTAGATGTTATATCTAAAGCACTTACAATTGCTATGAATGATTATTTTGCAGAAAATTATATTTGTCGTGAGATCAAAGTGGTCATCAAAAGAATTCGTGATAGAGATACTGTCTTTATTGAGGATTTGGAGAATAAATAATGTTTAGCGAAAAACGATTTGTGGATATTGGTCAAACTCTTTTTACCAGTTGGATTAGAGATTGGCCTGCTGGAATTGAAAATAATACACAAAAAGAGAATTGTGAACAGTTCAATATGATTGCTCAAATGGCTTTTGATGCGGCAGGAGAATTTGCTAAAGTTTTTGAAAATCAGGAGAATAATAAATGAGCAATTATAAAAATTGCAGGATTGTTGATATTAGGAGAGGTAGTGGTGAACGATCTCATTTGATTTATGCTCAACTGGTAAATGATAAAGATGAATTACTTATTAGTGCTACTCTCGATTATATCGTTGAGGCTTTAGCAGAAAGGATTCCAATTGAAGAAAATAAAGGATTTGAGAACAATTAATGAAACCATCAGTTAAACAATCTATTGTGGGAGAAAGTCTTACTGCTACTATTGGTGAGGTAAATTGCTATACTAGAACCCTAAACAATATTTTTCTGCCTAAGATGAAAAATAATGAATATCATAGACTAATCTTAGATTACGAAAATCCCGAACTAAAGAGTTTTATTATGGACTTAAATAGAGAAACATTAAAGGGATTAGCCGATTTTATTAATAACTATTTGGACAATAAATAATGACTAAATCAATAGCAAGTTTTGTTTACATGGTAACTGATACCAATACTGGTCGATTTATTATTTATGACACTAAACCAAATAAAGTTCAACTACTAGATATTACTATTAATAATCTTTATATAGAGGAAGATAGAGCAAAAGACTACGTTAATGATGGCGATATTATTGTAGACAAAATAAAAATTCATACCTTAAAATAAAGATAAAAGAAATACGCAAAATGACCGATAAAGAATTTCTAAATTGGTTGGCAGATAGACTAGTTCATGTTTATAATGAGAGTCCTAATGTGGATTTTATCCACAAACTTAAAGAAATTGCTAGTAGGATAGAAAAAGCATACGAAGAAGGATATGCTGATGCTAAATATGGTATATCTTTAGATTACTTGGATTAAGGGGAAAATAATGAAGAACAAAAACGAATTAATCCAAAATATAGCAGACAAACACAAAAGTCCAGATCAAAATGCTTGGTATTATAGTATACATCCATCATCCTACGAAAGTTTCGCCAAAGATATTATCAAAGAATGTATTCAAAGCATTGGGGGTTTTCAAAAAGGAAAGATGATTCTAGATCATTTTGGATTAACCTCCAAAGATTTGGAGAATAACTAATGTCAAAAAATCAAAAATATTATCGTACAATTATCACCGTAGAAATCCTTAGCGACTATCCTTATTCTGTTAATACTCTTGCTGATGTTGAATACGATATGACAGAGGGTGATGTTAGTGGTAAAATTAGTCAAATGTGTGAAGAAATTTCTAAAGACGAAATTAAAAAGGCTCTTATAGACCAAGGTTCTGATCCAGCCTTTATTTTATGTGAGGACTGGGAGGACAATGAGGCTAATTAATGTTTTTTGAATATTATTATCCAAATAAGAAAGATGCTATTTTGATACATATTCAAGACCAAAACAACGATGGATTATTGGTAACATATATTAATGGGTTTAAGAGTAAGTATATTATTTCTAAAACAGAAGCATATCGTTTAAAGAATATTCTGGAGCATAAATGACAGACAAACCAAATTGGAAAAAGGGTGATATAGTTGCTCTGATAGATAATGCTTATGGTAATGTTTTGTCTATTTTTGAAGCAGAATACGACCCACAGTATTGTTCAACTATTTTTAGTTCAGAACAAGATTGGTATTATGGATTAAGAAATTGTAAAGAAATTAGACCAGCAACTATAGAGGATATTGACGATAAAATAAAATTTCAAAAAGAAAAAGTAGAACGAGAACAATCTAGATTAGATGAGTTACTGAATTTTCGTGATCGTTTGGAGAATAAATAATGAGAGATTATATAGTTGATTTATTTTATTTAGCACTTATTATTGTTGGTTTTGCTGTTTGTTATCATAGATCATCAGTTTTGTCTCATCGTATTGATATGGTTATTATGGTTCAACAGTCTCAACAACAGTCTTTAAATCGTTGTCTAGAACGAGATTCCGACTTATTGTTTAAGTTGGGTAAAATAGAAAAAACCTTGGAGAATAAATAATGAATGACAAACTCAGAGAAACCGTCCAAAATTTTCTGGTTGATTATGATAATACTGTTGATGATTTTATGAGTAGGGCTGATTGTGTTTTTTGGATGGATACGGCTATTAATCTTCTGCAACAGTGTGTTGTGGATGATTATAAGATTGTTCCTCAAGATCAAGACTAAAAGAGAATAAATAATGCCACTATGCACCTACTATAGCGATATAGAAAACTTCAAACAAGTATCTGATCCTGACCTTAATGAACTATTTCAACAAGTTAGGGCCATAGATGATAGATACTATATTAGAGAACATGAGTACAAACAAAACAGAGGTTGGTTTTTAAAACCCAAAACCATTAAGTACTATTCTGTATTATTTCATATTCATTCTACCGAATATCAACAATTAAATTTGTGCAACGATGGATTTGATGTTTATCCCAATTATTCTATTGTTGGTGCATATTTGATAGGTTTTTTGAATGGTAATAGAAAGAGTTTCAAACAATGAATGAGCTTTATGCTTATCTACAACAAAAAATAGGACAGGAAGATTGTCCCATAGTTTCTATTCATCCTGTTTTTGGGATTAGAGAAAATTATTTTGAGTTGGTAATGAAGGATGACAGCACTATAAAAATCACAGAAAAACAAAAATGGGAAACTATTAGAACCACTATAGGATTTGACAAAAACGACCAACCTATTATCAACAATAGTTGGGACGATAAGGTAAAAAGGAG
>Ga0209972_10002698_pt1 | contig 14356 bp, 16 predicted proteins | sample NOAtaG_7_FD_187302 | JGI IMG/M metagenome (GOLD analysis project Ga0209972, IMG submission 187302) | Freshwater lake microbial communities from Lake Erie, under a cyanobacterial bloom - NOAA_Erie_Diel1S_2200h metaG (SPAdes) (version 2) | ecosystem: Environmental > Aquatic > Freshwater > Lake ... | reverse complement strand
ACAGGAAAGGTTTGTAACAGGCTCAAACCTACCAGACGAAGTAAAGACGTGGTACCAGTATGTGCCATCAGTAACAACGCGGTCCCCACCAAATGCCTTCGGTGATCCTGAGCCGATGCCGTAGAGCGTGAAGGTGGAGCCAGACTCAAATACCTGTGGAGATGCGTTTGTTTCTAAACGAATACAGTTGATTGCAGATGTGCTACGCCATAAACCCACTCTTGCATTGGCAGACTGTGACGCTGATACATCTGTGCTGTACCTAATCAAAACTGTTTTATTAGTTGTGGTATTAGCATAGTTCATAAAGTGCATTTGCCATATAGAGCGACCAGCGGCATTGATATATCCAGATGCAATAAAGTTAGCGTTAGATGACCTTGTGCTTTCCGTAACGCTTCCGGTTCCCGCCATTTGAGTCATTGAATAATTTGCTGCTGTGTCAATAGTATTGTTGCCAACAAGTAATCTAAATGGAGCAGATTGATTTGTTGTAAAATTACCTACAAGAACAAAGTCAGTAAATGTTTGCGGTATTCCAGTAAAATCAACTGTCGCGCTATTAGAGCCTAGCGTGATGGTTTGAATAGGTACATATGTCGACATTAGGCTTGTACTCCGTAAAGAGCGAAGGATGAGTTAGTAGCAAGGTTATCTGAATTTGGAGTAATTGTTATTGATGTAATGGCATTAGCGCTTCGCCATAAACCGCTTGATAAAAATATTACTCCTGAACCGTTGCTGTCTTGTCCACCTAAAGCGCGAACGGTCTTGAACTTGTTGGTGTTACGGTAGTCCAGAATGTCAATAACGTGAGAAGCAAAAGTGTTAGCCTGTGACGAAGTTACGCTTGATCCGTAAAGATTGATCCTCGCTTGGTTGATGTCTGCTCCAGCAAGGAGTGGATTTGATCCTTGCCCATAGAGATAATGATTTGCATACAAACTTGATGTGTCTCCATTGAAGTTTATCCAGTTATACGAACCAGTGTTTGTGCTTTTGCTAATCCATCGAATCTGAAGATGTGTGTAGGTCTGCGGTATATTGCTAAAGGTAACGGTTGCCTGTGCTGACGACAGCGTAAACACCCCAAGCGGGAACATTGACCCAAAATCAAGATTGACAGGCGTTGTTGGGTTGCCAGCGAGGAAGTCGTTGTAGCGCTGATAGGTACCAAATCCGCCTGCGTTGGAAAACCTAAAGATTGACACTAGGAAATCTCCACTCCTGAGATGTGGAAGTTGACGGTGGTCGCTGACGCACCACCTGTGATGGTCTGTGTCGCTGACAGCACCTGCTTGATCTGGATAACGGTGGAGTCATTGGCTGCGACGGTCACGCTCTCGGCGATGCGGGTTCCGTTGAGCGACATCGTGAACGTACCAGCAGACCCTGCGGTGTTGGTCACAACAATATCAGTCACCACCGTCGTCGTCGCAGACGGTACGGTATAAAGCGTAGTCGTCGTTGTCGTAGATGCGGCCCCTCGAAAGAGTGCTTTGCTAGTTGTTGCCATTATTTACCTCCGAGGAGTAGTTGTGCTTCTTCTTCGGTTATACCTAAACGACCTAGAAGTTCTTGTCTTTGGACAGACTTTTCTGCTATTTCCTTTTTTTGAATCTCAATTCTTTCTAAGTCAAGTAGGTAATCTTGATACTCTTGGTCAGTCATCTCTCGATCAATGACTTCATCGTTATCCGTATTATGGATTCTAATTATAGGCTTGGTCATTACTTTACTCCGTAACTAAGAACGGTTCCACCAGTCCAGTTTCCATTTCCATTTGTATCAAACACTAATGAGGTTATGGCACTAGTGTTACGCCAAGCCCCAAATGAAAACAACATTCTTCTTTGTGCAACATTGCTTTGGAAACCTTCATACATTCCAGAGTAAACCTTATAGGCAGTCTCATTGGGATTAGCAATCCACATATATCCAGCGTTGTTTGTGTTATTAGCATCAAAACCCGACGCACCACTTTGGCTCAAGAACCATCCAGAGGTTGCATTATTTCCGCTAGACCCATCATATCCGGTATAAGCCCAAGTAAAATCATTACCAGAATGGGCGTTTGGTCTAATTCGAATTTCGTAATCAGCAGCACAGTTGGTCCCAGATATAACTAAATACAAACTTACATAACCAGTAAGGGTGTAATTTATTGTTGTTGATGCTCCAGACAAAGTTGTGGTACTGAGCAGGGTCATACCGCTGCCAGCGGCCCATTTCAATCCCGTTGCAGTACTGGAGTCAGCAGTAAGGACTTGATTATTAGACCCAACCGCTAGGCGAGTTGGCGTGTAGGCTGCAGAAGCAGCGTAGATATCGCCCTTAGTGGTAAGGAGTGTGTCAATGTTGGCAACGTCGCGTGATCGTGTCATCTATATCTCCTAGTAGATATCCATAGTGTCGCGGATATATACCTCATCAAGCAAGGCGTTCATCTGCGCTGTTGTGTATGTATTGGCTACATCAAAGCCATTAGGTGACCACACGGTTGCTATATCATTGACGGTCAAAGCCGTTAGCCCAGTAATGCTAGTTCCTGTAGTTGCGGTGTAGTCCACACCGCGAACCTGTAATACACCGTTGATATAGAACTGCTCTTGATTGAGAGTGTAGGCAAGCGTGACGTTGTTATCGTCAAGACCTGATAGCGATGTTTCTCCACCAGCAGCGGTCTTGCGCCAGTAGAAAACTGTTGCCTGACCAGCAGCACCTGTTGGTCCAGTTGCTCCCGTAGGACCAGTTGCACCCGTAGGTCCAGTAGGACCCGTAGGTCCAGGAACCGTTGAATCAGCACCTGTCGGTCCGGTTGGTCCTGTTGGACCTACTGCTCCCGTCGGACCTGTCGGTCCTGGAACAGTAGAGTCGGCTCCTGTAGGCCCAGTCGGACCAGTAGGGCCTGTCGCTCCCGTTGGTCCTGTAGGACCAGTGGGTCCTGTGTCGCCTGTTGCACCCGTCGGGCCAGTCGGACCTGTTGGACCAGTTGACCCAGTCGGTCCTGTTGGACCCGTATCGCCTGTGGCTCCTGTTGGACCCACCGCTCCAGTCGGCCCAGTGTCACCAGTAGGGCCAGTACTGCCAGTGGGACCAGTAGGACCAAGAGGGCCAGTATCGCCTGTAGGACCTGTTGCACCTGTTACTCCTTGAATACCTTGAGGACCCGTAGGACCCGTGTCTCCAGTAGCCCCTGTAGGGCCTGTAGGCCCCGTAGAGCCAGTAGAACCAGTAGGTCCGGTAGCGCCAGTGGCTCCGGTAATTGCAGGACCTGTAGCGCCCGTAGGACCCGTTGGGCCGATAGGACCCGTATTTCCAGGTGTCCCTTGCGGTCCCTGGTCAGCGCTGAACTCAACCGCTACTTGTGGGGTGATGGACTCGATTACGATGATAGTGGTCACGGATTAGTCACGGCTCCCGTTACTATGAACTTACCCTCTAGGATGCGGGTTACGACCGAGCCGGAGTCCAGCACGAAGTCGTAAGAATAGCGCCCCGATGAGATGGCTCCTGTGACAGTATCGCTCAGAGTCACCGTAGCCCTACCATTGATAGCGTCAAGGACGATTTGCCCATTGGCAGTGGTTGCTACGACCGTCGTGGTGGTAGCCCCGACAAAGGGGCGAACCGTCATCGTTGCGGTGTAGTTGGTCAAGTTCCAAGGTGTGCTGTCGTTCTTGATTTGGAACTGAAAGTTGAATGTGGTTGCCTGATCGCAGACTAAGTTGTACTTAGCACTCATCAGGACTCCAGTCCTCTGAGAGCAGCCGCTGGCTCCAGCCCAGTAGTAGAAGCGATAAGGTTGCATACACCAGCGAGATCAAGATAGTTCCTTTTATCAGTAATCCCAGCAATCTCATTGAGTACTCCTACGAGGTCTGTGTTAGACAGTGTTACTGCACGGGCTGCGGCCCACGCACGAGCCGCCCCCGCTGCATCAAGAGTGTTGACAGCCGGATAGGTACCACCGTTTGCTAGGCGGTTCAACTCCGAGACGAACGTGCTTCCATATACGCCTGCCATTTACGCTCCTACTTCTTCTTTGCTACTGCTGCGTTGTCAACGAGATTCGGGTACTTGCGTCCCGCTGCCTTGGCTCGTGCCTTGGCTGCTGACTTCTGCTTCGGTGTCAGTTTCTTAGACTTTGACTTTGGATTGGGTTTATCCCAAAATGCTTTCTTCTTCATTTGCAACTACAATCCCAAGCCCGAAGGGACTTGTTGATTCTGGAGTTCGGATCCTTAGCGGTCTTAGCGGAAGTCAACTTCGACTTCATTCCACACATTCTGGAACAGAACGACTTGCGTCGTCCGGCAGCCTTCTTCGATTTCGCTGCCTCAGTCTTCTTGACGGGTGCCTTGAGGTTCATCCCCTGCGCTTTAGCAGAGGCACGACCTTTGGCGTTGAGACCACCCTTGGGGTTCTTGCCTGCTTTGCGTTGCCACGCAGGGGACTTTGCCATTACTTCTTCTTCTTCGCCATCTTCTTAGCCATACCAGCCTCGCTCATAGCGATAGCGACGGCTTGCTTCTTGGACTTGACGACTGGACCCTTCTTGCCTGAGTGCAGGGTTCCACGCTTGTACTCGCCCATAACCTTGGCGACCTTCTTGACTGCTGCCTTCTTCTTCATAGTGACCTACTTCTTCTTGTTAGTCTTTTTGCGTTGGGCTTCCATCTGCTTCATAAAACCCTTGGGATACTTGTGACCAGGCATAATGATATCGGTATCGGTAGGGAGTTTCTTGATCTTGCCTTTGATCTTTGGCTTGTTACCTGGCACGATGTCTCCTTATTGCTTCGGTGCTGGCTTGCCTGGAGCGCCAGTCATCAACTTGTCGTAGGTCATAAATGGCTTGTCATTGGTGTCGGAAGGCCAAGGCATAAACTCGTCTTCTTCTGGTACGAACTTGCCGTCGTACTGTGCTGGATCATTTGCTGGCATTGTTACTCCTTGAAGGTAAGGTTGATTCCATCGAACGCTTGCCCACCCTCGTTTGAGAGTTTGACTGCTGCGTCGATATCTTTTTGTCTGGTACTACGTGGCTCTATACCTTGCCTTACGGCGGAGTAGTATGAGTCCAACTCTTTCTCGTCCTTTTTGATCTGCGCCCTATCCCAGCCTGAGCGGGATGGTGTTGATGATGGCGAGATCATTGGCATATTCTGTTGTAAGCACTCAGCGTAGGTTGCGTGATCTTTGGTCTTGCAACCGCTGGTGCAGTTATTTATATCGGTGTTACCCATTCTGAATATCCTGCCGCTATGAGTACTGCTGCCTGGGCGTCTGTTATTTCGTAGTAGTGACCACCGAGGAAGTAGTAGTCTGCCGCAGCCAAATCATCCTGACTCGGTGTGCGGTTCTCGGTTACCGTTGTTCCGGTTACCAAAAGTGTGTAGCCACGTGGGATATCGGTGAGTCTGGTAGGGACACCAGCACCGCTGATAGGCCTGCCAGCGAGACGTGAGTACGCATAGTTCTGCGGATGCGCAAGCCAGGTCTCGTTCCTGGTAGGTGGTATCAGTTTATATGTCATATCACTCCTAACGGGCTTACCACAGAGTACCTGGCGACCAGGTACTCCGCAGTCAACCAATTATTTAGTTGATCGAGGTTGCCGACTCGATGCGGTAGATTGCTGCCTGACGGAGCAATGACCAGCCACCGAAGAAGTACCAACCGATGGTGCGGAAGCGACGGAGAGCGTCGATCTCTGGTCCGATAACGGTAGAGATGTCTTGTCCCTTTGCCTCTGCAAGAGCCTCACGACCAGCAATGACCGCCTTGTAGACGTTGATGCTGTTGCTGTTGGCTGCGAATGGAACGCGTGGGGTCTCCACGACGAACGCACCTTCGAGGACGCCGACTGCACCAGCCACGAATGGTGTGCGGTCAACGTACTTGCTGAGTTCCTGGAATCCACCAGTACCGGTCTCTGCACGGAGGTCAGCAGACTGACGTGGGTGGAGGTACGCAGCATAGAGTTCCCCGATACGAGGAACAGCCTTGTTGGTACGGAGTTGTACAACAGCCTCACGGATGTCTGCAGTGGTGATGGTCATTCCTGCAGCGATTGAGTTGGTGCTGGTTGCGCTTGATGCGTAGATGACGTTGGAGCCGCCGGTGAGGACGGAAGCAACGATCTGGTCGAGCGAATCAGCAGCGTTGTACGCGATGATGTCAGCGAGTGCTGCATCAACATCGTTGAACGAAGTGAGGTTCAACTTCTTGGTTGTGGTAACCGCTGAACCGTACTCTTGGAGAGTTACAGTTACGTTTGTTGGGTTACCGAGAGCAATGTTGGTGACGTCAGCAGTCTCAACCAAAGTCGCTGTAACAGCGCTGAGGTCTGAGTAGATGGAGAAAACAACTGACGATCCTGGCATTGCTTGCTGTACTGGCTTCACATCTGCAATCGAACGCATCAATGGGATGGAACGAAGTGCCATACGGACGTACTGATCGTACGCGGTCTGGACGAGCGTTGTGATAGTCGCAGTAGTTGTGGATGTACCATTAGGTACGGCCATTTTATGCGCCTTTCGTTAGGATCGGGTTAGAGTCCAGATTGCTGAATGATTTGGTCCAACTCTTCACGGCTGTTGGCGTTCATCAACTTTGACATAATGTCTTCGCCTCGCTCTGGCGTAAAGCCAGCATCGGCGGCACCTGTCAATCGCTGATAAGCCTGGGCCTGTGCTGGGTCCACATTCGGCTTCTGGGTTTCGGCTGCGGTTTCAAAGCCGAACACGTCGGCGTATTCACCTAGCCATTTAGATACAGACTCTTCAGTTGGGTCTATATCCTGTGGGATAAATGCAGCAATTTTCTGATTTACCCCGCGACTTGCGAGGGCATCCTTGATTGCTCTTTCACGTTGCGCCTTGTTCAAAGACTCAAACTGGGAACGTAGTTCCTGCAGTTCCTTATCCTTTTGCTTGGCTGCCTTACGTAGTTGCTTTACAAGATCGTTCCCTGAGTCATTGGACTCAAAGTCATCGTCCTCGTAGTCGTAGTTGGACATAGGTCCTTCTCCCTTTTTTGTTGGTTGTCGCAGGCCTCATACGGTTTGGGGAACGCCGTATGGCTCCTACTGCTGGTTTTATATCTCTCTAACGGACCAGTCGTCCCGTTAGCAGGCCTTAGAATGAACCCGCTCGGTCTCGCGCTAGCGCTCCGCTAGCCATACCAGAGGTTCCTGAGAATCTTGATGCTTCTCTAGCAACAAGACCCTCTCTCTTTTTGCGAGCCTCGGCTGCGCCGCCGAGACCATAAAACTCTTCTTCAAATTCTTTTTGACCGTAGGTAGGTGTACCTTCAAGTGAAGACAAGAATGTTCCTCGCTCCGCTTCTGGAAGGGCCTGAACAACAGTACGCGCTCGCTCTGCTGTAACTCCAGCGCGAGCAAGTTCTTCTGCCCTGGCTGCGGTGGGAGTCATCATCGCGCCTGCCATACCTGGTCGCGCTGCTCCGGCTCGTAGGTATTCTCCGCCAATCTGAGCGGCTGCTACCTTGGTCTGAATATCCTTCAAGGCGTTCTTAGGGTCAAGGACAAAGGCGATAAGATCTCCACGCTCTACTTCTGGGTAGAAGGTCTTTAGGGCATCAAGATATTCTGCAGGCTTATTCTGGATTTCGTCGATTCCCTGTATGAGACGCTTCTCAAGCGTGACGTTATCAACATTACCTGCAATCAACTTATCAAAGGTTGCTTGGCTTGCCAATGGGTCTGACTTGAGGTAATACCTATCTGGCAGACCGTAGTTCTGCATCAACTCGCGGAAGTCTTCTTCCTTCTGCAGATACTCAGCAGGTGTCAACGGGCGTAACCCAGCCTTTTCACGACTAGCATTGGCAGGAAAACGCTTTGTGTACGCTGGCAGTTTCCTGAGTTCTACAGGAATCTCCTGCTCACGAACTTTTTTCTCCTGCAACATAGTCCAAGCATCATCGGCAAGGGACACTAGACCTATCTCGCGCAATCCGGCGATAAGTCTTTCTTGTGCTGACTGTTGTTCTGCCACGCTAACTCCTGAATCCGAAATCTTTTAGGATTATGTTTAGAACGTTATCAACTTCATCACGAGCCTGCTCCGTATACTGCCAACGACTGTCCTTGCGAAGAGCCTTTTCGTAATCAAGCAGGTTCATATCGCCATCTTTTGTAATAGCCATCTGAAGGGATGGATCCTTGAGGTCGATGGAGTTTGGATTAGCAATCCCAAGCGTCTTAGCCATCTGCATTTTGTAGGGTAGATAGACGTCATCAAGGTTAGATCCTTGTGCTAATAGGTCCTTGACATAATCTGGACGGCCCTGAGCAGCCAACCGACGGATATCATCCTGAATCCTGTTGACGTCAAGTTTGCCAGTAGCAATATTTTGCAGGATATCCGTCATTGGGATAGGTTCACCCTTTTCATCCTTGTACTCCATTGGGAGTACTTGGTCAAGAGTGAATCCATTAGCACGTGCGGTGGCATACAAGGCGTCATAGTTAGCCTTAGCCTCTCCACCAAATCCTTCGGTGAGTTTATCGCCGATACGACTCGTGATGGGTCGGATAAACTTGGCAATGCGCTGGCGTATTTCATTTGTACTGCGCTCAAGACCAAAGGTATAAAGATCCTTGGCGATAGTCTCAACAGCCTCTTCGTCAGAGATTCGAGAGCCAGTCATTGCAAGAGCCTGGTCCTGGATTTGCTCAGAGATAGTTCTTAGTTGCTGCTCAAAAGCAGTTGTTCCTAGGGTCTGACCTTTGCTCTTGAGATCGTTGTAGTTGAATATCTGTAGGTAGCGATTGCGAATCTCTTGGGAGTTTTGACGGTACCAGATATCGTTCTCAATACGGAATCTGAATCCGTTTTCGTCAATCTTCCCATCAACAAACTGCTTGAGAATATCTCCAAGAGAAGGGACATTATTGAATATAATGTCTGGCATATTGTACTTCTTTTGAGCAGTCAAAAGAGCCTGCTCATAGCGCTGCTCTGGAGTTAGTTTAGGCTTCTTGTCTTCTTTATCACCAGTAGGCGGGGTTGCTGCATTTGTTGCGCCTGGTCCTTTACCACCAGAAGTAGTAGCAACCTCTTCTCCGGCTAAAACAACTTCAGCATCTTTGGGCTTTGTTTGACCTGGCAGTGGCGCTCTGCGCTCACGAAGGAACTCTGTTGCAGCACCCTCAAAGCCAGTTCCAGGGGCCTGCGCCTTTCCTGTTATGGCGTTGAGTTGGTTTGTCTTATCATCAAGTTCGTTCTTGAGTTCAATCGCTTCAGGACTGCGCTTATCAAGTTTAGCGTCGTACTTAGTCTTGATCTCTCTTACATCTTTTCTAAGTTTATCGGCTCTTTCGGTTCGCTCACCTTCAGTAACCTGACGCTCAAGACCAGCAATATCTTGCTTGAGTTTCTCTAACTTAGCCTGGGCCTGCTCATACTTACGGCGGGCCTGCTCACGCTTTGCTGCAGGAAGGGTCGTGTTTTCTGCATTTGCCTGCGCTACATTGATACTACCTAGCGTGGTTTGATAATCAGCATTGAGTGCAACGAGTCTTTGTTTTGCCTTAGCGACATCTGATACTGGTCTTACGGGGCTTGCCACTATCCTAGACCTCCCAGCATCTTTGTAAGTATGTCGTAACCTTGGACAACCTTTGCAGCCCTACCAGCATCCGAGTTGGAAATCTTCTCAACAAGGAACTGCTCCTCATCAAGACCACCTGTGGTGACGCGAGATTGGACATCATCTCCCGATATGGTCGTTCTAGTAGCAGAAGATGGCTTTGCCTGCTCTTGGCGAAGCATATTCATATACTTCTTGCGCTGCTTTGCTGTCAGTTCAAGAAACGGAAAGTCCTCTTCGATAGCATCAATGATCGCTGCTGCCTGGGTTTCAGAAGCAATAGACCTATCAACGTAAGTCTTAGGACCACCGTCTTCTCCACCGCCAAGAGCATCTACCTCTTTTGCTCGCTTGAAGTAGAAAGTATTGCGATCAAGACCTGGCTCATATGGGGCAATCTTTGCAAGGTCTTGCTCTGCTCTAACAACCGCATCTTGTAGTCGAAGGAAGTCGTCTGTTACCTTGCCGCTGTAATAGTTAGCCCGCTTGAGAAGATTGGCTACCTGAAGTCTTACTTTGGGGTCAGCATTGTAAAGTTCTGTTAGGTAGGACGTTAGGTCTATTGCCACTCTACTCTCCTAATAGCCTTGCAAAGAGCATATCGTAAGCGCTCTGCGTGTTTTCGTTGAACTTTGCCAGTTCTCGCATCTTGACAATCGTTGAATCCTTGGCTGCGTTCTTGAGTACTGTGCCTCCAGGGAAAGCCTCAAGGAGTGTTGAATCATCCTTGTATGCCTTGTAAAGCGTAAGCATCTCGCGCAGTTTGTCCTGTGTTGGCTTTGCCACATTACCGAATTTCTTGTCAGAGAGAAGAGCCTCAAGATCGTTGAGTGCATTGACGCGCTCGATAGCCTTCTGGCTACCCTGAGACAGTTCTTCCGCGACAAGCGGCCTGCCAGCAAAGAAGATTTCTTTCCACTTGCTGAAATCCTCACGCAGTTGTGACCGTTCAAAGTCTGTAGCAACGCGCTCTAGGCCCTGCTCATAAGCCTCACGGCGCTCGTAGTAGGTCTGAAGATCAGCCGCAGTCTGGACTTCTCTTAGGTGATCTGCCACTCGCTTGTTCTGACGTAGACCCATATCGGTCATCGTCTTGTAGGCATCCCACGAATAGCCAGCCTTGTGAGGAATTAGGAACGCTCCGCCTTGTGGATACTTGCCAAAGAGTTCACTATTGGTATCTACAAAGTCACCAGACTCTTGTGCATACCGGAAGTATGCAACCGTCTTACGCTCTGACTCAGATACAGTAAATGGAATCTGGTCTGGGAACAGTTTGACCCACTTCTCCATAGCGGCGTCATAATCGCCTGGATTGCTCTCTAGGAGACCGTACCAAACCTGCTTGAAGTTGGCTTCGCCATTCTCTCTTACGAAGTCATTGACGTCTGACTTGAGCATAACCATTGGCGATGCTGGTGCAACGAATCCGAAGATTGCTCTTGTTCCTAGGATAGCAATGGTTGTGTTCTTGACCCTGAGCCTGTATTCCTCAAGTTCGCCAGCAGATGGTGGAATAAGATTTTTGTCAGCGTCAAACTTCTGAGGTATGCCGTGACCGGCAGCCTCAAGATAGGTAACAGCCTTGCGCCACGCGCTCGCATACTGCGAATCGCGCTCATCTCGGTCCAGTGCCGCATAGATACGGTTGATATGGGCTGGCAGAAACGCCGACACCATTGGTTGGTCAACAGCGTACTTACCCATCGTTACTCGCTCGATGCGATCTGCAAGTCCTGGCGAGAAGATACCCGTGATATTAGAAACAACTTTGATAGGAACAGCCGCTGCTGGACCTGCAAATGTAGGAACCAGTGAATCTGGGTTGAGCGATGGCGTAATCATATTGAGTCGTGCGCCAAATTCAACTGGCATTGGCATCTTGAACTCTGCCGGTACACCTAGACCTTGTAGCGCTGTTTGCACCGCTCGGTAGACTGGCACCAAACCTGGGTAGATAAAGTACTTTTCGCCCTGGTCGTCCTCTTTGATCCAGCCTGAGTGACCAATACCTTCGTAAACAAGGGAAGCCTTTACGATAGCGTCTGGGTTGTACCGAACAACGCGATACATACGGCGATAGAAGTCTTCAGTAGCACGGTAGAAACGCGCAAAGTTACGGATAGACCAAGCAAACTGGCTCTGCACCATTGGGTTATCTACATACGCCAAAGTCTGCAGTCTTGCTCGATCTTCTACGATCTCAGCCAACTTCTGCTTGGCTTTGAGGGTTGCCTTCTCAATAGCCTTGACATTGGTTGGATCAATCTCTCGAAGGTGTGCCTTGATAAAGGCATCCTCGAACCCACTCTTCTTGAAGTTCTTGCGGGTCTCAATCATCTCAGCCAAGACGATAGGCTCACGCGATAGACGTGCATTAGCCTCGCCAAGCCAGTCCCAGCCCTTCTCCATTAGAGAAGCGGTGAACTCGCCAGTCTCACTGACTGGTACAAGTGACGGGCCTACAATCCACTTAGGGGCATCAGCCTCTGTGGTGGGTAGATCGTCAATAGTCATACGACCACCGACCTTGTATCCACCTGTTTCTGGGTCTAAAGTACGGACCTTGGAAAGCAAGTCTAGGTTGATGTTATCGTCAGCCTTGATAAACAACTGACGGGCTGCACGATAGACACGATCTGCGTGTTCTTCAATCGTTACGCCTGCATCTTTCCAGCGGAACTCATTGTAAACCTTGGGGTTGTCGCGGAACCATTGGGCAATCTCAGCGACTGCTTTGTCCTTGTTATCAAGGTTGGCAACCGCTATTGCACCTACTTCGTCATTGGCGTAGTAGTTGATACGCATAAGCCACGCGACTTTGGAGGCCTCATCGGTTAGCGGGTCTTGGCGCTTGAATCCAGCGCCACGTGCGCGACGGATATTGGATGGATACTCTGCCTTGAACTCAGCCATACGGACGCCTGAGCGTCGTGCTTTGATAAGGCTCTTGGTTGTGTAGTCAAGGCCAGTAAAGGCGACTTTGCCACCTTCGACAACATCCATCAGGGCGTTATCAAGATCGCCGTGAATGATCTGCTCGGCTAGGACAGCGCGGTCTTCTTCCGTAAACTTACCCATAAAGCGACGAGCCTTGCCCTCATTGAGCGCTCGTGCGAAGACTTGGCGGATCTCTTTGACCCCGCCACCTTCGTCAATAATCTTATTGATCTCAGCAGTATAGGCTTCAGCCTCAGACTTATTGACATAACGCATAACAATACCGAGTGGATTGTTTGCAAACTTCTCGGCATCAGTCATACCAGGCTTGAACTGACGGGCGGTGCGAAGACGAGTCGAAAGCAACTTGGCTGTTCCTACGCCCCATACGCTCTGACCGATAGCAAGGTTGACCATCAAGTCTTCTGTCGCATTACGCAGTGCGTAGCGAGGACCGGCAAGGGTCAAGAATGACCAATACGAGGTCATCTTGTTGACCCAATCTTTGTGGGCTAACCCACCAAGGCGTTGAACTAGACCGCTTCGTGCTGCCGCACGGTCAATATCTGCGATGCTTGGTGTTGCTACAAAAGGTGATGTATCGGACGGTATAAGTGCTACTGACTCGTTGGTCGTAGGAAGGACAGAAGGATTACCTAATGTGTCATCAACAGCGTGTACTGCCTTGACCTTGCCCATCAACTCATCGCTAATACGCTGACCTTCTGAGGTCACCTTGATACCACGTACTTCGCCGATCGTACCCATCAAGCCGTAGTAGACATCTTTACGCTGGCCCGTACCTGGCATAGCAGCAAATGCCTCAGACAACAACTTTGCTTCGCGCTGTGGCATAATCAAACGTGCCATTTGGTACATCTTCTTAGCGGCATCTTTTCCTGTAACGTCAAAGACGTTATCTGGGAAAAACGGAATCGCTGTGAATCGTGCCTTGAACTTGTCGATACGACCACGAATCATATCCGTTGAGAAATATGCGACACCCTTAGACTTGGTTCCAGCCTTGAGTTGCTCTGCGATTTCCTTTTGGTTATTGATGATGCGCTCTGCGATACCGTCAGTAGTAGACGCTGCCCCAAAGAAAAGGTCATCTGTGAAACGTGGACCCATCTTATCGAGATCAAAGACTCGGTTAGCGGTAGTCATAAAGTTGACACGTGCCCTACGACGAGCGTCAAGGCGCGGCATCAACACACGACGACGACCAATAGAACCCTTCATAACTTCCTGAAGGTTCTCAGCGTTCTTGAAGAAAGCCTTGGCTGTAAGTGCGTCCATAATTGGGGCATCGCCAGCGATGAAACTATCAATAACTGAATCGCCAAACTCTGGCGCTAAAACGCGCAACTCATTCTTAGCATCGCGCATCTTGAGGGCGTTGCCGTCTGTCTTGGCCTTCTTGTAGTTGTCAAGAACTGAACCGTATCGGTTCCAGAAGTTTTGCACATTGGCTTGACCGAATACTTCATCGACCTTGTTACCACCTACTACTACGTCAAGAGCGTAGTTAGAGATGTCGTATAACTTCTTAGCCTTACCAGCGATAATGAGCGGATCTGCCGCAATACGAAAGATTGCGTCTGTTACGCCTGATACAGCCTTGTAGAAAAAGCCTTGGCCCTCAAACTGCTTGGGTGTGACAATATTGGCTAACTGCCTACCAGGAGAGAACTTAGCAGCATCAACCGCAGCCAATGTATCTTGGAATACTTCTTGTGCTGATCGAATCTCTGCTGGTAACTCATCTGGACTCTTGCCTTGCGTACTCTGG
>Ga0209972_10002696_pt1 | contig 14359 bp, 14 predicted proteins | sample NOAtaG_7_FD_187302 | JGI IMG/M metagenome (GOLD analysis project Ga0209972, IMG submission 187302) | Freshwater lake microbial communities from Lake Erie, under a cyanobacterial bloom - NOAA_Erie_Diel1S_2200h metaG (SPAdes) (version 2) | ecosystem: Environmental > Aquatic > Freshwater > Lake ... | reverse complement strand
GGTGCCCGAAGACGGGGATCATGGCTCCTCGCTGCCCGCGTCATCGCCCGCTGCGCGGGAGGGAGCGTCGCCGGGAGGTGGTGCGGCGTCCGCGAGGGGCGCAGGGGCTGCGGGCTCCGGGTGCCGCACGCCGTCGATGAGGAGGAGCACGACGCCGACCACGACGCCGATGTCGGCGATGTTGAAGACCGGGTAGTCGAAGGCGTCGTGCCAGTGGAAGTGGATGAAGTCGACCACGTAGCCGTAGCGCACGCGGTCGACGAGGTTGCCGAGCGCCCCCGAGACGACCATCGGCGCGCCGACCGCGAACCACACCCCGCCCCGGCCCTGCACGAACATCACCGTGAGCGCGATGCAGGCGGCGAGGGCCGCGAGCGAGAAGACGCCGCGACGAAGCGGTTGGGGCGCGGAGTGCAGCAGGGAGAATGCAGCGCCGCAGTTCTCCGCGTACTCGAGCTCGAGGATGTCCTCGACCAGCGGGATCGAGTCGCCGCGGAGGCGCTGGTACTCGGACCAGCCGTCCTCCCCGGGCTCACACACGGGCGGGGCCTCGCCCAGCCGTGGGCGGGACAGCGCCCCCTCGGCCCAGGCCTTCGAGCCGAGATCGAGCGCCGTGAGCCCGAGCGCGGCGACGGCGAAGAGGACCACCGCCTTCGGCGAGCGTCGAACGAACGCGGGGGCGGGTTCAGGGGGCTTCGGGGACGTCTCGGTCATGCTCGGGCTCGGGGGCAGGAGGCGCGCTCGGCACGGGGGCGGCGGGCCGCTTCCCCTGGATCGCATCGAGGATCCAGCACAGCACGCCCACGGTGATGGCGATGTCTGCCACGTTGAAGGTCGGGTAGTCGAAGGACTCGCCCCAGTGGAGGTGGATGAAATCGACGACGTACCCGTACCGGATGCGATCGACGAGGTTGCCGACGGCGCCGGCCGCGACGAGCGGCACCGCCGCGACGAAGTAGGGGCCGCCTCGACCCTGGGCCAGCATCGAGAACAACGCGGCGCACGCGATCACCGCGGCGAGCCCGAACACGATCTGCCGGACCCGGGCGGGCGCCTCGCGCAACAGACCGAACGCGGCGCCGCAATTCTCGGCGTACTCGAGGTCGAAGACGTCTTCGATGAAGACGATGGGCAGCTGCGGCAGGCGCTGGCGGGGGATGAAGCCATCGTCGTGCGCGACGCACACGGCGGGTGCATCGCCCAGGCGCGGCCGTGAGAGGGCCTGCTCCGCCCACGCCTTGCTGCCGAGATCCACCGCCGTGAGCAGCAACGCAGCGCCAGCTGCCAGCCAGAGGGTCCGCGGCGAACGGGGCGCAGCGGCGATCTCGGCGGCGGGCGGCGGCATCGGCGGCGTCTCTAGCAAGCGCGGCGTCGTGGGACTACCCGCAAGCGCGGCGCCCGTGCGGCCGATTCAGCCGGCGACCGTCACTTGTCGTCCCAGGGGTTGATGACCCCGTCGCCCCCCGAGCGGCTCGGCGTCGTGCGGGCGGGCGGAGTCTCTCGCGGAGGAGGCGCCGCGGCCTCTCCGGTGCCGCTCGGCGCCGTGCCAGTGGTCCTTCGACCGCTGCTCCGAGCCGTCAGGGTCACGGACATCTCGGCCGCCGCGAGCGCGGTGATCGCCACACCGCGGTCGGCGTACCCGGAGCGGCGAAGCGTCAGGTTGACGATCTCGGTCCCGCTCGGTCGCGGCACCGCGAGGGGCGTCACCCCCATCACCGCACCGTTCAGCAGCACCTCGGCCCCCGGCGGATCGCTCACGATCATCACCGACGCGAGCACGGGCGCAGCCGCCTCGGTGCCCGCTCCCGCGGCCGCGGCGGTCCCTGTCTCGGCCGGTGGGATCTCGTCGCTCCTGGAGGGCGGAGGCGGGGTCTCGGCAGGCGGCGGAACCACGGGCGGGGTGACCGGCGGCGTCGCCGCGACCGGCGCGCCCGCGGGGGGCGGCCCCTCGCCCGAGCCGCGGATCGCGAAGTAGCCACCGACCGCGCCGACGAGCGCCAGCGCCGCGAAGCCCACGACCATCATCGGCATGCGGTTCGGCGCCGCCGCGGGGGCTTCGATCGCGCCGACGGTGCCCATCTTCATCGCGCTGCCAGCGCCGGCCAGGTCTCCGAGCGGGGCGGCGTCCTTGGCCTTCGAGTCGCGGTTCATCTGGTGGATGACCGCTTCGGGGGTGGTGCCGGCCAGCAGCCGGTCGAGGTCCTCGCGGAGCTCCGCCATCGTCTGGTAGCGGGTGTCGATCGACTTGGAGAGGCAGCGGAGGATCACCGCCTCGAGCCCGGGCGGCACGTCGACCGGTGGCGGCAGCTGGTGCGGGGGAACCGGCTGCTCGTACATGTGCTTGGTCAGGATCCCCATCAGGTTGTCGGCGTCGAAGGGGACCCGCCCGCACGACATCTCGTAGAGGATCACGCCCACCGCGTAGATGTCCGTGCGGTGGTCCACGTTCGTGCCCGCGCACTGTTCGGGCGACATGTAGTGAGGGGTTCCGAACACCTGCCCGGCGCGGGTGAGCTTGCTGGAGGCGCCCCCGACTTTTGCGATGCCGAAGTCGAGCACCTTCACGAAGTCCGGGTCGCTCCCGCGCTTGACGAGGTAGATGTTGTCGGGCTTCAGGTCGCGGTGGACGATCGATCGCTCGTGCGCCGCGCCGAGCGCCTCGCAGAGTTGGCGTGCCACGTGGACGACCCGCTCCGGCTGCATGCGGCCGGCCTGCTCGATGGCGCTGGTCAGGGAGGTCCCATCGAGGAACTCCATGACGAAGTAGGTCGCGCCGTCGGGCAGCGAGCCGAAGTCGCTGATGTCGATGATGTGCTGGTTGCCGATGGCCGACGCGCTCTGGGCCTCCTGCTGGAAGCGCTGCATGACCTCGGCGTCCTTCGAGACCTCCGAGCGGAGCACCTTCAGTGCCAGCGGCTTGCCGAGGACGGCGTGCTTGGCTCGGTAGACGAGGCCCATGCCGCCCTCGCCGAGCACGCCCTCGATGCGGTAGCGGCCGTCGAGCACGCGGCCTACGAGCGGGTCCGGAGGAGGCAGCGAGGGAGCGCGGTCCTCGGGCGCAGCGCCTTCGGTCGAAGGAGGGGGCGGGGACTCGTTCTCCACCAGTCGCAAATGCCTTTCCGCGCTCATGAGGGTCTCCTCGGTGCCCGGACGAACGCGTCGGAGGGAACCGCAAGCAAGCTCGCCGCGGCGCCGCCGCCGCCGCACGGAGACGGTCGGAGCGACCCAGGACGCATCGGCGAATCTTCTGATTCCAAGGGGCCTCCGGTCAAGCGCTCGACGGCACGGCGCGTGATACGGCGCCGCGACGCCGTTTCTTGGCCGCTCAGCTCGGTTCGCGCAGCCCCTTCCGAACCGCCTCGTACCAAGGCCCCGGAGCCTCTTCGGCCGAGGCGGACCGGCGGGCCGCCCACCCGAGCAGGGTCGTTGCGGCGGGCGAGCGGGTCGCCCACCGGGACGGGTGAAGCCCGGCGAGGAGCCGGCCGCCATGGCCATCGACCGTCACCTCGTCACCGACCCGGAGGAGCCGCCCGCCGGCGTGGACCACCCCGCCGCGCTCGTCGATGCGGAGGTTCGCCACCGAGACCACGCATGGGCGCCCAAGCGCCCGTGCCATGACGGCCGCGTGCGACGTGAGGCCGCCCGAGGCGGTCGCCACGGCGCTCGCGGCCCGCACCGCCGGAGCGTCCTCGGGGCTGGCGTCGCTGCGCACCAACACGACCGCCCCGTCGCGCGCGAGCGTGACGGCCTCGTCGGGACGGATCACGAGCCGCCCGGACGCGACGCCGGGGCTGGCCACGAGGCCTCGGCCAAGCTCGGCGCCCAGCCCCTCGTCCCGCAGCACCTGATCGCCGGCACGCGTGAGCGTATCGAGATCGATTCGCCCTAGCGCGTCTCGTTCGGAGATCGTTCCGGCCTCGGCGAGGGCCACGGCGCTCACCACCGCCGCGACCGGGCCGAGGGAGGAGGGCCGGGCCTGCAGGACGAAGAGTTGGCCTCGCTCGAGCGTCAGCTCCACCTCGACCGGCGCGCGGAATCGACGCTCGAGCGCATCGAGGATGCCCCGGAGTTCGGCGAATGCTCCCGCGGCCTGGGCCTCGAGCGACTGATCGGCCAGGCGCGGCCGGTCCGCGACGGCGAGCGGAAGCGGCGAGGCCCGCCCGGAGGTGAGCGGCTCGCCGATCTGTCCCGGCGTCCACTCGCCCGCGGGCCCCGGGGCGCCGGTGACCGGGTGCCGGCTGTGCGCGACCAAGGCGCCGCTCGGCGGCGCCGCGTTGCCGAAGACCATGCGCTGCACGATCACCCCGATCGGTTCGGGCAAGTGCCGGGCCGCGCGATCCCGGATGCGGCGCACGAACGCCGCGAGCGTGGCGAGGTCCGCCGGAACGTCCTCGCCGGCCGCCACCGCCGCCTCGAGGTCGGGCGAGGGCCGGAGCGGCGGGGCATGCGCGGTCTCGAGGCGCTGGGCACCGAGCCGGACCTGATGCACGAGGAAGAGCGCTGCGGCCCGGCTTCCGAGAGACCCGGTGAGCGCGGGGACGGAGGCCGCGGTCGCACCGAACGCGAGCAGCGTATCGAGGTGCCCCGGGAGCGAGCGCGGCGCGGTCGCCCGGAGCGAGACCACGAGCGGTCGCGAGGGCGCACCGAGGACGCACCCCGTACGCGCCTCGAGGGCGGCGAGCGCAGAGCCGAGCGTGGCCGGATCCGCCGCGACGCCGGCCGGAATGACGAAGCCGTCGGGCACGGGGAGACCGAGGTGGCAGGCGAGGCCCAGGCCCGCGGCCTTGGTCCCCATGCAGGCCGGGTCGGCCTCCGGTCCGAGTTCGTCGAGGCGCGGGAGGGTCATCTCCCCACGTGTACCACCGGCGGTCAGGCCGAGGCGATGAGGTGGAAGTGCGCGATGCGGTTCAGGCTGGCGGCGAGCGCGGCGAGCAGGCGCAGCCGGTTGGCCCGCACGCGCTCGTCGTCGACCATCACGAAGACCTCGGTGAAGAAGCGGTCGACCGGGCCGCGCAGCTCGCTCGCCACGATCTTCAGCGCCGCCTCGTAGTCGCCGCGGGCGCTCGCCTGCTCGATGCGGCCCCGCGCCTCGACGAAGGCCGCGCCCAGCGCCGCTTCCGCCGGCTCGGCGAAGAGCGCCGGATCGAAGGCCGCCGCCTCGACGTCCTTGGCGATGTTGTAGGCCCGCTTGAACGCGGTCCCGAGCGAGGCGTAGGCGTCGGGGGCGCTCGTCTTCAAGGTCTCGAGCGCCCGGACCCGCGCCCGGAGATCGCGGAGCGAGCCGCCGTCCCACGCGGCGAGGCAGGCGTCGACGAGCTCCACCGCGCTCGCCTCGGAGAGCAGGCCTCGAAGGCGGGTGCGCACGAACTCGTCGAGCTTCGCGAGCACCTCGGCCTTCGCGGCGACCGGCTTGCCTTGCTGCGCGTAGCGGTCGTAGGCCGCCTCGAGGAGCTGGCCGAGGTGCACGTCGAGCGGCCCCTCGAGGGCGATGCGGGCGATGGCGATGCTCGCGCGGCGGAGCGCGAAGGGATCGGCCGACCCGCTCGGCACGAGGCCGATGGCGAAGCAGCCGACGAGCGTGTCGGCCCGATCGGCGAGCGCGATGGCGGCGGCGAGCTTCTCGGTCGGGACGAGATCGGTCGCGGACTTCGGCAGGTAGTGGTCACGGATGGCGTCGGCGACGACCGGGTCGAGGCCCTCCTGCCTCGCGTACCAGCGGCCCATGAGGCCCTGCAGCTCGGGGAACTCGCCGACGATCAGCGACACGAGATCGGCCTTCGCGAGCGCGGCGGCCTCCTCGGCGCGGCCGTCGCCCGAGAGCGCCGCGGCCACGCTGCCGACGCGCTTCACCTTTTCGCCGACGGTGCCGAGCTTCGCCTGGAACACGATGCCGTCGAGCTTGGCGATGCGCGAGGCGAGCGTCTTCTTGCGGTCCTCGTCGACGAAGAAGCGCGCGTCCTTGAGGCGCGCGACGAGCGTCCCGTCGTTGCCCCGGGCGATGACCGCCTCGTTCTTGGCGGTGTTGGCGACGAGCAGGTAGCGGGGCAGGAGCGCTTCGGAGCCCGGCTCCTTCACCGCGAAGTAGCGCTGGTGGCCGCGCATCACCGCGACGATCACCTCCGGCGGGATGGTGAGGAACGCGGGGTCGAAGCGGCCGGCGATGACGTGTGGCTCCTCGACGAGCGTGGCGTTCTCTTCGACGAGAAAGGCGTCGGGCACGAGCTCGCCGCCGACCGACGCAGCCGCCTCCTCGAGCGCGGCCTCCATCGTGCGGCGCCGCTCGGCCTCGTCGGCGAGGACGTGCGCCCGGCGCAGTGCGTCGAGGTACCCGCTGGCTGCGGCGATCTCGAAGCTCGCCGGCGCATAGAAGCGGTGGCCGCGGCTCGTCCGACCGGAGCGGATGCCAGCGAAGCTCGCCTCGATCACGTCGCTCCCGAAGAGCGCGACGAGCCAGTGCACGGGCCGGCCGAAGGCGTGCTCGCCGGCGCCCCAGCGCATCGACTTCTGGAACGGGATCTTCCCCGGCAGCGCCGAGAGGATCCCCGGCAGCACGTCCTGCGCGGCGCGCCCCGTCTCGCGGCGCGTCACCGCCGCGTACTCGCCCTTGTCGTTCTGGACGAGGCGGACGGCCTCGACGCCGACGCCGTTCTTCTTCGCGAAGCCCTCGGCCGCCTTCGTCGGCTTGCCGTCGGCGGTGAACGCCGCGCTCTTGGGCGGGCCGAGCACCTCTTCCTCGAGGTCCGGGGTGGCCTCGGCGACGGCCTTCGCGAGCACCGCGAGCCGGCGAGGAGTCCCGTAGGCGAGGATCTCGCCGTGCGTGAGGCGCGCTTGCCGGAGCGCGTCGGCGAGCAGGGTCGGCATCGCCTTGAGCGCGCCGTTCACGAACGAGGCCGGCAGCTCCTCGCAGCCGATCTCGAAGAGGAGATCCCGGGCGCTCACGTCGCACCTCCCGCCGCGTCGCGGAGCAAGGGGAAGCCCAGCGCCTCGCGCTGCGCGTACCAGGACTCGCAGACCGCGCGGGCGATGTGGCGGACGCGGGCGATGTAGCGCTGCCGCTCGGTGACCGAGATGGCGCCGCGCGCGTCGAGCACGTTGAAGGCGTGGCTGCACTTGATGACGCAGTCGTAGGCCGGAAGCACGAGGCGCTGCGTCGGATCGGCGTGCTCGAAGATCAAGGTGTTGCCCTTCCCCTTCGTCTCGCTCAGCCCGAGCAGCGCGCGGCATTGCGCCTCCCAGGTGTCGAACTGCGCGAGGTGCCAGGCGACGTCGGCGCGCTCGAAGTTGTAGGTGCTCCACTCCCACTCGGCGCGCTTGGCGATCTCGCCGTACTTCACCGGGCGACCGCCGGCGTAGCCCCAGATCACGTCGTAGACGTCGTCGACGTCCTGCAGGTACTTCGCGATGCGCTCGAGGCCGTAGGTGAGCTCGCCGCTCACCGGCTTGCAGTCGAGGCCGCCGACCTGCTGAAAGTAGGTGAACTGCGAGATCTCGAGGCCGTCGAGCCAGACCTGCCAGCCGAGCCCCCAGGCGCCGAGCGTGGGGGACTCCCAGTCGTCCTCGATGAAGCGGATGTCGTGATCGTCGGGGTCGGTGCCGATGGCACGGAGCGAGTCGAGATAGAGGTCCTGGATGTCGAGCGGCGAGGGCTTGAGGATGACCTGGTACTGGTGGAACTGCTGCAGGCGGTTCGGGTTCTCGCCGTAGCGACCGTCGGTGGGGCGCCGCGAGGGCTCGACGTAGGCCACGTTCCACGGCTCGGGCCCGATGGCGCGGAGGAACGTCGCGGGGTTGAACGTGCCTGCGCCGACCTCGGAGTTGTACGGCTGCACCACGAGGCAGCCGCGCTGGGCCCAGAAGTCGGTGAGGGCCAGGATGATCTCCTGGAACGTGAGCGCCTTCTTCATTCGTCTTCTTCTCCGTCCGAGGGGGCGCGCGGGGCGTCCTCCTCGCCGTCCGCGTCCATCGGCAGCTCCTCCTGCACCGGCCCGCCGCGGGCGTGGCGCTCGAGGGCCTCGATCTCTTCGTCGGTGTAGTGGTGCTGCTCGACGGCGATGTCGCCGATGGTGTCGATCGACTCGCCCATCTTGCGCTGGAAGAGCGCCTTGCTCTCGTCGGTCAGCTCGCCGAGCTCGCGCAAGGTCGGCAGATCCGCGAGCGAGCGGAGGCCGAAGAACTCGAGGAAGTTCGGCGTGGTGCCGTAGAGGAGCGGGCGGCCCGCCTCGTCCTTGCGGCCGAGGATGCGGATCAGGTTCTTCTCGAGCAGCACCTTGAGCGCCGAGCCGCAGTCGACGCCGCGGATCTCCTCGAGCTCGGGCCGGGTCATGGGCTGCCGGTACGCGAGGATGGCGAGGGTCTCGACTTGCGCGCGGGAGAGGCGCACCGGCTTCTTGCCCACGAGCTCCCGCACGAAGGGGGCGCTCGAGGCGGCGGAGCGGAACTGAAAGCCCCCCGCGACCTCGACGAGCTCGATGCCCCGGCCGCGGTAGTCGGCGACGAGTTCAGCCAGGATCTCTTCGATCTCGCCCGGCCGCCCGCGCACGAAGCGCGCGAGGCCCCGCGCCGGCATGGGCTTGTCGGCGACGAAGAGGAGGCTCTCGACGATCGACTTCAGGTGCGTGCGCGCCGCGGGCGGCGCCGTCGCCTTCTCCAGCCCCGGCCCGAGCTCGTCGTCCTCGCCCCGAGGCTCCTCCTCGTCGCCGCCCCCCGCTACATCGGCCGCAGTCGCGGTCTCGGCCGCGGTCTCGGTCTCGGTCTCGGTCGCAGCCCCGGTCTCGGTCTCGGCCGCGGTCTCGGCCGCGGTCTCGGTCTCGGTCTCGGTCGCAGCCCCGGTCTCGGTCTCGGTCTCGGTCTCGGCCGCGGTCTCGGCCGCGGTCTCGGCCGCGGTCTCGGTCTCGGTCGCAGCCCCGGTCTCGGTCGCAGCCCCGGTGTCGGTACGGGCCGCAGCCCCGGTCTCGGCCGCAGCCCCGGTCTCGGCCGCCACGCTCTCGCCCTCCGGGGTCTCCGGCGCGCTCCGCTTCGTTCGGCTGCGGCCTCTCTGCCGGCTCACTCGTCTTCTCCGTCGCCGCCCGCGCGCTCGATGGAGCCGAGCGTCCTGCCCGCACTCGCGGGGCGGAGATCCTGATCGTCTTCGTCGTCCGAGGCAAGAAGCTCGCCTTCCGCCTCGCCGAGCGGGTCCTCGCCGGGGCGGGCGATGCTGGGCTCGACGCTCTCGTCGTCGTTCGCCGCGGCGGCTGTCGGGGCGCCATCGTCGAGGATGCGGTACTCGAGGTGGATCGGCTCGAGCACACCCGGCTGGTAGATGCGGGCCAGGCGCCGCTTGGCCATCTCGAGGATGGCGAGGAACGTGACGACCAGGTCGTAGACGGTCGCCTCCTCGGGGAACAACTCGTCGAAGCGGCAGGTCCGCCGCTGCATGAGCAGCTCCACGATCTGCGTGACGCGCTCCTGGATGCCGACGCCCTCGCTCGTGACCTGGAACGCCGCCTCGTTGCCCCGGCGCTTGAGCACGGCCTGGAAGGCGTCGAGCAGCTTGAAGAGCGGGATCTCGGCGAGCGGCGGGTCTCCGCTGGCCTCCTCGGGCTGCGTGCCGCGGAAGAACACGTCGCGGCCCGCGAGACCGCGCGAGGCGAGCTCTTCGCCCGCGGCCTTGTACTTCTGGTACTCGAGGAGGCGCCGGATGAGCTCCGCGCGCGGGTCGAGCTCCTCGCCCTCCCCTTCCTCGTCTTCTGCCTGCTGCGACGGGTCGGGGGGCAGCAGCATCTTGCTCTTGATGTAGGCGAGCGTCGCCGCCATCACGAGGTACTCCGCCGCGATCTCGAGATCGAGCCGCGTCATGAGCTGCAGATACGAGAGGTAGCGCTCGGTGACGAACGCGATGGGCAGGTCGAGGATGTCGAGCTCGTGCTGCTGCACGAGGTGCAGCAGCAGATCGAGCGGCCCCTCGAACTTCGGCAGGGTCAGCCGGAAATTCGGGTCGAGCGGCTCCGGCGCGACGTCCTTGGCCATCGGGGGGCGGGCGGCATAGCGCGGGCGCGGGAGCGCGTCGAAGAAGCCGCCTAGAGCGCCGCGAGCACCGCCTCGGCGTGGCCATCGACCTTCACGGGTGAGAAGACCTTCTCGAGCCGGCCGTCCGCGCCGATCACGAAGGTGCTGCGGATGACGCCCATCACCGGCTTGCCGTACATCATCTTTTCGCCGTAGATGCCGTAGGCGCGGTGCACCGCGAGGTCGGGGTCGGAGAGCAGCACGACGCCCAGCTCGTGCTTGTCGCGGAACCGGCAGTGCGAGGCGACGGAGTCCTTGCTGACGCCGAGCACGACCGCGTTCTTCTTCGCGAACGCGGCGAGCTGGGCGCTGAACGCGAGGGCCTCCCGGGTGCAGCCGGGCGTGTCGTCCTTCGGATAGAAGTAGAGGACGACCTTCTTGCCGGCGTAGCCGGCGAGCGAGTGGGTCGAGCCGTCGCTGCCGGCCAGCGAGAACGCCGGGGCGGCTCCTCCCTCGCTGGGGATTCCGGCGCGGGCGGACGCGGATGGGGCAGGCCGAGCGCGGGCCGGCACGGCGGCCTTCGCGGCCGGCGCCGGCTTCGCGGAGGGCGCGGCCGGCTTGGCCGCGGGGGGCGACTTCTTCGAGGGGCGCTTCTTGGTGGTGGCCATGGCGAGCGCGATGGTAGCTGCCCACGCGCGCGGCCGTCACGCGTGCCGCGAGCTTGCGCCGCCCAGCGAGGGCCGGTACTTTGCCGGCCCCTTTCGTTGGTCTCCTGGAGGTCGTTCATGCGCCGCGTTCTCGGTTCGATCGCTTGTGTTTTCGCCCTGGCGGGCTGCAACAGCACGCCGTCCATCGTTCTCTCCGACTCGGGCCCCATCGGCTCGGACACGCCGGTCGTGTCGATGCCCGACACCCCGCCGGCGACCTGCCCGCCCTCGACGGTCGCGGCGCCGACGACGCCGGTGTGCGCCGCGTCGACGCTCATGTGCCTCATGACGGCGATGGACGCGGCCGCTCAGCAGCGCTGTTTCACGGCCGATCCGGCCGGCAACGCCTGCCTCGCGTGCGTGAACCAGGACGCGCTCTCGTCGTGCACCATGAGGGGGACCTGCGCCGACGAGAACGGCCGCGTCGACTGCTGCGCCGAGGACACCTGCCCGACCGGTGACATGGCCTGCCTCGACATGGCGTTCTCGATGACCGGTGCGTGCGCGGACGAACTCACGGGCCTCTTCGACTGCGCCAACACCGACATCATGGCGGGCCGCTGCGGCATCACGCCTTCGGTCTGCTTCATGGGCGCGGCGGGCTTCTTCCCCGACCTCCGGCCCGAGACCCGCATCCCGTTCATCGTCACCCAGTTCTGGTCGGGCAGCTTCGCCGACTGAACTTCGCGGCATCCGCCCGACGACGGCGCGCCCGGCCCTGCCGCGGCGCGCCGTTCGCTTTCCGTCGTCCGTGCTTGCGCCGAGCCGGCCCGCCTTGCCAGATTCGGCCCTCCGATGTCCCGCACGTTCGTCATCGGCGACGTCCATGGCTGCGCGCGCGAGCTCGACCGGCTCCTCGACCGCTGCGAGCTGGGCCGGGGTGATCGCGTCGTGCTCGTCGGAGACCTGGTGAACAAAGGGCCCGACTCGCTCACGGTGATCCGCCGCTGCCTCGAGATCGGGGCGGAAGCGGTGCTGGGCAACCACGACGACCTGCTGCTGCGCTGCATCGCGGCACGACGGCGCGACGACGACGACGACTTCCCCGAGCCCGTTCGCAAGCTCGCGCGCAAGCTGAAGGACGAGGAGATCGGCTGGCTCTCCGAGCTGCCGCTGTTCCTCCGGCTGCCGGCCCACGGTGTCCTCGTCGTGCATGCGGGGCTGCGCCCGGGGCTCGCACCCGAGCACGAAGAGCGCGCCAACCTGCTCACGATGCGGAGCATCCGGGCCGACGGCAGCGGCTCCAAGCGCATCGACGAGGGCGCGCCGTGGGCCTCGCTCCGGACCGGTCCCGAGCACATCCTCTTCGGCCACGACGCGGTGCGGGGGCTGCAGGAGTGGCCCTTCGCGACCGGCCTCGACACGGGCTGCGTCTACGGCCGGCAGCTGACGGCGATGCTGCTGCCCGGCCGGCGGCTCGTCTCGGTGCCAGCGAAGAAGGCGTACGCCGACGCGGGTCGAGGAGACAAGCGAAGGTGACGGAGCTCGACGCCGGAACGCTCGACGCGCTGCGCGCCGCAGGCGCTCGCTTGCTCGCGCTGCCGCGGGACGGCACGCGTCCTCGGCAGGCGATCCTCGTCCTCGACGCCCAGGGCACGCCGCGGGCCTACCTCAACGAGTGCCGACACCTGCCGGTGCCGCTCGACGGTGGCAGCGGCGACCTCTTCGACGCGACCGGGCGCTACCTGCTCTGCGGCACGCACGGCGCGCTCTACGAGACCCGGGCCGGCCTCTGCGTCGAGGGCCCCTGCGTCGGGCAGCGTCTCGTGCCGCTGGGCCTGCGGCGGGACGGCGAGCGGCTCTGGCTCGACCCGCGCGATCCGCGCACGCCCCGCTGAAGGGCTCGGCTCGCGCCCGGCGCGGGGGGCCGCTATGCCCTCCGCATGCCCCGCTTTCCGCGCATCGCTCGGTCGGCCGAGCACCTCTCGGACCGCGTGTTCTCGCGCCTCGCCGCGCTCGCCAAGGAGCGCGGCGGCGCGGTGCACCCGCTCCACGTCGGCGACACCTACCTCGAGCCGCTGCCCGCGGCGATGGCCGAGGCGCAGCGCACCGCCGAGCAGCCGCGGCTGCACACGTACGCGCCGGTGCAGGGTGAGCCCATCCTCCTCGACGCCATCGAGAGGCATCTCCTGCGCCGCGCGGGCGTGGTGGTGCCGCGCGAGCAGATCCAGGTCGTGTCGGGCGCGACCGCCGGGCTCTCGGTGGTCGTCGAGGCCCTGCTCGATCCCGGCGACGAGGTGATCCTGCCCTCGCCGTACTGGCCGCTCATCCGGGGCATCATCGACAAGCGCGGCTGCACGCCGGTCGAGGTGCCCCTCTTTCACCGGGCCGCCGACCCCGCGCTCGAGCTCGAGGCGCTGCTCGAGGCCGCGGTGACGCCGCGAACCGCCGCCATCTATTTGAATTCACCACACAATCCGACCGGCGCCGTGCTCTCCGAGGCGCAGCTCTCGGCCTTCGCCCGGGTGGCGGCGAGGCACGATCTCTGGGTGCTCTCCGACGAGGTCTACGAGCTGCTCGCCTTCGACGGTCCGCCGCCACCGACCTGGGCGCGCCCGGATCTGCGGGGCCGTGCGGTCGCGGTGCACTCGCTCTCGAAGGCCTTCGGCCTGGCCGGGGCGCGGGTCGGCTTCGCCCATGGTCCGCCCGAGGCGATGGGGGCGGTGCGCGGGGTGCAGACCTACGCGACCTACTGCGCGCCGAGGCCGATGCAGCGCGGCGCCGCGCGCGCGCTCGACGAGGGGGATGCGTGGCTCGCGGGGGCCCTGGCAGCCTACGAGGACGCGGCGCGCCGGGCGGCCGACGCCCTCGGCGTGCCGAGGCCCGCGGCGGGAACCTTCCTGCACGTCGACGTGCGGCCCCACCGCCGCGCCGGCGAGGACACGATGGGCTTTCTGTTGCGCTGCCTCGATGCGGGTGTGCTCCTCACGCCGGGCGCGAGCACGGGCAAGGACTTCGAGGGCTTCGTCCGCCTGTGCTTCACCTGCGTCCCGCCGTCGCAGCTCGACGACGCGCTCGCGCGCCTCCGGCCGCTCTTCGGACGCTGAAGATCACTCCTCGGTGTCGAGCGCTGGCGGCGGCATCCCCGCTCCGTCGCGCGGGCGGGCCTCGAGCGCGCGGCGCAGCGACGCCGAGAGCTCCTGCATGCGGTCTTCGCTCTCCGAAGCACGAGAGATCGCCACGCCGGCGAGCACGAGGGCGAGCAGCGCCACCCCGAGCGCGAGGCTCGCGAGCACGCGGGTCGTGCGATCAGCCGCCGCAGCGCTCATCGGAGCAGCCTCCACGCCTCGTCGTCGCTCAGCGTGACGAAGGGGACGCCCTCGCCGCCGCGCAGGCGCACCGCGGCGGCCCGCCCCTCGAGGCGGCCGACGACGGCGTCGAGGCGCCACGCGGCGCCGTCTTCGTCGAGGTCGACGATGGGCGTCACCTCGTAGATGCCCGCCTGCCGGAACACGTCGCGGGGACAGAACTGCGCCGCGTCGAGCGTGAAGCGGATCGGACGGCGCGCGGAGAAGCGCGAGAAGAGGTCGGGAATCGCCGTGCCCCCGGCGCGCGGCAGCGCGCAGAGCCACTCGTCGCCCGCCGGATCGCGGACGCGGAACGAGAACTGGTCGGGCCGGATCCACACCCGGCGCACGGACGCAGCGGGCCCGTACACCGCGACCCGC
>Ga0209972_10002688_pt1 | contig 14394 bp, 22 predicted proteins | sample NOAtaG_7_FD_187302 | JGI IMG/M metagenome (GOLD analysis project Ga0209972, IMG submission 187302) | Freshwater lake microbial communities from Lake Erie, under a cyanobacterial bloom - NOAA_Erie_Diel1S_2200h metaG (SPAdes) (version 2) | ecosystem: Environmental > Aquatic > Freshwater > Lake ... | reverse complement strand
GGCTTTAAATCCTACTAACGAAAGGCAATACCTAAATGGCTCTACCTACAGGTAGTTTCACCGGTACTGCTGATATCAGCAATCTCGTAAAAGCTGCGTATGATCAATACGTAAGAATGGCGCTTCGTTCCATTCCAGTAATGCGAGCCTTGGCTGATGTTAAGCCAGTACAACAGGCAATGCCAGGATCATCAGTTGTATTCTCCATCTATTCTGATCTAACTGCTGCAACCAGCACTTTGACAGAAACTCTTGATGTTTCCTCTATTGCTCTTGGTAACCCATCACAAGTTACCGTAACACTAAATGAGTACGGCTCAGCCGTTACTACAACTAAGAAGTTAAACCTAACTTCTTTCAACGATGTAGATGCAGCTCTTGCTGACATCATTGCATACAACGCTGCAGATTCTATTGACTCTGTAGTTGCAACAGTTCTAACTGGCGGAACCAACGTAATCTACGGTGGAAACGCTACAACAACAAATACAATTGATGCAGCAGATACAATCTCTGTAGCTGATATTCGTAATGCTGTAACAGAACTACGCACAAACAAAGCCTTGCCTCGCCTTGGTGAGTTGTACGCAGCATATCTACACCCACGTCAAGCAGCCGACCTTCGTGCCGAATCAGGTACCGGAGGATTCCAGGATATCGTTAAGTACACAGACAATGTGTCAAAGACAATTATCCCTGGCTCAGTAGGTGTAATTGAAGGTGCTTTCGTTGTTGAAACACCTCGTGTTCCATTCGCAGCGAACACAAACTCACCAGCAGTCAACGTCTACAAGGCAGTTGTCGCTGGTCGTGAGGCTCTAGCAGAAGCTATGGGTCAAGATATCAATACCGTAATCGGACCAGAGATTGATGCTCTGCGCCGCTTCCGTACAATTGGTTGGTACTACTTCGGTGGATTCGCAAGACTCCGAGAAGCAGCGCTATATCGTATTGAGACCTCTGCTTCAGCAGGCTAACAAATGCGATTCGGTGGAGGGCGGGTCAAACCGCCCTTCATCACTAGAAAGGAACTATGACTTATCACCTAGTAACACCTTGGGAAAACCAAACTTGGATAGTAGATCCAGCATCTAACTATGCTCGTTTAGCAGGTAGACCATTATCAGGTGGAAGTCCTACTGGTTCACAGCAATACATTACAGAAGTACCAAGAGCATTAACTTTTATTATTAATGGCACCACAGTTACTACTAGTATGACCCCAGATCAAGACACACTTGCTGATGCTGATTACTATTATCTTGGTGGACACGAGTACGATATACCAGATAATGTGGCACAAATTCTTATCAATGCTGGTTACTCAGATTACGTTACTAACATATGAGTAACTGTGCATCTAGTTGCAAGACTCAAGATCACGACTCATATGGCGAGTGTATGCAATCCAATATGCCAATGTTTATGGGAGTAAATCCTACTAAGACTGGTTGGGATCAAGACAAAGTCAAGAAAGATGAGAAGGAGTTAAACTCCTATTACTCAGCAATCAAGCAAGGCGTAGAACCTAGATCTACTAGAACAAAAGATATAGATGCAGCAATCAAACTTTCCGACAAAGCTGGCAAAGCCTTTGACGGAATCAACCTAAAATATAAGGGGTAAAAATGAAATCAATGAAAATGAACTCTTACAAGGCTCTTGAAAAAGGTGCTAAGGGTAAGAAGGCTAAGAAGTCTGATAAGAAAATGGTTATGAAAAAGATGGGTAAGAAGAAGTAATGTGCGCCTCCTGTGGTTGCGGTTATGCAACATATGCTGATCTAGAGACCGGTGCTTACGGCAAAGGTGCTAAACCCAAGGTTAAAGAAGTTAAGAACAATGAAGAGGTTGAATACGATGAAGAAGACTAAAGGCGCTAAGAAAGTCGCCAAGGTTATGCGAGAGTTTAAAAAGGGCGAACTGAATATTGGCAAGTCTGCCAAGAAGGTTAAGTCCCGCAAGCAGGCCGTTGCTATCGCTCTTAGCGAAGCAGGAATGTCTAAGAAGAAAAAGAAGAAGTAATGTCATCTGGTAGCTACAAGCGCCACGATGGTTTTAATCCAATTCAAATTAAAGATGGTCTAGTGGTTCGGTTGAATAAGAACGGAACCATTAGATCTGTACTTGGAAAGTTTGGGAATTATGGCAAAGAGTCCAGCCTGGCAAAGAAAAGCAGGTAAGAATCCTAAAGGTGGATTAAACGCTGCAGGCAGAGCATCTGCCAAAGCACAAGGTATGAACCTTAAACCTCCAGTAAAAAAGGCTGAGGCTAAGAGATCACCAAAATCTGCTGCAAGGCGTAAGTCTTTCTGCTCTCGTATGTGTGGAATGAAATCAAAGTTAACCTCTGCTAAGACAGCAAGAGATCCAAACTCTAGAATAAACAAGTCTCTCAGGGCTTGGGATTGCAGTTGCCGATGAAAAAGAAAAAAGCATTTTGGGATACAAAGAATCCAAAGAAGACATCAAAGAAATTAACACCAGCACAAAAGAGTGCTGCTAAGGCAAGAGCCAAAGCTGCTGGAAGACCTTATCCAAATCTAGTAGATAACGCAGCAGTAGCAAAAAAGAAAAAGAAGTAAGGAGTTCTAAGTGGCACTAGGTGTAGCAGGTACAACCCTCAACGATGAGTTAAATCGTCTAGCCAATGGTGGCACTTATAGGGCTGTTGGCGATATGGTAGATCAAGCATTGGCTGCTCGCCAATGGGCTAATCAACGATCAGTAACTCTAACTCTTACCGATACTGTCGGTGTTCTTAATGAGATTGCTGGCCTATCAGATAAAGCACAGTTCTTAGATTTTAATGGTGTTTGTAATTTACTAGCATCAACTACTGGATTACCAGCAGCGCAAGCACTGAGAGCGATCTCAACTTGAGTGCTAAATATAATCTAGTTTGCGAACAAGCAACCACATTTAACTTTGTATTTGTAATCAAGAATGGTTCCACACCTTGGGACTTAACTGGATATACAGCAACTATGACAGTGCGCCCATTTGTTGGTGCCAGCACTACAACCTTAGTAGCGACTACTGCAAACGGTAGAATAACTCTAGGCGGTATTGCAGGATCTGTAACTGTATCTGTAGATGCCACAACTACTGGTGCTATCGGTGCTGGTAGATATTCTTATGATCTAGTATTAAATTCAGGTGGAACAGTAACAAGAATTTTAGAAGGTAAATTTATAGTGACGGGAGCTGTGACTCAATAATGTCAGAGACCGTAATAGTTGTAGAACAAATTACCCCACAGGTTGGCGTAACATTTTCAAATGACCAAGGACCTCAGGGATCTCCTGGTGTCACTGGACCTACAGGTCCTACCGGTGCTACAGGACCGACAGGTTCTACAGGTGCGACTGGCGCTACAGGGGCAACAGGAGCGACAGGAGCAACGGGTGCAACAGGTGCAACAGGACCTACTGGTCCTACTGGTAGTACTGGTCCAACTGGTCCAACAGGGGCTACAGGATCTACGGGAGCAACAGGTCCTACGGGACCAACTGGGGCTACAGGCCCAACAGGAGCCACAGGTGCCACAGGAGCGGTTGGACCCACAGGAGATACAGGCCCTACAGGGCCTACAGGGGCCACAGGAGCCACTGGACCTACCGGACCTACAGGTAATACTGGACCAACAGGAGATACGGGTTCTACGGGGCCTACAGGCCCTACTGGAGCGACAGGGAACACTGGCGCAACGGGAGACACTGGTCCAACTGGACCGCAAGGAGCCACTGGTCCAACGGGTGCTACGGGAGCTACAGGAGCCACTGGCGATACTGGCCCAACTGGTCCAGCCGGTGCGACTGGAGCAACAGGACCGACAGGTGCGACAGGTGCGACAGGAGATACAGGACCAACAGGTCCACAAGGTTTAACAGGACCAACAGGACCGACTGGTCCAACAGGTCCTACTGGCGCAACAGGTGCCACTGGTGCTACAGGTGATACTGGACCTACTGGTCCAGCAGGTGCAACTGGAGCGACTGGTCCTAATGGACCAACGGGAGCAACTGGTGCTACTGGACCGACTGGCGCAACTGGACCGACTGGACCTACAGGACCAACTGGTGACACTGGTGCAACAGGAGCAACAGGTCCGACAGGCGCAGATGCAACAGGTCTACCAATAATCCTTATGTTGGGTGGAATGTAGTAGAATCTCACCATATGAGAATTAATGACTACTTTAGTAAAGTCATCTTGATAAATCTTGATAGACGAAAAGATAGATTAGAAAAGATATCCACACAGTTAGATAATCTGGGGATAACTTTTGAAAGATTCTCAGCTATAGATGGTAAAGAGTTGGGTATTAATCCCATTGCTGCAGGAACTATGAGTCATCAAAAAGTTTTAGAAGCAAACCCTGAATCTCGTATCTTAGTATTAGAAGATGATGCAGAGTTTGTAGATGGCTTTAATGAAAAGTTTGCAGAGGCAATACAGCATCTACCATCAGATACAGACATATTTTACCTTGGCGCTTTGTTACCAAAGCATACTGGCAAAGTAGAGAATATAGGAAACAAGTACTGGTTTAAACAGATTATGAGTACTGGTTCTCACGCTTACAGTATACATCCTGCAAAGGTTAAATACTTTGCAGAAAAACTTAAAGGTTATGAGTGGTATATAGATATAGGTTTACGAGAGTTTGCTAAAGAGTACAAGGCTGTAATTGCACAACCTAACTTAGTGATCCAGTATCCATCATACTCTGATCTTAGATTAAAAGAGGTTAGTGACTTTTGAAAGTTGCCGTATATACGATTGCTCTCAATGAGGAGAAGCACGTTCAACGCTGGTATGACTCAGCTAAGGATGCAGATTACCTACTGATAGCAGATACTGGTTCTACAGATAAAACAGTAGAACTTGCTAAGTCTTTAGGTATTAATGTTATTAATATTAAGATAGATCCTTGGCGTTTTGATGATGCTAGAAATGCAGCATTAGCAGCTTTACCACCTGAAATAGATTACTGCATATCGTTAGATATGGATGAGATCTTAGTCGGTGACTGGAAGAAAGAATTACCAGAGGCTCTAAAGTTTAATATTACTAGACCTATCCATAACTTTGTTTATGGTTGGAATGATGATGGCACACCATCTGTATCATTTGATGGAGTTAAGATCCACGCCCGTAGAGGTTATCGTTGGAGATTTCCAATACACGAGGCAGTCTGTGCCTATAAGATTCCTGAGACTAGAGCAAGAGTAGATCTAACAATTCATCACTTTCCAGATGATTCTAAATCTAGAGAGCATTACCTAGATATATTAGAGATGGCAGTTGAGGAAACTCCCACCGATTCTCGGATGCTTTACTACCTTGGTAGAGAGTATTGCTACCGTAAAAGATTTTATGATGGATTACAGACTCTAAAGAAATATCTAGAGTTTTCAGTATTTCCTGCAGAGCGTTCTTATGCGCTACGGATTATGGCTAAGTGTGATCCTGATAATGCTGAAAAACATTTACAACAATCTATTAATGAGTATCTGTGTAGAGAAGCAGTCTTAGCACTAGCTAATCATTACTACCAACAGATGAAGTGGGAAGATTGTTTTAGAACTGCAACTAGAGCATTAAGTATAACTGAAAGAAAAATGGACTTCTTGTCTGAAGGTTGGGCTTGGAGTCATATGGCAGATGACTTATGTGCCATATCAGCTTGGCAGTTAGGTGAATGGAAAGTAGCAGTAGAGCACGGCAAGAAAGCAGTTGAGTTAAGTCCAAATGATGAAAGATTGCAAAACAATCTGAAATTTTACAGAGAGAAGGCTAATGAGCACACTAAATGAAATGGTAGATGAGGTTAAGTCTAACCTACAAGGTTATACCTTACGCCAAGACCGCATTAGTTATGTGGCAAATGCTAATGGTTTAACAACTACTAGTGATGAAATAACTATTGGTTCTTCTGCAAGCCTTGCTAAAGGTATTATTGAAATTGATGATGAGTTAATTTGGATTGATTCTTTTAATAAAGCAACTAGCACACTTAACGTAATTCCAGGATTTGGTAGAGGATACCAAGGTACTGCACCTGCTCCACACGCTCAATATGCTCAGGTTACCCTGGCACCAACATTCCCAAGAACTGCAATTAAAAAAGCTATTAACGATACTATTAATAGTTTGTTTCCTAACCTATGGGCAGTAACCTCAACTACTTTTACCTATAATGCTTCCGTTACAACTTATGCCCTACCAGATGACCTAGAGTCAATCCTGTATCTATCTTGGCAGACTACTGGATCAAGCCAAGAATGGTTACCTATTAACCGTTGGCGAGCAGATGGTATGGCTAATGCTGCAACCTTTAATACTAATAACACAGTTAGCATTTATGACAGTGTACAACCTGGTAGAACAGTTCAGATTTGGTACACCACAACTGCTAATACTTTAGATAATAATACAGATGACTTTGCTGATGTTACTGGTCTACCACAATCCTGTCAGGATGTAGTAACACTAGGCGCTGCATACAAACTACTATCATTCTTAGATCCAGGCCGTATCAATCTTTCATCTGCAGAGGCAGATGCAGCAGACAGCAAGATTCCATCTACTGCTGGTGTTTCTTCTTCACGCTATATCTACGCTCTGTACCAACAGAGACTAAACGAGGAAGCGTTGAAGTTAAAAGACAAATATCCAATTAGGTTACATTACGTTAAGTAAGGAAGGTAAATGACCCGTCTATATAGCTCAATAAGCGTTGAGACAACGCTTGCATCTACTATATCCAACAGCGCTACTACTATGACAGTCGCTGCTGGAACTGGTACTGCCCTCCTTGGTGGGGTAACACTAGCATCAGGAAACGTAGATCAATTCACCGTAGCACTAGATCCTGATACAGCTAATGAAGAGATTGTCTTTATTACTGGTGCTTCAACTGACACCTTTACAATAGTAAGAGCAAGGGCTGGTACTAGTGCCGTATCACATAGCTCTGGTGCAACAATTAAACACGTTCTTACCTCTGATGATTTAAATGCTTTTAAAGGTTCAATATCACCAGTAACTAGTATGGGTTTTGCTGGTTCAACATCTGGTACAACTACATTACAAGCCAATGCGGTAGCAGGAACAACCACACTAACATTACCTGCGGCTACCGATACATTAGTAGGTAGAAACACTACAGATACATTAACTAACAAAACATTAACTACTCCAACGATTAATGATGCTAGACAGAATTTAACTTTAAACGCACAAACAGGAACTACATACACCTTAGTCTTAACTGATAATGGTCGCCTAGTAACTTTAAGTAATGCTGCTGCCATAGCAGTTACTGTGCCGCTTAACTCATCTGTGGCATACGCTACCGGTGCAATTGTTAATATCCAACAGATCGGTGCAGGTGCTGTAACTATTCAAGGAGCATCAGGAGTAACTATTACCTCAACAGGTGCTACTGCAACTGCTCCAGTAACTAGAGCACAATATTCTGCAGCAAGCATAATCAAGACTGGTACAGATTCCTGGACAGTGATCGGAGATATAGCCTAATGCCAACCTATAAAGTATTAGCCCAGTCAGCACCTAGTGCTGCTACTGCAACTACATTATATACAGCAAGCAATGCTGTGATTGTATCTACCCTTAATGTATCAAATACAGGTGGAGCAGCCGATACTATTCGTATCGCAGTAAGACCAGCAGGAGCAACTCTTGCTAATCAACATTACTTAGTCTATGGAGTTCAAGTTCCATCTGGTGCAATCTTTACCTTTACTGGTGGACTTACACTAGCAAACACAGATGTTATTACTGTTTATTCAACTACTGGAACTTCATCCTTTAGTGCGTTCGGAAGCGAGGCAAACTAGTGGCCGTAGGTATAACAGGCGGTACCGTATCAGCAAGTGCTGCATTAGCATTTAATGCCCAGACTGGTACTACATACACATTCGTATTAGCAGATGCTGATAATAAATTAGTTACAGCTAGCAATGCTTCTGCTCAAACTTATTCAATACCAACTAATGCAACTACTGCATTTCCAGTAGGAACTCAAATAAATCTTATTCAGATTGGTGCTGGTCAGGTAACTGTTCAGGCAGCAACATCTGGTACTACAACAGTAGTATCAACTGGAGCAACTCCAGCTACGCCAAAGTGCAGAGCGCAATACTCTGCACTTACTTTGATTAAACGAGATACAGATTCTTGGTATGTGATTGGAGATATAGCCTAATGCCTATTCTTGGAATATACGCATCTCAAAATTATTCTAGAGGTTTAGTTGTTGATTACCTTGTTGTTGCTGGTGGTGGTTCTGGTGGAAGCAGTGGTGGCGGTGGCGGAGGTGCAGGTGGACTTCGTTCCACAGTAACCGCAACTGGCGGTGGTGGAACATTAGAAACCGCTTTAACATTAAATTTTAATACTCTCTATACAGTAACTGTTGGCGCAGGTGGCGCTAGTGCATCTAATACAAATGGTAATGCTGGCTCTGATTCAGTATTTTCTACTATTACTGCAACAGGTGGGGGTCGTGGCGGATTTTATAATGCTGGTGTGCCTTCTGCTGGTGGCGCTGGTGGTTCTGGCGGTGGTGGTGGTACTGATGGTGTTACTGGTGGTGCAGGTGGTACCAGAAATGCAACTGTACAAGGATTTAATGGTGGTGCTGGTACTACAACTGGTGGCGGCGGTGGCGGTGCTAGTGAAGTGGGTAATACAGACGGTAGTGGTCAAGGTGGAGATGGATTAGCAGTATCTATTTCTGGTTCATCTGTAACTTATGCTGGCGGTGGCGGTGGCTCTATTAGTAGTGGTACTAAACCTGTAGGTGGTGATGGTGGTGGTGGTGCTGGAGGTAGTGGCTCAACTGCTCCTGATACAAATGGAACTGCAGGTACAGTAAACACTGGTGGTGGCGGAGGCGGAGGCTGGCAAGGTGGCGGTACTAGTAGTAGTGGCGCAGGCGGCTCAGGAGTTGTTATAGCCCGATACTCAGGCACTACACAAAAAGCTTACGGTGGAACAGTTACTACTTCAGGTGGTAATACAATCCACACCTTTAATTCATCTGGTGATTTCTATACTGGTTCTGCATTAGCTACAGGTGGAAACACAATTGAATTTAGTGGTTATTATTTTATTCATACATTTACTTCATCAGGAACATTTACTCCAACTCAAGCCTTTTATGCTGACTATCTAGTAGTCGCTGGTGGTGCTAGTGGAGCCTACAATCGTGGCGCAGGTGGTGGTGGTGCAGGTGGAGTACGAAGTACTGTAACTGCAACAGGTGGTGGTGGCAGTTTAGAATCTCCCCTATCTTTAACTGCTCAGGCTTATACAGTAACCGTTGGTGCTGGTGGCGCCGCTCTTACAACTGACTCATTAGGTAACAATGGTAACAATTCAGTTTTCTCAACTATTACAAGCACAGGTGGTGGTAGCGGCGGAAGTAACTTTACTGCATCTCCATATAACGGTATAGCAGGTGGCTCTGGCGGTGGAGCGGGATCAGCAATTGGAAATGGTGGTACTGGTGGTGCTGCCTCACCTTCAGGACAAGGTTATGCAGGTGGAAATACATCAAGTGGGGCAACAACTTCAGGTGAAGAAGCAGGCGCAGGTGGTGGTGGTGCTGGTGCGGCTGGAAGCAATACGACAACCGCTAAAACAGGCGCAAATGGCGGAAACGGTGTTGCGGTTTCAATAAGCGGTTCATCAGTTACTTATGCTGGCGGAGGTGGTGGTGGTGCAAATGGTACACCATCTACTGCTGGATCAGGTGGTTCAGGTGGTGGTGGAGCAGGTAGAGCCGTTTCACAAGGAAACGGTAATGCAACTTCAGGAACCGCTAATACAGGCGGAGGTGGTGGTGGACATCCATCCCAATCAATTACTGGAAATAGTGGAGCAGGCGGTAGCGGTATTGTTATTGTTAGATACTCCGTAGCCAAAGCAAGTGGCGGAACTATTACTAATACTGGAACCCATTGGGTACACACATTTACCAGTTCAGGAACCTTTGTTCCTTACTCAAACTTAACTGCTGATTATTTAGTAGTAGCAGGTGGAGGAGGAGGAGGTTATGGAGGCGGTGGCGCTGGAGGCCTTCGTTCTACTGTAACTGCAACTGGAGGTGGAGGTTCACTTGAATCTGCTTTGTCACTTACTGCTGGAACTTCTTATACAGTTACAGTAGGTGCTGGTGGTACTACAAGCGGTGGTACAGGTGTTCAAGGTGGTAATTCTGTATTTTCTACCATAACAAGCACTGGTGGCGGTGGTGCTGCGTACACTACTCCAACAACTGGTGGTTCAGGTGGTGGAGCAGGAAACGGAACTGGTGCTGCTGGTACTGCTAATCAAGGTTATGCAGGCGGTAATGGTACAGAGCCTAATTATGGCGGCGGCGGTGGCGCTGGTGCCGTTGGTACTAATGGTGATGGAACAAATTTTGGTGGCGATGGAGGTAATGGCGTTGCAGTGTCTATTACTGGTACATCTACTTATTATGCAGGTGGTGGTGGTGGCGCTTCTAGTTCATTTACTGCTGGCAATCAAGGAGTTGGTGGTTTGGGCGGTGGAGCAAATGCTCTGCGTTCAGGCGTGTGTTCTCCAGGTACAATAAATACTGGTGGTGGTGGAGCAGGAAATTATGCTTCAGGTAACGATAACTCTGCAGGCGGTAGTGGAATAGTTATAGTAAGATATGCCATCTAACGAAAGGGAAATATGTCTAAAGACAATGTAACAAAGATTAAAGATGCAAAGAAAACACAATGCTTCAGCTATGAAGTTCTTATGCTAGTTCACATCATTGCAGATGATGAGACAACTGCTAAGAATCAATTAGATGAAAAGGGTGGAATAGTAACAAAGCGAGATGTTAAGTTAGTAAACTCAACAGTTCTCTACGGAGAAGATAAGGAATAATAATGGCTCATTATGCAAAGGTAGAAGATGGTGTAGTGACACAAGTCATTGTTGCCGATTCTAAAGAATGGTGTCAGGCTAACCTAGGTGGTACTTGGGTTCAGACATCTTATAACACTCACGGTGGAGTTAATCTACGCCAAGGTGGAGAAGCACTACATAAGAACTATGCAGGCATTGGTTACACTTGGGATGGCATTGGTTTTGCTGCTCCTAAACCATTTGCTTCTTGGTCTTTAAATTCAGATACTTATCTGTGGGAAGCACCAACACCTATGCCAACTGATGGCAAGCGTTACAGTTGGGATGAAGACACTACTTCTTGGGTAGAAGTACCAGCTCTTTAATTAAAAACAATTATTAATAACCCCGCTTCGGCGGGGTTTTCTATTTAAGGAGATCAATGGCATACGGAGATAATATTACTGAAGGCATACCTTATGTATTATCTAATCCAGCAGGTGCTACTAACTATTCAGGTACCGGTGTTGCTTATGATATGGCTATTGCTGGTCTGCCATTTTTCATTGGAGCATCTGATGATTCACCATACCGTAGAGTAACTGCCCAGTACCGTAAACAACAGTATGACCAGACTCGTGAGGCTGGAGAACAATCTCTTACTGGTTGGTGGTTTAGATCCCAATCATCATTCCACTTCGGACAAGGTATTAAATACTTTGAACCAGCACAGGATGAGTCACTTCGTTTCCAGTACACCGAATCTAAAGGTGTAGATGTTTGGACTAAAGGACAAGCAAGCCTTATCTACGATGCAACACCTACTCATATTACTGAAACTGAATTGTTATCTAATGAAAGACCAGGACAGCATTTAAGATCTATTGAATGGACTAAGAGCAGCAATACCTATGGTGGTTGCCTAATGCTTGATGGTTACGATATTGACAAGGTCTTTCCAACCATTACTGCATCTGTTACTAACAAAGCATTAACCTCTAACGTAGCCACATTAACCACAGCAGCAGCACACGGGTTAGCTGTTGGTATGCAAATCACTGTATCTGGTGTAGATGCTACCTTTAATGGTAATTACAAAATTGCTACCGTACCTAGTACTACTACCTTTACCTATGCTAAGACTAACGCTGATGTTCCATCAGCAGCAGTTACCCCACCAGGAACTGTAACTAGCAATGTAATCCACTTCCAAGATTACGCATCTGTCGGTGCCTATAGGATCTATGGCTACTGCGATGATGGTGTATATGCCTACTGGATTGCCTTAATTGATGATAGCGGTACTGATAAGACTGCTATGTATAAGAAGTTACTTAATGATGATTCTGATACTGCCGCAACTGAAATGTTTAAGACTACATCTATTGTAGTTAATAAAGCGGTAATGGAGTTTACTAAAGAGCGTATCGTAGCTTGTATTAATAACAAAGTATTTGAGATATCCACAACCGCATCAGCACTACCCACTGCGGTATATACCCACCCAGTAGATAACTTTTTCTATACCAGTATCACCTCTTCAGGTGCTGCTATTTACTGTGCCGGTTTTTCTGGTGCTCAATCTAATATTCAAAAGTTTACACTGCAATCTACTGGTGCTATGCCTACTATCACCAGTGCTATTACTGCAGCAGAGATGCCTAGTGGTGAACTTATCTACAGGATTTACTACTACCTAGGCTATATGCTAATCGGTACATCTAAAGGTGTCCGAGTTGCAGCAGTTTCAGATGATGGATCTATATCCTACGGACCATTGTTATTTGAATCAGAGCAACCAGTCTATGACTTTGCTGCTCGTGATAGATTTGTTTGGTGTGCAACTAATGTTGATGGTGCTCCAGGAACTACTAGAATTGATCTGGGAACCTCACTAGGCACACTGATATTTCCTTACGCTTGGGATACCTACTACTTCCCACAAACTGCAGGAAATCGTATAACAGGTCGCTACACCACAGCCTGTGCTTTTATTAATGGAACAGATAGATTAGCTTTTACAACTAATTACAGTGGCACTAATGGTGCTGTCTATATAGAATCAGATACTGATCTTGTATATCAGGGTGAACTACGAACAGGCTTTGTCCGATACAACACATTAGAGGGTAAGATCTTTAAGTTACTTACACCTAGAGTTGATAACACTAATGGTGGATTAAGTATCTACTCTATTGCCTATGATGATACAGAATATTTAATTGGTAACTTTACTGAGGATTCAACTGTGCAGGAGATTGGTATCCCATATCCAGTAGGAGCACAGGAGTACCTAGGCTTTAAATTTATATTAACCAGATCAGATAGTGATGATACCTTAGGGCCACTATTCACTGGATATCAACTCAAGTCACTGCCTGCAGTGCCACGTCAAAGATTAATTCAATACCCTCTATTCTGCTATGACCACGAGAGCGATAAGTTCGGCGTAGAAGCAGGATATGAAGGTGCTGCTTATGATCGTATGAGCCAACTTGAATCAGTAGAAAATCTTGGCGATACCATTAGAGTAGAGGACTTCAGAACAGGTGAGTCCTATATTGGATTGATTGAAGAACTTGATTTCATTAATAAGACACCAAGCGACAGACGATTCTCCGGATATGGCGGAATGTTAGTCGTAACTATTAGATCGGTATAAACATATGTCACCTAACGATTGGGCAGCTCTGGCTGTATCAGCAGTAACTTTAGTATCAGCCTTAGCAATGGGAGTAAGACACTTAACTAGACATTACTTGTCTGAACTTCGCCCCAATGGTGGGTCAAGTCTAAAAGACCAGGTCAATCGGTTAGAGGAAAAAGTAGATACCTTGTATCAGGTCTTAATTCAAAGAGGTAGCAATGACTAAAGTAGTAGAGATAGCAAAAGCCGAGATAGGCAATAGAGAGACTGGCAATAACGATAACAAGTATGGCAAATGGTATGGTGCTAATAACCAACCTTGGTGTGCAATGTTTGTATCTTGGGTATTTAATAAGGCTGAGTTAGGTAAGAGTATTGCAGCACAAGGAGAGAAGGGCTTTGCCTCCTGTGATGCTGGTTTAAAATGGTTCACTAATAGAAATAAAATAATTCCAATAGGTCAAGCACAACCTGGAGATATTGTTTTCTTCCAGTTTGATAAAGATGTACAGCCTGACCACGTTGGGATAGTCGTTGGAAACAATACTAGGTTCAAGAATCTTCAAGTAATTGAAGGTAATACCAGTAGTGGATCCAAGGGCAGTCAATCAAATGGAGATGGTGTGTATCTTAGGAAACGACCATACTCTCTAGTAATGGGTGTAGTTCGCCCGTAAGGATGGATATGGATAAGTTAATCGCAAGATTAAAGAGCAAGAAGACTAAGGCTGCATTTAAGTCTTATCTACGAGCTGTATTAGCATCAGCAGTAACAATGGGTCTAGCACTCGCTGCAGACCTTGCACCAGAGTATGCAATCTTGATTGGTTCAATTGCTGGTCCACTTGC
>Ga0209972_10002685_pt1 | contig 14399 bp, 19 predicted proteins | sample NOAtaG_7_FD_187302 | JGI IMG/M metagenome (GOLD analysis project Ga0209972, IMG submission 187302) | Freshwater lake microbial communities from Lake Erie, under a cyanobacterial bloom - NOAA_Erie_Diel1S_2200h metaG (SPAdes) (version 2) | ecosystem: Environmental > Aquatic > Freshwater > Lake ... | reverse complement strand
CATTAAATTTATTTATGAAAAAGTTAAAGTCGAATGGGAGGATCTTAAGTACAGAAAGTACACACCAGACTTTATACTTGAGAATGGAATCATTATTGAAACCAAAGGATTGTTTACTGCCGAAGATAGACGTAAGCATTTACTGGTAAAGAAACAACATGCGAATCTTGAAATTAGATTTGTATTTGAAAGTAGTAAACGTAGGCTATCAAAAGTATCAAAGACAACTTACGGGGATTGGTGTACCAAGCACGGATTTATCTATGCCGATAAAGAAATACCTGAAGCATGGCTTAAAGAGAAAACACGTAGTAAAATATTTTACCCTGAACTTATCAACTATCCACATAGAAGGAAGACAGATGATGGCACCGCTTAATGATAATGATATTGCACTGGTAGTGCGCCCTAATTTACAAGCAGGTAAATGGGATGGAACGGTTAACTTAAACATTGTCGCCATGCCCTCACCGGATCTGTCGGCTGAGTCTGCTGAAGACTTGCTATACATGGTCAATGGATTGGTTGCCTGCTTCCAACTGATGAACTCAGATTCAACTTTTGCTAATCGTGTATCCGTTTACATGGCAAAGCTTCGTGAAGAAAATGATCAAGCAGAATCGTTAACTCCCGATAACGTAGTGCAACTTGACCAGTGGACTAAGACAAAGGGGACAGCATGAAAGCAAAGACACTGGGCGACATCATTCGTCAGACACAGGGAGCATCTATCGATGATGCTTCTCCATCAGAGTGGAGTTCTGCTGCCAATAGAAACTATGAAGAACAGAACAAAGAAGGTTTGGATGAAGTACAAAAACCAGCCCATTACAACTTCGGTAAGTACGAAACTATCGATGTAATCCTAGACACACTAGGCCCATACGAAACAATTAACTACTGTCACGGCAATGTGCTGAAGTACGTAATCAGAATGTGGCACAAGGGCAAACCCATTCAGGATGCACGTAAAGCTAAGTGGTATCTTGAGAAGATGACTGAGCTTCTTGAGAAAACAGAAGGCACCAATTGGTAAGAGGCTGGCATGGTTACAGCAGAAGTTAAATTTTATGTCGAGTTTGATGAGGACAATATGCCAACAGCATATACCAATACAGAGTATTTAATTGAAGTCATACAAGAGGCAGTAACAGACGCCATGTACGACATAAATGCAGATCTAGTTGGTGCAACTAAAGTAGAGATTGATCACGCATGACAGTAAAGAAAAGGTTTAGTAAAGACCTACACCAAGAGAATGACACACTTGCTAGAGCAGCGGGTAAAAGGTATTGGGGTAGTTTTGGTTATACGGTTGAGGATAATCCAGACCGCTACGGCGCAGATCTTATTGTAAATACGGGGTGGGAAGTGTTTTACTCAGAGGTCGAGATCAAGCGGGTGTGGTCTGGACCCACTTTCCAGTACGACACATTGCAAATACCAGCACGTAAAAAGAAATTTACTGAACTGGATATGCCGTGTGTGTTTTTAGTTATAAACAAAGAACAAACGCATGCATTTGTTTGTGGCACTCAAGCTCTGTTGGATTCGCCGTTAGTTGAGGTTCCAAACAAATACGTGTATAGTGGAGAAATGTTTTATCAAGTACCGATCAATACTCTTTTGTACGTTACCATACCATGCTAAATATAAAACAGGATATAGAAGAACAAGCAGATCCATATGCAGGGTTAGGTGCAGCCGATGTCATTGATCGTGGCATACTGGATTCTAATTCGTATGTGCTCAGTGGCATGATTGATTCTGATTCTGTTGATGCCGCTATTCGCTGGTTGATATTTGAAAATAATAAACCCAGCCACCATACGCTGACAATGTATGTCAATTCCATGGGCGGTTATTTAGATGATGCATTCTGCCTCATCGACATGATGCGATACACCAAGCACAACATCCGTACTGTTGGTGTTGGCAATGTCATGTCTGCAGCTTTCTTAATATTTTCAAGTGGCACAAAAGGACTTCGCTTTATAGGCAAGAATGCCAACACAATGTCCCACCAGTTTTCTGACTGTGTTGACGGTAAGCACCATGACATAAAGTCGTACATGAAATCAGCAGAGTACACTAATCAAAGAATGATTAATCTTTTAAGAGACAACACAGGATTAGATGCATCAACAATACGGCGTAAGCTTTTGCCACCCAGTGACGTGTGGTTAACGCCAGATGAGTTAATTGAATTGAAAGTGGCAGACCATGTTCTATAGTCAAGACTTTTTAATTACCATGCAACACCTACGCAGCATCATTGATGCAGAAGTTAAACGTGCGGTGGAAGAAGAGCGAGAGTGTTGCGCTAAACTTGCTGAAGTAACTGGCTTGGGGGAGCCGCACTCAATGCCCCCTTACAGTGTGCGTGATTACATTGCACATGAGATTAGAAACAGAGGTTCCAATGCTTAGTTTAAAACATTACAGTTGGGTTGTATCTTTTGATGATGGCACGAGACTGTCTTATGATTTTCAAATGGACAGTGATTGCAGTTGGCCTGAAGTATTACAACGCTTTGCCAGCTTCCTTGAGAAAGAAGGATATCCCGGTGTGCAAGAAACTGTAGACGAGATTTGTGCAGAGAAAGCACAGCGTTTGCAAGAGATCATCGAAGGTTCAGAAGCATTACAACAGCTTCACTCTAATGATAGTTCGACTGGTAAGCATTAATGCTATTAGAAAGGGAGACTGGATTGTTAAAGTATCTCAGGCATTTGATCAAATAGTTGTAGTGGCGTATCATGCAACACGGTACGAGGGACACGTTAAGTTTTTCTTGTGCGAACAAGAGGCAATAGTATATGTAGAAACCCTCTTGTTAAAAGGGGACAGCGTTTAATAATAAAAAAGTTCTTGCTATTAGGAGGCCAATCTGTATAACTATATGATCCCGGGGCACTCATCCGAAAGTGCCCTATTTTTTTCACTATAATTCTGGAGATTTAATGACCCCCTATTCAACTTACATAGCCAAATCCCGGTACTCACGCTACCTTTCTGACATGAAACGCAGGGAGCACTGGGAGGAGACTGTCAATCGGTACACAACATTCATGGTTAAACATCTACGGGAGAAGTTTAACTACACTGTGACAGATGATTTATACAAAGAGCTAAGAGATGCAATCATCAACCTAGAAGTAATGCCTTCTATGAGGGCTATAATGACCGCTGGCAAGGCTTTGGACAGAGACAATACCGCAGGGTACAACTGCTCCTATCTGCCCATAGATGACCCAAAAGCCTTTGATGAGGCAATGTATATTTTATTGTGTGGTACGGGTGTAGGATTCTCTGTGGAGCACAGATATGTCGACCAGCTACCTGAAGTGCCGGACCAGTTGTTTGATTCTGAGACTGTTATTTCTGTTGCAGATTCCAAAGAAGGCTGGGCTAAAGCATTACGTCAACTCATCGCTCTACTATACTCTGGGGAGGTGGCAAAGTATGACCTTAGCAAGATCCGCCCAGCCGGAGCAAGACTTAAAACTTTTGGGGGGAGAGCTTCTGGGCCTGCGCCTCTGGATGAATTATTTAAGTTTACTATTGCCAAGTTTAGATCAGCAATTGGTAGGAAACTTACATCAATCGAATGCCATGATATTCTGTGCAAGATCGGGGAAGTTGTTGTTGTGGGTGGGGTGCGTAGATCGGCAATGATCAGCTTGTCAGATTTAGAAGACGATAGGATGCGCCATGCAAAAACTGGAGACTGGTGGACACATAACGGGCAACGGGCTTTGGCTAACAACTCAGCAACTTACAACGCTAAACCAGATATTGGACAGTTTCTTGCAGAATGGACAAGCCTTTACAACAGTCATTCTGGAGAACGAGGCATCTTCTCTAGGGACGCAAGTAAGACTCAAGCAAAGAAGAATGGCAGACGGGACAGTGACTATGACTTTGGAACTAATCCCTGCTCGGAAATTATATTAAGGCCATATCAATTTTGTAACCTCACAGAAGTAGTAGTACGTGAGGAAGACACACTGGAATCCTTGTCACGCAAGGTGCGTATTGCTACCATACTTGGCACGTTCCAATCTACACTTACACACTTCCCCTATCTACGTAAGATATGGCAGAAGAACACTGAAGAAGAGCGTCTGTTGGGTGTATCATTAACTGGTATTCTTGATAACGAATGGATGGGTACAATCTGTGACAGCACTAAGAAGAATCTTGAACAGCTACGCCAAGTCGCCGTTAGCACCAACATGGACTTTGCAGCAAATCTGGGAATCCCTCAGTCTACTGCTATTACTTGCGTCAAACCTAGTGGCACTGTTAGCCAACTTGTTGATTCTGCCTCTGGTATTCATACTCGACATAGTGATTATTACATTCGCAGGGTTAGGGGAGATAAAAAAGATCCTCTTACGGCGTTTCTTATAGAGGCTGGAGTACCTGCAGAAGACTGTGTCATGCGTCCTGAGAGCACTGTAGTGTTTTCATTCCCAATGAAATCACCAGACCACGCTCGTACCCGTGAGGATCTAGATGCAGTGCAGCATTTAGATCTGTGGCTAATGTATCAACGGCATTGGTGTGAGCACAAACCTTCTGTCACTATCTCTGTCAAGGAAGAGGAGTGGATGGATGTGGGTGCTTGGGTGTGGAGAAACTTCGATGAGATCAGTGGGGTATCCTTCTTGCCTTACGATGGTGGCACGTATCGACAGGCTCCATATGAGGAGTGCTCCAAAGAGGATTACGAAACTTTGTTAGCTAAGATGCCAAAGGATATTCACTGGGATGTCTTGGTTGAGCATGACGATAATGTCGAAGGTGTGCAGACACTTGCTTGCACTGGTTCTACCTGTGAGATATAATAGGGACCGTATGGATACTCAACACATCAAGAAAGAACGTACAGCACCTCTGTCTATTCAGTTTGACAAAGGCAAGTTTGCATTCAAGAAAGGGTGGCTTGGAAATCCATACAAGCCCGATACTGTTCAGGGCAAAGAGTGGCAGCGAGGATTCAATGCTGCCTATTTTGAGAACCTAGAAAGAAGGAGTTAGTATGTACGTAGTCAAACTCAATGGTCGTAAACTTAAAATCAAATCTTTTCGTGTGTCATTTAAATCATATGAAGCAGCACGTACTCTGCTGAAGCGTTTGATTCGTAGCAAAGGACACAACTCTGACCGTGGCTATACCCATCTGGGATACAGCATTCAGCGCATTTAAGTTGTAGCTGACATAGCTCAGTTGGTAGAGCAACTGATTTGTAATCAGTAGGTCGTGGGTTCAAGTCCTACTGTCAGCACCAAACTATCAGGGGGCTTAGTGCCCCCTGTTTTTTATCTGAATCCAGATATACGTGCTTGATACTTGTAGACTTGGTTGTACGCTTTATCTTCGTCCATCGTACGCCCATTATTATCTTTGGCGTACAACTCGTTAATAGCCTTACGTTCTCTCTGTGGCAACTTATTAAACGTCAGCTTATCGACACGTTCACGATCAGAGACAGTCATCCTTCCCTGTGTTAACTGCCTACCAATATCCAATGCCATGCTCATGTTTTCAGAGAGTGCAATCTTTTGCTGAGTCGGTGTCATTCGATTAAATCTTTCCGACTCAATAAAGTTTCCTACAAGACGTTCTACATAGGGAATTGAGTTCTCTATAACAGCACGGTCATAGACCTTATCTCCAGATGATCCGTAGAATGTATAAGGATCTAAGCTAAGCTTCTTAAACTGTTCCTCTATCTTGTTAACACGTGGCACTACACGCATACCTGATAACACGTTAAAGAATTCCCCACCACGCATTGGTGTTTCTCTACGTAAGTATCTCTTAGCTTCAGGCAACTCTTCTTTAAGTGCTGGCAATTTACCTTTGATTCTGTTCATTGCTGCTTCGGTGACAATGTCATCGCCAGTGATTACATTGGGATCACGCACTACCTGAGATTCTCTGTCAAACATATCTAAGTAAGCAAACACGGGTTGTCCGGGCTGTACGAATCTTCCAGCAAAGTCACCAATTATTTTTCCTATGGCTGTTTTTAACTTCTCGCCTTCTTTGCCTTCAGTAGTTGCAATCAACTCAGGTAAAGAATCTAAAAAGGTTGCTTGTGCTCCAGCAGGCAACTTCATGCCCACGATAGTAGATACCATTTCAGATACCTTGGCTTCATCCTCTTTGCCTAGTTTCATCTTGGCAAGAAAATCGCCAATAGCTAGATACGGGCCGATTGGAAATATTGCACGTGTGTCTACAGTAGAACCATCATCACCTTGAACATTAAACCACTCTGTGTTTTGATTCTCTAAACGGTACTTGTAAGCAGCGTACATAATGGCAGTGCCAACAGCACCACGTGAGAACTTACCAACGCCTTCCCGCATCATTCTCTCAGCACGTGCAGGATCTTTACTAAACAACGTACTGGCTTTCATCATATCGCCTACACCAGAGGTAGCACCAATGGGACTATAGCGATATTGAAAAGACATGGCATTAGTCATGAACCGTGGGAATGTTACAACCAAACTTCCTCCGGGCAGACCTTCAAAGAATCTTACAAACTGGTTAGCAAGACCTTCTGCCTTGGCTTCTACAGTTACCTGCCCTGCCTTATGTGGCTTTGGCATGTACGAGAAGGTAGCTTTCAGAGCATCGTCTGCTGCATTCTTAATTACATCAGCAGGAATCTGCTTACCATCGGCAATGATCTTGTACATGTCAAGACCGACAGCACGTAACTGCCTCTCTACACTGGCAGTAAATGCTGCACGTCTAAACAAAGCATCTTGTGCTACGTTAAAAGTGTTAGCCATACGAGATACAGCAGATAGTTGGGCATTGCCTGTCTCTTGCAAGGCAGAGAATAGCTGCTGCTTAATGCGTGGATTGTCTGCTAAAATCTTTTCAGTTACTTCAGCAGTAATGCCTGCATTTGTGAGGTAGGTAAGTGTACCAAAAGCATCACGAATAGTAGTCTGCAATCCTTTTGTAAGATCACCTCTTTCGTATGTTCCTGTTGCCGCACCTTTTAATACTTTGCCTGTTGTGTATAGGGCACCTTCTAACAGACGTGAGGCAGCATCCCATGTCATACCCATGGTAGTGCCCATCATGTTACGTGTGGTAGTTGCAATACTGGATACAACTAAAGCCTTTGATTCTCGCTCTAGCCTTCTAATACCATTCATTAGATATCCCATGGCAGAGGTTACATCTTGATCTTTGCCGTACATATCTTTAATAATCTTCTCTGCTTCAGGATCAAGTTCTGCAACACGTTTTAGTGTACGTGCTAAGGCGGAGTATCCTTGCATAATGCTGGCTGCATCTGCCACTGTAGTACGAGTGGCTTGTGCAAATTCTGCAGGACTTAAGTTGGCTTTCTTTAATGCGGCATCTAAAACGACATCATCGATTTGCTCTGTTGTCATAAAAACATCTTTTACCGCATCGCTAATCTTTTGTCCTTGCTTGGGACGAAATGTAGGATCAAGAATCATTACGTACTTAGCAACATCAATCGCTTTACGATTGACATCTGTACGTATCTCTGCTTGTGTTAATGGTCCGGGTGGAGATAATTCATCTAGCACCTTACGGCCTTCAAAGATATCAAACTTAGATAAAGTGTCTTCCAGTTCTTTATCAAAGTCGGCTACTAATTTTTGTGTAGCTGGGTCTTCAATAGATCTTGCAGACTTGCGCCCTGCCAATACAGATTCTAGATCTTCCTTGGTACTTTTCTTAGGCATGCGGAAAGCAGCACGGGCTTCTGCACCACCAAAGACAGCACTGATGCTGCCTGCAAGGGTAGCTTCACCATAACTTAATTCTTCACGTCTGCCTGTTTCAATTTGTAATTGTTGCTGTACTAAGTTCTCTCCAGTGCCGAGCGTAGCTTCTGCTGCCGCAGCACCACCGATAGCAGCAATACGTTTTTTCAATGCAAAGTTAATGCCTTCACGTGCAGCTTTATATCTAGCAGCAGCACCAATACCAAAGCTAATGATATTAGTTGGTTCAGATACTGCAGCAAATGTAGCTTCAGCAAAAGGACGTACTCCCGGCTGTCCACCAGCTTCGTACCAATCCGGTATAGTGTCGTATAGTTGATGAGCCTTGGCAGCTTTACGTACATCATCTACCTTGGCGTTGTAGATCCAGTTCAGTTCAGGAACAGCATTAAGTGTTGTGTTCCATTCTGACTGTCGCATTGAAGTCATCCAACGCTTGACATAGTCTTCGTTAGATTCTTTTGATTTCTGCTTTCCAGATTCTCCGTATCTTGCTATAGCGTAATCACGGATGATTTGAAGGTTCTCATCTTTAGTAAGATCTTTAAAGTTTGTAGTTGTCTTTGTCGGAAGATCCCGTGGAGTTACATCAGCTACAGGCGCAGTACCTGTCTCCATCTCAAATGTAGAACCCAGTGCCCTGTTAGTTTGCTGAGTAGTCGGAGTTACAATCGGTAAAGAAAACTCATCTGCTTTTTCTTTACGAACACCAACAACTGGCAAATCAAAATCACTTGCCATGTTATTCCTTTACCTTACAGGTTGGAAACTAGTTCCGTTCCAAATTTTACTTACGCCATTACTGTCTACGTAAGTCTCACCGGATACAAGTTTAGATCCGTCAATCTTTCCTTCTTTTGTTTTTGGTATAGGTTTACCTTTACCGGCAGCAGTTCCCGGAAGTGCTTGAGGTCTTGCTGCTTGTCTGCGCTCATTAAATTGATAGGCTTTATTGTACGCATCAATAGCCCTTTGTTTTTCTTCAGTAGATAAATGATCCATAGCATTTACTTGCGAAGAAAACTTTTCTGGAGAAACAAATTCAGCATTCTCTGTACGTGCTGGTGTCTTTCCTTGGGCAGCATTTTTCCACGATACAATTCTATTATTTTCTATCTCAGCATATATTGACAATGCTCTTTTTGCTGCTTCTCCCGCAGGACCGCCTGTAATGTTTCCTTTTTCATCAATCAAACCATTTGCAAAAGCTGCATCTCTAATGATTTTATTTTTATGATCGATGTAAGAACCAATAGCATCCGCATCTCCAATAATTGGAACATAGTCATTCTTGCTGGGATCAAATCTAATTACACCTTTTTGAACAAGAATATCTAGACCGTTCTTAAGTGAACGATCAAAGATAGTATTGATGTTGCCAAAGGTTAAGTCGCCTTTCTTTTCAGGATCGACCATGTTATCTACTACAATCATGGCCCGAAGCTTTGAAAGACTTCTTTGTACTTCAGGATTCTTTAATGCTTGTCCAACTGCTCTGTTGTAATCATCAGACCCTTGCTCTAAGCCTTGTGTTGCTCTGGCTAAGTGATCACGGAATTTTGCTTTAACTGCAGCATCAGATTCTGGACTTGAGAAAGCAGTTAAATCTAATCGACCTACGGGTTTAAACTCAGCAATCTTATCAAATTTATTTTTGTACAGATCGTCAATAGACACTCCTGATGCTTTTGCAAACTTCTCACGTGTCTCTGCCCCAGCACGTGTTGGTAAACCAAAGGCACCTTTTTCTACTTCTTCTGTTGGCATTGCTTCTGCCCCGGGTTTTAGTGTGGTCAGTCTACCTACTACATCTTGCACTGTGCCTTTGTAATCTTTTCCGGGAGTAAACAGACCAGCAGTCTGTTCGTCTGTTAAGTTGGCACCGTCTTTCTTTAAATTAGCAATGACAGTGTCTGCCTGTCCTGATTCTAAAATACCTGCAATTTGTGTTTCAGTAAGACGATTGCCGGACAGTGCTTGCAGATCTTTGGCCTGTTGACGGAGTTCATCACGGCGAGTATTGGCTTCTTCTAAAGACTTCTCACGCTTACGCAATAGATAATTCATCCGTGTGCTTACGGTATCACGGATCTCTTTATCTTTTTCTTCTATTACTTCGGTTGCACCTTTGGCAAACCCAGTTACAAATGCGGTTAGCATTATTCCTCCATCATCCGTTTAGCCATTAATCCTTTACGCTCTACTTCCATCGGAGCAGGTGCTGGTGCCTGTGCTTCTTTAGAAATCTCACGGGCAATCTCTTTAGCAATCTCACGTGGCACACGTTTTTTAACAGCCTCTTTCTCATAAGATTCTATGTAGTCCACATTGCTTATATCACCAACATACATAATCATTTCACGAATTACAGGATTGACAAGTACTGATATATCATAAGAATGAACACCGTTCATGACACCAGAGTTTAGAATCTGATCTGCCATAGCTTCTACAGATATACCAGTATCAAGTGCACTAATGATTGCACTTTCAACATCATCATCTGTCATGCGCTCAGTGTAGAAATCAATAACCTCTTCTATCTTAGAAAACTGAGGGGGATTCTCCCATGGATAATTTCCGGGTTCGCCTGTTAAGGAAGAACCGGGAATAGGGGCAGTTAGAAACTTAGGATCAATTGCCATTTCTAATCTCCATTCGTTTCTGACGGATGTCCATTACATAGTTAGCCATACGCTCAATAATATCGTCTGATTTTTTAATTGGCGTTACAGAACTTTTAGGGCTAAGTAAACCTTTAGTTTTAACTTTAGGTTCTTGACCTGTGCGTTCTTCAATGACACGCTCTAGCTGTTTAATATATCGATTCATTTTAGAATTCCTGCCCGAAGTCAGTATCTGGTACGTCTGTACCAGCGGTCCATACTAATTCACCCTGATAGTAGTAATTTCCAGAGGGATCAATGGCTGTGCCATCTGTGTAGTATGTCCATCCATATCCCGGATCAGTAGAGCTAAGGTTAGAAGTATCAATCAATGCAGCACCGCCAGTGCCCCCACCAAGCTGAGCAATAGCACCAGCTTTAATAGTACCAAAGGCACTCTTCATTGCAGAGTAAGCATCGCCAGCAATTGTAGTCTTCTCCATAATCTTTGCAGAGACATTTCCAAGAGCTTCGTACATCTTGCCTTCTAAAGCAAGCTTAGCTGCTTCTACTGCTGCTTGCTTCTGTAGCACAGCAATCGCTACATAGTTTTCTCTGTTTTTATTATTCTCGCCAGATGTAAATGCGTACTGAATATTATCACGGAAAACTTGCATCTGATTGTTATACTCAGCTAAACCTACTTGTAAAGCAGACTGTGCATTAATTTCATTGGCACGGTTAATCGCTGCAGTGTTAGCTGTAGAAATCTCTCTACGCCATGCGGCATTGGATTGATCAATCACTAATCTATTTTGAGCATTAAATTGCTCACGTTGATTTTGTGATTCAGTATTAAATCTAGCTACAGTATTATACTGGTCAGCATTAAACTGCGACATAGCATTTGTTTGTGTTGCATTAAACTGCTGTACTTGTGTTGCAAGACCAGCAAAGAATTGTGTAACTTGATTCTGACTGGCAGCATTAAATTGTCTAGCAGCGTTTTCCGCAGCTTGATCTGACAATATGGCCTGCACATTCGATTGTGCTTTAAACATTTCTGCCTGCTGTGAATAGCTCAAGTTAGCCATGTCCATTTGCAAGAAAGCTTGAGCATTTGCTACAGCCGCTTGCTGACGATTATTTAAGTTAGCAGTTTCAAGTGTGGCAATCTGAGCAGCATTTGCCATGACCAATGCTTGCCTATTATTTAGATTAGCCATGTCCATAGTCTGAGCAAGACGGGCATTCTCTATTGCTATCTGTTGCTGGGCATTAAAGTTTTGATTGGCAATATCAGCAACCTTGGCTGCATTTAAAACACGAGTCTGAAAGTTTTGATCAAACTCTTGTCCTAAAAACTGAGCACGTTGCTGAGCAGTGAGCATTGCCACTTGCTGTCTATTGGACAGATTCTGTAATCCCATCTGCTGGTATGTTTGAGCATCAGCAGAAGCAATTGGTAGTGCAGCTTCAAGTGTAGCTTGAATCATTGCTTGCCCAGCTAAACTAGAAGCCCCTAGCCCACGCTGTGCCAGTACAGATGTGACATTACGTAGAGAAGCTGCAGCCCATGGCGGGGGACTGCCAGCTTCAAAGGTAGACATCAAGGTATTAAGTTGACCCTGCACAGTCATGTCTGCAGTTACAACACCTTGTGCTGCCTCTGCTTGCTGCAGTGCAGCTTCTACTGCAGTCCTATCGACAGCAGCACCGGAAATAATTTCCCCTGTCTGTACGCCCCGAATTGGTGCACCAGTGATCTGGGTAGCTGTACCCTCAGCAGCCTTAAGTGTTCCAAGGGCAGTGCTGGTAGGTTCTACTTGTGCAGCTTGAACTTGTGCCTGCTGACTTACTACGCCTTGAGCAGGTTGCAATTGAGATACCGCTCCAGACACGCTAGGAGCCGCTACAGCAGCCTGCATTGTAGCTGCTGGGGTGGTGGTAGGGGCAGCAGCAGTAGCGGCTGTAGGAGCCTGTGCTGCAGTCACAGAGGCAGCTTGTGCTGGAGCTAGTTGTGTAGTTAGAACCTGATCTTCAGTGACCACATTCTGAGCAGGGGTAATAACAGGTGCCAAGGGTGACGTGGGCGTAGTCTGAGCCACCTGCTGAGACAGGGGAGTGATAGTACCCGTAGGTGTGGTTTGTGTGGCTGTGCTTGTGTTTACAAGTTCTACTTGCTCAGATGTAGGATCTACCTCTACCGCACCACCCTCTTGGTACATACGGACCATGCCGCCCCTAGCCATATATTTCTCAAGCACCGTAGTGTACTTACGTGACATGGCAGGGTCTGATTTTACAAACTCATCAAACATTTGCATTGGTCCATCATAGCCCAGTTTACGAGCTACGATTTCTTTTTGCTTCATATTAAATTCTTTAGTCGCCATATTAATCGCCACTTAAATATAAGTTCATTTCGTCCTTGCGTCTTTTAACAAGGCCCGGGAGTTCTTTACCACCAGCTTTAGTCCATTGCATGAATGCTTCTGCTGCTTCTCCAAACTCACCACGGTTGTGCTTCATTCTTATTGTAGAGCGTTGGAGATTGCCGAGGCCAACATTGAAAGAGAAGGAAACGAGGCTGTCAAAGCGAGACTGAGTAAGACCAGAAGGACACAGTCGTAATACACCTCGCTCAAACGAAGCCAAGTCACTGGATAGGATGTCATCAACTTCTGCCATGCTGAGGGTTCTATCCCACTCTGGGGGAATTGGTATACTTTTGCGTTCATTAAATGGAACCTTTATGTGATTTGCATCTATTACGTGGCCTACGCCGATTGTCCACAATAAAGCAGGGCATCTGTAGCCACGAGTACGAACACCCTCGTGGTGCTTAATCATCTCTATACATTTTTTGGATACATTCATTTCTTAAATGATTGACTTCCAAACCAGAATGCAATCACAGAAGAGAAGATGATGGCTGAGTCCTCATCCCAAAGAATTTCCATAGCCTGATCAAACGGAACACCTGTTTTCCATGCATAGAAAAATCCAAAGATGTTTACAAAGAGTAGCATACAAAACATCCCGTAGGTAATGACCGGACGGACAGAAGCCCTCATGTTAATTACCCACTGTGATGCACCTTTACCTATCTCAATGTCATGCTTATACAGTGCTTCACGTTCTTGCACTGCTGTCTGCATAGCAATTTGATCTGTTCTTATCTCTTCTATACGAGCCTGTGCTACAAAGCCACGCTCCATCATCTTTAACTCACGCTCAGTCTGCATCTGAGCTAATTCAAGTTCGTGTGCTTTGTCGGATCTGTCTTGAAAGAAATCTAATATCTTTGGCAGACCGCCCATAAGAAAAGAAATTAGCGTAGATAGTAGTGTAATCAATTACATTAGTCCCATGAATTTAAACATGCCATATACGATGGTGGAGGCAACCAATATCCAGAATATTTCCCTTCTGGTTTCCATTCTCTTACGATAGAACTCATCGTTAAGTTCTCTGTGCTGTTTTCTTAACTGCACAATTAATGTTTTTACTTCTGACACGGCGGATTTACCAAACTCCATTTCAATCTGTCTGTACATCTCCATCTCTGCGTCACGAATCTGCCTAATGATTTTGTATTCTTCATAGGCATTCATGAACATCATGTCACCACGGCGTTCAATCTGCTGTTGCTTTTTCTTGAGTGCAATTCTTGCACGTGCTTCTTCGTCAAGGAAAGCGTTTACTTCGTTAGCAGTTTCCTTAATCTCTCTGCCAACTTTTACAGCTTCTTTAATACCCCCTAAGGCAGCACGTGCTGAGGCTGCTGGGTCCATTACTTTAGTGGCGGTTTACCTAACCAGCCCCTCACTGTGTCTGTTTCGTATATGCGAAACCCCGTCCATACAATAGTAAATAGTGCAGCAATAGCAGGTAGAATCTCTGCTAATGTGCCTATGACAGTAACCACTGACAATGCGTCAGTGGCTTGCTTGATACCTTCTGTTGCCTGTGCCATTACGCACCCAGCCGGT
>Ga0209972_10002682_pt1 | contig 14402 bp, 3 predicted proteins | sample NOAtaG_7_FD_187302 | JGI IMG/M metagenome (GOLD analysis project Ga0209972, IMG submission 187302) | Freshwater lake microbial communities from Lake Erie, under a cyanobacterial bloom - NOAA_Erie_Diel1S_2200h metaG (SPAdes) (version 2) | ecosystem: Environmental > Aquatic > Freshwater > Lake ... | reverse complement strand
GCTCTGGATCCCGGGAGACGGCTTGACAAAAGCTCACAAAATGCTGGACAAAACGCTCAACGGTGGACGGATCGAACAGATCTGGATCGTATTCAAGATATCCTGTAAACGGGGTGTCTGGCGTGGCGGATAGCTCCAGTGCCAGATTGAGATCCACCTCCGGTGCCATAGCTGGCACCGTCAGCGAACGCGCTTCAATGCCAGGCCAAGCTAGCTCGGAGAGGGGCGCGTTTTGCAGAACGAACATCGCCTGGAACAGGGGATTGCGGTTCAAGTAGCGGGGCGGATTGAGTGCATCCACTACCCGGTCAAAGGGCACATCCTGGTGGGTCATCGCCTCTAGACTGACGCGCTTAACCCGCTCCAGCAAAGTAATGAAGCTCGGATCGTCAGATAGATCCAAGCGCAAGGCTACCGTATTTACAAAAAAACCAACCAGATCGTGGGTTTCGTGACGCTCACGACCCCCGATCGGGCAGCCTACTACCACCTCATCTTGCCCTGTCCAACGAACGAGCAGAGCCGAATATACGGCTAGGTAAGCCATAAACGCTGTTGCTCGGTAGTGACTGGCAAGATGCGATAGATTAGCATCTTGCCCTAACGGAAACCGCAAGGATGCGCCGCGCATTCCCCGCGTTCGAGGTCGTGGCCGATCCAAAGGTAGGGCTAATTCAGCTGTTCCTCCAGTCAACGTCTCGCGCCAATACCTAACCCTGCCCTCCAAGGTCGGCTGATCCAGCAGCGCGTGTTGGGAGAGAGCAAAGTCAGAAAACTGTATTGGTAGCACTGGCAGTGCCGCATCTTCACCTGTAACCTCCGCCCGCATGAACGCACTCAAATCGCGAAACAATAGACCCATAGACCAGCGGTCGGAGATGATGTGATGGATATCAATGACAAGCAGACGGTGAGTCTGGGAGAATTCCACCAGTCGAACGAGGAATAACGGACCATTAGCCAGATCGAAAGACGCTTCTGCCTGCTCGTGGATAATCTGCTCAATTTCATTAGGGGAGCCGCGCTTTGGGATAACCTCTTCAAAGGGGGAATCCATGGGCGTTAAAAAGACATCCTCACCCCGCTCTCGAATGGTCGAACGCAGGATTGGGTGGCGGGCCGTTAGGGAGGCGATCGCCTGGTTAAAGGCATCAATATCTAAAGGACCCACCAGTTCCCAGGCTGCCATCATCCGGAACACGGCACTGGTGTTCTCAAGCTTATTCAAAAACCACAACCGCCGTTGGTTATGCGTTACCGGGGCTTCAACCGCTAGACTAGCCCGAGATGCGGCTGGCGATGCGGGCATCCGTAAAATCGCCATCAGTTCCTGCTTACGGGCTGTCAGTTCCACTCGTAAATCTTGGCTAATGGCCTTTACTGGACCCCTTACCCTGAGTAGTTCCCCTTCTATGGCTAAACTAATACCAGCCTGCTCAAGGTCATGCAAAAGCTGGTCAACGGGTCTATTTTTTGGACTCATAGCGTAAATTCCTCCCAGTCATTTTCTTCATCGGATGCAGCTGTGCGAAGCAAGCGCTGTACCAGCGAGGTCATAGAGCGAAGCGTAGGGTTGGCAAACATTTCCCCGATGGGCAACTCAATTCCAAAATGGTCTTCTATTCGCGTCTGAAGCCGAACCAACTGGATGGAATGTCCGCCTAAATCGAAGAAACTGATGTCAAGTCCCACCTGGTTTCTGCCCAGTAGCTCACTCCAAATGGTTGAAAGATCCCGCTCAACCGTAGTGCTATCCCTTTCTACTAAAGAGCACTGAGCCATCTCTGAAATGTTCATGTCAGGGACATTGAGACGATGGAACTCTGCTTTAAGAGACGACCAATCAACTTTTCGATTGGCCGTCAGAGGTACTGCAACAATTTGGACGATGGCTGAGGGTACCAAATGATTTGGCAAATGTTGTTTGAGTGCTTGACGAAGCGTCAAACTATCCAATTTGGCACCAGGCTCACCCACTACCCAAGCCACCAACTGGGGTTCTCCGATCTGATCCGGGCAAACCGACACCAGGGCCTGTGCAACGCCATCACAATTCATCAAATGAGTTTCGACCTCGCCCGGCTCGATGCGGAAACCGCGTAGTTTTAATTGACGATCGATTCGCCCCAGAAAAGTCACCGTGCCATCGGCTTCCATCCTGACTCGATCACCCGTTCGGTAGCGACGCCCCTGCGCTGTTTGCTCAAACCGTTCGGCGGTGAGATCGGGCAACCCTAGGTAGCCCAGCGCGACACCGGGCCCTCCAATAATCAGTTCCCCAGCTACTCCTATCGGCACTAGGTGTCCCGTTGGATCCACAACGGTTAGGGAAGCTCCGCCGAATGGGCGACCGATGGTGCCTGGCCTAGCTCCTTTCTGATAAGTTGCCAATGCTACGGTTACTGTTGCTTCGGTGGGGCCATAGGCAATGAACAAACGGCGATCGCATGACCACGCGTTTGCTGTTTCCGGCGAGCAAACCTCTCCACCGACCGAGACAGTTCTCAATTTTGGGAGAGTACCGGGCTGGGTTGCTGCAAGCACGGCTGCTGGCACTTGCATATGGGTAATGTTGGCCATTGCAAGAGTACGGTTCAAGTGCTTCCCTGGCATCACATCCACGTGCGGGGGTACCACCAATGTTGCCACCGCACTGACTGCCATAGCAATATCCGAAAGCGCCACATCGAAAGCTGGGGAAACCACCTGTAATACCCGATCACCTTGACCCAAGTCATAGGCCATCGACAACGCACATCCTAAGCGGCAAAGGGCGGCCTGAGTAATCATCACGCCTTTAGGGGTGCCGGTCGTTCCGGAGGTGTAGATGATAGCGGCCACGTCATCAGGGTCGGGGGAAGAAACTAGTCCTGCTATCGGTGCGGACGGTACGGCACCCAAGATACTATCAAGACTTAGCTGTGGACAGGGATAGTCGAGCGGAATATCCGTCAGTACCGCTACCACCCCCGCGTCCATGAGCGTAGCGGCGATCCTCTCCCGCGGATAGGTGGGGTCGAGCGGAACAGCAACTGCTCCTAGCCGCCACACCCCGAATAAACTGGCGAGCTGTAGGGGGGAAGGCTGCGCCAGTAGCCCTACTCGGTCTCCCGTCCCTACACCTAGACCTTGAAGTCGTTGAGCCGTGACACTTGCCCGCTGATTCAGCTCGGCATAGGACAGGGATGAGGTCAAGTCCCACACTGCCGTCGCGGCCGGAGAGGTTAGTGCCACATGAGCCAAGACTGCGTCTAGACGAGTTGCAATGGGGCTAGAAGCCGCTTCAGCAGTCAGCACGGCTCCACAATCTGGATTATCAATACTCAAGAGCGGCAGTCGTTCGATTTGTGTGTCTGGCTCAGTAGCCGCTGCCGCCATTAATTGCTCCAGACCCCGCGCTAAGCGTTCAGCCACCGCCCTCGGCACGCGTCGGGTGGCATATTCAATAACCAAGCGCGGTCCGTTAGTCATCTGAGTGACCACAAAAGCAAGATCAACTCGCGCCTCGGGAGAGTTAGGCATAGCGAAGAGACGGCTCGAAAGCTCCGGCAAGCGGAGATCCCAATCGCTGGCATCTTCAACAATCACCATGCTACGAATCGCCTCACTATCTGGTTGAGTAGGCCAGCCCATACCTGTGGCTTGGAGCCAAGGGAGTGGAACATCCTGATACCGCATCGCTGTCAGCAGGGCAGTCTTAGTCGCCTTAAAGGCCTGCCGAAACGTTGGGGCATCGGCAAGATCGACCTTGAGCAGAACCGTGTTGGCTAAAAATCCAACCACAGACTGTAATCCCGGTGTATTTCTGCCAGCTTGAGGAAAGCCTAGAAGAGGATGTTCGGTATCGCCGAAGCGCGTCAGCAAAACCGCCCAGATTGTTAGCATTGATATAAAACGGGTGACCCGTTCTTCCTGAGCTAAGGCTTCAAAGGCTGTGAGAGTATCTGTACCGATCACCACCTGATCCACGGCGACTTGTCCACCCCAGGTCTTATCTGTCGCGATACCTGACACTCGGGGGGATTCACCTCCCATGAGGCTTTGTTGATAATCCTTCAACTGCTTCGCGATCGCGGGACAGACGGTCTGCTGCCACCGAGCGATATCTCCCAGTTGTAGGAGAGGCGGCGGTAAGGCGGTGGTGCTATGGACAGACCACAGGGCTGCCAGTTCTTTAACCAGAACCTGCCCCGACCAGCCATCGCAGGCCACATGGTGGTTTACCCAAATCAAGACATGGCGAACCGGTTCGAGTTTGACCAAATGAACCCGCAGTGGTAATTCCCTCTCCAAAGCAAAAGGGCGACAACGGATATCTGCCAGCAAAGACTCTAAGACCGCTAAGGGATCGACAGCGGCTGATACGTCGTGACGAAAGAGTTCTAGCTCTTCCGAGGTAACTACTTGTACTAGCTCATCATTTTGAATTGCTAGGTGGGTGCGTAACGCGTCGTGACGGGTCACTAAATGCCTGATAGCGCTCTCAAGCTGGGGGACATCGAGCGATCCATTTAACTCATAGGCAATGCAGAGATTGTAGGCACTACTGTTGGGATCGTCCTGATAGTGAGTCCAGAGCCAGCGCTGATTACTAGTGGCAGGGGCTAACCCGGTTTCCAACGATGGACAGGGTGGCGGTAACCCCTCAACATCAGGGGTGATAATACGACGGACGAATGCTCTGAGGCTCGGTGTTTCAAAGAGGGTAGAAACTGCGATCGCAGAATCCATCAGCTCGCTGATCTGGTTGATGGCCATGATCGCTTCCAAAGAGCCGCCGCCACAATCAAAGAAATCGTCGTCAGGGCTATTGATCGGCTGCGCCAGCATCTCAGACCACACATTAGCTACCAGCTCTTCTAACGGATCTAGGATATCAGTCTTAGGAATCTCCGCGTCTGTATCCAGATCCCTGGCAGGACTCGGCAAGGCTGCCAGGTCAATTTTGCCACTCGCATTAAGCGGCAACGCATCCAAAATCACAAATGAGGCCGGAATTAGAGCCCGAGGCAATCGGTGGGAAAGCCAAGCTCTTAAGGAGGCTACTGTCACACCCGCTTCAGCAGCGACGTAGGCTGTCAGCACCATATTATCCTCTGGCGGTGCTACTGTCGCGCTGACATAGGCGGCATCTACCCCAGGATGATCCTCCAGGGTAGCCTCAATTTCAGTGGGTTCAACCCGTACCCCCTGAATTTTGACTTGGCGATCCATCCGACCCAGATACACAAGCCGTCCATCGCCATCCCACAGACCTAAATCACCCGTGGCAAATATTGGTTCGTCTATAGGTTTTTCTGTAGGTTTGTCGTCGTTTAAATTCCGCTGGAAAGCCGAAGAATTGCCGTGGAGATAGCCTCGCGCTACCCCTACCCCACTGATGGCGATCTGGCCAGGTGCACCGACTGGCAGCACCTGACCAGCGCGATCCAAAACGAAGATGCGGTTTCCTTGTATGGGCACACCAATGGGGATCGGGGCTGTGTCTGAGATGTCGACCCTATGCCAGGTTGCATCCGCCGACACCTCGGAAGAACCATAGAAATTTACCAGAGCCGCATCAGGTACAACCATGTAAAAACGCTGAACGAGTTGAACCGGCAAGGTTTCTCCGCTGCTGACACACAGCCGTAGACTTCGCAATTTACTTTCTATGTCTGGTACCCTGTCGAGCATAGCCCGCAGTAGCGACGGCACCATTACAATACGTGAAATTCGCTCTCGGGCAATCAGTGTCGCTAATGCCCTAGGGTTAAGGGCCGTATCCCTATCCGCCACAACAGCCCGAAGCCCCCAAATGAGAGGGCCAAAAATCTCCCCGATGCAATCGACAAACATCAGCGATGTCTTCAGGCAAATCGCCTCATCAGGTTGGACAGGCCACTGACGTTCCATCCAAAGAATACGATTGACCATACCCTTATGGAGTCCCACGACTACCTTGGGGCGACCGGTGGATCCCGATGTATAGATTAAATAAGCAGGATCCTCAGGGCTGACGCGTGGTAAGGATACTAGAGCTTTTGCCGTGTTTTTCGTATCGTAGTCCGTTAGCGTCACAATGGTGACGGCGGCTGACTCGGGCAGCCATACTGGTCGCTGTCGCGCGATCAATCGGGTGGCACCACTGTCCGCTAGCAGGCTGGCAAGCCGCTCTTCAGGCAAATCTGGCTCTAGAAATAACACCGCTCCTCCAGCTAACACCACTGCAACAGCCGCAATCACCAAGTCGATTGATCGATCGAGACAGATAGCGATCGGGAAACCAACCGTGGGTTTCTCCACTGGAGTCTGGGCTACCAGAAAATGTGCAAGGGCTGTGGCCTGCTTGATTAAGGTCTTATAGTCAAGGGTGCGATCGCCTTCACACAGAGCAATCTTATTGGAATGAAGCCGAGCACGTTCCAGCAACAAATCCCCCAAAGACTGATTGATGGTTTCTAGATGGGATGGGTTGAGTCGCTGGGTCAGGGCCGCCGCTGCTTGGGAATCGATTAGCGGCAGCCTATTAAACGCGATGTCAGGCCTTGCCATGGCGGACTGTAGTGTTGTGCTGATGGCGGTAGTAATAGCGATCGCGACGGACTTAGGAACTAAATCCTCACGAACCTCAATCTGGCCAGAAATCCCAACACCGTCGTCCACCAGTTCCAGAGCGATATCAGCTCGAGCGTCAGGGCTAGGGAGTGGCATCAGCGTTGGTAAATCCGCTCCCCCCCTAGCGGGCAAAAAGTTAAAAAGAGCCTGAAATAGAGGAGCAACCCCAGCACGACGCTGAGGTTTGACGAGTGCTACAACATCCGCGTAGCCGATGGTCGTGTGCTTAAAATCTGTCGAACAAACGCGCTGTAGCTTTTGGACAAGCACCTTAAAACTCGGCTCACCAGATAGATCGCAGCGCAGTACCACTAAGTCTGAGAGACAGCCGACAATAGTTTCGGATCCAGGTGTATCGCGATTGTCGATAGCGGTACCAATGCTAACGTCTTCACTCAGGGCAAAACGACCCAAAACCCCAGCATAGGCTGCTAGGAAGACGAAAAACGGTGTTGTTCCGTTCGCTACCGCAAACTGGCGAATATCCCTAACCAGCTGGGGGGCAAAGGTTAGTGCAGTATATGTAGAACGTCTCCCCAGTCCGCGACCAGAACGACGAGCCGCGGGCAAGTCAAGTACAGGCAGCTCACCTGCCAATCTTTCTAACCAATAGGACTGATCAGCCTTAATCTTCACCTCGTTTGATGTAGCCGTTCGCCAATAGTAATAGTCAGCTGGCTGAAAGGGATCGTCGAGCAGGAGGTTCGTGTCATCTGGATTACTGAGTAGCTGCTCTAGCTCCTCAACCAAACGCCCGATCCCAGTCCAATCAATGATGGCATGATGAAAGACTAGCAGTAGCGTATTAGCCGCAGTGGGATCGCTGAAGATAGACGCACGCCAGAGTGGCCCCTCATTCATTCTCAAACGCCTGGCAAGTTGGCGTTCGAGGAGACCGCAATCACTAGAATCTCCCTCAAGATACTCCACATCTTTTGGCGCAACGACATCTATTCGCTCGAACACACCATCGGAGGTCTCCTCAAATCTGGTGCGCAGAGCTTCATGACGCTGAAACAACTTCTCAAAAGCCAAATTGAGTGAAGATGCGGAGAGGGATCGACTAAACCTTACCAGACAACCTAAGGTATTTAGCCCAGGAATACCTTCAGTACGCTCTTGAAGCCAGAAGCGATATTGAGCTGAGCCAGCTAGACGATCACAACGGCTAGATTTTTCGGAACGATTTGACAGGTTGGCATCCAGGATGGTGAATCCGTCTTTCTTTAAAAGTTCTGCGAGCGAAGAGCGTTCATCAAATACCATTCTTTTAATCCTAATTCGTTTTTGATCTCAAGCTTTCTAAATGTTTGGCAACTGCAGACACCAGTCCTTCCTGCTTCTCAATCGCATATAATTCGATGGTTAACGATTCAATGGTAGGGTTTTGAAATATAGAGGCAGACGATAGCTCAACAAAGAATAACTCTGACAATTGACTAGAGAGCTGGCTAGCCAGCAAAGATGTTCCCCCCAGCATAAAAAAGTTGTCATAGATGCTCGGTTGATCGATGCCGAGAATAGACGAGAAAGTTTCGGCCACTAAACGCTCCACCCCATCACGGGGAGCCACCCATCGATCGGTTGCGTGTGATATCATCCCAGCAATGTCAACTTGCCCTTGTGCATCCCGTAGAATTTCTGGCGCATTGCGCACTAAGACCCAAGCCTGGCGCGACAGATTATCCGGATAGCTGAGCACAACAGCAGATTGTTTCCCTTTCACCCAAGCCGTCGGTCGGTTCAGTGGCGCGGGTGTTGTCAGTGCGAAGGCGGCATTAGCGGGGTGCTGGTCGTTGAGACCGACGAGCCAGTGAGTGCCCGGACGCAAGAGGGCAGCTTCGATGACTAACAAACCAGTTTCAGCATCAAGTGGGACAAGCCCATCTGAGCGCACTAAAGCTTCATTGGTTTGACCCTTGCTTAACCCAATATCCATCCAGGAAGAACAAGATAATAGTGAGACCCGAGCACCGCTCATCGTTAGCTTATGTGCTGCCTCAGATAGAGCGGCATGCACGGCAGCATATCCCATAACCCGACCCCCCACCTGACCAACGATCGATCCCATCACTAGCAGTTGGGCGGCTGGTCTTGTTTCCAACAGTGTCGCCAGTGCGGCGAGACCACCAAGGCTAGTACGTTGCATGGTCTCAAGATCGACGCCATTATCATCAGCTAACCGAACAGCACGGCCCGAGCCCGCCGCATGTAAAATACCTGAAAGAGATTGACCCAATGCACATTCTCGCTCATGCACAGCATCCCGTAGTTGATCGAGATCGGCAACATCGGCCTTTATGTATTGGACATCCCCCAAGCGTTCAAGCTGCTTCAATCGACCAGCCCGTTCCGGCGATAAATCGATATTATCCGTGCGACCAATGAGAAGAACGTTTGCCCCGTGGCTCAGTAGCCGCTCACAGATCAAGCTACCCAGTCCTCCCAAACCACCACTAATGAGCCAGAGGCTGCCAGGCGTGATCGCTTCCTGCAACGTAGCCAGCGGCGGCTCAACAACTTCAAAACGAGGAACAAGTGCCTTGCCGTCCCGCCACGCAACGACCGGCTCAAAGCCACAAACACCCTTCAGGATGACGCTCACATCATTAAAACTCGGCATCGGTAGGTCAATTAATTGCCACCGCACTTCTGGTAATTCCAAGGCCAGCGAACGAATTAGCCCAGGTAAAAGGGCGTGATTGTAATTGATGCGCTCGTCAGGATTAGTTGCCACCGCACCGTAGGTCAGAACAACGACAGAGTAAGTTTTTTTGCCTCTCGTGGCTATAGCCCGAGCTAAGGAAAGAAGAGAGCGAGTAGCATGAACAGTCGAATCGGCGGAGTCATTATAGCCCCAGGCATGGAGAATTGTATAGTGCTTACCGTCAAGAGTCGCAATCGCGTCTATCACCTTACCGTGACCGATCGCGTCATCCGAGGCTATTGCCCATGTATTATTGCTCAAACGCTTCGTTTCAGAAGATCTTATGATCTGAACTTGGTAATCATGGGGGTTAGGAACTAACCACTGAAGCTGTTCTTGGTTGCCGACAAATATCAGATCGATGTTCGCTGGATTAATGACAGTTGGCTCCTTCAATCGCACTGGTCGCTCGACCCAGATCTGACGATGCAGTGGTATCTCAGAATAGTCCGAGCTACCCAAAAGGCCGTTCACTCGCTCCTGGATTGCATCATAAACACCCGCTTCCCAATTTTGTCTCAACTTTGTTTTAGAAATCTTACCGATTCCGGTTCGAGGAAAATCCCTAGCCGATAAGAGCAGTAAGGTCTCGATTACCAACCCAAGTTGTAGGGATAACGTATTCCTAATTGCCTTGACAAGCTCTGCTACTATGCTGTCGTCATCAGTAGCCATTTCCGGAATCATACTGAAGAACAGCACAATCTCGTCGGTGGTTGAGTTCTGCGAACGAAATGGTACAGCGGCTACGCAGTTACTATCTATTCCAGACAAGGAGGCCACAATTTGCTCGACCTCAAAGGCGAATATTGTTACTCCGTTGATGTTGATTTTGTCATTTGAACGCCCTGTCAGATATAGATTGCCATTGGCGATAAGACCAGCATCACCCGTATCAAACCAATCCCTAGCAGCGTGGCAATTGCTGGCTCGATCTGGAAACCCATGATACCGAGAAAACAGCTGAGGACTGGCAATCTGCAGGTTGCCAATTTCTCCTTCCTTCACGACTTGCTGCTGGCTGTTAACAATGCGTAGAGAGCTGCCAGCAACTGGACTGCCTAAACTGGAAAGCGATCCTAGCGTTTGACCCAGCTTGCCTAAAACAATACCCGAGCAAGTTTCTGACATACCGAATGTAGGAACTATGATGTCGTCGCGCTCCACACCGTATATTTTCAATACCTCTAGAAACTGCTTCAAAGACTCCTCATTGACTGCCTCACCAGCATTTAAAACGGTTCGCAGGGAAGACACATCCCATGGCTTGGACTGGGCTAACGCTGCTCTAGCAATCAAACTATAGGCGAAATTCGGTGCCCAAGTTCTGCTAACACGAAAATCGGAGACGAAGTCTAACCACCGTGATGAGTCGGCAAGAATGTAGTCTGTACTTGTGTGGATCTGGTCACAACCTGCAAGCATCGGCACTAAACTTGACCATACCAGCGCGCCCACATGATCCAGGGGCATCCAGTTAAAGAAAATGTCCGTCTCGTTTACTTTCAATCCATCGATCCCAAACCCAACCGCCATCGCCAGTATCGCGGCATGGGACAGATGCACCCCCTTGGGGATGCCGGTACTACCTGATGTCAGTAAAATTAAAACTGAATCCACCGACTCACAGCTCACCAAGTTGCAGGCTTCTGGGCACTGTAAGCGAGAAATGTCTAGGGTCTTCACAGATTTAGTATCGTTGCCAAATGAACTTGGCAAAGTAGCTTTAGTTAAAACTGTGGGATGGTCGAGCAGTTGCCAAGCTGCGTTCAGGCGCTCGAAAGTGGCGGGATTAGAATTAGCTTCTGGTACGCCGATGGGGGTCACGATGATGCCGCCAAGTATGCAGGCCCACAGCGCCCCCATAAAGTCCTCAGCATTGGAACTGTCAAGTAGAACGCAATCTCCTTTACCAATCTGGGCATTCTGAAGACCACCGAGGATAGAGAGTGCTCGCTGATACAGTGATGCATATTTTTCATGCCGGTGGGTTCCATTCAATGCACCGTAGATTACGGTTTTGTCATTAGAGGCAGCCCGTTGAATGCCTTCACCAATTGTTCTGGGAAAATTCTTGGGAAATACTAACGAGGGTCCATGGAGCACAGCTAACTGCTCGGATAGACTGTGGCCAACCTCAACCGACTTGACTGGCTTACTAACACCGGATGGCTCACGAAGGCCAAATGGCGTAGAGGCTTTGACTCGATTCGGCACCAGCAAGGATTGTCGGATATGTTTACGAACACTGTTTGGCACAGAAACTACTGCCACATCTTCAACATCTGACAGACTAATGAGTTCATGCCGAATCTGGTCTAGCTCCTGCGCTGTCCATACTGGTAAATACTCAAGTTCCGTGTCGTTTCCCAAACGGTTCACTGGTACAAGGGCATCTAGCTGCCAGCGCAAAGGCAGAGATTTGTTCGATAATCGGCAAGCCCCTGGACCAGCAACATAAGCAATCCGTTTGACAGACGTTTCTTTACGACACACAGATCTCATATCCAAGACCCGAGCTTCGACAATGCCCGGATAGGCGAGCAAAGCCAACTCAATATCACCATACCCCTCACAATCCCCCGAAACCATCGACCTACATAAACTATGACCGAATACCATTTAAACTCTTTTAGTTTGTTAAGTTTAGTCTGTTAAGCTGTCCGTAATTTAAATCGCTGGTTTCGGGGGCTGAACCCCTTGCTATGCTTGGATTACCCTAGAAACCTAGATGCCTAACAGCTTAATGATCAGGATAGCTTACTTAGAGCACTTCAGGTATTTTTTTAATAAAATTTAAGGTTCGCATACAGAAACGTTGAATTTATACATAAAACTTTACGTTTAAATCCCTGAGAACAGGCGTTCGCCCAGGGAGATAAAATCGCTCCTTCGTAAGGCGAGCGGATATTTGCCGACATCCACGACGAGCGATAGCTTCCGCACGGCGCAGACCGTGCCATCAATAGACCTCTTGCAAAAGTTTTTTATGGTATAATGGACGGTTTATCTATTTCGTCTTTGAACTTCTAAATTTATGATCTTTCCACCATTATTTTTCCACAGATACGGTTAATCAACTCTCAATACATTATTCGCACGACAAAGATATCTAGCTTGTTATTCTCAGCTAAATTAAAAGAATATAGTTAGTTTTTTACTTAGGCTTTTGAACCTAAATCGTTATGGTAAATTCCAGCGATTAAATGACTTCTTAATCCAAATTTATATCGGCGATTTCGATAGGGTTAAGAGAGAATTTTGAAGATTTTTAAACAGCGATTAACATTTTCTACAGCTACTCTTATTCTCCCTAATTCCCGATTATATTTCCTCTGCTCCTCAGAGTAATTCTTTCCCCTTGGTTTCCTAATAGGAATCTCACTTAGTTCATGAATTTTTACAATTCCTTGGTAGCCTTTATCTGCTAATAATTTTGTAAGGATTCAGGTCAGGGGATTGACAAAAACAGAAAAAAGTGTAGATTGAGAGGATGAAGCAAAAAGAACCGCAGCAGCTACTAGACAGGGAAAGCCTGAAAAAACTGACTCCAGAACGACTGGTGGAGATGGTGCTGAAATTACAGGAGTTAGTAGTCAAACAAGGCGAAACCATCGAGAAGCTGAAGGGTTATCTAGGCAAGGATAGCAAAACCTCATCGAAACCCCCCTCCACAGACTTGCTAAGAAAGCCAGAAAAAGCCAAAGAAGGCGAAAAGAAAGAGGGACGCAGCCCCGGAGGGCAAAAAGGGCATGAGGGAAAAACCCGCAAAGGATTTGGACGAATAGACCGCACTGAGAGTGTCAAAGCCGAAAAGTGCCCCCATTGTGGCAGTACCCATCTCGCCCCTGGTGAACGCCGAGAACGCACTTTGATAGTAGCCCAGTTAGTAGAAAGGCCAATAGAAATAGTGGAGTATAAGCAAGAATGTGCCTACTGTGCTGATTGTGGGGGGCCAGTTCTCGGGGTTTTGCCAGAAGACATAGTACCAGGTCAAGATTTGGGAGTAAGCTTACAAGCCATGTTGGGGTGGATGAGTCATTATGGGCATCTATCCTACGCCAAACAGCAAGAATGGCTCAGAGAAATTGGCAGAATCGAAGTAGGCATCGGGACATTACAAGCCACCACGCAACGTTTAGCTCCAGCGGTAGAACCCCTAGTCAGAGAACTACAAGAGTGGGTCAGAGAACAACCCCAAGTCCACGTCGATGAATCGCCGTGGTTAGTTAAGGGCATCAAAGAATGGTTGTGGAATATTAGTGGACAAGGCTTTTCTCTCTTCCATGCAGGGGACACGCGCTCGCGACAAGAATTAGAGCAGCTGCTGGGGAAAAGTTTCGCTGGGGTGTTAATCTCGGATGATTTCAGCACTTACAATGGCTATGGGGCGGCCGCCCAGCAGAAATGTCTAGCCCATTTACTGCGGCATTTTAAGCAGGTAGCAAAACTGAAAACTCCTCAGCAAAAGGAGTTAGCCCAAGTATTTTTGGCTTTAATCACGGAAGCCTTTAGACAACATAGGCAATATCGGGAAACGGGCGCTCGGTCTATCTATAACCATTGGGTCACAGATTTTCGACTGCGGTTAGAGCAAGCTTTAGCTGTGTGGCGACCCCAGGCGGGTTATGCTGCGGGTTTATTGCTGAAATCCTTGCTGGACAAGTCCCATCAGTGGTGGTATTTCCTCGAGCATCCTCAAGTCTCTCCCGATCATAACCGAGCCGAGCGTTCTCTGCGTCTGGGAGTGACTAAGCGCAAGATAGCTGGTGGTTCTCGCTCCTTCAGTGGCTTTGTCGATACTGCCCGTTTATTGACCGTGATTCAGTCTTGTCGCGCCCAAGGCCGTTCGGTTTTAACTTTCTTGCGTCAGGCTTTGGCCTCTGTCGATCACCCCTTGAATACGGTTGTCTCTCTTATCCCCAATGCTGATTTTTCTCTCTTTGTCAACCCCTAGACCTGAATAGTTACATAATTTTATTGTTTTAGGTAATTTTACTTGACTTTTTGGGAATAATTTAAAATCGTGCATTCTTCCTTTTCCATGCCTTAAACACATTATCTTCTTCGTTTTTAAATCAATAATCACCTGCGTCTT
>Ga0209972_10002676_pt1 | contig 14432 bp, 15 predicted proteins | sample NOAtaG_7_FD_187302 | JGI IMG/M metagenome (GOLD analysis project Ga0209972, IMG submission 187302) | Freshwater lake microbial communities from Lake Erie, under a cyanobacterial bloom - NOAA_Erie_Diel1S_2200h metaG (SPAdes) (version 2) | ecosystem: Environmental > Aquatic > Freshwater > Lake ... | reverse complement strand
CAGTAGGACCAGTAGAGCCGGTAAGACCGGCAGAGCGCTTGGATCGATCTGACAAAAAATCCTATTGGTCCTATTAGTCCTATTCCTATCTTCCATCCCCTAATTGTCAAGTGGGTTCATAAGGCGATTGCCCCTGGAAATGGTATTGCCGGTTGGCGCTCGATGCCACTTCCAGAGTAGACTTTTTTATGCGACATTAAAACTTCGGAAACAGTCATGGCCAAATACACAAACCACATCTTCATCTGCACCAACCAGCGCCCGGCGGATAACCCGCGCGGGAGCTGTGATCCCTCAGGTATCGGCGCCCTCCAGGTCGCCTTCAAGAAAGAGCTGGCCGCGCGTGGATTGCACGCTGAGTTGCGGGCCAACAAGTCGGGCTGTCTCGACCAGTGCGAGCACGGACCGGTGGTGGTCATCTACCCTGAAGCGGTCTGGTACGGCGGGGTCGGACCGGAGGACATCCCGGAGATCATCGAGACGCATCTCATCGGCGGTCGACCGGTCGAACGGTTGATCCTTGGCGAAGAATGTATCAACACCGCCAGTTGTCCCCACCGGAACAACGTCTGAGCTGCCGACGTGAGAGGAGCGGCGTGATATGCCTCCCAGACTGGCCAGACTGGTCTCCATCGGCGGCGGAACCGGACTCTCAACTCTGCTTGAGGGGCTGCGGCCGCTGGTCAGCCGCGCGGATCCGCTGGTCGATCTGACAGCGATCGTCACGGTCACCGACGATGGTCGCAGTTCGGGTCGGCTGCGGCGCGAGTTCGCCGTCCCGCCGCCCGGAGATCTGCGCAATTGTCTCGTCGCGCTGGCCCCCGATCAGGACGGGCTGGCCGCCCTCTTCCGCCATCGCTTTCCCGGGGCCGGGCCGCTGGGTGGACACTCGCTCGGCAACCTGCTGCTGCTGGGTCTGATGCAGATCGAAGGCGACCTGCTCGCGGCGATCGAAACCGCGCGCCAAATGCTTGGCATCCGCGCCCGCGTCCTGCCCTCGACGACCGTCCCCGTCGATCTGGTCGCGGCAATCGGCGGAGAGGAGATCCGGGGCCAGGTCGCCATCAAATCGCGCGAGGGGGCGATTGAGCGGCTCAAACTCGATCCACCCGATGCGCCGGGGCTCCCCGCGGCGATCGCGGCCATCACGGCGGCCGACCTGATCACCCTCGGACCCGGCTCACTCTTCACCAGCGTCATTGCCAACCTGATCGTGCCGGGAATCGCCGCCGCCCTCGCCAATTCGCGGGCCCAAAAGATCTTCATCTGCAACGCCATGACCGAGTATGACGAGACCGATGGATTGAGCGCGGTGGACCACGTGCGGACACTGCTGGCCTACGCGCCCGACCTCCGCCTCGACGATGCCCTCTTCAACTCGACGCCCATCTCCGCCGAGATGCGGGAACGCTACGCGGCCGAACGGGCGGTGGCCCTCGACCCGCCGGCAATCATTCCACCCGATCTGGCCGGGATACGCTTCACCAGCCTTCCCCTCGCCTCTGAGTCACGATTTGTGCGCCACGATCCGCAACGTCTCGGGCGAGTTATTCTCGAGCTCGCCGGGGTTAGTCATTCCAGAATCGATGGGGTATGATCTCCGTTTGATTCAACGTACTCAAATTCAACATCGGAAGGTATAAGACTGTGGCAAAGAATCCCGTCAACGTCCTGATCCTCGCGGCTGGTCTTGGAACAAGAATGAAGAGCGACCAGGCCAAGGTTCTCCACAAGCTTGGCAGTCGACCATTGATCGCCCACGTGCTGCGCACCGCCGCGCGGCTCGATCCGGCGCGCATTCTCGTGGTGGTTGGCCACCAGAGCGAGCAGGTGATGGCCGCCGCCCGGGCGGCCCTCGATGACCGGATGGCGGAACGCCTGCGCTTCATCCACCAGGCTGAACAACGCGGCACCGGCCACGCTGTCAAATGTGCCGCTGAGGAGCTGCGGGCGACCTCCGGAGATCTGCTCGTCTTCTATGGTGACACCCCCATCGTCCGCAGCGAGACGCTCAGTCGGCTGGTCAGCGAGCACAGCAGCAGCGGCAGCGCCGCGACCCTCATCACCATTCGGCTCGACAATCCTCCCGCCTATGGAAGGATCATTCGCGACCAGAACGGTCGATTCCTGAAGATCGTTGAGCAGCGCGACTGCACTCCGGAACAGGCCGCCATCACGGAGATCAACCCCGGTTTCTACTGCTTCAATATCGCCGCCCTCCTGCCGGCGCTCGACCAGCTCTCCCCCCAGAATGCCCAGGGTGAGTACTATCTGACCGATGTGCCAGAGCATATGCTCGCCGCCGGCCTGCCCGTCGGCACCCTGCTCCACGACGATCCGCACGAACTCGAGGGCATCAACAACCGTGCCGAACTGGCCTTGATGTGGAAGAGGCTTCGCGGAGAGACCCTTCACCGACTCATGCTCGAGGGCGTGACCATCATCGATCCGGAATCTACTTATATCGACGACGGAGTCGAGATCGGCCGCGACACGGTCATCCATCCCCAGGTGATCATCGAGGGCGAGTCACGGATCGGCAGCCACTGCGAAATCCATTCCTGGTCGCATCTGATCAATGTCGAGATTGGCGAGCGTTGCCATATCCTGAATGGTTCAGTGATCACGAACAGCCGCCTCGCCGGCCACAACTCGGTCGGCCCCTTTGCCCACCTGCGCATGCACGCTGAGCTGATGGACGAGGCAACGGTCGGTAATTTTGTCGAGGTGAAGAAGTCGTCGATTGGAAGGAAGACCAAGGCGATGCATCTGACCTACCTTGGTGACGCGACGGTTGGCGAGAGGGTCAATATCGGCGCGGCGACCGTGACCTGTAACTTCGATGGGAAACAGAAACATCCGACGATCATCGAGGATGACGTGAAGATCGGCTCTGATACGATGCTCGTCGCGCCGGTGAGGATCGGCAGGGGGTCGGTGACGGGCGCCGGCTCGGTCGTCATCGAAGACGTCCCGGCGGATTCTCTCGCGGTCGGAGTGCCGGCGAAAGTCAAAAAGCGCATCGGAGGATAGGACCGGCTGGCCCTATCCTCCGCTTAAGATCACTTCCGGATCTCGATCTTCCGGGTCATCGACGCGCCCTCGACGACCTTGTAATCGGCCGGAGCCGCAAAGAGCGCGGCATCCGGCTCATTCCGACTGAGGTTGATCACCCGGTAGACGCTCTCGCCAAAGCGCGGATCGCTGTGCCTGGTCATGATCACCAGTTGCAGTTCGTTTGAGTACCAGCGCTCGTTGACGATCTCGATCGGCTTCTCATTGCCAACCTGGCCGGCGGGAATGGTCTCGACAGTGCGGGTCCCCTCGGCCTCAACCCCCTCGACCATCTGCTTGCCAAGCTTCTCAGTCTTGATGTTCTTGCCCGCGTCGGAGATCAGGGTGAACTGACCGGGATTGTCGATCTTAATCACCTTCACATCTTCGGTGCTGGCGGCGCCCGGACCATCGAGACGACGGGTGATGATACGGGTAACCCCGTTCTGGCTTTCGACATTCGTCGACATCTTCACTTCGGCCTTCTCGATCTTCGTGATCATCACACCAGCCGGAGGGGCGCCGTCAAACGCCAGCACCGGCGGCAAGCTCATCTTCGTCACTGTCCGGGCTTTCGGATCGAGCATGAGGGTCACCCCCGCGACCGGATCGACAATCTGAACCGACTTGCCCAGATCCGGCAATCCCGGCACCATCCCGATCATGAGCGGCGAGAACTCACGCCGGGTCCGCCCCTCGCCATCGCGGTAGATCTGCGATTCCGACTTGCGCTGGATCCGGTTGCCGTCCGGCAGGGTCTGCGTAAACTCGCTCACTGCATCCGCGCTGTAGGGAAGGCTCTTGACGACCTTGCTCTCGAACGGCATCGTCTCGTGGGCCATCGAGAAGGTCGCGGCGCCGCTCTGACCAAGCGGCATCCCAGCCACGATATCCCGGGGAACAACGAGATTGAAGTGACTCTGCGGGGCGAGGGATTCTCCATCAACCGTCTTCTTGTCGAGGAAGATGACGGTCTCCTTATTGTCAGATCCGATCTGCTTGATGATGATCTCTTTCTTTTCCTGAGCCTGCGCAGTCATGACCGCGCCGGCGAGCAAGAGCGTCGCGAAGGCGCCCTTCCGGATTCTCTGATAAACCATATTCTCTCCTATCCTAACAGTAATTGAATGACCGTGATTGAATGACCGTGATTGAATGTCAACTACTTGATAAAGCGAATGGCCCGGGCCATTCCATCTTCTCCAACAACCAGATCGGCCTTGACCGGCGTCATCGCCCTTTCAGGATTGACCGGAAAACCGAATGAACCAAGTGTCGAGCGGGGGACCATGACGCGAATGAGCTGGCCGCGCTCGAGCGGATAGAACCGCTGTCCGGGATTGAGGAGGAGGTAGTCGGTGAGAGCCTCCTCCGTCTCAACATCGGCCCCGGCCGCGGCAGTCGTGACGCTCGATGGCCTGACCGGAGTGGGGGCAGTCGCGCGGGAAGAGCGCACGGTTCGGCGTCGTTCCGGCCCCCGGCTCCGTCGTGGCTCGGCGACCGTCCCGGTCACGGCTCGAGCCACGGCGGAGCCGGGGACCAGGGCGACTGGCGGCGAACTCTCGGCCACCAGGCCAGGGGTTGACCGAGTCTCCGCTTGTCGCCTCGTCCATCCCCAAAATGTCAGCTCCCGAAAGGTCAGCGCCCACAATGTCAGCGCCAGCCCGGCGGCAAGCAGCAGCACGGCCGCGCTCCGCCAGAGAAGTCGGGATGACCACCACGAGATATTCTGCGACCTGTTATTCCTGGCTGCGGCGGCTTCCCGCTCCTGCTGAAGGGCGGCCAGCAGCCGCTGCTCGACCGCCGGAGCAGCCTCTTGCCGACGCTCCGCACGCGCCACCAGCCACAACGTCCGCTGGAGAAACTCGACCTCGGCGAGCCTCTCGCGACACTCTTCACACGCGACAAGGTGGAGCTGACAATCAGCCTGCAGCCCTGATTCCATCGGCTCACGACGCGCCAGTTCTGTCAGATGTGATACAACCTGATCGCAATTCATATGACCTTGTTGACCGTCCTCTCCCCATCCGCTCGAAGCCGACCAGCCTGCATCTCTCCGCGCAGACGATCGAGAAGAAGAAGCCGGCCACGATGGAGTCGGGAACGGACTGTCCCGAGGGAACAGTCGAGAATCGACGCGACCTCCTGGTAGCTCATCTCGTGGAGATCGCAGAGGATGATCGCCTCGCGATAGTGCTCCGGCAATGCCAGGACCGCCTGGCGCACCGCCTCGATCGTCTCCTGCCGCACCAGTTCATCCTGTGGAGTGGCCAGCTCGCGCCATTCACGCCACTCTCCGTTGAGCAGCGCTTCGTCCGGCTGATCGTCACTGAGTGGGTGCAGACGCCCGCGGGCTCGCAGTCTGACCCGGACCAGATTGCGGGCAATGCCGTAGAGATAAGCGGTCAGCGTGCCACGTCGCGAATCGAAACTGCACTCGTCATTGACGGGTCTGATCAGGTTCAGAAAGACCTCCTGGACAACATCCTCGGCCAACGCTGCGTCTCCACACATTCGCAGGGCAAAACGAAAGATCCCACCCTGGTGCTCGCGATAGAGTGCAAGAAATGGCTCTTCCCGGCCGGCGCGAATCTCTTTCAACCTCTGCTCGTCGGTCATAGTTTGGGAATCCTTCTCCGCTCATTCACATAGTCTATTGTCTCTTCGGTGCGGAAAAGTTCCCACGTGGGATAGAAATAATTTGCTGGTGCGTGGGACAGCGGGGACCTGTCCCACCAGACTCCGACCAACTCACTCGCTCCGCTTTCCAGTGATCGTCGCGACAAGGCGCCGCGCTCCACCGTAATTACGATGTTCACAAAGATAGATCCCCTGCCAGGTGCCCAATCGCAAACTGCCCCGCCCAATCGGGATCGTCAGGGAATTGCCGAGCAGAGTCGATTTGATATGGGCCGGCATATCATCTGGGCCCTCGAGGGTATGTTCAAAATAGGGCGCATTCTCAGGGACGGCGTGGTTAAAATAGCGCTCGAGATCCCCCCGCACGTCAGGATCGGCATTCTCATTGATCGACAGCGAAGCCGAGGTATGCTGAATGAAGAGATGAAGCAGACCAACCTCGAATTGCCCGATCTCGGGAAGATGATCAATAATCTCGCGGGTGATAAGATGGAAACCGCGGTGACGCGCCGCGAGACTAAACTCTTTCTGAATCCATTCGGCATTCTTGCTCATGCGGGGGATTATGATCGATTCATCAGGACAAAGGCAATTCGCGCCCCGGCGGGAATTGGGACGGACCGGCTTCATTGCCACGCAACTCGGCATTGGGGATGTGGCCGACCGACAACTCTCTCTCGACACCTGTGTCGCGACGGTTCGGCGGGCACTCGACGCGGGTCTCAACCTGATCGATACCGCCCCGATGTATGAGGATGGCTATTCCGAGGAGATCGTTGGCGAGGCCATCCGCCGGTGGGGCGGCCGCCGCGACCAGCTCTTCGTGATCGACAAGATCGACGACCTTGAGGCTCCGGTCGGGCCGCAGATCGAGGCCTCCCTGGCCCGGCTGCAGCTCGCGCAGACCGATGCCTTCGTCTTTCACGCCCTCAATTCGCTGGAGACCTGCGCCAAACTGATGGAAAGTGGCGGTGGCTTCGCGCAGCTGACGGAAGCGATCGCCGCCGGTCGGACCAGATTTCGGGGTGTCTCGTCACACCATCCGGAGGTCCTGCGACGGGTGATCGAGGCGAACCTCTGCGATATCGTCATGTTCCCGGTCGGGCCATTTGTCGACCAGCGCTACATCGACGATATCCTGCCCCTGGCCCGCACCAGGGGCGTCGGGACGGTCTGCTTCAAGACTTTCGGCGCCGGCAAACTGGTCGGCGACACGAGCGGTTACAACCAACCGCTGCAGCTGCGTCCGCGCGGCAAGATCTCCTCCGGCGGAAACAGCGCGGAGACGACCCTGCCGCGACTGAGCGTCGCCGAGTGCCTCGACTATACCCTGACGATCGATCCCGATGTCGCCCTCCTCGGGCTCAGTTTTCCCAATGAGCAGGATGAGGCCTTCGCCGCCGCCGCCAACTTCGAACGGCGCACGGCGCGCCAGCTGGCCGAGATCCGCCAGCGGGCCGCCGTCGCCCGCCAGTCGAAGGGGCCCTGCTGGTGGAATCCGGATCCGGATGCCTGATCAGGGGTCGATGAGCTGGAAGTCGGCGACGATCGGCAGATGGTCTGACGCGATGAGCGCGGCTGGACTACGGTGGAGCGCGCCTCCCTGCAGCCGGAGATCGTCATCAAAGTAGATGTGGTCGAGGTGCATGACCGGGAGAATTCCCGGGTAGGTGCGTGTGCGGCCAAGATGGAGTCGCAGATCGGCGCAATCGAAATGCTCGGCAAGCAGTCGCGAGGCGAGACCGCGCGTCCATTCATTGAAATCACCGAGAAGCAGCCGCGGCCCAGCGTGGCCACCATTGACCAGAATATCCTCGGTCAGCAATTGCCGGGCCTGGTGGCGCCGTTCAAAGAATGATGTCCCGAGGTGGACATTGTAGACGTGGAGCAGGTGGCGGCCGTGGAGATCGATATCGACCCGCAGGCATCCCCGCTGTTCACGCCCGGCGATGCTGATATCGTGATTGCGGGCGAAGGCGATCGGGTATCGACTGATGACGACATTTCCGTAGGCGGCCCCCGCGAGCTGCCGATTCTCACCCAGCCGAAAATCCATTCCCAGTTGACGGGCGATGAAGTGGGCCTGATCGTGCTGATCCTCCTGCCCCTGCACACAGACGACCTCCTGGAGGGCAATCACATCGGCATCGATCTCGCGCAGCACGGCAACGATCCGCTCCGGACTGACCCGACGGTCGAGTCCGCGACATTTGTGAATATTGTAGGTGGTGACGCGCAGTCTATCGATCCCGGCCATGCTCTTCCTCTGTTTTGGCTGACTCCTGAATATTGGTCTGGGTGGTCCGCCCCTCGCGGAAGAGTTTGACCGAGCGAAGGAGCAGGGCGAGGGCCAGCCACAACCCGAACCCTCCGAGCGGCCAGGCGAGGGCCCGTGGCCAGACGATCGCCAGCGCCGAGACGAGCGCGAGGAGGCTGCCGCCAAGGGCCATGATCCGCGCCTCGGCCGGCCCGAGAACCCGGCGGTTGGTAATGGCGGCGGTGACAACCCGTCCGATCCGCAGCGCTCCGGCCGCCGCCCGACTCGAGCCCTCCGCGCCAATGCGGCGACGCAGTCCCCGTGGCTGATGGCGTTTGTACGATGGGCGGAGTGGTCGGGTCTTCCATCCGGCGGTGAGGACGATCTCCGTCGACCGTTCGAGATCTTCGAGGTAGAGCCGCTCCATCTCCTGGCCAAAATGGCGGTTCTCGACGACGATGTCCAGCTCCCAGTTGGCGATCCAGCTGGCCAGATTGAGATTGGTCGAGCCGACCCGCGCCCAGTGGCCATCCGAGACGGCAGTCTTGGCGTGGAGCATCGACCCGTTCCACTCGAAGACCCGCACCCCGGCCTCGAGCAAGGGTCGATAGCCGGAACGTGACAGAGCCCGCATGAACGGAATGTCGGTCGCCTGCGGAACGAGCAGGCGGACATCGACGCCGTCGAGGGCGGCGGCCCGCAGGGCCTGAACGTACGGCGTGGTGCCGGCAAAATAGGCATCGGTCAGCCAGAGCGTCTCGCGGGCGCCGGCGGCGATGATCTGGTCGAGTCGATAGAGTCCGGCCGTGTTCGGCATGCTCGCGACAACCCGGACAGCCATCGTGCCGACCTCAGGTATTGCGGTCGGCTGCAGGATCTCTTCGACCGGCAAAGGAGCTCCGGCCAGCTGCCACATCTGCGCAAACGACTGCTGAATCGCGGCAACTGCCGGCCCCTCGATTTCAACCCCCGTGTCCCGCCACGGCTCGACGCCGCGGTGGGGATCGCCCCGCCACATCCTTCCAACACAGAGCCCCGTCACGAATCCAAGGCGGTCATCAACGACAATCATCTTCCGGTGGTCTCGTCCAAGCCAACCGAGCGGACTGTCCCAGCGCGGGGGATTGAAGCAGCGAACCTCGATCCCCGCCTCGCGCATCCCGTTCCAGAAACGGTTTGTGGTCGCGTTGAGCGCCCCAACCCAATCATAAAGAACCCGGACCCGCACCCCCTGCCGGGCCTTGGCCTTCAGCAGCGCCGCAAAGGCCTCTCCCTCTTCATCTTCGTGAATGATATAACTCTCAAAGAAGATCTTCTCTGTTGCCGATTCGATCGCCTTCATCCAGGCGGGATAGTTCTCGGCGGCATCGCGCAGAATTTTGACGCGGTTGCCGTGCAAAAGCGGGACGCCCGCGCTTCTGGTCAGCGCCCGCCCGGCATTGAGATGAATTCTGCTGCTGGCTCTGGTCATATCCTGTCGTTACGATATCACAATCAGATGGCCATTTGGGCCCCGTGCGCCGACTTGGCGAGTCGTCACGGGAATCGAAAAGATCGATGATCCAAAGAATTTGAGTCTCGCGACCGGAGACGGCATAATCTCTGCCTTGAGGAGAGACTTCATGCTTGAAACTGAAAAAAGACCGCGGATACTCGCCGCTATGTCACATCCCGACGATGCGGAGATCCTCGTCGGGGGAACCCTGCTGCTGCTCCGTCAACTTGGCTGCCCGGTCGGCATCCTCTCGATGACGAGCGGGGACTGCGGGTCGGCCACCTTGTCGCGCGATGAGATCTCGCGACTCCGCCTCGCCGAGGCACAGGATGCCGCGGCCTACCTTGGCGGCTGGTATGGATGCGCCGGCCTGCGCGATATCGAAGTCATCTTCAATGCCGAAAATCTGCGCCGGGTCGTCGAACGGATGCGTGAATTTCGTCCGGATATCGTCATCACCCATTCGCCGGTCGACTACATGCTCGATCACGAAGAGACGACCCGCCTCGTCCGCGGGGCCACTTTTGCGCTGGCCATGCCGCTTTATGAGACCCGCCAGATCGCCCCGGCCCACCCGACCGCGGGCACGCCGGCCCTCTACTATGCCGACCCGGTCGAGGGGCTCGACCATTTTGGCCACCGCATTCTTCCCGACTTTCACGTCGAGATCACCCCGGTTATCGCCGCGAAACGCGAACTGCTCAGCCGCCATCGCAGCCAGCGCGACTGGCTGCGGGCTCACCACGGGGTCGATGAATATCTCAACCGCATGACCGAATGGGCCGCGACCTTCGGTCGCGAGTGCGGCGTCGAATATGCCGAGGGGCTTCGCCAACATCGCGGCCACGGTTACCCGCACGATCCGCTCTTGCAGGATCTGCTCGGAACCGCTGTTCGCCACCAGAATTGAGTAACTTGCAGAATCGTCAGATCAGACAACCAATTTGAGGAGATAGAAAACGATGGAACAGATCAATATCGGCATTGTCGGACTGGGATGGGTGGCCGGCGCCCACATCTCGGCCTTCAACATGATTCCGGGTGTCAAGGTGACCGCCGTCTGCTCGCGCCGCGAGCTGAATGAGGCCGAAATCTCGGCCCAGTATGGCACCCCGCTCAAGGCCTACCGCGACTACGCAGAGATGCTCAAGGATCCCTCGATCCACGTCATCGACATCTGCACCCCGCACCCCTTCCACGCCGAGCAGGCGATCGCCGCCGCCCAGGCTGGCAAGCACCTCATCATCGAGAAACCGATCGCCATCAACTATCCCGACGCCATTGCCATCCGTGAGGCGATCAACAAGGCCGGGGTGAAGAGCTGCGTCTGCTTCGAGGTTCGTTTCAGCCAGCAGGGCACCATGCTCCGCGCGGCGATCGACCAGGGCCTGCTCGGTGAGCTCCACTATGCCGAGGTCGACTACTACCACGGCATCGGCCCGTGGTACGGCCAGTTCCCGTGGAACGTCAAGAAGGACTTTGGCGGAAGCAGCCTGCTCACCGCCGGCTGCCACGCGCTCGACCTGCTGCTGATGATGATGGATGGCGAGGTCGAGGAGGTCACCAGCTACAGCAATCGCTCCACCAACCCGATCTTCGAGCCGTACGAGTATGACACGACCACTGTCACCCTCCTCCGCTTCAAGGATGGCCGGATCGGCAAGGTCGCCTCGGTCGTCGACTGCCTCCAGCCCTACTACTTCCACATCCACCTCGTCGGCAGCGAAGGCAGCATCCTTGACAACAAACTCTACAGCGCCAAGCTGCAGGGGATGAGCAAGCAGCGCTGGAGCACCCTCGAGACCGGCATGATCGACTCGGGTGATGTTCACGACCACCCGTACCTGCCGCAGTTCACCGCCTTCATCGACAGTCTTCGCAAGGGCGAGAATATGCCGCTGACCGATTTCGAGACGGCCTTCGAAAGCCACCGGGTCGTCTTCGCCGCTGATCTCTCGGCGGCCGAGAAGCGTCCGGTCAAGCTCGCTGAACTCAGCAAGTAGTCTCCGGACCAAATGGCGCGGCGGCGTGGAAGAGTCTCCCTCTCCACGCCGCCGCATCCGGACGACCTGCTTTAGTCCCGCACCCTTCCCGCTCCCCTACTCCATTCCGTAGCGAATCTCCATGCGGCGAATTCTGACCGCCGTCAAGATCAGCACCAGCGTCGTGAAGAGAAGCAGACTCGGCACAGAGATCCAGACCGGCGTCGGCGCAACGATCGTCGCGAACGGGCCCTCGTCGATCGGAATCGGCAGATGTGACTCGAGATAGTGGATGATGCTGATCTTCTTCAGGAACGGCGGAAGCAGAAAATTGAGCCACTCCCAACCATAGACCACCAGAGCCGGAATGATCGGATTCCGAAAGAAGAGGCCAATGAACATAAAGACCGCCCCATAGCCAAGACAGGCAAGCAGGGTGATCGCCTCGTAAGCGACGATCTGCTGCCAGCCCGATCCATCGAGCAGAAAGTCGACATTGGCCGGATAGCCACGGGCGTAATAGAGAAAGAAGAGCGCCCCCAGAGTGCTGAAACTGAAGAGGGTCGTCGCCGCCACCATTCCGGCAAAATACTTGGCGACCACCAGCACTTCGCGCCGCAGCGCGGCGAGAAAATAGTAGTGGAGGCTCCGGTCAACCACCTCGCCCCGGAAGAGATTCATAAATATCCACGCGCTGCCAAAGAAGACGACCGTCCGCAGAATCAGCGCGTCATAAATATTGACGAAGGCGAGCTGGGCGCTGTTCCAGTCGCGGGAGATATCGCTCGCTCCATCCGGATCGACGATCGCCAGGAGAAAGAGGATCACCACCGGCGCCAGCGCCAGCAGGTAGAGCAGCAGCGCCCGGCGTCCCCAGAAGTTCTTGCTCACCTCAATCCGCAGGATGGCGACGATCTGACGCCACCAGTGAGAAAGCGTGGCTTTGTCGAAGCGGCTCGAATAGGTCGCTGTGTACTGGGATGTCATGCCTCACCTCCGCCACTCGAACCGATCAGATAGTGGTAGACCGCGGCCAGATCGTCATCGACCGGCGTTACCGATTCGATGACGACACTGCTCTCGATCGCCAGACGGTTCATCATCAGAAAGAATTCATCCGGGCTGGTCGTCTTCACAAAGAGACCTTGTCGATCCGGATGAAGCTGGGCCTCGACCACGTGCGGCGCGGCGAAGACCCGTGCCGCCAGCTCCCGCGGCTGGTCACAGCGGATCATGATCTGGATCGGATGGTCCTCGATCTCTTCGCGCACCCCGGTCACCCCACCCTCGGCGAGGATGTAGCCATTGTTGATCAGAACCACCCGATCCGACATGGTGTCGACTTCGTGGAGAATGTGGCTCGAGATGATCAGGTGCAACCCTTCGCGCGCCAATTCACGGAACAACCGGATCGTCTCCGCCCGCGCCATCGGATCGAGTCCATTGAGCGGCTCATCGAGAATCATGACCTGCGGCTCGTGGGCAATCGACTGGGCAAGTCGGATCCGCTGGCGCATCCCTTTGCTGTAACCGGCGACTCTCCGCTGGGCCGCCTCAACCAGCCCGACCCGCTCGATCGCCTGCCACGCCTTCTCCTCCGCCTTCGCTCGCGGGTAGCCGTGAACACGCAGAAAAGAGCTGACAAACTCATAGCCGGTCACTCCCCGCGGAAATGAGTCGAACTGGCCGCAGTATCCAACCACTTGAAAGAGACGCTCCGGCTCGGTCGGCGTGAGGCCGAGGATCGAGATGCGGCCGCGCGTCGGCTGGATCAGCCCGGTCATCAGATTCATGAGCGTCGTCTTGCCGGAGCCGTTTGGCCCGACCAGCGAGGTAATCCCGGGGGCGATCGTCAGATTGATCCGATTGACACCGAGAATCTCACCGTAAAATTTCGAGACGTCCTCAAAGACGATCAAATCAGTGGATCGTGGCTCAACTCTCATCACGCAATCACCTCATAAGCGCGGACCTTCCGGGTGAGCATCCAGAGAGAGAGCAGCGCATAGGCCAGCCAGACCAGCCCGGCTTCCGCCACGGAAAGAAACAACTCATCCGGAGACATGGTCCGAAAGAGATGGCGCATCAGCTGATCGATCGCCAGCCCCGGATTGAACAGGTGGCCTTTGCGCGTGCGAAAGATCTCCTGGATGGCGAAACCGATCGGAGTCGGAATGATGAAGATGGCAAAGAGGGCCGCACTCGCGGCAGTCCGCCACTTCAACCAGGCCGAAAAGGCCATGGCCAGCAGCGCGAAGATGCTGATCTGGGCCAGACTGACGAGAAGGATCGCCCCGCCGATCCACCAGTTATCGAGCAGCCATCCTCCGCCGGCGAGATAGCCCTGGAAGAGGAAGAGCAACAGCCCCGGCGCCCACGTGAATGACGAGAGCAACAGCCCGAGCACGGCCATCTTGCCAAGAATGTACTCGGCCCGCGTGAAGGGACGACAGAGGTAGAGCGGCAACCCATTGTTGGCCAGATCACGTGAGATGAGGATCGGGCCGATGATCACCGTCATCAGAAAGGCGAGGGCCGACTGAACCGACATGAAGATCTGGAAGAAGTTGCCATTGATCGGGATCAGACTCGCGGCATCCAGCTGAAAGACGGCCAGCGCCGTCACGTTGTGGTGCAGGTAGATCAGGATCGTGAAGAGCAGCGGCGTCACGAAACATAAGGCATAGAGAGCAATGAAGAAGCGGAACTGGAAGAGGTCTTCATAGGCATAGCGCGGGATGACGAGGAAGCGCGACCAGGCTCTGCTGAGGGGCCCGGCGTAGGGTTTATATTGATGCTCGTAGACGGCCATAAATCTGGTGAATCGTGTGGATCGATTGGATTAAGGGCCGCCTTCCCCGCGGGGAGGGCGGCCCACCCTGGCAAAAAGAGCGACTACTCGACCCGCTCGATGGTCATGATGGCGCCATTGAACTGCGGCATGACCGCGCTCGACTTGAGCGCCCGCCGGCCATCGCGGGCGATCCAGTAGGTCGTCCGGCCA
>Ga0209972_10002671_pt1 | contig 14439 bp, 18 predicted proteins | sample NOAtaG_7_FD_187302 | JGI IMG/M metagenome (GOLD analysis project Ga0209972, IMG submission 187302) | Freshwater lake microbial communities from Lake Erie, under a cyanobacterial bloom - NOAA_Erie_Diel1S_2200h metaG (SPAdes) (version 2) | ecosystem: Environmental > Aquatic > Freshwater > Lake ... | reverse complement strand
AGTGCTGGTGCACCCTTCAAATTGCCTAATTGATTGTGATTGCAATAATAATTCCAGCCAACAGTTTGGGGCCCATACTCTAGGCTTTCTAAATTGTTCCTTGAACAATCAAAGGTCATGCCCACATCCACAGGACAACCTTTGAGCGATACCAGGAGGTTGTCCTCAAGACTCAAGCTTTCCTTAACTAGTTTGAAACTCACAGGCAAGGTGGTTACCTCATTATCAAACCGATTCAAAAGACTGATGTCGCCATAGGCTTCAACTTGACCATTGGGTAATACCTTGACATCATGAAAACTGAAGTATTTGTGCAATAGCTTTATGATCTCTGTTTTGCTTACCATCTTGCGTTATCTCCAAACCCAGCATCTTCCAACTCTTTTTGGCAATCAAACATTGCACGCTTGCCTTTGGATAGATAATATTTCAAAATATTCAGTACTTTCACAGCATCGCTATCTGCATTGGGAAAAGGCCAGAAAATAATTTCTGGTGCTGCTAAGGTTCGTAACAATGGCAGACGGGAGTCATAAGTGATATACAGCAGTCGGCCAATTTTTTGAGGAAAACCTTTCAAACTCTTGAGTGGATTGGCTGCACAGTTGAACACACCTGGAATTTCTCTGGGCGCACCCACTAAATTCACCAACTGATTTTGACTGCAAATGTAATGGCCGCCCTCACCACTCAAACCAATTTGTTTGGGACCAAATTCCAAAGTCTTGAGTTCATTGCTATCGCATTCAAAACTCCGCCCCAAAGTTTTGGGACAGCCCTCAAGGGTCTTGAGTGTGTTGTTGCTGACCATCAATGTGCCACCAATGTGGGAAAATTCAACTGGCAGTTTTTCAAACGGCGTGTGAAATTTGTTGTAAAGCACTACGTCATTTGAGGCATGGACTTTTCCATCAGGGTCTATAACCGGGTTGCCGTCCACCATAAAATGCTCTTGTAGGGTGGCCAGTGTTTTTTCTGCCGGGCTTACCATCTTGCATTTCCTTCAAACCCAGCATCTTCTAGGGCCTTTTGGCATTCAAACATTGCTCTGCGGCCTTGTCCAGCATACTGAGCAATAATGTCTTCCACTTGCTCAAGTAAAGCATGGGAGTGTTTGGTGCTGCTTAACATTACACCACCCTTGCAAACAAGGGATCGTAGCAAGGGTAAATTTTTGTGATAAATTATGCTCAAGTGCTCTCCCACCTTAAGGGGAAACCCCTCAAGGCTTTGCACAGGAAAATCTTGCTTAAATCCCACGCTCCTCAACACCTCAATAGGGCCTCCTGTCATGTCTTTCAAAGGGTTCCGGCTTGCACTAAATCTTCCATTCACTACAGGGGGACTGCCTTCAAGACTGGTGAGTCCGCACTTGTTCAAAATCAAACTTGCATTGCACACTCCAAATTTCACAGGCAGTTTACCATTGGGGAACTGTTGGGGCAGAGCCAACAAGATTCCAGCTCCAGGGGTGACTTCATATACATTTACTTCTCCAGCATCACCAATTTGTATTTCCACCAGTTCATCCGGGCTATGGTGCCCACTGGTAAAATAATTGTGGAAAAGTTCTTGTATGGCTTTCTTATCTACCACCTTGCATTCTCCTCAAACCCGTTGTCTTCCAACTCTTTCTGCAGATCAAACATCGCTCGTTTGCCTTTGCCTGCATACTTGTTCAATATCTCATGTAATTTATGGAATTTGTCTTGTTGACCACGTTTGAGATGTGTAGGCACAACAAGGCTTACATGAAGAGCAGAAATGGTTCTCAGTAACGGCATCGTGGGACTGTAGGTCAAGGTAAGCCAGCCAATTATTTTTTGTGGCAAATGATCCAAGGACTCTAATGGGTTGTCGTGTATCTCAAGATCGTTATATATTGTGTTGGGCAAGCCTTCAAGTGATCTTAGCCGATTGTGGCCCACATACACACTTCCAGACACCTGTTGGGGAAATCCTTGGAGATTTTCCAGCTGGTTGTGACTCACATTCAAATCTCCCTCAATTTCATCTGGGAAACCCTCTAGGTTTTTGAGACCTTTGGCATAGCAACTAAAGTTTCCACTGACTTTGCTGAAACGCAAGGGCAACTGTGATTGCCAATTTACTAGAGCCAAGTCACCAGTTACAGTTATTTTGCCAGACTGGTCAAACATCCATCCAGCTGGGTAGCGTGCATTATCTGAGATTTTGAAATGGTCATTTAAAATTTGTTTGGCTTGTTGATATTCTGCATCGCTCACCATCTAGCGTTCTCCCCAAACCCTGCATCTTCCAGGGCCTTTTGACATTCAAACATGGCACGTTTGCCTTGTCCGGCGTATGTGTTGAATATGAGTTCAATAGCTGTAAATTGTCCCCAAAGACTGGGCCAGAACGTGACTTTTTTGCCAACCAACAATCTCAACAAAGGCAAGTATGCCCTATAAGAAAGCTCAATAGCCGAGGGGCGTTGAACACTTAAGCCTTCCAAACTCTCCAGCTTCCAATTGTCATCAAAAACCAAGTGTCCAGGTATTACTGGGCTCAATCCCTGGAGTGACGTCAGCTTGTTGCTGGATGCCCAAAATGAATCCACTTTTTGTGGCGCCCCTTCAAGATCCTCAAGATTGTTTCTTGAAACATCAAACAACATTCCAACAGTTCTTGGCGCTCCCCGCAAACTTTCCAATTGATTATTGTGGGCAATGAAATCTTCCCCAACTTTCTGGGGCGCACCCCTCAAATTTGTGAGAAGGTTATTGTGGCAAACAAAGCTGCCCAAAACTGTTTGAGGACAGCCTGCAAGTGATTCCAGCTTGTTTTCTTCACACACAAAATTTTCTGTTACAGTGTGCGGGCTGCCCACAAGAGACTCCAACTGATTTTTGTGGCACTGAAAGCTGCCAGTTACTTTGCCGAACTTCACAGGCAAGCGGGAAGTGGGTTTTTTCAAGACAATGGTTCCCTCAACATCCACAGTGCCATTTTGGATGGTGAACTGAGCCTTGTCCCAGGCAAAATATTCATTCAAAAGCTGTAGGATAGTGCTTTTGTCTTGGGGAAATTCTAGGGTTACCATCTGGCGTTCTCTGAGAACCCTGCATCTTCCAGGTGTTTCTGTGCATCAAATAATGCACGCTTGCCTCGTCCTTTGTAGCGGTTGAGTATGGCTCCCACTAGCCGGGACTCGCCCTTTTGTGGCTCATTGTCTCCTGTGTAAAAATACACGCCTCCTTGCGCAGCCAAGCAGCGCAAGAGAGGCAAGTCTTTGGTGTAGGTCAAGAACACTTCTGCACCTATGTGTTTTGGCAAGCCATCAAGACTTGTTAAGGGGTTGCCGTAGCATCTAAACTCCCCTCCAACACTCTGAGGTGCACCCACAAGATTTGTCATCTTGTTGTGCTGACACCAAAAATTCTGTGTGACTGAGATAGGACCACCTTCTAATGACTCCAGCTCATTGTCGTGGCATTGAAACAACCTTGCTTCACTAGGAGAGCCTCGGAGTGACCTGAGTCCAGCCGCAGTGCAATAAAAGGGTCCATCAACCCTTTTGAAGGAAACTGGAAAACTCTGGGTTCTTCGTGTTAGCCAAACACTGCCTGTACAAGTTAGCAAGCCCTCATCATCTATGGAAACATCGCCAGTATTGGTAAAATATTCACCAGCTATCCGCATTATTTTGTCTTTGTCTACCATCTTGCGTTCTCCAGAAATCCTGCATCTTCCAATTCCTTTTGGCAATCAAACATAACTCGTTTGCCTTTTCCAGCATAGCGGTTGAAAATAGTTTCAACTGTGCTCGGTAGTTTGGGAAAGAATTCAACTTTCTTTGCCAACAAACAACGCAGCAGTGGTAATGTGGGGCTGTAGGAGAGGTATAAGGTTCCGTGTACGGCTGGCAAACCTTCGAGTGAGGTGAGTTTGTTGTCGAAGCACCAGAAATGTCCAGCAACACTCTTAGGAGCATGTTCCAATGTAGTGAGATTGTTGAAACTGCAATCGAAACTATCATTGACACTTTGGGGACAGTGTTCCAGTGAGGTGAGTTCATTTTTTCTGCAATTGAAATCACCACCAACACTCTGGGGCGCATGTTTAAGGGAGGTAAGCTGGTTGTTGCTGCAATTAAAACTGCCGGCAACACTCTGGGGTGCATGTTTAAGGGAGGTAAGTTTGTTGTGGCTACAATCAAAACGGCCATCAACACTCTTGGGTGCATGTTCTAGTGAGGAGAGTTGGTTGTCGTAGCAAGAGAAATCATCACCAACAGTGTTGGGTGCTCCTGCAAGGGTTTCCAGTTTGTTATGCCCGCCCCAGAAACCACCATCAACCCTGTCAAAAAACACTGGCAATCTCTTGTGCTTGTACCTTTCTTTTAGCGTTACATTGCCCTTACAATTTACAAATCCGCGATCGTCAATGGTTATTTCCCCAGTTGTTTTGAAATACTTGTTCAATAACCGCAATATCTCTTGTTTGTCTACCATCTTGCATGAGCCTCCAACCCAGCATCTTCCAACGCCTTTTGACAATCAAACAGGGCACGGCGTCCTTGCCCAATATAACTGTTCAATATGGTTTGTGCTTTCCACAAATTCTTATCTTCTTCTGGGTCCACCTGAGTAGGCCCGAAAAAATGCACCCCCTCTTTGGCACTCAAAGCCCTCAACAAAGGCAAATCTGGTTTGTAGCGAATCATAAGTTTCTCGCCAATCTGGGAAGCCAATCCTTCCAATGAGGTTAAATTTGTATTGTGCAGTATGTAGTAAATGCCCTCTACAATTTGGGGACCACCAACCAAATTGGAGCCAAGAAAAACACCCAAGCTAAAATGGCCCTTGACTTCTCTTGGACAGCCTTCCAAAGAAACCAACTTACCCAATTCCAGTTGCATATTGCCCTTCACTGAGTGAAACGCATAGGGCAATGTTTGCGCCATTCTCCGCAGTCTCACGTCTCCGGCTACACTGATTTTGCCAGAAACAGGATCCTGGGACACAGGGCCAGACGCATGGAACCACTTTTCAAAATCCTCAATAGGCGCCTGCATTACTTGCCCAGCTCACCAAGTGTATCCAGATCCACAAATGTTTTTTCTGTACCAAGGGTCACAATACAAGTGAGGCTTTGGCTCTCACCTGGAACACTGTGGGTGTTGGTGACCATTATTTGTTTCTGGGGATTGATCCACACTGACACCAAGATGGCTTGAAGTTGGCTCACAATAACAGGCTGATAACTTTCTTTCTTGAACATTTCAAAAGCTTGACTGGTGGTAGTGCAAAGCTTCTTGCCATCAACAGGTGTCCAGGCCATTGCAGCACTTGAGAGGCAGAGAAAACTGATGAGAGACAAAATGGGGAGACGCATGAGAAGGTCCTTGAGATTTTCTCTATTTATCAAAGGCTAGAGACCTTGCGTCTGGGATTCAACAACATTTGGCTTTGGCGCCTTTAAATAGGAATTATGACAATAAGACATTGGATCAACATTGTTGAAGCTAAATTTCGGCAACCAGCCGTTATGTTTCATGGCACTACAACAGAATTCTTGCCCACAATACGGAAACAAGGCATTGTTCCCCATCCCAAGAAAAAAACTTGGCAATCTGACCCAGATCTCATCCAAGGCAGCTACAGCAGAGCCAGTTTGGGAGGCAGTTACTGGACTTCCAATCTCATGACAGCCATCAGCAGTGCATCCACCACCCGAAAAAAGTTCGGCGGAAAAAGTTTGATAATTATAGCCCAGATAGCAGAACAAAGTGGTTATGCTGACGAAGACAGTGTGAACTTTTCCATGAGATTTGCCTTGGAACAAACCAACAAAAGCATCCATCCAGGCATAAGGAGTGACTTTTTGTTGCCCTTGGCCAACACGCTTTGGCAAGAACCCCAAGGAACAGAGGCGCAACAAGCCAAAAAGCAGTTTGCGCAAAGTTTGCATCAGGCGCTGGCCCAAGATCCCACCTTGCATCCAGTGGATCAAAAGTTTACTGACCAACTCTTGAATGCCTTGCTGTTGAGAGAAATTGCCTGGGAAGCACGAGACAGTCCTTCTAGACTCAGCTCTTGGATAACAAATATTCCCCATCCCCTGCCCAGTGTTGAAGAGGCAGATGAGAGGTTGCAACAGTTGCGCGAAAGATTGACCAGAACCTATCGTAAAACAGCCACAGACAAAAGTCAGTTCAATCAAACATTGCGTTTGACGCAACCTGTGGGATTTAAAGGCGCAAACAAAATATTGGCAATGCTGGAAGAGCAACCGTGGGAATGGTTGCCTGTACCTGGGAGTGATGATAAAAAACTACATGTTCTGCCTTTTGTGTTACGATACGGATCTGTTGATAGCATCCCAAACGAGTTTTTCTCACAGTATGAAACCCGGATAGGCCGCTGGCCTGGGCTGGTAGACAAGGATGGTCATGAGCTGATGCCCAGTGAGAGAAGAGGGTGAAAACCAGCAGTTCTGTGGTTGACGGCTGGGCTTTTTCAGCGTATAACAATGGTGTTGAAGCGCACTACACGGTGTGTGGAGACGGTGAGTAACAAGTAGACTATGCCCAGGTGGAGAAATGGTAAACTCAGAAGTCTCAAAAACTTCCGCCGAAAGGTTTGTCGGTTCAAGTCCGACTCTGGGCACCAAAGCTTTGTAATTGACTTTGATGGGGAGTAGCTCAATTGGTGGAGCATCCGACTTTGAATCGGAAGGCCGTGGGATCGTACCCCACCTCCCCTGCCAACTATGCCTACCAACTATATGCCCCTGTGTCGGAATGGTAGACGACGCGGACTTACGGACAAGAGCAACCGGTGCTCATATCAGTTCAATCCTGATAGTCCAACAGAAATCCGCTGATCCGAGAGGATCGTGCCGGTTCGAGTCCGGCCGGGGGCACCAAAACTTACCTATGAAGCCCTTTGAGCTACTAAATTATTTTTCCCCGTTATCTTGTGTATGTCTTGAAACACTAGCTATAATCCCTATATGACATACCTAGATATACAACAATATCACAAGCCCAATCATAACCATCCTTTCAAAAATCTGCTGTTCACCTGGTTCAATGAAGTCTACTCCCGGGAGATCACAGCTAATGAATATTATCTCCAAATCCCAGGCATGAGCGGCAAAAAATACAGATATCTTGTTAACAAACTTGCCAGCAGTTTGGAGGAAGTTCGCTATCTGGAAATTGGCAGCTGGAAAGGTAGCACGCTTTGCAGTGTGTTGCATAATAATCAGGTGCAGGCCACAGCAATTGACAACTGGAGTCAGTTTGATGGACCTCGTGACGAATTTTTCTCAAATGTCCACAAAACCCAACAACTGGGAACCAAACTCACAGTGTTGGAACAGGATTTTCGGGCAATTGACTACAGCACTCTAGGCAAGTTCAACATGTATTTGTTTGATGGTCCACACACTGCACAAGATCAGTATGATGGCCTTATGATGGCCCAACCCGCTCTAGACCCTGATTATCTTCTTGTGGTTGATGATTGGAACTGGCCGCCTGCTAGAGAAGGAACTCAAAGAGCATTGAGTGAGCTGGGTGCAGAAGTCAGTTATATCACAATCATGACAACCTCAGATGGCAGTCATCCCAACAATCATAGTGAAAACAGTGACTGGCACAATGGATATTTTCTTGCTGCGGTTAGCAAGCGAGTATAAGCCACATCGGATAGCACACAAGTTCTTGAAAAAAATCTGTTTGAATCCCGCCAAATAGCCGAGGATGTTTTTTTGGGTGCTGCTCCTGCAGATGGGGCTCTATGTTTCTTTGTGGAAAATTCAGAACAAAAAATAATGGGCTGGGCAAAAACCAGCCCAAAAGAAGTTTTAGATAATGCCTATACTCAGCTGGATTTTATTTTTGTGGGTCCAGAATGGGCAGGCACCAATGCCTTGAAATTACTCCTGTACGGGATCAAAGAAACTGTGCGTGCTCCATTGATAGTGAATAGTGCATTGTTACAGGACTACCAACGAATGATGCCAAGCTTCCTTCGAGATGAGAACATTTTTCGAGTTCGATTGTTGAACAAGCACACTGGCGAAACTAGAGAGTTTATTGAGCTGGTGAATGATCCAGAGCTGTGTTATCTGCTGCTGCCAACTGGGTTGGGATTTGGGCAACAATTTATGCCTGAAAGCGTGATGAAATTCAGTTGGTATTTTTCATTGCGTGATTGACTGTAGCTTCAGAAACTATTATAGTTAATGTATAAGCGAGTGTGGTATAGGAGATGTGCCCCAGCCTTCCAAGCTGGAGAGGACCGGAGCGTTGCCGGCCACTCGCTCCAATTTCACGTAGTATTTAACTACATGGTTTGATACCCAATAGGTTTTTAACCTCTTCCATCCTTGATTGTTTCCTGTACTCAGCGTGAGGGATTCTCACCACAGTATAACCTCTCTTTTGTAATAAATGGGCATCACGCAACTGATCTAAATTTTGCCTTTTCTTGTGATGATTGCCGTCAAGTTCGATTATCAGCTTGCGACTGACAAAAACAAAATCAACCCAGCCGTTCTTAACCTTACCTTCAACATTGTGCTTGAAATGCACTTGTTCAAGATAACCATAGATACCTTTGGTGAGGTTGTTGTTTTCTAGCCAGTTTACAAATGATCTCTCCATATAACTTCTTGAATGCGGTCCGTTGTATTTGTGTCGGTTCTTTCTGAGGTTGTTCGCGGAATTCTGTCTATGTCTTTCCTTAAGGCATGCTGTGGAACAGGTAAGTCTTGGTGTAGTTATTATGGACTTACAAACAACACATTCATAGTTGACTGAAGTTTTTTGTGGCGGTGTGATTGACCTAGTAGATTTGACACGGCACAGGTCGCAGAATTTTTTCTGATTGCTCGATAATAAATTTTCGCAGGTGATACAAACCTGATTTATTCTTTTGGTATTGCCTCCCTTCCATCTAGGATGCTCTTCACCATACTTTGTAGGAGGAGGAGCAAGCTTTCCTACATTTATCAAAGATTTGATCTTTTGAGAGGTTTTTTTTAAACGGCTTTCTGGTGTTCTGATTCTGCCTTTATTATTGAATTTGGCCGAACAACTACTTGAACAGAACTTACCGTGAGATCCTTGTTTGGGAACAAAAGATATACCGCAGTGGCGGCATAAGGCTGTTGACGTCATGAGAGACTCCTGTTATATATGTTGTGTGGGACAGCCCGGAGAACTCCGTGCCGGGTTTTGAGAAGCTTCTACCTTCTCAATTACCACAAATATTTATAGTTGACGTTGCTGTAAATATCTATATAATTAGCACATAAATTGAATTACTCCCGATAGCTCAACCGGATAGAGCATCAGACTTCCGGTCCCATAGGTAGATACACAAGGTTCAATTCCTTGGGGACCGTCCCTAATCTGAAGGTTGACCGTTCGAGTCGGTCTCGGGAGGCCAAAAAACTATCTCCCAATATTTCACTAAATATGCTCATGAGAATCCAGGATTTGGCACCAGTTTATTATCATGGTAGCTACACTTATCTTGCACCAGGAACAATTCTCTCTCCGAGAAATCAAGACTATGAGCAAGATTGGCAACATACAGATTTCTACAATGTGTTGGAAAAATACAGACCCGCCAACAAACCAGCGCACAAAGACAGTGTGTTCATGGTTTCTGATCCTGATGATATTGATTTGGCAGGCGGAGGAACAGATTGGATCTTCACTCTACAACCTCTAGGCCCAGTCTCCAAGCACGACCTCAATTGGAGCAGTGAAATTAGCATGCTAAAAAGCGACGGCTTTGATGATGAGTCGCCCGAAGTGCAACAAGCCGCAAAAAATTATTGGATGGGTGTGCCACACTACAATGAAAGTGTGTGGGAATATCTTACACCTAAGGCCAAGATTTTAACTGTTGAAGAATATTAACTTTAAATTATAGTAAAAAACTAACCTACACAAACGACCCCAACCCAATGCAACAGCTCGCGCCCAATCAATCCCAACGCATCCAACACTTGTGGAACCAGGCTGAGGGCATTGTGATTCTTGCTGGAGCCGGCATGAGTGTAGACAGTGGCTTACCTGATTTCCGGGGATCTACTGGAATGTGGACAGAAGCCAAGGAATCTTTTGTTGCCAAGGCCACCGCCAAAGGTTTTGACACCAATCCACTTGAGGCTTGGAACTTTTATATTGAACGAATGATCCAGTATCAAAACCATCAACCACATGAAGGTTACCGGATTCTCCTGGATGTTTTGAAAAAACACAACAAAAGCTATTTTGTGGTCACAAGCAATGTTGATGGACATTTTCTCAAGGCTGGATATGATCCACACAACATATATGAAATACATGGCAGCCTTCGGCACACCCAATGCACACAGCCTTGTTGCAGAAACTTAACGCCAATGCCCAAATTTATTTCACTATTGCGTTCAGATAGTGAAATTCCACAGTGTCCCTACTGCAAGAAACATGCACGACCCAATGTGCTGATGTTTAATGATCCCAATATTGTGTGGACGCAGATTGATCAAGGACAACAAAGTTTCAAGGATTGGGCTGCACCAAAATTGGCTATTTTGGGTATTGAAATTGGAGCAGGCACTGGCATTCCCAGCATACGATTGTTTGGTGAGGAACGCACTTGTGATCTCATCCGTATCAATCCCCACGAACATGAAACCACTAGAGCAGGTGATGTGGGGTTGGCCATGACTGCCCTCGAAGGGATTCAACAATTGGCTCTGGCTGTAGGATAAAGCTTTGTAAGCTCCTGGATATAAATAAATAACTCAACAAGCTTACAAGGAAATTTCCATGAGTGATGACATCAAAAAATATAGAGCAATTGTAGAGGGTTCTCATGCTCAAGCACGTAAAAAATCCAGCCTAACAGAGGGCACACAGCCAGCAGCTAAAATGCTGTTGGAAAGCATGGCTGGCAAAAAAATAACCACCAATCAACTTTTTGAGGCAATGATTAACCATCCTCAAATCCGTGGTGGTGATGCTGCTCTCCGTGTGCTGAAGGAAATGAAAGCTCAACTAAAAAAGAAAGTTTAAAAACTCTTGATTGGCTGAAAAACTTGTGCCCTGACTTACTCTGTTAAGTCAGGGTTCTCCTTCTGTTAAATAAGCAGTTGAGAGGACACCAAAGATGAGAGTGGATCAAGTATTAGCACAAGAAAATCAAAACCTGAGTGAGGCTCTAGGCAAGTGGGGCACCCTAGGTGCATTGGGCTTGAGTGCAGCACTTGGAGCCTACAGTGGTTCAGCGCAAGGCAGTGCACTGGCTAGGAGTTTGTTGGGCAAGAGTGCACCTGGCCAAACCACTGTTGCTAGTCCGGCACCGCCCACACAGCCTGTTCCTCAAATCCCGGCAGATGCAGAAACTGCCAAAAAAACCTCTTTGCCTGTGCCCCCTATTCCCCCAAAAGAGGTACCTAAAGTCAAACCCAGCAGTCCTGAAACACATCCTAACTTTCCTGCTTCACTACAAGCACAATTGGATGCACTCCCCAAGGACAAAATCAACAGTTTTGTAAGAACTTTTTTGCCATCTATACAGGACATAAATCAAGAAATATTGCGTGATAGAGCAATTTTGAAATCGGTTATGAACCGCCAAAATCTCTCACCTGCACAGCAAAATTGGCTGGAAAAGAAGTTGGAATCTTATAGAGCAAGCACAGTTCATGAACTGTGGCAAAAAATGGACATTGTTCCTCCCAGTTTGGTTTTGAGTCAAGCTGGCTTGGAAAGTGGTTGGGGCACATCAGACATTGCTCGCCAATTCAATGCATTTTTTGGCCAAAAAACTTGGGGCGACAAAAATGCTGTAATAGCTCCGGGCGGGGAACGGTATCAAACTTTTGACAATCCTCGAGAAAGCATACGCAGTTATATGCAAAATTTGAACAGTCATCCGGCTTATCAAGGCTTGCGGCAAACTAGGGCACAATTGCGCAAAGCCAACAAACCAGTCACTGGTGATGTTTTGGCTACTGGTTTGGAAAAATACAGCACCAAAGGCAAAGATTATGTGCGTCAAGTTCAAAGCATGATCCGTGCCAGAAAATGGACAGATTTGGATAAAAATCACTAGTTGTCTATACTCCAAAGAAAAATTGGAGAAAAAGGTTGAGCTACAAAGGTAAAATTGTCTTATTGGGATTCGGCAGCATTGGCAGTGGACTGCTGCCATTGTTACTCAAACATTTTCCAGCAGAGAAAATCCTAATACTTGGTGGCGACAATCGAAATGTAAATGTTGCAGCCAAATATGGTGTGGCACATGTTATCGAACCCATTGTTCCCAGCAATTTGAATGCAGTTCTCACACGCTACTTGCAACCTGGCGACTTTTTGGTAAACCTCAGTGTAAATGTCAGTACCCGTGAGTTGGTGAGCTGGTGCAGAACACGTGATGTGTTGTATCTGGACACTTGCATTGAGCCGTGGGAGGGATTCTACACCGACATCTCTGTGGCTCCAGAACGACGTAGCAATTACGCTCTCCGGCAGGAGATGTTGGACCTCAGAGCAGCTTGGCAGCAAGGAAGCGAACCAGGGCCAACCGCTTTGTTGGCACATGGAGCCAATCCTGGTTTGGTAAATCATTTTGTGAAGCGTGCACTGATGAACATTGCCCGCGATCAACGCCTCCAGTTTGTGGAACCCATCACACGAGAGGAGTGGATCACATTGGCCCAAACAGTGGGATTGCGTGTGATCCACATTGCTGAACGCGATACCCAAACTCCCCGAGTGCCAAAAAAGCGAGACGAGTTTGTAAACACTTGGAGTGTAGATGGATTTGTAAGTGAAGGGTTGCAGCCTAGTGAGATGGGATGGGGCACACACGAGCGGGAATTGCCAAAAGATGCACACACCTATAGTTGGGGATGCCAAAGCAGCATTTGGTTGGAACAACCAGGATGTGTCACACAAGTGAGGAGTTGGACACCACTTGAAGGCCCTTATCGTGGATGGCTAGTGACTCACAATGAAAGCATCAGCATCTCAGACTATTTCAGCAACAATGAATATCGTCCCACAGTGCATTATGCCTATCATCCCTGTGACTCAGCTGTGCTGAGTATGCACGAGATGAGCGGCAAGAATTTTCAACAGCAGTCTACACAACGCTTGATTGTGGATGAAGTGGAAAGTGGTGTTGACGAGTTGGGCGTGCTCCTAATGGGCAATTTTGGTGCCTATTGGTACGGCAGTCAACTCAGCATTGAAGAGGCCCGACTGTTGTGTCCACACAACAATGCCACCAGTTTGCAAGTGGTGGCTCCTGTTTTGGCTGGCATTCTGTGGTGCATTGAGCATTCTCAGAGAGGAGTAGTTGAGGCCGATGAGCTGCCACATGAGGAAATCATGAAGATAACTGACCCCTATATGGGCAAGCTGTTGGGACAATACACCACATGGACTCCATTGCAGGATCGCAGCGTGTTGTTTCCTGAAAGCGTTGACCTTTCCGATCCTTGGCAGTTCAAAAACTTTCGAGTTTGACATAGCAGAGGCTACTGTTAATGTAGGGGCATGATTCACTTGCTCTCAAAACTTCCCCGAGATTTGACAGTGGCCTGCTCTGGCGGCGTTGACAGCATGGCTGTGGTGGATTTTCTCCGAAGAAAACATAATGTGACATTGGCATTTTTTCACCATGGCACAGAAGCCAGTAGTGAGGCACATCAATTTTTGGCACAATGGGCTTGGGAAAACAACCTGGAACTGATAGTAGATTTTTTGGTTGAAGATAAGCCTTCAACCAAAAGCCCTGAAGAGCATTGGCGAGACTCTCGCTATGCTTTTCTGCATCAGTTGAGCGGGGTGGTGGTTACTGCCCATCATCTTGATGATTGTGTTGAAACATACCTCTTCAATTGCCTACACGGGAAAAGCTATACCATCCCCTTGATGAGAAACAATGTGATTCGCCCGTTTCTCACCACGCCCAAAAAAGTGTTTGTTGATTGGTGCCAAAGACATGAGGTGCCTTGGACCGAAGACTCGAGTAATCAAGATCTCGGCTACATGCGCAATCACATTCGGCACAAGATTGTTCCAGAGGCGCTGAAGGTGAATCCAGGATTGCCTAAGGTTGTGAAGAAAATTGTGTTGGGGCAGTTGACTGATAAATAATTCATAGTAAGCTTATGATATAGACGGACGTATAGCTCAACTGGTGAGAGCAGCGGTCTCCGGAATCAAAGGTAGCTGCAATGGGTTCGATTCCCATGATTCCGTTCCATAAACCGCGGGTTCCAGGTTCAAGTCCTGGTGCGTCCACCAAATTTACAAAATACACGCAGTTGTGAGATTGACAACAGCTACCCATTTTCCGCAGCATAATGGATGCAATCACCATTCTCTCTTGAGGTATGTGACATACTCGCAGCCCGCCAGCGTTTACAAACAAACTTTCATACTAAAATCATCTC
>Ga0209972_10002670_pt1 | contig 14445 bp, 9 predicted proteins | sample NOAtaG_7_FD_187302 | JGI IMG/M metagenome (GOLD analysis project Ga0209972, IMG submission 187302) | Freshwater lake microbial communities from Lake Erie, under a cyanobacterial bloom - NOAA_Erie_Diel1S_2200h metaG (SPAdes) (version 2) | ecosystem: Environmental > Aquatic > Freshwater > Lake ... | reverse complement strand
TGTTGAGATAAAGGGACTGAATTTGCAATTGCCACATAGCCATCCGTGGTTTATCCACGCGCAGGGCGGGCGTTTGCGACTGATTTCCATGCTGCCGGAATCATTGAAAGACCTGCCTTACAACCACCACCATCCGGTTCCGCGGAAAACCACGCCGCTGACACCTGAAGAGCTTCCGGCCGGAATGAATATCCGCATCCGCAGCCTCGACAAGCGTCCGCGCCCCTGGTTCGAGGATGACCGCTATATGGGCAGATTGCGCTACACGGAGATTATGATTGTCAATGCCAAAAGGAACCCGGAAGGCATCCACCATTACGTGAGTTCACGCTATCTCCGGAATTGTCTGGGAGAATTCTGTTACCTCACCAATCGCCGCTACAGTGGAAATCAGAAAGTTGAACAAATGTTCAGTTTGTTCGTCAGCAAGGCATGGAACCTGCCGTACATAGTGGAGGCTTCCGACTAATCTGGGATTGCTGGTCCCAGCGGTGGGAATTGCCTGCTAACTCCCGCCCTAAGCCCGTCCCAACCCCTCGCTCCTCCTTCCACCAACACTCCATTCCTTTCGTATTAGCTGTCTCAGCACATACTCCCGGCGTCGCAACCAAAACGATGTCTAATTCTCCAAAACCCCGTACGGAAAGCTATCGTGAAAATGCTTTTAATCCTCCTGACTTTTCTATTCCACGATCCGGGTTAATCGCGAAGGTTTGCATTTCCAAGTTCTCTTTTTATCTTTGCGGCCCTGAATTTCAGAACAGCATTATGAAAAAAGATATTCATCCGACCAGCTACCGCATGGTGGTGTTCAAGGATATGAGTGCCGATTATTCCTTCCTCACCCGCTCTTGCGTGGATACCAAGGAAACCGTTACATGGGAAGACGGCAACGAATATCCCCTCTACAAACTTGAAATCTCGAGCAAGAGCCATCCCTTTTACACCGGCAAGCAGCAGCTTGTAGATACCGCAGGACGTATCGACAAGTTCATGAAGCGCTACGGCAAGAAGTAAGCCTTTACGCTCCTCCTTTCAGAAAGCCCGGTTTGTCGCCGGGCTTTCTGCTTTTTCAGCCATCTGTAAACGCAATCACCGATGGTATGCCGCGGCCAAGCGAATCCGTTTTAATTTTGAGCCCATGAAAAGCCTGGTTTTCTTCGACGACGCCGAAGTTAGCAATCTGTTCCCGCTGACCCTCACCCGACCGGCTGCCGGCTTGCGTGCGGGAGTCCTCACCATAGCCGAAAAATGGGCCCGGCTCCTGGGCTGTAATGTGTTGGGTTATCGCGGGCAGGCACATCTGTCGGAAGTATTTACCGACTTGCCAGATGCCGAAGTGTTGATCAACGGGCGGCTGCTTCCCAATGCCGGCCTGATTAAAAAAGCGGCTTCGCTCTTACCGGGCGAAAAAGTGCTGAGCAGCGACGGCTTGATCCTAATGGAGAAATCCGGCGACACGACCACTGAATCCATTTGGTCAGAAGCCGTGCGCCTCATCCGCCGTCCGTACGACCTCTTCGCATTGAACCACGAAGAAATATGCAGTGACTTTGAATGGATAACCCGCGGCCGGGAAAGCGAGCCGCTGGGAGAAGACAACCGGGTAATCGGCCAGCACCCCGTCTTCCTCGAACCCGGAGCCAAAGCCTATTGCAGCATCTTCAACACCACCGACGGCCCAATCTACCTCGCTGCAGACAGCGAAGTGATGGAAGGCTGCATGGTGCGCGGCCCTTTTTCGCTGGGTGAACACAGCCAGTTGCGCATGGGCGCCAGGATCTACACCGGCACCAGCATCGGCCCGCATTGCCGCATCGGCGGAGAAGTAAGCAACTCTGTGGTGCAGGGCTTCAGCAACAAAGGCCACGAAGGCTACCTGGGCAACAGCGTTATCGGAGCCTGGTGCAATATTGGCGCCGATTCCAACAACAGCAACCTGAAGAACAACTACGACGAAGTGAAGCTCTGGAACTACCGCAGCGGCCGCTTCGACAAGACAGGCCTGCAGTTCTGCGGACTCATCATGGGAGACCACAGCAAATGCGGCATCAATACGATGTTCAATACAGGAACCGTGGTAGGTGTGGCTTGCAATGTTTTCGGCGCCGGCTTCCCTCGCAATTTTATTCCCGATTTCGCCTGGGGCGGTGCCAGTGGTTTCGTGACCTACCGCGTGAATGACGCCTTGCAAACTGCGCGCCGTGTGATGGCCCGACGAAAAATTACGCCTACCGAAGCCGATGAAAACCTGTTGCGGGCTGTGTTCGACATGACCGCCGAAGGCCGCTTCTGGGAAAGAAGCGAAAGCTGATTCGGGCTTATTCCACTTCGATACGCGTCACGGTGATGTGCTTGCCGATTTTCTCGAGCTTGCTGATCAGATCGTTGAGGTGCGTGGTGTCGTGCGTGTAGAGGAGGATGGTTCCCTCGAACGTACCCGCATTGCTGCCGAAACTGATGGATTTCATGTTCACCTTCAGCTCCTTGGAGATAATATCTGTTGTGCGGCTTACAATACCCACATCGTCGATGCCCGTAATGCGAAGCCCGGCAAGGAATGCCTTATCAAAATTGAACTTCGACTTCCATTCCGCTTTGATGATCCGGTAGCCGTAGTTGCTCATCAGCGATACGGCATTGGGGCAGTTGACACGGTGGATTTTCACGCCCTCTCCTATTGTCACAAAGCCAAAAATCGGATCACCCGGAATTGGATTGCAGCATTTGGAGAGGGTATAATTCAGCTCGTGGTCGTCTCCGACAATGATTTCTTCGTTCTTACGCGGTACATAATCGCGCGAAGGTTTGCTGCCCGATACGGCAATTTCTTCCCCTCCCGTGGGCTGTTCATCGCGCGGAGCCAGGATGCGTGAAATCTGAATATGATCTCTGGCAATCTTGCCAATGGCAATATCGTAATACAAGTCGAGCAGGCTGTTGCGTTCGAAATAGCGCATCACGCGGTTGGCCATCTGTTCATTGAACTGCACCTTGGCATTGCGAAACTTGCGGGCCAGGATATCTTTCCCTTCCTCTGCACTTTTGCGTTTTTCCTCTTTCAGCCAGTTCCGGATTTTGCTCTTGGCTTTGCCGGTAATCACAAACTCCAGCCATCCTTCATTTACACGCTGTTTCTGGGAAGTAATGATTTCGACCACATCGCCATTTTTTAGCGGATGACTGATCGGCACAAGCTTGCTGTTCACTTTGGCCCCGATGCATTTGGCGCCTATATCGCTATGGATTTCGAATCCAAAATCGAGGGCAGTGCTATTTACCGGCAGGTTGCGGATATCGCCTTTGGGGGTGAAGACATAAATTTCTTCGCTGAGCAGGTTGAATTTAAAATCGTCGAGAAACTCCAACGCGCTCAGGTCGCGGTTTTCCAGCATGTCTTTCACCCTGTTAAGCCAGTTATCGAAAGTGGCATCCTGCGGTGTGTGCTGATTGCTGGAGGTTGCTTTATAACGCCAATGGGCGGCCAGACCGCGCTCCGCAATATCCTCCATGCGCTTGCTGCGGATCTGCACTTCCACCCATTTGGCTTTGGGCCCGAGCACGGTGGTATGCAGCGCTTCGTATCCATTGGCCTTGGGTGTCGTAAGCCAGTCGCGGAGCCGGTCGCCCTGGGTTTTATAAATATCGGTGATGATGCTGAAGGCCCTCCAGCAATCTTCCTTCTCCTTCTGCTGTTCAGAATCTATGATGATGCGGATGGCAAAGAGGTCGTATACCTGTTCGAAAGGAATACCCTGCTTTTTCATCTTTTGCAGGATGCTGAAAATGGATTTGGGCCGGCCTTTTATTTCGTGCACTTTGAGACCGGCGGCGCGTAATTTCTCGTCGAGCGGCTCAATGAATTCGCGGATGTAACGGCTGCGCTGAGCCTTGTTGGCGGCGAGTTTCTGTACAATCTCATCGAAGCGTTCAGACTCGGTGTATTTGATGGAAAGGTCTTCGAGTTCTGTTTTGATCGCATTCAAACCGAGCCGGTGTGCCAGCGGAGCATAGAGAAACAGTGTTTCCGATGCAATTTTGAGCTGGGTGCTGCGCGGTACACTTTCCAGCGTACGCATGTTGTGGAGGCGATCGCATAGCTTCACCAGAATCACCCGCAAGTCGTCGCTGATGGTGAGCAGCATCTTGCGGAAATTCTCTGCCTGTACGCTGCTCCCTGACTCAAAATGAACGGCCGAGATTTTGGTAAGCCCGTTGATGATGCGGGCGATTTTGGGGCCAAAGCGCAGTTCGATATCGTCGAGCGTCACATCGGAATCTTCCACCACATCGTGCATCAGGGCGCAAGCCACCGACGATGGGCCAAGGCCAAGCTCATGGGCAGCGATATGCGCCACAGCTAGCGGATGGAAGATATACGGTTCGCCGCTTTTACGGTAGGTGCCGCGATGGGCTTCGAGCGCCACATCGAAAGCTTCGCGGATGAGTTTCTTTTTTTCGCGCGGCAATGGACCCAGGGCGCGCAGCAGGGCGCGGTAGCGTTTCAGTATTTCATCGCGCTCCAGACGTGCTTTTTCCAGTTCGGGGGAAAGGGTATCCATGCTCCACAAAGATAAAAATACCCCGCCGCCTGTCGCGAAGTATATGCACAAGCTCTGCGGCAGAATGCCTAATATTGCACACACCAAAAGCGCCTTTCAAAACGAAGGCGGAAGGCACCTGCGGACGTGTCGTAACTGGTAGCCGAGCCAGACTTAGGATCTGGTGCCGCAAGGCGTGTGGGTTCGAGCCCCTCCGTCCGCACTGGATGAAAAGGGCTGACGATTTGTCAGCCCTTTTTTCTGGCATTGATTTTTCAATTCACCCAGCTGTATGCAATACTTCATCGCCGACATACGCCTCCCCGAAGATCCGGAACCGGCGTTCTTCAGCCATATTCCCGCACAACGCGAAATGGTAGACCGCATGATCGAAGATGGAGATATCTGCCAGTATGCCCTGAAGGAAGACCGCAGCCGCTTGTGGGTCATTTTCCTGGCTGAAAGCGAAGAACAAGTCTGGGAGTGGCTCGGTGCCTTCCCGATGATTTCTTGGATGCAACCGGAAGTTTCTCCGCTGATGTTCTTTCAGGATGCTCCAGCCACGCTACCCGCATTTTCGCTCAACTGAAAAGCAGGCGCGGAAAAACAATACCTTTGCAACCGCAAAAAACGATCTCCCGTGAAAGTTAATTACGAACCGATAGACGCGCAACACGCTTCGCTTACCATTGAACTGAACAAAGCCGACTACGCCGAAAAAGTTGACAAAGAATTAAAATCGCTGCAGAAAAACCTCGCCATCCGCGGCTTCCGCCAAGGCAAGGCCCCCATCGAGATGGTGCGCCGATTCTACGGCAAAAGCGTACTCTCCGATGAAATTCAGCGCATTGCCACCCAGGCACTGAACGATTATATCAGCGAAAACAACATCGATATCCTCGGATATCCGCTGACCAGCGAACGCATTGAATCGAAACTCGATATCGAGAACAGCGAAGATTTCCTGTTTGCTTTCGACCTCGGCCTCGCTCCTAAATTCGAACTCAACCTCTCTCCCGCCGATCACCTCGAACATTTTGTAATCAGCGTAGATGAAGCCGAAATCGACAAAGACATCGATTACATGCGCCGTCGCCTCGGCAAACTCGAAGAAGTTCAGCAAGCTGAAGCAGATGATGTGATTTACGGTGTGCTCGACGAACTGAACGAAGACGGACAAGTGCTCGAAGGCGGCGCCACGGCCAAGGAAGCTTCACTCGTCGCTTCCATGGTGCAGGATGAAGCCCTCCGCAATACCCTGCTCAACGCCAAAGTGGGCGATGAACTCCGCGTGAATATCTTCCAGCTCTTCAACAACAACGACACCGTAATCCGCAATACACTTGGATTACCGGCAGAAGGATTGAACGATCTGAGTATGGACTTCCGTTTCAGCATCAACAGCATCAAACGCCGTTCGCTGGCTGAATTGAACGAGGCATACTACATGGAGCTTTACGGACCGGAAAGTTATCCCGCCAACGAAAGCGAATACCGAGAGCGTGTGAAAAATAACCTCGAAGGCTATTACGCCAACGAAGCACAACTTTGGCTCGACCATCAGATCAGCCATTTGCTGACCAATAACCATCCCCTGAGCTTGCCGGATGATTTCCTGAAGCGCTGGCTCATGTCAACCAAGCCGGAAGAATACACCGCTGAAAATATCGATGAACGCTACCAGGAAGAATCCAACGTATTGCGCCGTCAGCTGGTTGTAGAGAAAATTGCAGAAGCGCAGAATATTCAGGTTGACGAAAACGACCTGCGCAACGCTGCCTATGAATACGTAGCCGACTTGTACCGCCAGTACGGACTCATGAATGCCGGCAACCTGGTAGTAGAATACGCCGAGAAACAACTGAAAGACAACGACTTCCGCCGCCGCATGGCAGACCGCGTAGTGCACCGCAAGTCTTTCGATGCAGTTCGCCAGATGGTGAGTCTCGATGAAAAACCCGTCAGCGTGGAAGAATATTTCACCCACGTGAATGCACACAAACACCAACATTAAACTGTTACCTCTCAAACGCTAAACGATATGGATCACGGCAAAGAATTCCGCAAATACGCTGTCAAGCACCTCGGTCTGAACAGCATCTATGTAGATAAATACATGAACGATGTGGTTCCCTCGGTGGTGAACCTCACGCCCAATATCATTGAAGAGCGGCAAATGAACGCCGTGGCGATGGATATTTTCTCTCGTCTGATGATGGACCGCATTATTTTTCTGGGTGTGCCGATTTACGACGAAGTGAGCAATATCATCATGGGCCAGCTGCTGTTCCTGGAGAGTTCCAATCCGAACCGCGATATCCAGATTTACATCAACAGCCCGGGTGGTTCTGTCTATGCCGGTCTCGGTATTTACGATACCATGCAATACATCTCCAGCGATGTGGCGACCATTTGCACCGGTATGGCGGCCAGTATGGCAGCTGTGCTGATGTGCGCCGGTGAAAAAGGCAAGCGGTCTGCTCTGCAACACAGCCGCGTTATGATTCACCAGCCATTGGGCGGTGCCCAAGGTCAGGCTTCTGATATCGAAATCACTTACCGCGAAATCAGCAAACTGAAGACCGAGCTCTACAATATCATCAGCGCCCACAGCGGCCAGCCTTTCGAGCGCGTAGAGAAAGACAGCGATCGCGACCATTGGATGACTGCCGCTGAAGCACGCGAATACGGCATGATCGACGAAGTGCTCGGCCGCAATCCTAAAAAAGCCTGATTCTGAACCTTTTCATCCCCCCGATGTTCTTAGGCTATGAAAACTAAGGAAGCTCATTGTTCCTTTTGCGGGCGTAAAAAATCTGAAGCACTCATGCTCATTTCCGGTTTGGAGGGGCATATCTGCGATCATTGCGCTGAACAAGCTTTCCAGATCATAGAGCAGGAGCTGGGCCCGGTTTCGTCTAAAAAAGACGGACCCAAAGGGAAGAAAAAGAAAGCGCAGAACGATCATCTTCCTACGCCGGCTGAAATCAAGACTTACCTGGATCAATATGTGATCGGGCAAGACGAAACAAAAAAAGTGATGGCCGTGGCGGTTTACAACCACTACAAGCGCCTGCGCAATCCAGGAGCTGAAGGCGATATCGAAATCGAGAAAAGCAATATCCTGTTGGTTGGTGAAACCGGAACCGGTAAAACCCTCATGGCTAAATCGCTCGCCAAAATGCTCGATGTTCCGTTTTGTATCGCCGACGCCACGGTACTGACCGAAGCCGGTTATGTAGGGGAAGACGTGGAAAGCGTGCTATCACGCCTGCTGCAGGTGGCCGATTACGATGCGGCTCAGGCGGAACGCGGCATCATCTACCTCGATGAAGTGGACAAAATTTCGCGCAAAAGCGATAACCCATCCATTACCCGCGACGTATCGGGCGAAGGTGTTCAGCAAGGCTTATTAAAAATACTCGAAGGAACGGTGGCACATGTAGCTCCGGAAGGCGGCCGCAAGCATCCTGACCAGAAGTATATCAAGATCGATACCTCCAATATTCTGTTCATTTGCGGAGGCGCGTTTGAAGGCATCGACCGCATCATTGCCCGCCGTGTCAACAGCCAGCAGGTTGGTTTCAAAGGAACCGCCAACAGCAGCCATCACCTCGATAAGAGCAACCTGCTTAAACATATCAGCCCGGCAGATCTGAAAGCGTACGGACTGATTCCCGAGATTATAGGGCGCCTGCCTGTCATTACGACCATGAACTCTTTGGACAAGACAGCTTTGCGGAGTATCCTGACTGAACCGAAAAACGCACTAATACGTCAGTACGTCAAACTCTTCGAACTGGACGGGGTGAAACTCAAGGTAGAAGACGAGGCCATCGATTTCATCGTAGACCAGGCTTTTGAATACAAGCTGGGAGCGCGCGGCCTGCGCAGCATTTGCGAAACCATCATGACCGACTACATGTTCAATACTCCGGGAAATCCGGTGAAGGAGTTGGTTATTACCCGCGCCGATGCGGAAAGACTCTGGAAAAAGAACAGCGAAGACCTGCAGGCTGCCTGATTCGGCTTAAATTGCCGCAGGTACTGCCATCATGACGATCAAAAAGAACGACCTGCGCACTTTACAGGGCTGGGTTATGTACGACTGGGCCAACAGCGTTTTCTCGCTTACCATTGCCACTGCCGTTTTTCCGATTTATTACCAGGAAACCACACCCAGGATGGTGGAAGTGGCCGGTAATTGGGTAAGGAATACTGCCTTGTACGAGTACGGAGTGTCTGCTGCATTTCTCCTCATCGCATTCATCTCGCCTCTCCTATCGGGAATCGCCGATTTCCGCGGCAACAAGAAGAACTACATGCGCTTCTTTGTTTGGATGGGTGCCCTGAGCTGCATGGCCATGTATTTCTTCACCGGTCCGAATGTCTGGCTGGGCATCGGCACGCTGATACTTGCTACCATGGGCTTTGCGGGCAGCCTGGTTTACTATAATTCCTATCTCCCGGATATTGCCACACCCGACAGATTTGATGCGCTCAGCGCGCGCGGTTTTGCAATGGGTTATGCAGGAAGCACACTGCTGCTGATCGTAAATCTCCTGCTGATTCAACAACCCGGTTGGTTCGGACTCGAAGCAGGAACAACCCTTCCTTCCCGCATTGCATTTCTGTCTGTTGGTGTTTGGTGGATTGCCTTTTCATCCTTCACCTTCAAGCGCTTGCCTTCCGTTCGGAATACAGCGACGCTGCCGGTGAAACAATTGCTGACCAAAGGCTATCAGGAACTGCGCAAAGCTTATGGCAAAGCCCGCAAGGAAACCATGCTCAAGCGCTTCCTCCTCGCTTTCTTTGTCTATAACATGGGCGTGCAGACCATTATGTACCTCGCCACCCTTTTCGGAAAAGACACGCTGAAACTCGAAACGGCTTACCTGATTGTAACCGTTTTAATCATACAACTCATTGCCATTCCGGGTGCCTGGCTCTTTTCGACTATATCACGTAAGTACAGCAATATCCATGCGCTTGGCCTGGCTGTTCTCATTTGGATCGGCATTTGCTTCGCGGCTTACTTCCTTCCGGAAAAAGAAAATGTTCCGTTTTTTCTGCTGGGTGCCGCAGTTGGCATTGTAATGGGCGGAGTTCAAAGCACATCGCGTGCTACCTACGCCAAGTTGCTGCCCTCTCAGGAAGATACCGCCTCTTACTTTTCTCTATATGAGTTTGCAGAGAAAACCGGCATCGCGTTGGGCACACTCTGCTACGGCATTATCGACCATATCACCCACGATATGCGCAACAGTGTGATTGTCTTGATGGTGTTCTTCCTCGCCGGATTCGGTTTGTTGCTACGCGTAAAAGACCAACGCCTGAATGCCGCATCCTGAACTTCTACTCCCGTTCAGGTTCAGGTTCAGGAACGGACATCCTTCTCCTCAGTAGCGATACATCGGGTTAGCGGATCAGCAACACAACTCCGCTGTCGTTCACTTCGCGGCCTGACAACGTAAAATAGCGCAGTTTCCATGCATAGCTGCCGGCGGCTAAGGGTTTCCCTTGGCGCAGTGCATTCCAGCCTTCCTGTGGCGAAGTGGAACTGAATAATTTTTCACCCCAGCGATTGAAAACCATGAATGAATATTCCTGCACATTGCGGTCTATCACTGGCATGAACAATTCATTGCTTTCCGGGCCTTTCCGGTCGGGAGTGAACGCATTAGGCACAAAGTGCTGTACCCTGGGCTCCACGCGAACCTGATCACTGGCAATAGACGTACATCCCATATCAGTGGCAATCAACAGACGCACATCGTAGAGCCCTTCAAGCGGGAAGTTTACTTCCGGATCGCGTACATCTGACTCCCAGGCCCGTGGGCCGGAGAAATACCATTTACTTGTGAAATTATCGCTTGAGACAGAAGTGTTGTAAAAAGCTGCCGTCGCATAATCCATGTCGAGTACCGTACCCGGTAAAACGTCGAAAGAAGCATGAGGGCTGGGATAAACCCGAACGGAGTCTGGCAAAGCAATTGTGGTTTTACAACCGTCCTTTTCCAACGTACAATACACCATCATGGAACGTGCATCGGGAATAGACTGGAAATAGGTTTTACCCACACCGATGTAGCTGATATCACCCAACTGCCAGTTTACCCGATCGGGTTCATCGGCCGTTAACTGCAATTGAAGTCCGAAAGGCGCGCAACCACTCATTTGTGCAGCGCTGACAGAACCTGAAGGCGCAGCGACAACTTCCACCTGCAGCTGCGTATCTGTTGCCGGGCAAACGGCATTGGAACGGGCAGCTATTCGCAAGGAATAATAACCGGGTTGTGTTGAAGGGAAGAACCGGAACTCAGGTGCATCGGTCGCTGAAAGCGCATCAGCTAAAGGAGATGAAACGGTGAATATTGCAGGCTGATTGGTATGTACTTCCAAGTCCAGGTATTGCCCAGCGCAGACTTTGTCTTTCCAGCCATTGACCGAAGTGACCATAACCGGAGTAAATACTTCAATACGGTGTGAAATGGTTGCTGCGCATCCGGTCATTGGGTCGCGGTACTGACCGTACACGATCCTGGCGCCTTGTTTGGGTTGCAAGTTCAGCTGATTGGCCGCAACATCCAGGCCCGACCATTGGGCACCTGCCGGTTCCGATGCAAGTGTCAGACGAAGCGGTGCCGGCACACACACAGATTTAGGCACAGAAGCAGCCACACTGAAAACCGGTCTTGGCAGAACACGGAAAACATCATCGTGCACTATTTCGCAGCCGCCATAAGTCAGGCGAAAAGTCAAAGGGTAAGCACCGTTTGCATCGGAATGGATGTACAAGGTATCTCCGGAAATATTCCCTGCCGATGTCGTCCATTTGCCACCGGGCAACAACAGACCACTGGCCTTGCGCAGCGGCACGAAACGCGTTCCCTGGCAAACCGGGTCAAGCAGTTTCAAACCGGTCGCCGGAAGTTCAGTAACACTAACTTCGTTGGTATCTGCGCGCAAACAGCCGGAGCGATCGGTGTAAAATGCCATGCAACGGCTTTTGCCCGGAGTGCCATTGTGGTTCAGCCAGGTAGAAGGAGCAGAACCACTCAAATAAGAGACGCCTGCAAGGAGGCTGAAATAAACCTGTTCTGCTGGTTTACGCGTTAACAAAGGTTCCAATTCCAAAGCGGGTGAACTGCTGCAAATCGAAGTATCGCGCAAGCCCATAGGCGAGGCCCCAATAGATTTGCTAAAAGCTGTGGCTTTCAACGCACAACCCATTCCGTCGCTGAACATCAAATCAGCCTGCAATGTGCCCTTCAACGGCATAATGGCCGAATAGCGCACTCCGCCTGAAACACCATTCCACCAATAGGCGAATGGAGCGCGACCCTTACTTATTTTGGCTTCAACCTGCCAACTGCTTCCCGGACAGAGCGAATCTGCAAATTGCAGCAACAGCGATGGCCGTTCAAACAAGGGAACCTGCACGGTATCTGAAATAATGGTCTTACAACCACTTAGTCCGTCTATCAACTCGAGTCGAGCAACGATAACTCCGCCCTTATCCAAGCGCAAGGCTTGATTACGCCCGTTTTTCTGTCCTATCAACTCACTTTTCTCATTGAAGACGAACCAGTTGAACTGATGCTTACTGTGTTCACTTGCCGGGGTAGCCTGCATCCGCAAGGTGCCGCAAGTATCCAGAAATACATCAACTGTGGCATCTAACTTCCTGGCTACTCGAAGGTTCCAGGTTTTCCATGTATAAAGATTGAGCGGACAAGCATTATCGGCAACCCATGTCTTCAAGACATAAGGCTTGGTGCGTACATCGGCCAGACTGGGCTTCCAGCAAAAACCTGCATCCGTAAACCCGGGCCGGCTGCTTCCGGTGAATATTTTCGAGCCGGTGGCATCGGTTAACATACCATAGCGAAGTGAATCGCTGCGGGTGCCGAATGCCTTGTCGGTAAAATAAACATCGAAACAGGATTCTTCACCTGCACATAACCATCCAGGAATTCCCGAAGTGGTGATATCAGGCATATGATTTCCAACTGCAGTAACCAGATACTGGACATCGCGCCGGGTGATACCTACATTGGTCATCTTACCTGCCACCATGCGCCATTCAATAATTTCAAGCACGAGAAAACCTCTTTCACCGGAACTAACGGGAGTACATATCAGGCCACCATTCAGGCTGTCAAACCAAATTCCTGAAGGAGGATTAGCCGACGGGTTCGGATTGCAAAGCGGCGGTGAGGCGCAATAAGCTGTTATCGGACGGCCAGAACTGAGCCCACTAGGGTAAACAAGGCTGCGCTCGTAGCCCCTCAAGGCTGTTCCGAGCCGGTAAGAAAGCGAATCTCCATCGGCATCAACCGCCATCAGGTTATAACGAAAGGCTTCGTTTTGTGCGAGCAGGAAAACCGGTGCCACGGATTCGATGGTCGGACTGACGTTGCGTATGCTGTTGCAAAGGTTTAAGCGGGAATAATTGTAGTAGTATTCGGCCGTTCCCCAGGCATCCGACCGGGAATCAACCCGAATTGTCGCATCGAATTCACATTGGGTAAGAAGTAAATTACTGAAATCATAACTACCCGAAAAAATCCAGGCTTCAATACCTGAAGGGAAACCAGTACTGGTATCGCAGCGACTGAGTTGCCCATTGCACAAGGGGGTAATATCCCTTACTGAAGTGCGCATCAGAGCCACGGAAGCAAGCCTTTGACCTGCCCGCAATGTGCCTGGTGAACCTACGATTTCAAGATCAGGTATATCGGAACAGTTGTTGGTATTGAAGGCGCATTCTGAACAGTTCCTGTATACCACCACCTGGAAACTGTAACGGTTACCCGATTCAAACTTGTGGGTGATTTCACCTCCAAGCACATGCGAAGCGTACAATCCTGTGCCGGCAATGAGCCAAAGCAGGAATAAAAACGCTGCGCGCCGGATTGTGTGCATGGTACATACAAATATAATCCTTGGGGCAAGTACTGCCAATCGATGTTCAAAAAAACAAAACCGGCCGCTTCAGTGAAGAAACGGCCGGTTTTTGAAATTGAATACTGGATTATGTTAACGCAGGAGCGTGATGGTACCAGTGAATTTGTAGAGCTTGCCTTCGAAGCTGGTCACTTCGACCAGATAAGCGTATACGTCTTGCTGGCAATCCTGCCCGTTCGCACGTCCGTTCCAACCTTGATTTACGTCGGTTGATTCGAACATTTTCTCTCCCCAACGATTGAAAACGTGCATTTTATAGGATGTAAAGTTTTCAATATACACCTTAAAGGTATTGTTGCCATTGGGCCCTGCATCATCGGGTGTAAAGGCATTCGGAATGTACACGATGATATCCGGACCAACCTTCAGCATGCGGTATGCAGTATCGCGGCAGCCTTTATCCGAAATGGCAATCAGGCGCACTTCATAGGTATTGGTGTCTTTGCCGTAAGAGAAGGCCGGATCACGCTGTGTACTGGTATCCAAGCCGGTACCGGTTCCGAAATTCCAGTTATAGCGCAGGATAGAACTGTCTGCGATACGGCTCTGGTTAAAGAATTGGAATTTGGGCAGCGCGATGGTGGTGTAGAAGTTCGGATTGGACGTGAACATGGCGTTCGGCACCGGCCAAACATCGATATACGAAGGCTTTCTTAGCGTTGTTGCGCATGGGCCGGGAGTATTGGTGATCGTGAGGGTCACATCGTATTTACCCCAATTGGCGAACAGGATATTCGAAGGATTCGCCAGGGTTGAAGTGTCTCCGTTTCCAAAATCCCAGAAGTAGGCCAGTTGCGAAGCCGGAATAACATTGTTCAGGGTATGGTTGAAGTTCACGAGCAGCGGTTCGCAACCCTGGAGGGTATCGCCTGCAAAGTCAAACTGTGGGTAAGGATGAATCAACACCACCATGCTGTCATTAACGGCAGGGCAA
>Ga0209972_10002667_pt1 | contig 14459 bp, 8 predicted proteins | sample NOAtaG_7_FD_187302 | JGI IMG/M metagenome (GOLD analysis project Ga0209972, IMG submission 187302) | Freshwater lake microbial communities from Lake Erie, under a cyanobacterial bloom - NOAA_Erie_Diel1S_2200h metaG (SPAdes) (version 2) | ecosystem: Environmental > Aquatic > Freshwater > Lake ... | reverse complement strand
GAAGGCGCGGTCGGGGTTTGACTGCGGCCCGGCGCGCAGGTGCTCGAAGGGGTTCTCGGGGACGAGCTTCCAGCGCCGCGCGCGGCTGAAGATGCACTTGGCCACGTGGACGCGCTTGGCGATCGTGGCCGAGGCGAGCGGCTTGCGGCGGTCGCCCTTCTCGGAAATCGCCTTGCGCCAGCGGTCGGCGTCGGCGGCGGTGATCTCGGCGACCGGCGTGCGTGGGCGAAGCACCTCGAGCAGGCTGTCGGTCGTCTGCTTGTAGGCGGCGAGCGTGGCGGGCTTCACCGTGCTTGCCTCGAGGAAGCGCTCGATGAGCCCCTCGAGGGTCGGCCCCGCCGTGCGCTCGCGGTGCGGCACGAGGCCGTTGTTGGCGAAGCGGCGGTGGACGCGGTCGTCGAGGCCGTTGAGCCAGCCGAGGAGCTCGACGTCGGGCGAGCGCCGGTACATCTTGGCGGCAAGCAGCGCCTCGACGCGCACCCGGATCTCCTCGGCCTGGCGCACGGTGATCCGCCCGAGGCGGATGACGTGGCGCTTGCCGGTGCCGTCGGTGAAGCACACGCGCTTGGTGCCGTTGGAGTCTCGTGAGACGCTTGCCATCGTCCGTGATCCGGGCTCGTGGCCCGTTCCGCAAGTGCTTTCCAGGGAGGTGTTTCCGCCTATCGCGGGACCGTCCCGCAACCCACACATTCCCTCAACCCCGCCGCACTATCAAGGCCGATTTCCAGCCTCGTTCTAGGCCTCTTTCCACGCCGCTTCGATCGCCTCGCCGACGGCCACCAGCCACCCGGGCGAACCCGGGGCCGTGGACATGCCGAGGTCCTCGGCCACGCCCAGCCGCTCACCGAGCACGTAGGCGGCCTCGGCGTCCGCTGGCGTGAACCCCGACTGCAGGAGCCGCAGCACGTCCGGCTTGTAGAACGAGATCCGCGCCGCGAAGTGGGACGCCAGCTCCGGCGGCTTGTGCCTGATGCGATCGGGTGCGGACGGGTGCGAGGACAACTCGACACCCGCCACACCGACCTCGACCAAGAGCGCGCCGAGCGACCGCGGCGGGAGGTTCACAGCGACCCCCATTCGTCCTGGGGCGCGGCGGCCGCAGATGCGTCACCAACCGTGTCACCACTGTCACCGGTACCGGAACCCGCACGTGTGCCCGGCTGCGCCGGGGTTTTGGCGACACGCGCGAGCCGGTACTCGAACCGCGGTCGCCCCCCCTGGCGGCTCGGGGGCACATGCACGCCCACCAGGCGGCGCGCCTCGACCAGCTTCTCGAGGTCCTCCTGCGCCTTCTCTGCGTTGCCGCGGTAGCCGCGGATGCCGTGCGTGAGTTCGCGCACGGTGGTCGTGCCGCCGCGCCGCTCGATCCATGCGAGAAGCTGCCGGTCCGACTGCTCGGGGCCGGTCTCGCCGATCATCGAGTAGAGCCGACGCGCCTCGTGCTTGAACCACCGTGCGATCTGGATCGCCATGGCCATGCTGGCCTCGTCGATCACGAAGGGGTCCTTCACGCTGGGATCCCCCGAGACGTAGCGCACCATGTGAAACACGAGCGCGAGGCGCGCGGTGTAGCCCTCGAGCTTCGACCACGCCGCCGCGAGGTCCGACTGCAGCCGCACCTGCTCGGCGCCGTGGATGTTGTAGTACTCAATCCAGATGCGCTTGGCGTCGGGGCCAAGATGCACGATCTGCGGCAGGAGCCGCGGATCCTCGCTCAGGTCGTTCGGGTCGGGCACCATCTCGAGCTGGTGCAGCTTGCGCACGAGCTCCGTGTAGCGGTCGAGCACGTCCTGGCTGATCTCCTCCTCGTTCCAGAACTTCCGAAGCGGCGGAGGCGCGGCGAACAGCATGCGTGCCGAAAGGCCGCTCTCGCGGTGCTCCTCGGTGAGCGAGCGCTTCAGGATGCCGGGCTGGATGCCGCCCGTGATGCACACCGCCGCGCGGGGCACATAGATGGTCGGCGGGACGCCCGTCTTCCGGTCGATCGTCATCGAGTTGCCGTTGAAGCACTGCAGCCAGCTGGCGGAGTCGCCGCCCGACTTCCCGTTCTTCGCGAAGCGGTCGAACGACGCGAGCCACCCGCTGAGCTCGTCGCGCGCCACCAGGATTCCGCGCGGGTTCGCCTGCAGGATCGGCGCGAGCGCCTCGGTGGTGACGTCTTCGGTGCGGTAGCGCCTTGGCTTCGGCACGCGCGGCGCGACGGGCGGCGGCCCCGCGTTCTCCTGGTGCCGTTGGTAGGCCTTCTTCCACGACGTGTACTCGACGTCGTAGATCGCCGCCTGCGACTTGTACTCCTCCATCTCGCGGTTGTAGACGGCGAACGCCTGCTCCTCGAGGTCCCTCAGAGGCTCCGTCGTCAACGAGAACGCAGGCGTCTTGCTGGTGCCCGACTCACCGATCACCGTCGTCCAGATGATGGGTGGCTCGCGCCAGTTGCGCTTCACCTGCACGCGGCGCGAATTGCCGATGGCGGCGCCGAGCACCGCGAGCATGGGAAGCGCGATGAACGATTCGTCGCAGACCGTCGCACGAGCACCCTGCTGGATCATGAGCCGCATGACTTCCGGCAGGATGTGGGTGGGAAACGGGTCCCACTCGAGGGGCCGGTCGAGCGGCGCGGTTTCGTCGTCCTCGTCGGCGCCCGCGCGGCGCTTGGCGAGGGCTTCGTCGAGCTCCTTGCGGACGGCGTCGGCGTCGCCGCCGCGATGCGCGAGGAAGTCGGCCATGTCGCCGCCCACGGGCATCTCGGGCCACAGCGACGAGAGCCACACGACGGTGATGTGCTTGGCGCCTGCGGCCTTTGCAAGCTCTGCGACGCGCTCCGCGTACTGGTCGCCTGCTTCGTCGTGGTCGGGCAGGATCACCACCTCGTGCCCGGCGAGCGGCGACCAATCGGTCTTGTCGGCGGACTTGCTGCCGTGCGCGGAGGTCGTGGCGATCGCGCCGATCGAGCGCGTGGCATCGGCGGCCTTCTCGCCCTCGACGACGAACACCGCGTTCTCGACGGGTGCCGCCAGGAGGTCGGGCAGCGCGTACAGCGGCCGCGGTCCCTGCATGCCGGTGAAGCGCCACAGGCCGTCCTCGCCGCGCGATGCGGGCAGGATCTTCTTCTCGCGCTTGCCGTCGCGCTCGGTGTCCCAGCGGGCGACCAGGCCGACCACTTCGCCGTGGGCGTCGTGGTAGTGCCAGTGGGCGCTCGTGACGCCGTGCTTGCGCTCGTAGGCCTCAAGCGTGGCCTCGACGGTGGGGAACGACGGTCCGTCGCGCCGGGGTGCGGCACCGTTTCCTGGCTCCGCGGCTTCGGCGGCAGTGGTTTCGGTTCCGGTGACGGTGGTGACAGTGGCGGAAGGCTTCTTGCGCGGCGCGGCGACCTGCGTGCGTTCCGACTTCTCGAAGAGGTCGGACTGCTTCAGCCCCAGCGCGCCGCAGACGGCGTCGACCGTGCAGCCCGCGTGGCACTTGAGGAGCGCGCGGCCATCGGAGCCTGCGCTGATGCTCAGGCTCGGGTTGCGGTCGTCGTGGGCCGGGCAGCAGGCGCTCCAGCCGTCGCCAGCCTTGCGCGGACGCTTGCCCGCGGCGCGGAGTGCGGAGAGGACGGTTTCGACGGGGTTCACGCGGCACCTCCTTCCGAGGTCGCCTGCGCCTGCCGGTCGAGCCACGCCTGCAGCCCGCTGACCGGGTAGAGCACGCAGCTGCCGACGCGGACGGACTGGATCGTGCCCCTGGGCGCGGTCAGCGACCAGAGCATGCGCTCGCTGATGCCGAGGGCCTTCGCGGCCTCGCGGGGGCGGAGGGCGAGTGCGGTGGGCGTGGCGGCGGGCGCGGAGCCCGCGGCGGAGGTGCGGTCAGTTGCCACGGCGCGCCCCCTTGCCGGTGGATGCGTCGTCGAGCGAAAGCGCTCGAAGGGCAGCGTCGCGATCGAAACGGACGAACCGATGGCCGGTGCGCAGGCACGGGACACGGCCCGAGCGCGCCCAGCGCCGAACGGTGCTGCTTGTGACGCCGAGGACTGCGGCCAGCTCACGGGCGGTGAGCAGACGCCGAGCCCCGTCGTCGTTTCGCCCGTTGCCGGGCCCGATCGAAGGAGAGGTGTTCATGCCCATCCAGAACCGGATGGGCGGATTCGGCAGCGGATGACTGCCGTCGTTCGTGGATGGCGTTGGATTTCCGAGCGAAATCCAACCCGGGCGTCAGCGCCCGCGGTGACGGTCCTCGATGTCCTCTTGGCGGACGATGCTGCGACCGGTCCGACCGGCACGGGGCGTATTGACCCGGCCCAGGGTGCGCCTGAGGTAGTCGCGCACGTACCGCGACCAGGTGTCCCACGCAGGAACGAGCGGGTTGCCCTTCGAATCCGTCTCGTATGCCGGGCAGCCGTTCTCCCGGATGTATTCGTACTGGCTGCGCGTGTAGCGCTCGCCTGCGCCGTCCGGCGGCATCAGGTCGGGCCGCTCTTCACGAATCCACTCCAGAGAGGCGCCGGCCCGGCTCACCGCCTCCGGCATTGCGTTGGAAGGTCGTGCAGGATTGCTTCCAGAAGCGCTTCCGGTCGCGCCCCGCGCCACGCTCAGGCGGAGCATCGCGGGGTAGATCTGCGTGAGGATCTTGCCGAGCTCTGCCTCGTCGCTGTCAGGGAGTGGCTTGTCTGCTCGTATCCGATTCGCGCAGAGGGGATGTAGCCACGCGTCGGGCACCGTCGCGCCCGATGCGATCAAATCGAGCTTGCAGTCCTCGACGTACTCGAAGAGCAGCCGCGCGTCGACGAGCCGCGCGAACTCCGCCCGCGCCTCGGGATCGAGGCCCTCGTAGTCGGGACGGCCCCAGGCACGCATGTGGAGGTAGGCCTCCCAAAGCGTGTAGAGGGCGTGGTACTGATCCTCGGTGGAACTCGCAGGCACCGGAACTGTCCTCAGGTTGACCACAAAGGCGCGGCGCTAATCCAGCAGTGCCCGCAGGACCGCGTCCTTCGGTTCGGCGTAGTACTCGATGTTGATCTTGGTCACCACTTCATCCGGCAACTCAAAGAGCTGGCGGCGTGCCGCGACGGGCATCAAGATCGTGTGCGCATGCTTGTCCACGGCCAACTCCACCATCGCCACCGCGTTCGGCAGCAGCTCGATTGATCCACCGAGATTCAAGGGCCCGACCACGATCGTTCCGCCCCGGACGCTTCGGTGCAAGAGGCTGCTGACCATTGAGAGCATGACAGGCAGTCCGAGTCCTGCGCCGCTCTTGTCGGCATCGAAAGGGCGAAGCTGAATCGTGTACTCGTGCCCGCGCGGGTCTCGGTCGCCGATCAGCGCCTTGCCATTCACATAGAGGTTCTGTTCGCCAACCCGCACGCTCTCTCTGAACTGCGGCGGCTGAGGCTGGTTCAGGATCCGTGCGCCGCCGCCGGGCCCGGTGTTCACCTCGACCCGGTAGAGCCCCGGACCGGACTCGGGCGCGCCTGTACCGATGGCCCAGACCTGTCCGGGTGGCAGGGGATCACTATCGATCGCCTCGTCGCTGTGAAGTTCGGGCGTAGCAACGAACTGCTCGACCCCGTCGAGCCCCATCGTGTAACTGAAATGGGTGTTCCGGAACTCGCTCTTGAGGCACCGCTTCTGCTGCTCCTTGACGCGACGCCTGGATTCGAGCGCAAGGCGAACCATCCACTCGAGCTCGTTGTCGGGAATCGGCATCTCCGGGTCGGGGTAGAGCAGCTTCGTCAGGCCCGAGATCGTCTTGTTGACGGCGTTCTGGTCGCGCCCGCTCAGGGCACCGCCCCAAATGACTCGATCCTGAAGCACTGACGACCGGTTCGTGCGACGAAGCCGTGTCCAGCACTCACTGAGGAAGTCGCTCACGATGCCAAAGTGATCCGTGAGGTGCCTGGCCGGCACGAGCTTTGGAAAGTCCCAGCCGGGCGCAAAGGCGTGGATGCGGTCCTGGAAGGCGGTGTCATCGCGCATTTCCGGCGGTAGAGGGCTCAGGAGGTGGCCGATTCGCTGCTGCTGCTCGACATCGACATCGAAGTTGCCAACCATCACGATTCCGCCCTCAGCCCGGATGCTCTCCTTGCCGCGGCTGAACTCGCCCGACTCCATGTATCCCTTCATGATGTTGACGCCATCCTTCTGATCGAAAGAGACGCCGGATACCTCGTCGAAGCACACGACGTCGTACTGGCACACAAGTCCACGGGCGCCGTTCGCGTTGTTGACGAACATCTTCGCAACCGTCGCCTTGCCGCCGGATATCAGGTGCGAGTAGGGCGAGATCTGCTGGAAAATGTGGCTCTTACCGGTACCGCGTGGGCCGAGCTCGACAAGGTTGTAGTTGCGTTCGACGAACGTGACCATGCGCAGCAGCACGACTCGCTGGGCCTTCTCGTCAAGGGCGGTCGGCTCGAAGCCGACCGATCGCATGAGCAGATGCCGCCACTGCTCTGTACTGAACGCCGATCGTGCCTTGGCGAGCTTGTCGAGCACGTCGGGGCTCGACATCTGAATTGGGCGGAGCTGACCGATTCGGAACGGGCTCATGTTCCGCTCTTGGGCCGCGACCGGGTCGTACTCGATCGTCATTTCGGCGTAGAAGCCGTCGGTGAGCATGCGCTCGTTCCCGTGGACGATCTGGTCGGGCACGCGCACGTCTCGCTCGGCGATGCTCGGGACCTCGGCGATGTATCGATCGTTCTTCGTGTCGAGGCGCGCTCGGACGATATCGATCAACTTCACCGAGCCCTCCTCGCGAGCCCGGCTCTTGAAGAGCTCCTCATCACCGGTCCGAACCGTTCGGCCCTGAAGCTGCTTCTCGACGATGGCAAGTCCCTCGGTGATCGCCGTCGGGTCCGTGCTTGCGCAATACCGGCCCAAGAGGAACTCAACCACATAAGTCGGAACCGGATACTGCCGCGCATACTTACGCACGAGATCCTTGCGGACCAGGAAACCGTCCAAGGCCTTTGCTGCGATCTGGTCAAGATCGTCCATCACGAGGTTGTCCGACATCACGAGTCCTTTCCGACCCGAGTGGGTCGTTGGGCCAGGATCTGGCCATCTGAATCGAGGATTACCACGAAGAGGTTGGCATCCTCGTGTGAGTCGTCGGCCAACAGCAGGGCCGCGGCGCCTTCCTCGACAACCTTTATCTTTGCCGCGACCGACTCGCCATTGGGCCGGCCAACGCGAAGATCGACCGTCATCCCTTCGCCGCCGGGCACTTCGACATGGCAGCGCATCCCCTTCCAAGTCACGGATCCGATGTCAAGCCTTCGTCCTGCGTCGCCGGCTCGTTCGACCAAGAGATCGGGCACGAGTGCTTCCTGGAGGCTCAGGCCACCATGGCTGTACTCGACCCCTGCCTTGAAGCACGCAATACCCGGGGGGCTCGCCACGGAATGAACTCCGTTCCAGTGCCAAGGGAGGCGGGGAACATCCCGTGTGCCGCCCTCCGTGAGGACGGCGCATCGTGCCCACTTTGACGCGGTCAGGTGCCGAGGCAACTCGACAGACGGGAGGCCACCCGGAACCAGCAGCCAGCCGTGGTCGGTGATGACGCGTGCTGACTTCCAGCCACGATCGAGTAGGGACTCGATGTAACTGACGATCCGATCCAGCGCCTCGTCGATTTGCCTCGCAAGGTTGGCGTTGAGCTTGTGACCGAGGCTATCGATATCTCCGCACTCCGCCCAGCCGAACGAGGGGTCGTCTTGCGGAAACAGCGCGGCGTGCTGATCCAAGATCGTGTAGCCACCCGCCTTGAGCAGAGACATCAGTTCGGGCTTTGAGACCTCGCGCCCCGTCTGGGTGACTGAGGGTTCAAATGACGCGGGCGGTACACCGCCACGAATCTGGCTCGCGACCGGCGATACTGCCGGCTTCGCAGTCGCCGTTACGGTGGGCAATGCGGCCCAGCGATGGGCGAGCTGAACCTCGCATCCACGGATCTCCAGCCGCTCGGCCAGACGACGACCGAGGTCGTACCGCAGCCCATCCACGAAGACAAGGCACTGGTCTGGCTTCGCCTCAACGCGCGCGGCAGTTCGGTGGTCAGGCAGGGGGTGTGCATTGGCTGCCCGCTGAAGGTTGCGCGCGGACTCGTCGAGCCAGGTTGTGATAAGTCGGCTCACCACTCGCTGCACGAGCGCAACATCGCCGCTGGATGCAATGCGTACCGCCTCCCACGAGGCTGCGTCCGCTTGCCACGCTGCTTCGGTGTAGAGCACGGCGAGATCATTTGGGCTCGATCCGTTGAGTGGCTGGGTCGTTCGTTGTGCGATCCGTGCGAGGTGTTCGAGCGGCCGCGTGAGCGGCGATAGCCCGAGCCGCGCCCAGATCCAACCGCGCCTTACGCCGTGCGCGGCCTCGAGCTCAATCACTCGGGCCGCAGCTCGATCGCTCGGAAGATTCGCCGCGTCCTCAAGGGCCCTGCGCAGCTCCTCCTCAAGCTCCGCGTTCCGCTTTGGCCAGTGGGAGCCATCAATTCCGCCAAAGAGGCCGTCCGATGGCGTGCTTCGCATCAAGACCTCGACCACTCCGCGATACGAATCAGGCGCCTCCGCGAACCGCTTCCACACCTTGGCCCACGCGCCTTCGGCCTTGCCAAGGCGTTCTCCGGCGACGATTGGATCCTCAGAGTTTGGATCAAAGCCGAGGGTCGTTACGCACTGGCGGCACAGTGCCTCCCAACGGTCGCTGCTCATGGCGGCCTTCTTGCCGGCTGGATCATTCATCCAGAGCAAGAGATCGCGATCGGGGTCGTCGCTCAGCAGCGCGTCGAAGTCGCTCGCTTCCAATCGACGGCCGCGAAGCCGGTCGGTTGACTCGCCAAGCACCTCTGCGATAGCGCGTCGCAAAGCAGCCTCGGTGTGCTGGTCCTTGGCGAGGTCGAGGTCCAGGGTGCGGTTCGATCCAAGGAAGCTGCGGGCAGTCCAGTCGCTTCCGTTGTGCTGAAGCCACATCGTGCCGCGGTACATCAGCTCCGCGAGTGGGCGCACCAAGTCGTCCGTTTCCTGGCCAGCCTGTAGATCCTGCCGCCCGACCCCGGGCAGCAGGATGATTGGTGTGGCGCCATTGGGCAGGATGCCGGTGATCTTGCCGTCCACAACGCACCGTAGCCAAACCGCTGGGCCGGTACGACGCGATGGGTCGTAGTCGCCCAGCACCAACAGCTCGGGAAGCGCCTGTTGCAGCCGATCAATCGCCGGCGTCCATTCTCGTCGTGGGTCCGTCCAGAGAATGGCGCAAGGGCGTGCTTCGCCGTCCCGGGCCGTATCGCGGGCGTGCAGGTAGTCGCACAGGTCACTGAGCACTGTGCTCATGATCGACCTCCTGACTTCTGTGACCGTTCTGCCGCGCCGGCACGGGCCCGCTTCTTGACGGCGATCGAGTAGTGAAGATCGTTCCAGCGATCGCCGTCGAAAGGCTTACCCGTGGCTTTCTCGGGCGTCCAATCCGTTCGGTCGGCGCCGAATTTGCTGTCGCCTGGGCATCCGTAGAACCATGGGAACTCGGCGCGGGGCCGGATCGACTCGGGCTCCTTTCCGCGATCCTTGTCCCACTTGATATTGGGCATGGTGCGGAGGATGCCCGCGCCCTTCTTGCCGCCGGACATGGGCTCGGCCGTCATAAAGGGACGGATGTTGTTTCGCACGCCATCGTTGATGTCGGGCTCCCAGCCGATCGCCTGCTCATGCAACGGCTTCCATCGCGCGAAGATGTCGTAGGGCGACTCTCCTTCAAGGATCTTCTTAAGTTCACTCTGTAGGTGCTGGGCGGCTGCGAGAAGCGCGTCGGCTCCTTCCTTGCCCAAGGCGACCTCGGACTTCTGCTTGTCGATCCAGTCGCCGAGGTAGGCGTAGGTGACGGCTTCAAGGGTCTCGCGGGCCTTGCCGTTCGCGCCGGCAAGCTTGTGAGCATTGACGAAGCAATGGAAACCGTGCTTCTGACCGTCCCACAGATGCCAAATGAAGGGGCGGTGGTGGAAGAGTTTGCAGTGTTCTGTGAAGAAGTCGTCGCGGAGCCAGTCTTCGAGGCTCCTTGCGGGTTTGGCGGCCTTCTTTTCAGTCGAGTTCGCGGCGGCGATCGCGGCAAGAAACTCTCGCTCCCTCGATGCCGACCATTCGCTGCCGAGCGCTTTCGCCAAAAGCGATCGCAAGCGGTTCGCCGCTGAGGACTCGCCCTTCACCGGTTCGAGGCAGACAATGCCGTCGGCGTCGGCGTACGGGAGCAACTCGTCGCACGCGGCAACCCACTCACGGGCTCTCGAGTCGAGGCGCATGTCGGGGTCAAGCTCGGGCGGCCAGCGGTAGCCGAGCAACCGACCAACCGCAACCTGTAGGAGATCGGCGGGATTTGGAGCGCGGGCGTCACCTGCTTCGAGCATGCCGGCAGGATGGCCGTGGAAGAGCCACTGGGTAGGGTCGTTGGACTGGGGTTCGGGTAGGCCGTTGGGGTAGCTCGCCTCAGCCACCTTCGTCCAATGATCGAGGTCGAAGGGAACTTTAGCGAGGGTCGAATTGGCCACCTGCAACTTCTGATCGATCTTTCGAACCTCTTCCCGGTAATGCGGAGAGCTCACGAATGCCCAGATCGCTGGAAGCAGCTCTTCCTGTTCGGAGTACAGCACCGGGCACATTCCGTCGAACACCCCGCCGGAGTAGATCGCAGCATCTAAGTTGTTCATCCAGGTAACCGCTATGCCTCGCTTGCCCCAGATCTTCCATCCGCCTTGCCAAGTGCCGAGGCGCTTCTCCTCCTTGAGGGCTTGCGCATAGTCATACATATCTGTGCCGGGATCCCGCTTCGCACTTACATACTCAAGTCCGCTGTATGGCTTGCCTGCTGTTGGTGTGGACTGGTGCAGGTTCCATACTCCATGCTGCAGTGGCTCCCAAAAGTGAACTCTGAATCGATGCCGATCGACATCATCCGCGCCTCGATAGCTATGAACATGAGATTCAAGTAGGACGAGATCTAGCGCCTCGGCGAGCAGAATGCGCGCGTCTGGATTATCTAGCTGTCGCTCCTGCTCGACGACCTTGATCGCGAAGTCGTTGGGATCGCGATCGAGGTTGTCGAGGAGGTCGCCGCGGAGAATGGCAGCCTTCTCGGTTGGGGTCTTGGCGTCTGAAACATCTATTCCACCCATGATGTGTTCGTCGGCCGCCCGAAGCGCGGAAATGACTGGCAGCGCGACATTGACGACATGCCCGCCGATCGTCTCAAAAGCGCCAGCACCAAGCCTTCCCACGAAATCCCACCGGCGTCTAGACAGCAACTTCTCTCGAAGCTTCTTGTAGCCAGTGAGGAAAAGCCAGTTTTGCGGCGTGACAGCGGCGATTGAGCCGTTCGGCTCCACCCACCGCAGCATCCGCTCCACAAACATGGTCGCGAGATCGTTCTTGGATTCCGGATGATTTTCCTCGCCATAGTCGGCGAGCGCCTGGTCTTGTAGGCCGCGGCCGAGATAGGGAACATTTGTGATGCAGAGGGTGTAGCGGCGTGACAGCAAATCCGCAGCAGCCGCCATGCCCTTCGCCGCGACAACCCTTTCGGTCGCATCCGAGGCATCCGCCCCGGAGTTCTCCTTCGCCAGCGCCGCGTCAAGTAGCGGAGCGAGTTCTTCGAAGGTTGCACGCAGGAGATCGCCGCTGAGCGTACGGGGGTCGAGTAGCGACCCCAGCATCGGCGCTTGCCGGAACAGGTCGTAGAGCTGTTCCATGCCCGCCTGAAGGCGAGCGTCGCCTCCGGCGATCTTCTTCCATTCCTCGCGAGTCGACCCGAGCGCGAGACCAGAGCACGCAATGCGCATCGAGGGTAGGGTGATCGGTGAGCCGGCCAGCTTCCACGCCGTCATTGCGAGGTTGAACGCTGCGATTTGGGTGCAGCGGGGGTCCAGCTCAAGGCCGAAAATGTTGTCGGTGATGGCAGCACTGATCGCGTCCTCGAGCGACAGCCCTTCGTCAGCCATCCGAAGCCGGACCATGAGCTCGAAGCCTGCGGTCAGGAAGTGGCCGCTGCCACAACACGGGTCGAGAATCGTCAGGTCCTTGGCATGCTTGGGCCAATCCGCAAATGTGCCCGCGGCTGGCCGCCAGGGGCCGGAGGGTTGGCCCTTCTTGTCGCCGTCGACCTCGGAACGGACAAACCGGAGGTACTCGAACTCATAGCCGCCGCCGGCATCGAGCCGCATCGCGTCGCGGAGTTCCTGCTCGTTCGCGGCTGTCTCTGCGAGACCTGGGTTTGCAGCGAGGATCTTGCCGGCCCGCCAGGCACCGATCGTGTTGTGATAGAGGAAGAGCACCATGTAGTGCTCCGTGAACAGCTGGGTGACTGCGGAGATCTCATCGGCACCGATCTTGTCGCCCGAGGCGTTGACGGCGTCCTTCTTGTCCGCTTGCCAGTACTGGTAGGTCCAGCCGAGGCTGTCGTCGGCGGTGAAGACTGCTTCGGGGAGGTCGGCTAGGAGCTTCCGGATCGAGTTTCGATGCTCGATGGCGAGTTCAACTTCAAGCACAGGATCTCCCTTCCGGAAGATCTGGGGCAACGACCGCTGCGCGTAGTTCGCGGCGAGGGCGTGCCGATCGACGCCAGCCTCGCGAGCGAGTTCCTCGACCTCGTCGAGGCTGATGGGCTGGTTGAATTCGGGGTGAATCAGAAGGCCATTTTCAGCGAGGAAACGGGCGAAGAGCAGTCGGTGCCAGTGCTCGTAGGCGATCTCGTGGACGAGGCGGTCGATGGCCTGCGTTCCGGAGGTCGTATCGCGACGATCTCCGAGCTGTCGTCCGCGAGCCCGAAGCCGACGGCGGAGCACCTTGTCAGCCTCGCTCATGCCGGAGTGCGCGGCCGCGGCATCTACGGCGAGCGTTTGCAATGCGGCGCGAGCACCGCTCTCCGCGGCACGTCGTGCGGCGGTCACGGTCTTTGCGAGATCGTTGCGAAGAGCGGAATCGAGTGGTCCGGGCATGGTCAGGCTTCAGGTTGGCAGGTCAGCGAACAATCACAGGGCCAGTCTTCACGGCGTCGAGGAGCTTGCGCTGTTGGATTTCGATCCAGGCCCGCACGGCCGCCTCATCAGGCAGCGTTCCGCGGTCGATGGCGACCGTGGTCGTTACGACGGTTGGATCGGCCTTCCGTCGTGCTTCGGCGGCAGCGGCAAGAGCATCGAGCCGTCGTTGCTCGACGGCTGCGATCTCGGCGTCCCATGCATCGAGGGCACGGCGGTCAAGCGCCGCAGCGAGGTCGGCCTCGCCCGAGACGGAGAGCGGCGTGGGAACGGCGAGCGAGACACGTTCCAGGATCGCGCGTCGCTCGCCACTATCCAGCGCTGACCAGGTTGGATCGCCGTCGAGCGAGGCTTGTGCGGCGACGACCGCGTTGGTCAGGGCCTGATGACGGTCGCTGAGGGCAGAGCGAGTGACCTCTGCGAGGCGACGCCGGATGGGCGCGATAGGATCGCTCTCGGCGAGCAGCGATCGCTGTGTGCGGATGGCTTCGATCTCAGTTCCTGCTTCGGCGGCACCCGGAAGGTCGCGGGCATGGCCAAGGAGCCGCTGGGCCAGATCCCACCCGGCCGTTCGCGATGAACGTCGATCGGCTAGTGACTTCCAGGCACCAATCTCGGCGGCGATCTCGGACTTCTCTGCGGCGAGCGCCGCGAGCTGGTCGTTGCCCGAGCGACGGGCGATCCCATCGAGGCGTGCGAGACTCGGAACTTCCGGGAGCGGGGCAGAACCACCTGCGTTGTTTGCAAGCGCTCGCCAAGCATCGATGAATTGCGGCGCAGCACTCGCTTCCTCGCCGGTCTTGCAGCGGAGATTGAGCTCCTGGTAGAGGTTGCGAAGGGCGATCCTGTCAGTCGCCGTCAGGACAACGGCTTCACTCGCGAATGCCGCCTTGGCAATCACGGTGGCATCGAGCGCGCTCGTCGAGACGGCATTGCCGTCCCTTTCCGCTCGAAGATGCCCGCCCTGGACGAGCACGACGAGCATCGCGTCAATGGCGTCTTGGGGCCAGCCGTATGGGGCCCCTCGTAGCGTGCGTCGGAGGTCGGATCCGGTCTTTCGTCCCGCTCGGACCTCGCGAAGGATCTCTCGTGCGACTTGGTGACGCTCTGTTGGGTCTGACCAATCGACGAGCGAAAGTGCCATGTCGCTGCCATCGCGGGCGCGTTTCATGACAGCGGACCACTTGTCGTGGTCACCCTCTTGGAATCGAGGGAACTTTCGGGTCATGCTGGTGTCGGCAGCGTTTGAGAGCTTGTCGACGAGGTCATTTCCAAAGACCTCGGTTCCTCCGCTTGCGAAGACCTTGGCCTTCCGGAAAATGCCGTCGATGATGACATCGCGACCCTGGCGCGCGGCGTCAAGGCGCCCCTGCATGGCAGTGCGAGCCTCACGACCCTCTGGGGTTGCGGGATTCGGGTTTCGGTCGAGGACTTCTTGGGCGGCCATCATCTCGACGATTCGGTTC
>Ga0209972_10002663_pt1 | contig 14463 bp, 16 predicted proteins | sample NOAtaG_7_FD_187302 | JGI IMG/M metagenome (GOLD analysis project Ga0209972, IMG submission 187302) | Freshwater lake microbial communities from Lake Erie, under a cyanobacterial bloom - NOAA_Erie_Diel1S_2200h metaG (SPAdes) (version 2) | ecosystem: Environmental > Aquatic > Freshwater > Lake ... | reverse complement strand
TTCCCACAGTGCGAACTTGCCGGGCTCGGCATTCAGGCGTTCCGGATTCCCGGCGCCAAACCGTCGCTTGCATTGGGAGAGGTAGAGGTCGCGGTCGGGGATCATGCCGAGTTTCCGCCGTGTCTCGAGGGCGTCTTTCAACCGGAGGCGTGCGTCACCGCTTCGGGACTCTGGCGATACAGAGGAGAAGTCCAGCCAATGCCGCACAGCCGCCGATGACCACGGAGACCAGGAGCAGCACAAGGCCGCCGGTGTCGAAGGCGGGCTCGATGATCACCGTGCCGCCGGACGGATTCGCAGGATCGAACTCCGTGACGATGACGGTTCCCCGGCCCGCGGCTGTGACGGGGAGCACGCCGATCGTCGCGCTCTCGCGGCCAGGTAGTGACAGAGTCTTGTGAAACGACGCTGGCTTGAGCGCGGTCACGGTCCCATCGGCTGCGACGAAGGTCACTCCCGGCTCGTTCTGCGGCCGAACCGCGCGATACGGTGCGCCATCGAGGGTTCCGATGGTCTCGAACGCGACTTCCAGTTCCGTCGCCTCGGCGAGATCGATCGTCGACTCGCCAGGCACGCGGATCTGCGCGAGCCGATCGTTGGAAAGCAGCGATATCCAGAAGAGCGCGTTCGCCCCGACGATGAGGAGAACGCCCGCGGCGCCGAGAAGGATCCCGGGAAGCAGCGCCTTCAAGCGGTGGGGAGGCGTCGGGCTGGTCTCTGTCGTCATGCGAATCAGGATCCGCATGCATGAGAATACCAAGGCCGCGTGCAGACGCGGGCGTCGTCGTCAAGCGGAAGTTCGGTCCGCCCCGTGGAGCGCCCGTGGTCGGCTGCTCAGGCCGACGCGGCCTGGAGGCGCGGGCACGCCGTTGCGGGCGTGCTGCGGTGCGAAGCGCGCGTACGGCTCGCGACGAACAGCGCGCGCGCAGCGAGCGCGACGAGGACGACGGCGACGAGCGGAACCGCGGTGCCGGCGAGCGAGAGCGAGCCGCACGAGGTGCAAAGACCGATGGCTTCGGATCCAACGAGGGTGGCGGTCGAGCAGGACGGGCAGGTGCAGGCGTTGGTGGTCATGTCGGTGTTTCCTTCGGGTGAGGCGATGGGGAGAGTCTGGATCGCGGCGGCACTCAGTTCGCGCACGCCTCGCACTTGCCGGCGAGGACGATCGTGTGCTCTTCGAGCGTGAACCCGCGTGGCAAGAGGTTGCGAAGGCCCCCGGGACAGCCCTCGAGGTCGTAGACGCGGTCGCAGCCGCGGCAATGGAAGTGGTGATGGTGGTGCGCCGCAACCTCGGCGAGCTCGTAGCGCGGAGGCTGGCCGGGGATGGCGACCGCTTGGATCTCGCGGGCCTCTTCGAGCGCGCGAAGCGTGCGGTACACGGTGCTTTGTCCGATCGACGGCAGCTCGCGCCGGGCAAGGTCATGCAGTTCGTACGGAGACAGCGGCCGCGCTTCGCGCGCGATGATCGCAAGGAGCGCGCTGCGCTGCCGCGTGCTGCGGCCGAGGGCGGCGTGCGCAGACTCCGGCGCAGCGGCCTTCGCGACGAGCGATCGGGGCGTGTTTGTCTTGCGAGGCCGGGCCATCGGACATAGTATATGCAAACGCATTCCCATATGCAAGTAGTCTTATGACCATCGAGCCAGCCCCTGTATCCCGCCCCGCGAGGCGGTTGCCCGTCACCGTCCTCTCCGGCTTCCTCGGCGCCGGAAAGACCACGCTCCTGAGCCATATCCTGCACAACAGGGAGGGTCTCCGGGTCGCGCTCATCGTGAACGACATGAGCGAGGTCAACATCGATGCGTCGCTCGTGCGGGGCTCGATCGAACTCAGCCGCACGGACGAAAGGCTGGTCGAGCTCTCGAACGGGTGCATCTGCTGCACGCTCCGGGAGGACCTGATGCTCGAGGTGCGCCGGCTTGCCGCGGAGGAGCGCTTCGACTACCTGCTCATCGAGTCGACGGGAATAGGCGAGCCGAAGCCGGTCGCGGCGAGTTTCTACGTGCAGGACGCCGATGGCCGGGCGCTTTCCGATGTCGCCGAGCTCGACACGATGGTGACGGTCGTCGATGCGTTGAACTTCCTCCGCGACTGGGACAGCTCGCAGCAGCTGAAGGACCGTCGCGCGCTCAACGCCGAAGGCGATGAGCGGATGATCGTCGATCTCCTGAACGACCAGGTCGAGTTCGCAAATGTGATCGTCCTCAACAAGTGCGACCTCGTCTCCGTGCCGGAGCTGGAGCGCCTCGAGGCGATCGTCCGGCAGTTGAACCCGAAGGCGAATCTGATTCGGGCCGAGCATGGCAGGATCTCGCCGCGCGCAATCCTCCATACGAACAGCTTCGACTACGAGGCGGCGCAGGCAAGCCCGGGCTGGGTGCAGGAACTCATGGGGAATCACACGCCCGAGACCGAGGAGTACGGCATCTCAAGCTTCGTCTACCGGGCGCGCGTGCCGTTCCATCCCCGGCGGCTCGGGCTGCTGCTCGCGCGCGGCATCGAGGGCGTCGTGCGCTCGAAGGGATTTTTCTGGCTCTCGACCAGAATGCGAGAGTGCGGCTCTTGGGCGCAGGCCGGATCGTCGCTCACGCTCGGAAGGGCGGGCATGTGGTACGCAGCGCTTCCACGCGACCAGTGGGAGGGCATCGGCGGCCTCGCGGACTGGGTGAAGTCCAACTGGCAGGAGCCCTTTGGCGACCGCCGGCAGGAGATCGTGTTCATCGGCGCGGGCATGAATCGCGAGGATCTCACGGCGCGGCTCGATGCCTGTCTGCTGACAGAGCGCGAGTTCGCCGCCGGACCTCGGGACTGGATGCATCACGAGGATCCGTTCCCCGCGTGGGGCGACGCCGAAGACGACTCGGGTGCGTGATGGTGCGCGCACGGCGCGTACTGCGCGCACTGCGCGCATCGCGTGGATCCCGGCAGCTTGCGTCTGCTGGTCGCACCCAATGACCGACGGATGCCGTGGTGACCGCCGGTCGGGCGAGCGCGGACGCCTGCGCCCGGCGACACATTCATCAAGGCGGTGCATCCCGGGGTGCGGATGAGCCTTCAGGCAGAACCGCGACCCTGCGCGAGCCCGCGGACGAGCGCATGCAACTCCCGGACCTCCGCAGCAATGCGATGCGCCCCAGCCGCCTCCAGCTCGGCCCGGTCGCCCGCGCCCCAGAGGACACCGATGGTCGCCGTTCCGCACGCATGACCGGCCAGCACGTCGTGCTCGCGGTCGCCGATCATGACGGTCGCGGAGGCGCGCGCGCCGGTCGCCGCGAGGGCGCGGCGGAGGGTCACTTCCTTCGGTTCGAGCGTGTGCTCGTCCTGCGGGGCGTAGATCGTCTCGACATGTGCGCGGAGGCCGATGTCGTCGACCAGCCGCTCCGCGACGCGGCCGAGCTTCGAGGTCACGATCGCAATGGGCGCCTCCTCGCGAAGCGCCGCAAGCGTCGCCGGGATCCCGTCGAACACCGTGGTCTCGATCGCGGACATCGCGCGGTAGCGCTCGCGGTATCGCTCGACGAGCACGGCCGCAAGCGAGGGATCGAGCCCTTCCTCCGCGACGATTCGGTTGAACGACGCGCCAAGCGGCGGTCCGATGAACGACCGCGTCACCTCGGGCGGGCGCGGGGCGATGCCCGCCGATTGCAGCGCGTGATCGAACGAGTTCGTGATCGCAAGCGTCGAATCGACGAGGCAGCCGTCGAGGTCGAGGAAGATGGCGTCGAGGGCGTGCGGCATCGGCGTGCGGGGCTGATCGAGTAGAGCAGATTCCCTGCATCGATGCAGAAACGCCCCCGTGGACTGGCGGCCACGGGGGCGTGTGCTTCGATTTTCAGAGTTCGCTCGCGGATCAGCGGCGGCGACGCGAGCCGACGAGGCCGGCCACACCAAGAAGCGCGACTGCGCCCGGCGCGGGAACGAAGATGGAGGCCCCGGGCACGTCCTCGTAGGCGTACTCGATGATGCTGCGCGTCGCGAGCGTGGCGCCGATGCTGAGGCGCACATAGCCATAGTGCACCTGCGCCGTCTCTTCATTGAAGAAACGGAAGCCGGCGTAGTTGTTGGTGCTGTTCAGCAAGAACGGGGAGCCCGTCGGTCCCGTCGTGGAGATGCTCGCATTGATCGTCTGGAAGAACATGTTCGGCAGATCGCCGACGAACGCACCACTCGCGAGATTGGAGACATTGTTGCTGTTGTTGAGACGGGCGAAGCCGCCGGTGGGCGACTGTGCGCCATTCACAATGGGACCGGAGACGGTGAGCGAGGCACCAAACCCGAAGAGGTTGAGATCGGCGCCGGGCACGCCAGAGAACGAGGTGCCGACCTGGCCGGTGACGACATTCAGGAACACGCCGGGCGGAACGCCGCCGATCGTGATGTTGACGGGGCCGCTGACGACGACGGCAGCATCGGCCGAAGGTGCGAGCGCTGAGGACAGCGCCGTGGTCAGCGCGACAGCGCCGAGAACAGACCTGCATTTCATGATGGGGACTCCTGGAACGGGGAGCTGGACGGATGAGCTGCGCAGGGCTGCACGCCGACGCGCACTGTGGGGGCGAGACAGGGCACGAATCGCCGGGGAGAGAGCCCGACGGTGCGACAGTGACGCCGAAACAGGCATAGGCACGCGAAACGCGGCGCCGAGGTGAGAAACTGCGTCAGCGTGTACCCGCTGTTGGGTACAGAAGGCTTCAATTGACGAATCGAGCCTCTGCCGCAGGGCGGCTGCGGTTGCGCGCGTCCGAGAGAGCAGAGGCCACTCGAGGAATCGGCTTCGGGGTCCGCCTGCCCGCGGAAGGCGCTTTCACCGCGGCCGACTCGCTTTGCGCTCAGGCGTGGCGCATCGTTCGTCTTCTCTTGTGGTTCGCGCAGGAAGAACTCAGGTCCATGGGCAAGTCGAACCAAGTGAGCCTGACGCAGCGCTGAGTTGCCGATGTCATCCGCAGTCCGCGCGTCATGGGACTCTGGGAGAGGCCTCGCCGGCTGCGGCACGCGGCGAGCGCTCCATGGCGAATGAGCTCGAGGCCGAGCAGTTCAAGCAGGAGACCTCGATCCGCGTCGCGCCGCCCGCGGGGCATGTGATGCCGAAGCCGCATGTGGAAGCCGCATCTCGCGCCATCGCCGTCGCGCCAAACCACCATGGCAAGCCGGCGGTCGGTCGCGGTACGCTGATCTGCATGAAGAGTAGCGCCAAGACCGTCAAGGAGTACCTCCAATCGCTCCCCGACGACCGCCGCAAGGCGATCGAGGCTGTCCGCAAGGTCATCCTCAAGAACCTCGACAAAGACTACGAGGAGAGCATGCTCTGGGGCATGATCGGCTACGCGGTGCCGCACCGCGTCTGGCCGACGGGCTACCACTGCGACCCGACCAAGCCGCTCATGGTCGCGGCGCTCGCGAGCCAGAAGGACAACCTGACCGTCTACCTGATGAGCGTCTACAGCGACAAGGCCGAGCGGGCGTGGTTCGAGAAGGCGTGGGCGAAGACCGGCAAGAAGCTCAACATGGGCGGAAGCTGCGTGCGCTTTAGGAAGCTCGAGGATGCGGCGCTTGATGTGATCGGCGAGGCGATCCGGCGCGTACCTGCGAAGGCGTATGTCGAGAGCTATGTGAAGTCGCTGGCCAGCACGGGCCGTGGACCAGACGGGAAGAAGCTGAAGCCAGACGCGACTGCCGCCAAGAAGACGGTCGCGAAGAAGCCTGCGAAGCCAGCGACGCGCGCGAAGGCGAAGAGGCCCGCGAAGAAGTCGGTGAAGCCATGATGGCGATCCATTTCGTGTGAGACCGTCGATGCGCTCGCCGTCGCAACCGGAGCGCGGCGCAGCGTTGGACTTCGATCACTGCATCGAGCGGAATGCCTGTGCGCTTCGAGGCGCGGTACGGCGGGCCTTCAGCTTGCAGTGTTCGGACATGCGTACAACGACGGCCCGCTCTGGTCGTGAACGGCGCCGATCGAGCGTTGGAGCCAAAGCATGGCGACGGTGAGTACGCGCCGGCGCAGTCGACGCGCGATGGCGTGGCCTCAGTGCATTCGGATGAACCGGTTTCCCTCGAGGCGAAACGCCCCGTCGCCACCAAGCCAGAGTGATCCGCTCCGGTCCCGATAGATCGCCATCACGCTCGGCGTGGTGAGTCCGTCGCGCGCGCCGAACTGACGGAGCTCGCGCCCGTCGTAGCGCCAGGCGCCGCCGCCGATGGTGCCGATCCAGATGTTGCCGTCGCGGTCCTCACCGATAGAGAAGACGCGCTGCAGCGACCGGTCGTCTTCGGCCGCGCTCGACGCGACGAGCGGCGCGCCCATCCGAAGCAGCGCCTCGCCCGTTCCGAGGAGGGGCGAAAGGCCGGCCGTCCACTCGCCGTCGATCACCACGACGCCGACGCCGTTGTTTCCGATCCATAGCCGACCCTTGCTGTCCTCGAACACGCAACGGACATGCGGCAAGACCTCGCCTTCGCGCAGGCCCATTCGCGCGCCGTCGATCGTGGTGAGCGACACGCCGTCGAAGCCGAACACCGCGTTGTAGGTCGCGATCCAGATCCTTCCGCCCTTGCCCTTCGCGAAGCCGGTGACGGAGTAGCCGTCGTTCGTGCGCTGCTCGAGCGGCAACGGCAGTGCGCAGTAGGTCAGCTGGCCGTCGTGGAGCCGGTACACCCCGGCTTCCTGCTCCGTCGCGCTGAAGCGGTGCGATTCACGCTGCTTGAACCAGAGGTCGTCGGGCGCGAGCTCCCACGCTGCGGCCATCACGAAGGGACGGTTCGCGTGCGAGGTGACTAGCGAGCCGTCGAAGCTGCTGATGCCGACGCCCGTGTCGAACCAGATCGAGCCATCCGCGGCCTCCTGGATCGATCGGACCTGATCGTCGCTGAGACCATCGGTCTCCGTGAAGTGCGTGATGCGGCCGTGGTCGACGCTGCACACGCCTTCGAAGTGGCTGCCGAACCACATCCGTCCGCTCCGATCCTCGAAGATCGCGCGCACGCCGCCGTTGACCGCGCCGTTCGGGCCGGGGCTGTAGTTGAAGGGAAGGAGCGATGGGATGGCCGCATCATGCCCCTCCCCGGGGACGGCGGAGCAGCCCGCCACCAGTCCCGCGCCGAAGAGCGGCAGCGCGAAGTACGCGAGAATGGCGGCAAACGCTCGCACGCTGACGCAGTGTACGGGCGCTTGGTTCGCAGGACCCGACGGGACCGTGCGACCAGCCCATGCAGCCGAGGACCGTGCCCGCACCGCGCTTGAGGGTGCGGGCCGCGTGCGCGATGTAGGCGGCGTCGCGCGCAGTCGAGCGGTTGACCTCGTACCGATGCATGCCAGCGGTTCGTGGGCAAGGAGGATTCCGGGCGCGACGCCCGTGAGCGGGCGCGGCGCGCGATGACTCGGGTGAACTCGAAACGCCGGTCACGCGCGAGGCTGGGCGCCAGGCGCGGCGGGCGCTGCTGCGGACGGCGTTGGAGCAGCGGTCGGCGCCGCGTCGACGCTCTTGCGGCGGATCGGCACCTGCACTTCGTTCCAACGCCAGTCCGGGTCGATGAACGGCCCTTTGTAGACAAACATGCGCGGATCGCCAGCGACAACCCAGTCGTCCTGGCCCTTGAGCCATTCACGGAGGGTCTCGAACTCCTTCGTCGCGTCGAACGCGCCGCGCGCACCAATGCTGAGCACGGTCAGAGGCGAGGTGTCGCGGATCACGATCTTGGCTGTTCGGCTCATCGTGGGCATATCGTGGGCATGTCGTGAGCATGTCGTGGTTGGAGCGGGTCGTCGGTTTCGAGGCGTGTCGATGGATCGCGCCGTGTCCCTGCATGTTCATGCGTGCCGCCAGTGGATTCAGCTGTCGGCAGCAAGGCGGCGCGTGTATTCTTCGGCTATGGTGCGAGTTCGGCGGCTCCTGAAGGGGCTCGCCCATTCTGCGTGCTCAAGTGTCGGGCTTCGGTTCGCTCTGGCAGCACTTCGCGTGGTTGGATCATGTGGTTGGATCATGTGGTTGGATCATGATGAACGATCTTCTCTTCACGACATTGTCAGTCATCGCCACAGACGACGCGGCATCCGCGGCCCCCGCAGGCTCCCTTCTGAAAGATTCACCCGAGTATGTCGTCGGGTGGGGAACCCTTGCGCTGATCAACGCCGGTCTGGCGCAGAGCAAGAACCGCTCTGGATTCGGGTGGTTCATCGGGTCGCTGGTCTTGGGCCCGGTCGCGACCTTTCTGCTGGTCGGTTTCTGTGAGAAGTTGCCCGAGCCCACGGCGAAGGCCGACAAGCCGACCGCCGAGACGAAGCCGCGCGAGTAGCGAGGAGTGAACTCGCTCCACGCGTCTCCGTGCGAAGGGTGGTCGACGGGCCGCGATCGTGAACGCATGCGACAGACGCACTCGCTGGGCATTTCGGCGTTCGCCAGAGCGCTTGCCTCGGCGGCGGGGTGAACTCGCATTCACCACAACGAGTCTGTCGAGATCGAGGTATTCGACCCGATCGAGCCACGACCCGCGTGCATACCGCAGGCAAGCACTTGCCGCTCATCCCGGTGGCGAAGTCACCAAGCCCAGCGCCTTTGTGGCGTGTGGAGCGCGTCGTGGCGAAGCGGGAGTGAGGGGCGTCTTGCCTCCTCCAGCCAACGGCGGTTGGCGAGCAGGGGCGGCCCGTGCCTTCACGCTTCCTGTCAGCGTGCGGAACCGCAGATCGGCGGAACGACGGCAACACCCCGCCGGTCGGCGAGGCGCCGCAACTCGTCGCGCAAGTCGCCCGATTCCGGATTCGCCTCGACCTCCGCGATCAGTGCGCAGAGCGCTGCGGCCCCGGCTGCCGCGTCCTCGCCTGCCAGCAGGATCGCGGCCTCGACGCGGCGGCGAGTCTGCGGATCAAGCGGCGCCTGCTCGCCCGCCTCCGCAAGGCGGGCCCGCGCCGTGGCGACATCGCCTTCGTACGCGGCCGCGAAGTAGGCTGCCTCCGCACGCATGAGGCTTCGCATGGCTGGCGGCGCATTCGCGGTCGCCATCGCACGGGCGTGGTTGGACGCGCCAGCGGTATCTCGACAGTCCAACGCATGCACGAAGGCGTAATATCGCGCGAGGCCCGCGTCAAAGGTGTCATCATCGCCGGCGGCCATGGCAGCGGCCACGATGGCCGGATCCCAATCGCGCGGGGGGCGCCCCATCGCCGACCAACCGGCGATGGCGAAGAGCGCGCCGTTACGGCCAGCAAGGGGGCCACCGCGCAGCATCAAGCGCACGCGCTCCCCATCGGACGCGAGCCCGGCGAACCGGTTGGGCAAGGCCGTCACGAAGGCCATGCCCAGCGACGCCAACGCGTACATCAGCACGCCGCCCGCAACCGCCTTCATCATCCCGTCCCGTTCCCATGTCATCTCGGAGAGTCCAAGCGCGAGGAACGCCGCCAGCGCGGCTGCGCCGCAGACGAGTGATGCGATGGGCCCGCCGAGCGCGAACCAGATGATCGCGCGCCGAATGCCCTGTTCGTCGCGTGATCCGTCAAGCGCCATGCCAGCCATCCCGCACACCTCGCCGAAGGAGCGTGCCCAGCCGATGTGGAGACGCCCGTCGGGCCTCCGCGCGATTCGAATCGGGCCGGCGCAGAACAAGAACACCCGCAACCGCGCAAGCGAGCCAGTGATCAGGTGCCCGGCCTCGTGGGTGGTCAGGGCGAGGACGCCCCCAGTCACGGCGACGAGCAGAAGTACCGGGAGCTTTATGGCGAGCGGCATGGCGTGTTCAAAGGATCTCGGGTCGGCGAAGGAGATGAAGCGTTCCGCGGGCGGCGTCGATGACTGTAGGCAAAGGAGCCTGCACGAAGAAGGTCGTTGGCTTGCGCGTAGCACTCCGCGCCGGGGCGATGCCCGATCCGGGCCACGCGCGGCAGGCGGCAGGATAGTGACGGATCCCTTCGAGTTCCTCGGCGGCCGAGGGCTTCGCTTGGCCAATCCCGGCGGGAATGATCCGTCGATCTGCGCCGAGCGGTGAGACTTGAGGCGTCGAAAGACATGCCGGTCGGCGGCGTGGGTGATGGAGTCCTCGTTTGGCAGGAACATGCCGAAGTCAGAGCGTTCGATCGGAGGCGCGCGTCGCCATCGGTCTCTCCGCACCAAAACCAAGTTCCTCCGATTCCTTGGCGGGTGAGTTAGGTTCTTTGGTGGCAACGCTTGCGCGAGCGGTGATGTCGTCAGGGGAGCCGCCGGTGCTCACGCCCGACTCAGCACCCGAGACTTCCGCGTCCTGCGGCCTCCGGGCCGTCCCGATTCCGCCCGAAGCGCCTCGGTTGCCTGTGAGTTTGTGGATTTCCGCCTTGGGAACCGTGAACCAGAGACTTTCGCGAAGCGAGGTCTCGCGATGCGCGGAGAGACAATCCGGCGGGACCTCGGCGACGGGCCGCCAGGGACTCGGCAACGCGGCTCCGCTGGCCCACCCCGGGAGACCTTCGCGCACCCAACCCCTGGTCGCAAAACGCCGTACGCACGCCGCAAAACGCGAACGCCCCGGCCGTGAGGCCAGGGCGTTCACTCTGAACCTGCTGGCGCGCCAGTTTCGCGCGCGCTCGTCAGATGCACGCGACCTTCGTCCGCGGATGGGAAGTAGTCAGGGCTGGACGAGCTTCGAACGGTCGGTGGGTTCTTGGGTGCAGAGAGGGCTGGATGACCCCTCGTGGTGCGCTGGAATCAGGGTTCCAGCGCGCTCGAGTGCCCGCGCTTCAAGCAGCCGACGCATGGAACCGCACACCCACCGCACGAGCCACGCGCAGGATCGTGTCGAGGCTCGGGTTGCCATCCTCGCTGAGCGCCTTGTAGAGACTCTCGCGGCTGAGGCCAGTCTGCTTCGCGACCTTGCTCATGCCGACCGCGCGGGCGATGTCGCCGAGCGCGCGCGAGATGCCTGCCGCGTCATCGGGTGCCTCGACCAGCCACGCCTCGAGGTAGGCGGCCATTTCCTTTGGCGTGCGGAGCTGCTTCGCGACGTCGTAGACGACCGTGCGGGTGTGACTCGAGCCGCGGCGGGAGGACTTCGCAGGTGAGCGCTTCGACTTGGTGGTAGTGGCTCGTGGCATGATGGTCTCGTCAGTGAGCGGGTGGGCTGGCTGTCTCGATCTCAAGGGATGTTCTTGGCGAGCTCGATCGCTCGCTCGATGTCGCGGCGCTGCGTGGACTTGTCGCCGCCTGCGAGCAGGATGATCAACTCGCCGTCCCGCTCCGTGAAGTACACGCGGTAGCCAGGACCGACATCGATCTTCAGTTCGGACACGCCGTCGCGCAGGGCGCGATGCGAACCCCAAACCTTCCGGCACGGTTGCCATGCACGAGCCGATCGACGCGAACCTGGATGCGGGCGCGGGCCACGTGGTCCCGCAAGCCGTTGATCCAGTCCCGGTAGACGGTCGTCATCCTGACGCGCATGGCACAAGTGTAGCCTATGGACTACGCTTGTCAAGCGGAGTTTCGAGTGAGGCGCTCGCCTCCACCCCTCTCGCCGCAGCAAGAACGAAAGTCCTTCGCTTTCGTGGCGGAGGGTGTCAGAATTGTTCGGGATAGGTCTCCCGAGTGACCGGCGCGCCGCTGAGGAGCTGCGGCTGATGCACGTTCAATCAAGAGTAGACCTAGACAGGCGAAGCGTCATGTGATGTAGGGCGATTGCTGCGCCATCGATCCGGAGCGCGTCGGGTTCGGTCCCCCAGGTGGTGAAGCCGAGCGACTCGTAGAGCGACCTCGCGGCCTCGCCCTCTGCGGAAACGCTCAGCGTCACCCACTCGATCTTCGGCCAGGTGCTTGCATGGTCGACACACGCGGCAACGACCGAACGCCCGAACCCGCGTCCTCGATGGGCTGGCGAGACATACACGCCCCAGATGCTTGAGCGATGTCGCTGCTTCTCGCGCGTTTCGCGGGAGATGCCCGCCATCGCGACGAGCCGTTGCGGATCAACAGGATCGGCGATCGCAAAGACAGCGCGGTTGGCGTCCGCGAGGCAATCCTCGACTGCGCCGATTTCGCGGAAACGGCAGTCGGCCGGTGATGATCCGAACGCGGTGGGCTCCCCGGAGATGGCTTCGCGCCGAAGCAAGTAGAGGCGGCCGGCATCCTCGCGTGCGAGACGACTGGCATTGATCATGGAACGCAGTATCCGAACCCACTGGCCCGATCGCAAGGCGGCTGACGACCGAGATGCCCTGCGCGGCCGTGCACCCGCGGAGCAGCGTACTTCAGGCACTGGGCTCCGCTCACGGCCGACTCATCACCGGAGACTTCCGCGATTCACGCCCTCCGCGCCGTCCGGATTCTGGCCGAAGCGCCTCGGTTGCTTATGAGTTCGTGCAATTCGGCCTCGGGAACCGTGAACCAGAGACCTTTCGGGGCGCGAGGTCTCTTGATGCGCGGAGAGACAATCTGCGAGCACGCCCGCGAGCGTCGGCCAGGCGCTCGGCCACGCCACCGCGCTGGCCCACCGCAAGAGACCTCGGCGCACGCAACCCCTTGTCGCAAAAGCGCGTACGCACGCCGCAAGACGCGAACGCCCCGGCCGGGAGGCCAGGGCGTTCACTCTGAACCTGCAGGCGCGCCAGTTTCGCGCGCGCTCATCAGTTTCACGCGGCCTTCGGCCGCTGATGGGAAGTAGGGCGGGCTGGATTCGAACCAGCGTCTTATCGATTATGAGTCGACGGCTCTAGACCGCTGAGCTACCGCCCCGAGTGGTCGGGAGTGTACCTGCGCCGCCAGCCGCTCCGCCTGCGAGGAAGCCTGTCGCCCAGGCCCACTGGAAGTTGAAGCCGCCGATGCGGCCGTCGACATCGAGGATCTCGCCGGCGAGGTGGAGGCCGGGGCACACGCGCGACTCCATCGTGTCGAGCTTCACTTCGGAGAGCGGCACGCCGCCCATCGTGACTTCGGCGTAGGTGAAGCCGCGGTCGCCTTCGACCGAGAGCGGCAGCGCGCACGCGGCGCGCGCGAGCGCCTTGCGCTGGTCGCGCGTGAGTTGGCGCAGGCTCGACGCTGGGTCGACGCGCGCGACTTCGCAGAGGGTGCGTGCGAGGCGCTCGGGCACGAAGTCGCGCAGGAACGCGACGGCATTCGCGGCCTTGCTCGCAAGGAGCTTGGCGTCGAGCGTGTCCTCGCGTTCGTCGGGGATGAAGTTCGCGAAGAGCCCCGCGAGCGAATCGTCGCACACGGCGTCGCGCCAGTAGCGGCTGATGTCGAGCGCGCACGGGCCCGACAGGCCGAAGTGCGTGCAGAGGAGCGAGTTCGTGAACTCCTTCATCACCTTGCCTGTGCCGCTCCGCAGCGTGAGTGTCGCGGGCAGCGTGAGGCCCGACAGCACGCGCAGCGGATGCGTGCCCGGCAGGATGAGCGGCACGAGCGCTGGGTACACGCGGTCGCTCACTGTGTGGCCGAGCGCGCGCGCGAAGTCATAGCCGCCGCCGTCGGAGCCGGACTTCGGCAGCGCCTTGCCGCCCGTCGACAGGACGACGCGCGGCGCGTGGATCTCGCCCCAGTCACCGGCGACGATGAACCCGCCGCCATTCGAATCATCGGGCGCGCGCTCGAGCCGCGTGACGCGGCGCGGAAAGCGCAGGTCGACGCCCGCGTCGCGCGCGGCCTGCAGGAGCGCGTTCAGGACCGTGTGCGCATCGTCGGTCGTGGGGAAGAGCTTGCCCGTGTCCTCGCGCTTGAGTTCGACGCCATACGCCTCAAAGAACCGCACGGTGTCCTCGACCGTGAACTTGCGCAGCACCGTGCGGATCGCGCCAGGCGTGCTGCCCGCGTAGGCCTTCTCGTCGACCGCGTGGTGCGTGACATTGCAGCGCCCGCCGCCCGCGACGAGGATCTTGGCGCCGATCACACGCGCGCCGTCGAGCGCGATGACGCGCGCGCCCGCGCGCCCGGCGTGGATCGCCGCGAAAAGTCCCGCTGCGCCCGCGCCGACGACGACCAAGTCCGCCTGTTCGCTCACGGAGCCTCTGGCTTCGTCGGCGTGAGTGCGACCGAACCCCTCAGTGTGCGCGCCTTCTCGGCGAGCACCTCGATCTCGATCGAGTCGCCCGCCTTGCCCGTCGCGTAGAAGCGCACGAAGCGCGAGCCGCGGCCCGGCACGCCTGATTCAAGCATGACGCGATCGTTGCCGGCCTGGTTGCCGTTGAGAGTCGTGTCGAAGCGGTTCGACACCAGACCCGACGACACGATCGTCGCGCCTTCGGGGGCCTTGAGCATCACGCGGTCGGGGAGGCCGATCTTCGACTGCGCCGCACGCGCGGTGCGCGTCGGGATGAGCGCGTCGTTCTTGATCTCGACGGTGACCTCGTAGAGCCCGCCGCCAAGATCCTTCACAAGCGGCGCGCCGAACGAAAGCCGCGGCATCTCGCTCGCGTGGAAGATCGTGAACGCCGCGTTGCGGTGGCACTCTTCCTCGAGCATCCACGACGGCGGAATGCGCGACGACCACTTGTTGCTGCCGCCGACGAGCACCGGGCCA
>Ga0209972_10002647_pt1 | contig 14523 bp, 4 predicted proteins | sample NOAtaG_7_FD_187302 | JGI IMG/M metagenome (GOLD analysis project Ga0209972, IMG submission 187302) | Freshwater lake microbial communities from Lake Erie, under a cyanobacterial bloom - NOAA_Erie_Diel1S_2200h metaG (SPAdes) (version 2) | ecosystem: Environmental > Aquatic > Freshwater > Lake ... | reverse complement strand
CAAAAGCCTGGGCATTACCGTCTGCAATGCAGTGGGCTATGGCGCCCCTTCCGTTGCCCAACACGTTTTTGCACTGCTCCTCGAGTGCTGCAACCATGTCGCGCTACACCATCAAAGCGTCGTGAGGGGGGAATGGTCGGCACAACCTGACTTTTCCTATACCAGAAAGCCTTTGACCGAGCTGCAAGGCAAGACTATGGGCATTTTTGGCCTTGGACGTATCGGCAGAAAGGTAGCCGAAATCGCCCTGGCCTTCGGTATGCGGGTAATAGCTACCTCCAAAAAACCGGCTCCCGATTTTCCTGACGGAATTCAACCGATGGATATCCGCGGGTTGTTCGCCGAAAGCGACGTGGTGAGCCTGCACGCCCCTCTGACGCCGGAAACCCGCGGTATCATCAACCGGGAGCTGCTTCATCTTTTGAAAGAAGGCACCATATTAATTAATACTGCCCGCGGCGAACTTATTGTCGAGGACGATCTTTTCGATGCACTCCAAAACGGAAAGCCAGCTATGGCCGCACTGGATGTCCTTTCCACCGAGCCGCCTCCAGGCGGACATCCCCTCTTTTCCCTCCCGAATTGTATCATCACCCCGCATATCGCCTGGGCAAGCCGCGAGGCACGCAGCAGATTACTCGGCATTACCCTGGAGAATATCCGCGCTTTTCTGAACGGTAGCCCGCAAAACGTCGTATAAATAAATTCCCGCAGAGCCCCCATCCCAGCGAAATCCAATGCTTGCTGGGTATGGTCAAAAAGTATAGAAACACTGTTTTTGTTGATTTTTTAAAAATAATATCAACAAAAACAGTGTTTCTTTGAAATACTATTTGGCCGTGCTAATTGTCTTTGGGGGCAAAAGCACTTTTTTGCACAACCCTCGCATATCACGGCCCAGTTATTTATCCAACTTGGGGATGCGCAGCATCTGCCCCGGATAAATCAGGTCAGGATCCTTGAGCATGGGCTTATTCGCCTCAAAAATGACCGGATATTTATTGGCGTTGCCATAAAATTGCTTGGCAATTTTCGATAGGTTGTCCCCTTTTTTAACTTCATAAAAATCCGATTCAGGCTCAGGTACCACGACTGTCATCCGGTCATCTACGCATTCCACATCCTCGACATTGCCCAGCGTCAGTACGACTTTCTCCCGGTTCGCCTGTGAGTCCACCTCGCCGAATGCGGTTACCTGACCGCCATCAATGTCCACGTGGAAATCCTTGACCGCGATACCAAGGGCCAGTACCGCATTCTTCAGCGCATCCGAGTTGGCCGCTTTGATTTCCTGAACTTCTTTTTCTGTTTTGGCTTCCGCTACTTTCTTTTTGAACAGCTTTGCGCCAGCATTTTTTAAAAATGAAAAAAGACCCATAAAAATAATTTTTAATATGAAAAGGAAAGTTGACCAGAAGAGCAACAAGCTCCTGCACCTCCTGGCAACGAGTCGAAAAAACCGTTTAAAAGTAATCTAAAAAATATTTGCAGGAGGAAAACAACTGTTTTTTTTTGAAAGGGTACATTTTTTCAGTTCAGAAATTGGAGAAAGTTCTTTGTAATCCAGGAAAGGGGAAAAAGAATGAAAAAGAGGCCCGGGCAATTGTTTATCCATACTTTACCCTTAAATGGCACGCTATATTGAATGAGGTTGTGAAGAAATCCCCGGGGCCGTGCAAAAAAATATTTCAAAATATTATTTGGCAGTGCAAGCCGTCAAATGATCTGCGAGAAAGTACAGAGGCTTTTTATGGAACCCTTAAGAAGATACGGTCTCTTATCCTAACTTAGCACCCAGTTTCTTTTCCGGATGGCCAAAGAATCCAATGAGGTTTTTATTGAAAAATATGTGCCCTTTCAAATTTTTTTTTCAGAAAAAAAAGGCCAAAACCGGACTCCACTTTTCATTTTTTCCAACGATTGCGGAAAAGGAGAAGGAAAGCACGCATAATTCTTTAAAACGCTTATATTTGCCCAGTTTTTTACGAAACCTATAAAATACTTATTCACAGTAAAGCGGAAGCTATGCAAGCAAAAGGAGTAATACGGTTCTTTCTCGTGGTGATGGTACTGGTCACGCTGATACAATTTTTAATGACGATACCTACGCGAAACGTAGAAAAGAAGGCAGATGCCTACGCGGAAGCTGCCAGCCGGAATGTGGAGTCCGAAAGGCGCAATGCCGTGTATAAGGAAGCCCGTACAAAATATCTGGATTCCATTTCCAGTAAAACAATCCTTTCCATCCCGCTGCTCAAGAACTACACTTATCAGGAGCTCAAAGGCAGCCAGCTCGCGCTCGGCCTTGATCTGAAAGGCGGTATGAGCGTGGTGTTGCAAGTGGATTTGAAGGAGTTCATCATCTCCCTTTCCAACAACAGTAAAGACCCTGCTTTCACGGCAGCACTCGAAAAAGCGGCTAAAGATCAGACCAGTACGGAATCTGACTTCATTACCCTTTTCGCCAGTGCATTCCGGGAAATCGGCAAAGGCCAGCCCCTTGCCCCACTGTTTGCCCGGAACGAAGTGCTGCGGGAGGATATTTCCTTTGAATCCTCAGACGGCGAGGTCGTCAGGCTGCTCCGGCAAAAAGCCAATGAGACGGTAAACCGTACCTTCGAACTCCTCAAGCAGCGTATTGATAAACTAGGGGTCACCCAGCCCAACGTCTCTCTCGATGCCGCACGCGACCTGATTGTCGTAGAGCTCCCGGGCATTGATAACCCTGAACGGGCACGGACCTTCCTGCAGGCTGCCGCCAAACTGGAGTTTTGGGAGGTCTATCGCCTCTCCGACCCGATTAACCCCAATAACCCGACCGGCCAGATCGTGCAACAGGCTTTTATTGATGCCAACGACCTGCTGGCAAAAACGATCGGTACCGGGGAAATCAAAAAAGAAATCGCAAGAATTGATACGGTCTATACAACGGATAGCCTCGGCAATACAGATAGCTCTAAAATCGCCAGGCTGGATACCGTGTTCAGCCCTTTCAACGTTAATCAGGGGCCGTTGTTCGATGTGTTTACCCTTAGCGGGGCCAATCCCAATGCTGCCAACTACGGCCTCGCCGTCATGGGGGTAGCCGACCGCAGCGAACGCGCCCGTATAGATTCATTGCTCGCAAGGCAGGAGGTACGCAACCTCTTCCCCCGCGACCTTTCCTTCCACTGGTCCAGAAACCCCATTTCCGACCAGACCACACGCAAACCGACGACCCTCTACCAGCTCTTCGCCGTCAAACGCGAAGGGGGACGCAACGAAGCCCGGCTTAGCGGGGATAACGTCACACGCGCGAGTGCAGATCCTGACCCCGTAAGCGGTCAAACGGTGGTCGGCCTGAATATGAACAACGAAGGCGCACGTATCTGGAAAGAAATGACCACCAAAGCCGCCAACGATAACAATCGCGAAATCGCCATCCTCCTCGACGGCGAGGTCGTGTCGGCCCCCACGGTCAACGAGCCGATACCCAATGGCAACTCGCAGATCTCCGGCAACTTTACCCTGCAGGAAGCTAAAGACCTGGCCAGCATCCTCGAAGTGGGCAAGCTGCCCGCAGAGACCAGGATCATCCAGGAATCCCTCGTAGGGCCGTCCCTCGGCCAGGAAAATATTGATCGGTCTATTACTTCCCTCGTACTTTCTTTCCTCATCGTGTCGGGCTTCATGATCCTTTACTATGCAAGTGCAGGTATTTTCGCTGTGCTCGCCCTGATCCTGAACCTCTTCTTCATCATCGGCGCGCTGTCGTCCTTCGGTACGGTGCTCACCCTCCCGGGTATCGCTGGTATCGTACTGACCATCGGTATGGCCGTGGATGCCAACGTAATCATCTTCGAGCGTATCCGGGAAGAATTGCGCAGCGGACAAAAAATGCTCGCGGCGATTGTCGAAGGGTTCAAACGTTCCTACTCGGCAATCATTGACGGCAACGTCACTACTCTGCTCACAGGTGTAGTCCTCGCCTATTTCGGGCTTGGTCCTATCAAAGGCTTTGCCGTTGTACTCATCATCGGTATCCTATGCTCCATGTTCACAGCCGTGCTCGTGAGCCGGATGTTGATGGACTGGTGGATCACCAAAGGACGTACCATAAATTTCTCCATGCCTTTCTCGGCCAATGTCCTTGTAAATGCTAATCTAAAATGGATGAAAATGCGCAAAATGGCCTACATCTTCTCCGGTACGCTGCTGGCCATCAGCCTTTTGTCCATTGCAATCCGCGGTTTCGAACTTGGGGTGGATTTCAAGGGTGGGTATTCCTTCAATATCACCTTCGATAAAAATGTTACAATATCCCCCGAAGACCTGCGTGGCGCACTCCGCACGGCATTCGAAGGCAACAACCCTGTCGTAAAAGCGGTAGATACCGAGAATACTTATAATGTCGTGACCAGTTATCTGATCAACGACCAGGCGGAAGATGCACAGGCGCGGGTTATCGAAAAACTCTACGCCGGCGTCGTAGCGGCAACAGGTAAGAATATTGACAAAGCCTCTTTCATGGATTCCGATGGCTCCGGCACCCACATTACCACGTCCAGTAAAGTAGGACCTACCATCGCCGACGATATTTCCAGAAGTGCACTCATCGCGGGTTCGCTCGCGCTGTTGATTATTTTCGTGTATATCTTTGCCCGGTTCAGCAAGGCGACCTTTGGCCTGGGCGGTGTAGTCGCCCTCTTCCACGACACCGTCATCACGCTGGGGATGTTCTCCCTGTTCCGCGGTATCCTGCCTTTCTCCCTGGAAATTGATCAGGCGTTCATCGCGGCCATCCTGACAGTAATCGGTTATTCGATCAACGACACCGTAATCGTTTATGACCGTGTACGGGAATATATCAACCTCTACCCTACCCTCGACAAAACCGAATTGATGAACAGGGCCATCAACAGTACGCTGAGCCGAACCTTAATTACTTCGCTTACGACGCTGTTCACGGTATTTATCTTGTTCATTTTCGGTGGGGCAGCTATCCGGGGCTTTGCTTTCGCCCTGCTGCTGGGTATTGGATTCGGTACTTACTCCTCTGTATTCGTCGCCTCGGCACTGCTCTTCGATTTTACCAAGGGCGATTCTTTGGCTGACAAAGCAAAAATTGCCCAGGCGAACAGTCCTGGCAAAGGCTTTTCTACCAAAGTGGTCGAGAAAAAATAAGCACATATTAAAGGGGTGTGTAAAGAGAATTGCGCCGCCTACGGCGCCAAATGACGGCCTCCGGCCTTTTTACACAACCTTATCACTTATGGGGCAGGCTTCTCCGAAAGTTAAAACTCCCTGAAGGAGGCGAGAAATCCGGTCCCTTATAAAAAAACGTCGTTTCGCCGTGCGGAACGACGTTTTTTTATGGGCAAATGCTGCGGTAAAGCGTCTATTCAACACACCCGGCAACTAATCCAGGCCCCTTGTGTTTTATAGCAGGTATTCGTCTATTTACCTTTCCCAACCATCAAACATCACGTGGCCCATGAGGTGGATATTGCTCCTGATGATCTTTTCCCTGCCATTTACGGGCAGGGGGCAAAAAGTACGCGACGGCGAAACGGCCTGGGGCCGAAAGCAGTACAGCGTTGCCATCCCAATGCTGACCAGGGAATTTGAAAAAGCCAAAACCCGCGCTGAAAAAGGCAAAAAAGCCTTTAAAATCGGCGAATCCTACCGAATCCTCGCCCAGGACGAGCTGGCGATCCCCTGGTATCAAAAAGCTTACGACAACCAGTTTGGCACAGACGCACTGCGCGAACTCGCCTACGCCTTGAAACGACAGGAACGCTACGACGAAGCAAAAACCACGTTTAAAGAGCTGGGGATCGAAATCGGAAGCCCTTATGAATACCGAAGGGAAATCAATACCTGCGACATCGCAGCCGGATGGAAAAAAATCCAGGTACCGGAATTTCGGGTAAGCCCAATGGATTTCAATACCAGGGACGCGGAGTACGCACCAGTGTTGTACAAAGCGGATGAACTGGCCTTTACCTCTGACCGCAGCGGCAGTACAGGCGAAAATACCTACGCCTGGACGGGAAACAAATTCTCCGATCTCTACATTTACAACCTCACCAATAATACCTCGAGGAAATTTGATGCGCGTATCAATACACCAAATAACGAGGGCGGGGCATCGTTCGCCCTGGACTTTACAGAGATTTATTTTACCCGCTGCGAAGGACCAAAAAAGCAGGATGCGTACTGCCGTATCATGTTCTCCACCTTCAAAAATAACGAGTGGAGCAGTCCCAAACCCCTTGATCTTTTCCCAAACAACATCAACTACGGCCAGCCCAGCGTCAGCGAGGATGGTACAAAACTCTATTTTTCGGCCAACCATCCAGACGGATGGGGAGGCTTTGACCTCTATGTCAGCGAAAGGTTGCCCGAAGGATGGAGCGAACCAAAGCTTCTGAGCCGCGCAGTCAACACCATTGGAAATGAACAATTTCCTTATGTCATCGGGGACACCCTCTATTTTTCTTCCGACTTCCACCCTGGTATGGGCGGCCTCGATATCTTCCGTACCTATCGCATGGCCAACGGCGAATGGGCGCCCGTACTCAACCTGAAGCCCCCGGTAAATTCCGGCGCCGACGACTTTGGCTTCGTGCGCGACCCAGGAACTGTACTTAAACCCGGAGTACTCCAAACTGGCTATTTCACTTCCAACAGGCCGGGAGCCCAGGGAAATGACGACATTTACCAATATGAAATGTTGCCGGAACCCCCAAAACCACCCGTTGCTGCCGGGCAGGATAAGCCCGACGGTACACCCCGACGCACCATCCTCCGCCTCGACGTTTTCGTCCTGGAAAAAGTATTCTCCAATCCCGCAGACCCCAACAGTAAAGTGCTGGGCCGAAAAGCGCTTCCAGGTGCAAAATTGGACATCCTCATAAACAATACCCGGCAAACCGCAACGGTCAACGAAGAGGGTACGTTTTCCCTCATCCTCGATGATCAGACCAACTACGCGTTCACCGCATCACGCGAAGGCTACCTGACCAATGCAGGAAAATTCAGCACAATCGGTATCGGCAGGGACCCCGCAGTCGAAGAGCAAATATTCGAACTCGAAATCGTACTGGACAAAATTTTCCTGAACAAAGAAATCGTCCTTGAAAATATATATTACGATTTCGATAAATGGGATATCCGAAGCGATGCCAGGCCGACTTTAGATGCCCTGACCGAAAACCTGCGCCTCAACCCCGGCATCCGGATACAACTCGCCTCCCATACCGATTGTCGTGGCAACGACGGCTATAACCTCGATCTTTCGCAAAAAAGAGCCCAATCCGTGGTGGACTACCTGATTGCTGCAGGGATCGAAGCTTCCCGCCTCTCCCCACGCGGCTTCGGCGAAACCCAGCCTGCAGTGGACTGCCTGTGTGCCCGATGTACCGAAGACCAGCACCAGGCAAACCGCCGAACGACTTTTGCGATTGTGGAATGACCCTGGCCGCAGTACGTCACCTGCCCCGCTGTTACAGCTTGAGCAGGCGTTCCCGCCATATCCATCCCGAAGCGTCGTATACCAACAGGACATACCATGAAGAAGGTAAACCTTCCAGCGGGATTTCCTGTCGGATCAATTGCTGCCCCGGTAACTGACCTTTCGCGACCGGTCTTCCGTTCAAGTCTGTTATTCGCCATTGCAGCGAGCGTGGTGTGACCGGAAAGTCCAGTTCGAGGGTTAAAATCCCGCCCGTTGGGTTAGGGAAAATCTTCCCGCTGGCAACGGGGAAAGTGGGGGGATTGAGACGCGTGGACAGTAAGCGGATCGAATCCTGGGCGCTACAACCGTTAAAATCGGTAACCGTCAGCCCATATACCCCGGGGGTAAGGCCAGCCAGAGATGCGGTAGTATCCCCGGAGTTCCACAAGAACCGGTAAGGAGGGGTCCCACCGGAAACCTCTACGGTAATATTCCCAGCATTCACTGGTTCGTTGGAGAAGGAGCTGGTCCACTTAAATTGCAGCGGCCAGGGCTCGTTTACATCATAATCGAATACTGCCGAACAACCCTTCTCGTCCCTTACCAAAAGGCGGTAGCGGCCGGCGAAGAGGTTGCCTATCCAAAGGGTATCCAGGGCGACTTGGCCGCCAGAGGGATCTCTCCAGATTGTTTGAAAAACACCCTGCGTCCCGGATATCCTCACGCGGATCTCTCCGTTACTCCCCCCAGGACACTGTACTGGCGTAATCTCCGGCTGCACACCAATTGCTAAAGTGGGTTCCGGGATCTCAAACAGCGGGAACGTGGTGCGGCAGCTATCGGCATCCACTACGGTCAACTCATAAATCCCACCCCGGGCACTGCGCAAAGTAGCCCCTCCGGCAACGCCGTTCCAAAAATAGGTGTAAGGAGACCGGCCACCACTCAGGCGGGCTTCGATCCTGCCCGTAGTATCCCCCCGGCAGGACACCCCTGTTATTGCTGCCGATTCCAGGCGAAGGGAAGAGCGTGTAGGAATATTGATCGCAAAAAGGGTATCGCTGCAGACGCGGGAGTCCGTTACTACCAGTCGGTAATTACCGCTTTTAAAAGAAATCAGATCTTCCGTAGTGGCCACCTCCCTGCCACTCGCTTCATCAAACCAGTTGAACGCATAAGGAGGGGTCCCACCCATTGCCGTCACATAAACCGCACCGGAATTTGGCCCTGCACAGTTTACCAGCTGGATACTGTCTTTACGGATATTGAGGAGGGGTGGCTCGCGCAAAGGCCGTTCAGCAGACTCGACCCTGCAACCCAGCGCATCGGAAACGACGACGCCATAGCTACTCCTCGATCCAAGCCCGCTTAAATTCCATTGTGACTGAAATGTCTGTACAGTCGTCGCCGTACCCTTGAATGCATAGGTATAGGGCGGCTTACCCCCCTTCACCGAAACACTCAGGCTGCCATCTACCTCACCAAAGCAACTGATATCGCGGACCTGGAAACTCAATAACTCCAGTGGCTTGCCATTATCCCTCACCTTGACCGGAGGAAGTACCTGCCGGCAGCCATTGCTATCCTGTACGGAAAAAGTATAATCCCCGGGAGGGACATTGTTCAGTACAGGCTCCGTCCTGCCATTATTCCAGCGGAGACTGAAAGGTGGTATGCCGCCGGAAACCACTGCTTTGAGCTGATTGGAAGTATCTCCCTCGCAGATATTTCCGATACGGACCTCTGCTGCAAGACGGATAGCCGGCGGTTCCTGCAGGCTGAATACCGCATTTAACGGGCAGCCTTTACTGTCTGTAGCAAAAAAACGATACGCTCCGGCCCCCAAACCAAAGGCCGATGAAGCTGTCGAGGACGTACCGATCCACCTGAAATTATAAGGTGGGACCCCCCCTTTTACTTCAATCTCCAAAAAACCCGTACTATCGCCTCTGCATGCAATTTCCCCCTTTGACATCAGCACATAGGAAAGCGGTGGAGGATTCTTCAGACGTATTGTATCGGGTATGGACTGGCAGCCCTGCCCATCGGTAATAGTCACCTGGTATCCTCCTTCCCCCAGCCCGCTCCGCTCCCGGCCACTGAACCCATTCTCCCATTTATAGAAAAGCGGCGGATAACGCACCTGTAAAGGCTCCAACCTGAGCAGACCATCATTTCCACCTGTACAGGAGGGCGGTATAGCCACGATGTCAAGCTGTATAGGCATTTCCTGTGCCCTCAGTTCAAAAGCAGTATCATAGCGACAGCCCGATATATCCCAGACCGATACGGAATATTTACCCTCTGCGCGCCCGATGATTACAGCACTGGTATCCCCTCCGTTCCATAAGTAGCGAAATGGCCCCCTACCAGTGGGGTTCAGCCCGATGCGGCCATCCGCGCGCCCTTTACAAAGCGGCATGGCTACTGTGGCGTTCCACTGCAGCGATTCGGGTGCCGATAACTGAATGGTGGCAGTATCTGAAAGACAACCCTTGCGATCGCGGATTTGGAGATCGTACTCCCCTACCCCTGCGTTGGTCAGCGTCTGCCGGGTTTCCCCATTACCCCATAAATAGGTATAGGGAATACTACCCCCCATCCCTTTCGCTTCCAGCACCCCTGAAGAATCCCCGTTACACCTGGGCAAAGCCAATATTGCTACCGAGGCTGTCAAAATAGAAGGGGCACCCACCGTAAAAACACCCTGCGCAGCACATCCATTGAAATCTATTACCGAAACCCGGTACGTCCCGTTTCCGAGCTTATTGCGCAATGGGGCAGTAGCACCATTTTCCCACAAATATTGATAAGGTGCGGTACCCCCGCGGCCAGAAACCTGGACAACACCATCTGCCCCCCCGAAACATGCCACGTCTGCCAGGCTATCTGCTAAAACCTTTAGCTCAGATGGCGCAGTAACCTGATACTGCCGTACCAGACTACATCCGTCGAGATCGGTTATTGTCACGGCATATTGCCCCGGGGCAAGGTTGGCAATTCCAGAAGTCAAAAATCCGTTGCCCCAGCGGAAGCGATAACCCCCGCTCCCCCCGTAAGCAGTTACCGATATGGCACCGTCCTTCCCATCACTGCAGGATGCTGGCCTGACGATTGCATTAGCGGATAAAGCCGGGGGATCGGGTACAAAAATACTGTCGAGCACGGTCGTGCAACTACTTTCACTGATTGTCACTGCATACAATCCGCTTCGGATACCCCGGGTACAGGCCGTAGTATCGCCGGAACTCCAGCGAAAGGTCGCCGTAGAATTACCAGGTATTTCCAGGCATATCGAACCATCAGCTGCCCCTGTACAGCGGGGAGCGCCCACACGGATACCTTTTACCTGTGCCCCTGTACCATTGACGTACGTGGGCGGAAGGATAAAAGCACATTTTTCATTTGAACTATCGGTAACCGTAATCCGGTAGCTGCCCTGTGCAAGATTATTGAGGGAAAAGGGTACTGTCGTTACGCCGGCGATTTCCCCACCCACACCATTTCCACTTGCCCACCGATAAGAAAAAGGAGGCACCCCATCCAGCGGACGCAGGATGATCTTTCCATCCCTGGCCCCGCAGGCACTTGCATCTACCACCTCCCTTAATAAAGAATCCATACTGCTGGTCGTAATAAATACAATGGAATCCGCAACCCCACACCCGGCAGCATCTGTAACCCTGACCCCGATAGTACGGCGTACGCCCGCAACGGTACCCCCGGATATGCCGGTATATGCCAATATATCGCCACTCTCCCACAAGTACTTATATCCGCCCGCACCTCCCTTTGCAATGGCCTCCACCGTCCGGAACGACCCAATACAAAGGGCAAACGAATCCGTAGGAAGAAAGCTGATCGTCGGCAAAGGTCTTTCTTTCAATGAAAAGCTACCGGAAAACGTGCATCCCCCGGGACTGGTCAGTTGGTAGGCGATATACTGCCCGTCAAAGGGCATGATTTTGGTCCGTGACAGACGATTGAAGGGTGTAGCCGGCAAGCCTGAATGAAAACTCAACCCAGCTCCGGTTAAATGCCCATCTGCGATATCCACCGTCCCCAGCTCGAGGGAGTCCCCCCGGCAAAAAGCGGGTAGTGTAGCCAGTTGGCCGACTGGCAGGGGATTGACTACAACCACTGCTTCTGCACGCGAAGTGGAGAAGCAACGAAAGCCGTCATCCATGGCTTCTGCATAAAAGCGATAGACCTGCGGCGACGAGCCGGTATTGGGAGGAAGTGGCGGGATATAGTCGAACGAAAAAGCAAGCGGCTGCCCGCCCTGTGGCACATCGTACCATACAACCACCGTACCCATTACCGGAATTGCCTGAACAGATGCCTTTTCTCCGGAACAAACCGTGTCCCCCGTTGCAAGCGGGGGTGACAACAAAACATCATCCGAAGCCCCATTGCAGTTGTTGTCAGTCTCGTCGCAAGGGATTTCGGGCGCACCAGGGTTGCTGGCCACAGATAAATCATCGCAGTCCCCGGCCCGTTCTATATAGCCTGCCGGGGGCTGTGCAGAACAATACTCCACAAAAGTATGGGGATCCCCATAGCCGTCGCCGTCGCGGTCGGCATAATACCGATTGACAGGCATCCCCAGGTACGTTGATCCGTGGAAAGCGATTTCTGCCAGGGCAATATCTCCGAGCGGACCATTGCCTTTGGTAGCGATAAACCGAAATTGCAGAAGGCTGCTATCGGGAAAGCTATTTAAAGCAATATACGCTTTACCCCACTGATTCCCCTGATCGCCCTGCCGCTGCCACAGCGGAATCCAACGTATCCCATCTGCAGTAGCTTCCAACGTTAAAGCACCGATATTGGTACCGAACATGTGGTAGCTAAACGACAGGTGGCATGCATCTGAACCTTTTTTATCCAGTAAAATACACCCAGACCTCAAGATCGCACGTCCGGTACACTGGCTTCCACTTGCCTCGATATACACATATTTACCCCCTGGTACAGCCCCATCCGAAGGACCCGTACCCTGCGTAGGCGTAGCCCCCTGATAAGCCAGCCAGTCAAAGTCATCGCCGCTGGCATTCTGCCACATACCCGAAAGGTTACAGGCCAAACCACAGACCGGCGTACACACCGAAGCATCGCTGAAATTCTCCAATCTTTGTGGACCTGGAGGGAGGCAGCCCGTCCGGACCGTTACGGGGCAGGAGCTACCGGAATAGCTCCCCGGGCCACAGGATTTCCGGATGTAAAAATCGAATTCCGTATCCGGCGGCAGGCCTTCCAGGCGATATGGCGGACATTTAATCTCCAGCACCCTGCCCAGAAGTCCTGGAAGAGCGTCGCTCCCGGGTTTAAAACCTTTTGGGCCATATTCCAGTAAGGTACGGATAGCCTGGCATCCCTCGGAAGGCGACCAGTCCAGTACTACTGAAGTCGTATCCTGGCCAACGACATCAATACGCTGCACCGGCAGGCATTGGATCCGGTCGAATACCAACTCTACAAAGTGAAGCCGCCCGCTGTCCTGCTCTGAATCATCACAAATCTGGAGCGTCCAGTCGCCCAGGGGGCTGCTACCATCATCGAAGGTAGAAAGGCTTTCTTCGGGCAGATAAGGCCCATCGAGAAAAGGCGGCCTGCCCAATTGTACCGGAAGGCAGGAAACAGCGGCAAAAGTGGTATATCTGCTACAATCAGAAGAAAGCTGTCCATAATTATCTTCGCCACCGCCGTTGTCAGAGGTCAGCATAGCCCGTTTCCCGGAGGGCGAAATTAAAAAAATGTCCAGGTCAGCTGTCCAGGTATGGGTGATTATCAACCGGACTTCTTTGAGGTAAACGTCCCCGCCGAGTCGGCTACCGGGCGATTCCATAACCTTGATTATGTACCGGTTGGGCTCAAAAAAGGCATCGTTGCCCGGACAGGTATTATCGTTAATCACCCCTACATCACCACATCGTGAGGGATTGGAAAGGATAGGAGACTGGGCATGGCTATTTACGAGCAAGAGGGACAAAGCAATGCTTTGCAGGATAATGCGCTTCATATTTCGGGACTATGGCTTTTCTGCTAACGGCGACTTTACTCTGGGGTTGTATAAAAGGTGCTTTTGCCACCAAAGGCGGTTCACGCTACCAAAGTACTCATAAGACTACTTCAACGCAGCGGCCAGATACATTGCTCTCCTACTACACAAAGGAGGTTCGAGTGAATACGCCCTACCCCTCCACTACAATATTGATCATGCGTTTCGGAACGACCACAACGCGCTGGACTTGTTTACCTTCTATCCATTTGCGTACCACTTCCAGCTTAAGGACGGCTTCCTGCAGCTCCTGCTGACCAGAAGTGGCCGGGAATTCCACTGATGCCCTCCGCTTTCCATTCACGCTGACCGGGTATTCGATCATATCTTCTTCCAGGTAAGCGGGATTGTATTCGGGATAAACCCCGAGATGTACCGAGCCTTGCCCGCCGAGTTTTCTCCATAGCTCTTCCGTAACGAAAGGTGCAAAGGGAGCGAGCAGGAGGATCATTTCGCGCAGAACGGCCCGTTTGTTGCAGCCCAGGCGTTGTAGTTCGTTGGTTGCAATCATAAAGGCGCTTACACAGGTATTGAAGGAAAAGCGCTCGATATCGTCCGTTACCCGCTTTATCGCCTGGTGCAGGATTTTCCATTCCTCGCGGGAAGGCGCGTCCTCCGAAACGAAAAATTCACCTTTTTTATTAAAAAATAAGCCCCAGAAACGGCGCAGGAACTTATAGACCCCATCTATCCCCTTTGTATCCCAGGGCTTGGCCTGTTCGATAGGGCCGAGGAACATTTCGTACATCCTGAAACAATCTGCGCCATATTGTGCCACCACATCATCCGGGTTGATTACATTATATCTCGATTTCGACATCTTTCCGACTTCCGAAACCGTGTACATGCGGACTATTTGAGTAGCAGGGTCAACAGTGAAGGTACCATTCTGAAAAATCCAGCCATCGCCCTCCAGCACCGCATTGTGGAATTCCGGGCGCCAATCCATCAACTGACGGATACCGGCCTCGTCCAGGAAAGAATTTGCGGCGCCATAATCTTTTACAAACTCGATCGGGATCGG
>Ga0209972_10002645_pt1 | contig 14530 bp, 13 predicted proteins | sample NOAtaG_7_FD_187302 | JGI IMG/M metagenome (GOLD analysis project Ga0209972, IMG submission 187302) | Freshwater lake microbial communities from Lake Erie, under a cyanobacterial bloom - NOAA_Erie_Diel1S_2200h metaG (SPAdes) (version 2) | ecosystem: Environmental > Aquatic > Freshwater > Lake ... | reverse complement strand
GGGACCGTGGCCGGGACCGGGACCGCGACCGCGACCGAGACCGCGACCGGGTCCGCGACCGCGACCGGGACCGCGACCGCGGCCGTGACCGCGACCGCGACCGGCGCCGCGACCGGGACCGGGACCGCGACCGGGACCGGGACCCGGACCGAGGCCGGAGCCGCGACCGGGACCGCGACCGAGACCGCGACCGTGGCCGGGACCGGGACCGCGACCGCGACCGCGACCGGGACCGCGACCGCGACCGGGACCGCGACCCGGACCGAGGCCGGAGCCGCGACCGGGACCGCGACCGCGACCGCGACCGCGACCGAGACCGCGACCGCGACCGCGAGCGCGAGCGCGACCGGGACCGCGACCGCGACCGAGACCGCGACCGCGACCGCGACCGCGACCGCGACCGCGACCGCGACCGGCGCCGCGACCGCGACCGGCGCCGCGACCGCGACCGCGACCGCGACCGGTCCCCGACCCGGGCGCCGACTCGGACTCCCTCCGGCCCGGGTGCGGGTCGGGGCCGGGGCGGCGAGCGCAGCCTCGGTGACGGCTCCCATGATCGCCCGCGAGTTGCCCCGCGAGGGAGTGTGGACGACACTCCCGCCATGAACTTGTCGCGCCCGCTCGCCTCCCTCCTCGTCGCCCTCCTCGCGCTCGCCGCGGCCGTGCCCGGCTGCGGCAGCCCTTCGCCCGCCCCCGACGCCTCGCTCGGCGACGGCGGACTCGACGCCGGACCCGGCAGCGATGGCGGCCCCGGTACGGACGGCGGTCCCGGCGCGGACGGCGGCCCTGGTCGCGATGGCGGCCCCGGCACGGACGGCGGCCCTGGTGCCCCGGATGCGCCCACCGACTTCGACGGGTGTGTGCCGCCGCCCTGTGAGCCGCCGGCCCCCGGCTGCCGCTACGAGGGCGCGACCGCGTGCAGCTGCGGCACGCTCGTCTGCGACCCGATCGGCGACTGCGACGCCTCGCGCCCGTGCGCCCCTGGCACGTACTGCGACTCGAGGCTCGGCTGCGGCCTGGCCGGCTCCTGCGTGCCGGTCGGCGGTCCGATCTGCCCGCGCATCTACCTGCCGGTGTGCGGCTGCGACGGCATGACCTACCCCAACGACTGCGAGGCCGCGGCGGCGGGCATCGACATCGCTTCCGATGGCGAGTGCGGCGCTCCGACCGGCGACTGCGATGCCTCGCGCCCGTGCGCCCGTGGCACGTACTGCGACTCGACGCTCGGCTGCGGCCTGGCCGGCACCTGCGTGCCGGTCGGCGGCCCGATCTGCCCGCGCATCTACCTGCCGGTGTGCGGCTGCGACGGCATGACCTACCCGAACGACTGCGAGGCCGCGGCGGCGGGCATCGACATCGCTTCCGATGGCGAGTGCGGCGCTCCGACCGGCGACTGCGACGCCTCGCGCCCATGCGCCCGTGGCACGTACTGCGACTCGACGCTCGGCTGCGGCCTGGCCGGCACCTGCGTGCCGGTCGGCGGCGGCATCTGCCCCGGCATCTTCGCGCCGGTCTGCGGCTGCGACGGCGTGACCTACGGCAACGACTGCGAGGCCGCGGCGGCCGGAGTCGACATCGCCGCCAACGGCGAGTGTGGCGCCCCCCCGATGGACGAGTGCGTCACCGACGGCGACTGCGCCCGAGGCGAGTGGTGCCAGGCCTGCCGCACCACCGGCGGCGTCGCGAACGTCTGCCTGCCCCGCGGCACGGTCTGCTGAGCGCCAACGTCCGCATCGGCGGACGACCGGCGGCGGCCGGCGAACCCCGGCCTCGGCCGCGGTCTCGGTCGCGGTCTCGGCATCGGTCGCGGTCTCGGTCGCGGTCTCGGCCCCGGTCTCGGCCCCGGTCTCGGCCCCAGCCCCGGTCTCGGCCCCGGTCTCGGTCGCGGTCGCGGTGTCGGTGGCGGTCTCGGTCGCGGTCGCGGTCTCGGCCCCGGTCTCGGCCTCGGCCGCGGTCTCGGTGGCGGTCTCGGTCGCGGTCTCGGCCCCGGTCGCGGCCCCGGTCGCGGTCTCGGCCCCGGTCGCGGCCCCGGTCTCGGCCCCGGCCGCGGTCGCGTCCCTCGTGCCCGCCTCCGCGCCGCCTCGATCCGCGCCGCCCGCCCCCCGCGATCGACGGCGCCCCCTCCGTGATCGCCGCGGCCGCGCTCAGCCCTTCACCCCGAAGTCCCGCAGGTTCTCCTCCATCGTCCGCCGCACGTAGCCGATGGTCTCCGCGCGCAGCGTCCGCTTCGTCAGCGCGAAGTGCGACCCGGCGAAGGCCGCGAGGCGCGTGGCCTCCTGCAGCACGTCCGCCTCGAGCGATTCGGGCGCGCTCGTCCGGTCCAGCCAGCCCACCTTCACCGCCTCCTCGGGGTCGTACACCCCGGCCAGCAGCGTCGCCTCGGTGAGCCGCCGCGGATCGACCCGCGCCCGCGCCAGCTCGTGCGCCAGGATCGGCACCGGCATCCCGATCGCGATCTCGTTCAGCCCCAGCTTGAAGTCCCCCCGCACCCCGAAGCGCACGTCCCCGCATGCCGCCAGCAGCACCCCGCCCGCGAGCGCGTGCCCGGTCACCCCGATGACCACCGGCTGCGGGTGCGTGAACAGCCGGAGGAACAGCTCGCCCCCCTTGCCCACCAGCGCCACCGCCGCCTCCTTGGAGCTCATCATCACCTTCAGGTCGAAGCCCGCGGAGAACCGCCCCGGCCGCCCGAACAGCGCCACCGCCTTCGCCTCCGAGGCCGCCCGATCCAGCGCCGCCCCGAGCCCCTCGAGCATCCCCACCGACAGCGCGTTGGCCTTGCCATCGTCCATCCGCACCACCGCGACGTCACCAAACCGTTCGTAGCCGATCATCCCGCCACGATGCCGGCCCCCACGCCCCCAAGCAACCCCGAACCACCCAGCCCGCGGCGGTCGCGCTTGCCGGCGCCGCGGCCGAAGCGATGGCGTTCCCGCTCCACCGAGGCCGACGGCATTCCGCACCTCGCCAACCCCCCGAACCAGCCTGCACCGGTTGGTCCACGTGTTCGACGGCCGGGCTCTCCTGAGTGTGGCGACTCGAGTTTCCGGCGGACAGCTCCGAATTCCGGCCACGACCTCCGCTGTCAGCCGGCCAGTACGCGGGCCAGCCCGCGCGGGTCGCTGGGCACGAACTTGTTTTCCGCTTGCCACAAGCGCATGTCCGACGGGAGTGCGAGGTACATTGCCCTGGCCACCCCGAGGATGCGCTCGTCGCCCGGATCCCAGCGTGCGTTCGACGCGATTTGCTCGAGCGCCTCACGATCATTCAGCGAGCGAGCCCGCCAACGCTCGAGGTGCTCGAGGGAGGCCAGGTAGTCACGCTTTGCGTTGTTGCACCCAGCGTCCGTGGCGACGAGGTTGTGCAGGCCGTTGTCGGGGTGCCGCGCCCACGGGATGAAGTGGTCCACGTGGACCTGGTTGTCTTCTCGGAGCCGCGAATTGCAGTAGAAGCAGAGCCTACGCTGCAGTTCGACGAGCGGTCCACGAACGGCTCCGGTGTCCTCGCGCTCCTGTTCGAAGAGGAAGCCGCTCACGTCGTCGTCATGCAGTCGGTTCATCCGGACGACCTGGGCCGTCCAGTGCTGCAGGATGTACGGCCTCAGCAGCGCATGCAGCCTCGCGAACGCGCGGGCAACGCCGGGCTGGAAGTGAATGGTGTTGTTGAAGTCGCTGGTGACCTTCGGGTCGTCCCGCAGGTTTCGCTGATAGGCCCGGACCTGGCCCTCGCGAGGAAGGGGCTTCCTCCGGTGTGGCTCGGTCTTCTCGTCGGCATCGCGCCAGTCGATCCGGTACAGCCATTCGAGGTTGTCGTCGCCGATTCGCTGCAGCTTCGGGAGCGGCATCTCGATGAGCGTCCACTCCACGTCGTCGAGCAGTTGACGATATGCATCAGGGCGAGTGGCGCGTGCGAGCGCGAGGCCTGTGGCGCCCGGCACGAGGCGCTCGATGTCCTCGCGGAACGAGCGGATCTTCGCGATGATGCCTCCCCCTTTTTCCCGGGTCGCAGGTGCTCCGGAGGTGTTCTGCACGAGGATGCGACTACCCTCCTCTGCAGCCCAGATACGCGTGTGCGGCCAATAAAGCAGGAGGACCTTCTCGGCTACCTGCCGAGTCGTCAGCGTCTCTCTCGGCGTGCCGTCGCGGGTCGTGGATTCGAGGCACAAGTCGATGAGCGCCACCAGGACGGCTTGCTTGTAGGTCGCGGTGTAGCGCCCCTCATCGAGGAGGCGCAGGACGCGCTCCGCGACGTCTACGGGAGGTACGTCTACGCCGGTCATGCCGCTTGATCCACGAGTTCGCTGCCCATCCAGGCCAGAAGCACCGCGCTGTGGCGTGCGCTCGCTCGGTGCGCGTGGCCTACCCGCAGCCCCTCGAAGCGTTCCCGAAGTTCCTTGGGAGTCATCTGCTCGGAGGCGGAAAGGTACTACGGAGGAGGTCCGATGACAGCGCGCCAGCGAGGCGCCGTCCCTCGAGGCCGCGCGCGGCCGGCGGCTCCGCTTGGTACCCGATCCCAGCGGCGCCCACGCGCTCGAGCTCGAGGCCCCCGACCCGGGGTAGCCCGGACGGCGTGGACCGTGGGGAACTCGATCCCCCTCACTTGGCGAACGGGGCGTGACGAGCGAACCCCACCCCGCTGTCCGCGCGACGGCGAGCCAGCCGGACCCCGGGAGGCGTTGGACGGGCGGGGTGGCCGCGAGCGCTCCGCTGCTCCGGGCTTCCGCCGGGGGTGCCCCGAGTTGCTGCGAGATGCCCCATCGGTGCCGTGGACTGGATCGACGGCTACGTCGGGCGCCGGGGAAACCACCCGCGAGAGAGACCAGAGCTCCGCCGAGGAATTCAGGAAGAGAGGAAGGCAGGAAGTCGAATCCTCCACCATTCAGGTTCCTGAATTCCTGCGTTCCTCAGCGGCACTTCTCCCTCAGGCGCGGAGGACGCGGACGGGGCGGCCGGTCGGGGTCACGGCGCGCTCCTCGCGGACGCGCTCTTCGAGGGGGGCCGCGGTCTTGCGGCGGTCGAAGAGGACGAGCACGCCGTCGGGCAGGCCCGTGCGCTCGAGGTACTCGTCGAGCTGCTTCAGGCCCTCGGGGAGCGGGTCGGCGCGTCCGTCGCGCCAGACCTTCAGCTCGATCGCCTCGCGCTGCAGCTGCTGCTTGCCTTCGGCGTCGGTGAACGGCCACTCGATCAAGAGATCGATGCGCCGCCGGCCGATGCCGTACTCGCGGCTCACCACGCCGCCGCCGTTCACCACGCGCTGCAGGTACGCCATCAGCACGAGCTGCGCGCCGGATTCCGCGTACGTCGCGCCCTCGACCATCGACTCGCCCTGCTCGACCCAGAAGGCCGCGAACTCGCGCAGGAGCACGTCGAGGTCGAAGCGGCCGTCCGCCCGCACGAAGCGGCGCGGGTCGGCGGTGACGCTCTCTTGCGCGGGGTACGAGAGCACGCGAGCGATGACCTCACGGTAGATCTCGTTCGCCACCCGCAGCGGCATGTTCTTCACCAGGCCGAGGTCGACGACATAGGAGACGTCGTCGTTGAAGACGGCGTCGGTCGGCGCGAGCTCGCCCGAGAGCAGCGGCCCGAGGACGCGGCGGACGCGGGGCTCGACGAGCTTGCTGACGAGCGAGTCGAGGTGCGTGGCGCGGGCGAGGACGAGGCGCTCCTTGGCCGTCTCGACGTGGGCGCGGGTGATGGGGCCGGCGACCTTCATCTCACCGATCACCTCGTTCGCGAGGGCGTTGACGAGCCAGGGCTGGCCGCCGGCGAGCTCGGTGAGGCGCAGGATCGCGGCCTCCTCGAAGGCCTGCCCGGTCTCCGCCGTGTGCTGCAGGAGCAGCGACCGCACCTCCTCGTCGGTGAAGGTGCTCAGCGTGAGCGACTTCAGCTTCACGTTGAAGGGGCTCGCGGTGCCGAGCCGCTCGGGGTCGCCGCCGCTCGCGGCCTTGTAGTCCCGCACGTCGCGCAGGCCGCAGAGCATCACCGACCAGGGGGCGTGGTCCGGCCGCTTCGGAAAGCCCGCCCGCAGCTGGCGCAGCACCGACACCAGGCTCTGACCGCGCACCGCGTCGATCTCGTCGAGCAGCAGCACCACCCGACGCGGGCACCGCTCGCACCACGCAGACAGCACGTCGGTCAAGAGCGCCGCCGAGTCGAGGCGCTCCGGCAGCGGCGCCGGCCGGAGGTCCTCGGGGAGCTGCACGGACGCCTCGCGCACGAGCTCGCGCACGATCGACTCCTGTGCGGCCACGTCGTCGTCCCCCTTGGCCTCGGCGGCCTCGCAGCTCAGATAGACCGCGGCGTAGTCCCCTCCGGCGCTCAGCGAGCGCGCGAAGGCCCGCAAGAACGTGGTCTTGCCCGACTGACGCGGCGCGTGCAGCACGAAGTAGCCGCCCCGCGCCGCGATCTCCGGCGCCTCCGGAACCCGCGGCAGCGGCGGCACCATGTAGTGCTGCTTCGCCTCGCACGGCCCGGTCGTGTTGAAGTACTTCGGGATCGGCGGATAGACGCGCTTCTCGACCATGGGCCCCGTCAGCCTACCACCGCGGGCCGGGTCGAGGTCTGCGGTGGGCCCAGCAGGAACCGATCGAAACAGCGAGAGATCAGAGCTCCGGCGAGGATTTCAGGAAGACACAGGGGCGCGGGCGCCGCGCGGGCTCGGTCAGGGGCGCGTGAGCCGCTCGACGAGGGCGCAGTGCTCGGCAAACCGCGCCACGAGCTCATGCCGCGGCGGCATCGCGAAGTCGGCGAACTCGAAGCCGGGCGCGACGGTGCAGCCGGCGAGCACGTCGCCGTCGAGCGCGACCGCGGCCTGGTAGACGTCGGGCGGCACCGCGGCCTGCGGCACCTGGCCTGCGGCGAGGTCCTTGCCGAGCGTCACCACGCGGTGGCTCCGGTCCGCGGGGTCGAGCAAGTGCAGCGCGAGCGGCCCGCCCTCGAGGTGGTGCCACACCTCGATCTGCCGCACCACGTGCAGCGCCGAGAAGGTGCCTCGCGGCAGCAGGAACTCGATGCACGTGAGCGCCGCGCGCGCTTGCCCGGTGCGGGGATGGATCACCGTCTCGCCGGCGCGGATCCGCTCGCGGTAAAAGCCGCCCTCGGGGTGCGGAGCGAGGCCGAGGTGCGCGACGAGCTCGCGGGCGCGGGGGGACAGGTCGCTCATCGCCGCGAGCCTACACCGCGGCCGCGCGGCCCGCGCGCGCCGCGCGCCTGCCGCCGGGCGCCGCCCGTGCGGGTGCGCGGGCGCGGGGGATGGGTCACACCCGCCCGATGCGCCTCGCTCCGCTCGTCCTCCTCCTCGTCGCGTGTGCTTCGTCCCCGCCGTCCTCGCCGGGCTCCGCTGGGGGCGAGGCGCCCGACGACGCGGCCGCGGGCGTGCACGATCCGGCGCTGGCCGCGCTGCTCCGCGAGCACTGGCAGGACGCGCTCGAGACCGACCCGGTGCTCGGCACGCTCATCGGCGATCACCGCCGCGACGACGCGATGCCGGATGCCTCGCACGAGGCCGAGCTCGTCCGCCGCCGCACCCGCGCCGGCTTCCTCGCCCGCGCGCGCGACATCGCGCCCGATCGCCTCGACGACGGCGACCGGGTCACGCACGCGCTCTTCGTCGAGATGCTCGAGGCCGAGACTGGGATCGAGGTCTGCGAGAACCACCTCTGGAACGCCTCGGCGATGGACAACCCGGTCACCGCGCTGAGCCGCATCGCGCCGCTCTCGCAGCTCACCGACGCCGCGGCGGGCCGGGCCTACGTCGCGCGCCTCCGCGCCCACGCGACCTTCACCGATCAGATCGCGGCGAACCTCGGGCGCGGCGCCGAGGAGGGCCGCTTCGCCCCGCGCGCCTCGCTCGAGCGCCTCGCCACGATGGTCCGCGCGAACCTCGCGGCCCCCATCGAGGCGTGGGTGCCGGTCACGCACGCCTCGGACGCCACCGCGTCGTGGCCCGAGGCCGAGCGGAGCGCGCTGCTCGCCGAGGTCCGCGCGGTGCTCGACGGCGAGGTCCGCGCGGCGTTCACCCGCTACCTCGCGACCGTCGAGGCCCTCGCGCCGCGCGCGCGGGACGGTGCGCACGAGGGCGCGCGCTCCCTGCCCGACGGCGCCGCCTGCTACGAGGCCGAGATCCGCCGCCACACCGGCAGCCGCCGCCGCGCCGACGAGGTGCACGCGCTCGGCGTCTCGGAGATCGCCGGCACCGACGCGCGCCTCCTCGCGCTCGGCGGGCCGCGCTTCGGCCTGTCCACCGTCGCCGAGGTGCTCGAGCGCCTCCGCACCGATCCGGCCCTCGGCTACGCGACCGGCGACGAGATCGTCGCCGACGCGACCGCGCGGATCCGCGAGGCCGAGGCCCGCGCGCCCGCGTACTTCTCCCGCCGCGCCGAGACGCCGTGCGCGGTGCGTCCGGTCCCGCCCGCCGAGGCGCCGACCGCGGGCTTCGCGTTCTACATGCCCGGCACGCCCGACGGCTCGCGCGAGGGCGCGTACTACGTGAACACCGCCGAGCCCGCCTCGCGCCGCCGGCACCTCGTGGCCGCCGTCACCGCGCACGAGGCGGTGCCGGGCCACCACTTCCAGATCACCGTCGCGCTCGGGCTCACCGCGCTGCCCGCGTTCCGCCGCCACGGCCACTTCACCGCCTACGTCGAGGGCTGGGGCCTCTACGCCGAGCGGCTCGCGGACGAGATGGGCCTCTACCACGATGACCTCGATCGCCTCGGCGCGGTCGACCTCGAGGCCTTCCGCGCCGCGCGCCTCGTCGTCGACACCGGCCTGCATGCGCTCGGCTGGACCCGCGCCGCGGCCGAGAGCTACCTCCGCGAGCACACCTCGATGTCGCCCGATCTCGTCGTCGCCGAGGTCGACCGCTACATCAACTGGCCGGGCCAGGCCCTCGCCTACAAGATCGGCCAGCTCGCGATCCTCGGGCTGCGCGCCGAGGCCGAGACCGCGCTCGGCGAGCGCTTCGAGGCGCGGGCCTTCCACGACCTCGTGCTCGGGCTCGGGCCGGTCAGCCTGAACGTGCTCGAGGCCGAGGTGCGCCGCTGGATCAGCGCCGGCGGAAGGTGATCTCGACGTCCTGCGTCGCGGCGTAGCGCTGCTGGATGCGGAGCAGCTCGCCGTAGCGCTGGGGCAGCCGCGGCGCGACGCCGAGCAGCACCTTGCCCGCGGCCTCGGCGTCGTGCGCGGCGCGGTGCGCGTTCTCGAGCGAGACGTTCAGCCGGTTGCACGCATCGACGAGGCTGAAGCCGCGCTCGTGCTTGTAGAGCTCGCGGATCCACACGAAGGGGTCGATCCACACGCCGCCCTCGGTGCCCGCGGGCACCCGGCCGGGTCCGCCCGTCGCCTCGCCGAGCCGCCGCAGCTCGGCCCAGAGGAAGCGGCTGTCGAAGCGGTGGTTGTAAGCGACCGGCAGGCGCCCCTCGAGGTGCGGGCGGACGAGCGGCCAGGCCTCGGCGAAGACCGGCGCGTCCTTCACCATCTCGTCGGTGATGCCGTTCACGCTGCTCGACTCGGCGGGGATCGGGATGCCCGGCTGCACCAGCCAGTTCTCGCTCCGCTCGTGCACGCCGCCGCGGAAGAGCGCCACGCCGATTTCGATGATGCGATCGCGCTCGGGATCGAGGCCGGTCGTCTCGAAGTCGATGACCACGAAGGGCGCCTCGGGCCAGACGAGGTCCGCGGCGAAGCCCTCGGCCATCCCGGCCACCGCCCGTCCGCTCTCGGCGAGCCGGTCGGCGATCCCCGGGTAGTGGCGCCCGGTAGGAAAGCAGCCGCAGGTGTCGAGGTTCGCGCGCATCACCTTCTCCGTGCGGCGAGCGCCGCGACCAACAGCAAGGCCCCCGCGGACCCCAGCCCCGCATCGGCCAGCCCCGCATCGGCCCGGCCCGCCCGGCAGGCGCATCCGCTCCGCGCGCTCGAGGGCTGCACGCAGACGTTCCGGAGCTCGCAGCTGCCCACGCTGCACGCGCCCGACGGCGAGCAGGTGCCGACGACGTGCGGCTCGGTGCACACGCCCGCATCGCCCGGCGGCAGCCTGCCCCCGCACGGCACGTCCTCGATGCAGAGGCCGACCGCCTCGCAGGCCTCGCCGGCCCCGCACATCGAGGAGAGCACGCACTCCGCCGCGGGACGGCAGTGCGGGCCCGCGTGCGAGGTGCTCGGCACGCTGCCGGGCGGACAGGTGTCGGGCGGGGGGAACACCGCGTCGGCGCGCGCGGCGTCGGGCCATAGCCCGAGCAGCAGCGCGCCGAGCCGCGTGGCCTCGCGGAGCGTCCCCATCAGCCCTGGTAGATCGCCATCGTGTCGCGGAGCAGCTTCACCGCTTCGGCGCGCGGCCGCTGGAAGGCGTTGCGGCCCATGATCGAGCCGAAGCCGCCGCCGGCGTGGATCCCGCGGATCTCGGCGAGCACCTCCTCGGTGCCCTTGGCCTCGCCGCCCGAGAAGATGACGATCCGCTTGCCGTCGAAGCAGCTCTTCACCACGTGGGCGATGCGCTGCTCGAGGGTCTCGCGCGGGATCTTCTCGTAGTACTTGCGGCTGTCCTCGCGCTCGAGGTGCGCGGTCGGCGGCTTCACCTTCACGATGTGCGCGCCGAGCTGGCAGGCGATGTGCGCCGCGTAGGCGATGACCTCGAGGCCGGTCTCGCCCTGCTTGCTCATGCTGCCGCGGGCGTAGCTCCACAGCACCGTGGGCAGCCCAGCCTCGCGGGCCTCGCGGATGAGATCGCGGATCTGCTGGTAGGTCTCGTTCCGCTTGGAGCTGCCGGGGTAGATCGTGAAGCCGATCGCCGAGCAGCCGAGGCGCACCGCGTCCTTCACCGACGAGGTGAGCGCCGAGGCGGGCGCGCCGGGATCGCCGAGCAGATCGCTGTTGTTCACCTTGAGGATGAGCGGCAGCGCGCCCGCGTGCTTGTACGCGACCGCCTCGATGAAGCCGAGCGGCGCCGCGTAGGCGTTGCAGCCGCTCTCGACCGCGAGCGAGGCGTGGTACTCGGGATCGTAGCCCGCGGGGTTCGGCTCGAAGGTGCGCCCGGGGCCGTGCTCGAAGCCCTGATCGACGGGCAGGATCACCATCTTGCCGGTGCCGGCGAGCGTGCCGTGGTTGAGCATGCGGCGCAGGTTGCCGATCACGCCGGGGCTCTCGCCCGCATAGTTCTGAAGGATCTTCTCGACGGCCTGGCTCATGGGGTCCTCCGCAAAACGAGGGCCGAGCCATACCACCCGTCGGGCCTGCGGCTCAAGCGCCGCCGGGATCGGGCGGTGCGCTCGCTCCCGCTCGGAGCGCCGCCGCGGCCGCCGCCTGCTCCGCCTCGAGCTTGCTCCGGCCCGAGCCCTCGCCGAGCCGCTCGCCCTCGAGCAGCACCACGACCCGGAAGGTGCGCGCGTGCTCCGGGCCCTCGGTGCCCTCGAGCTCGTAGCGGGGCGCGATCTTCCGCTCGGCCTGCAGCCGCTCCTGCAGGCGCGACTTGAAGTCGCCCGCGCCGGCGTCGGCGGCGAGGGCCTCGAGCGCCGGGGCGAGCACCCGCTGGGCGACCGCGTGCGCGGCGGCGAAGCCCCCGTCCGCGTACACCGCGCCGACGATCGCCTCGAGCGCGCTCGCGAGCAGCCGCGGCTTCTTGCGCCCGCCGCTCTTTTCTTCGCCGCGCCCGAGCAGGAGCGCCTCGGGCAGGCCCAGCCGCTCGGCGAGCGCGGCGAGCGAGCGCTCGCAGACGAGATCGGCCCGCCGCCGCGTCAGCTCGCCCTCCGAGGCCTCAGGGAAGCCCGCGTAGAGCAGCTCGGCCGCCGCGGCGCCCAGGATCGAGTCGCCGAGGAACTCGAGCCGCTCGTTGTCCCCCGGCGCGCGGCGGTTCTCGTGCGCGAAGGAGCGGTGCGTCAGCGCGAGGGTGAGCCGCTCGGGCCGCTCGAACCGGTGGCCGAGGGCGTCCTCGATGCGCTGCGCGGGCTCGCTCCGCTCCATGGCCGCCCACGGTAGCCGGAAGCGACGACCCGGGCGAGCGCAGGAAGGACGGGGCCACGATGGCCCAAGTCCGGCCCACATCGGCGCGACTGGCGCAACACGGCACGAACAGACTGGCACGGTCCGTGCTGAAGTGTGCCTTGTCCTCGACACAGGCTGACACGCCCTTTCCCACGCCAGGAGCCCGCCATGCCCATCCATTCCATTCTCGCCCGCTGTCGCCCGGTGGCCCGAGTGGCCAGCCTCTCCGCGCTGTTCTTCCCGGTGCTGCTCGGCGCCCGGGGCTGCGAGCCGGAGCACTGCACCGGCTACCCGAACCCGATCTGCCCGGCGGTCTACGCCCCGGTCTGCGGCGAGGACGGGACGACGTACTCGAACGAGTGCGAGGCCCACCGCGCCGACGTCGGCGTCCTGCACGAGGGCGCGTGCGGCTGCCTCTACACCTCCGAGGTCGCGCCGGTCTGCGGCGTCGATGGCGTGACCTACCCCAACGAGAGCTGGGCCGTCTGCGACGGGGTCGCGATCGCCCACGAGGGGCCCTGCGGCGGCGCCTGCGCGTGCCCGGACATCTACGCTCCGGTCTGCGGGGCGGACGGAGTCACCTACGGCAACGGCTGCGAGGCGAGCTGCGTCGGCGTGCCGGTGGCGCGCGACGGCGCGTGCGGGTGCGGCGACGTGTTCTGCACCCTGCATTGCGAGTTCGGGTTCGTCCTCGACCCGGCGACCGGCTGCCCGACCTGCACCTGCAACCCCGAGCCGAGCTGCGTGTGCCCCGAGTACTACGCCCCGGTCTGCGGCGCCGACGGCCAGCGCTACGACAACGCGTGCTTCGCCGCGTGCGCCGGCGTCGACATCGCGCCCGACGAGGTCTGCGGCGGCTGGGCCTGCACGGCGGTCTACGAGCCCGTCTGCGGTGAGGATGGCGTGACCTACGGCAACGGCTGCGAGGCCGCCCGCGTGGGTGTCGCGGTGGCCCGCGAGGGCGCCTGCGAGTGCGCACCGGTGCTCTGCGACCTCGCCTGCGACGGCGGCTTCGCCCGCGACCCGATGACCGGCTGCGAGATCTGCGCCTGCGCGCCGCCGCCGCCCGCGGGCTGCACCAGCGACGCGGACTGCGGCCCCGGCGGCAGCTGCCTGGCGACTCCCTGCGCCGGCCCGGACGATCCGGCGATGCCGTTCGTCTGCCCGAGCTACTGCGTCCATGACCGCGAGCCCCTCCACTGCAGCAGCGACGCCGAGTGTCCCGCGGGCCTCGTCTGTGACGTGCCCGCCTTCGACTGCCCGCCCGAGGCGCTCTGCGCCCTGCCGATCGGCTCCTGCGTCGAGCCCGCGCCGGTGCCCGCGATCTGAGCACCCCCACCAGCGATGCCGGCCCCCTTCCACCCACCGAGCAACCTCTGGGGGTCGGCGTTCCGAGGCACCCGTTCACCGACGGGTGCCTCGGTCTTTTCTCGCTCCCCGAACCGGCGGCCCGGGGCCGCACCTGCCGTGCTAGCGTCCCGACCCCATGCGTTCGATGCTGCGCGCCGCGCTCGCCCTCGCTCTGACCGCCACGCTGGGCTCGTGCGCCCGCAACGCGGTGCTCGAGGTCGAGATCACGCTGCCGCCCCAGCCGGCGGGGGAGGCCCAGCGCTACGCGGTCATCCAGTTCGCCACCGAGCCGCAGGAGTTCGAGGCCGACTGGGCGGGCAACGGCGAGTTCGAGGGCGTGGCGCTCGCCGAGGCCCCGAGCCGGACGCGGTTCTCGATCGTCACCGAGACCGACACCACCGTCGTCCTCGTGAAGGTCCTCTTCTGCCGCAACCCGACCTGCGACGTCCTCGAGGACGACCCCCGGCTCACGCCCTCGGCGTGGTACCGCCTCGAGCGCTCGTTCTACATCGGCGCTCGGACCCGCTGGAGCCCGGAGATCACCGAGGTGCCGGCCGGGCCGGACACCGCCGCCGAGCGCGTCGACAAGTGCGCCATCGAGGGCTGCATCCGCGCGGGCTCGGCGGACTCGAACTTCTGCCGGCTCTCGGGCGAGCACTTCTGCGAGTGAGCCCCGGGGCGGGCCTCCGCCTTCCTCGATGACAGCGCGGCGGTCTTCGGCGTACCCTCCGAACGATGGTGCTGCGCTCGTTCACCGTCGGGTTGCTCGCGCTGCTCGTCGCGGCGTGCAGCAACCGCGGCGAGCTCGCCGTCGATCTCCGCACCGACCTCGTGCCCGGCCTCGAGTTCGACGAGGTGCGCACCGAGCTCGACGGGGTGCCGGCGCTGCCCCGCTCCGCCCGCGCGGGCGATCCGTTCGCGCGCGCGCGGCGCATCGCCGAGTTCGCGCCGGTGCCGCTCGGGACGAGGGACGTGCGCGTCGCGCTGCTGCTCGAGGGCGAGCCCGTGCTGCTGCGGCGCGTCACCGTGCGCTTCGACGGGAGCCTGATCGTGATGGTCGTCATGACCCGCGACTGCCGCGGGGTGGAGTGCCCGGGCGACGGCTCGCCGACCTCCACCGAGTGCCTCGGCGGCTCGTGCACCGATCCGGGCTGCACGCCCGAGACGCCCGAGCTGTGTCCCGCGCCCGAGTGCACCGACGACGC
>Ga0209972_10002638_pt1 | contig 14546 bp, 15 predicted proteins | sample NOAtaG_7_FD_187302 | JGI IMG/M metagenome (GOLD analysis project Ga0209972, IMG submission 187302) | Freshwater lake microbial communities from Lake Erie, under a cyanobacterial bloom - NOAA_Erie_Diel1S_2200h metaG (SPAdes) (version 2) | ecosystem: Environmental > Aquatic > Freshwater > Lake ... | reverse complement strand
CCCCCGAAAGCGCCCCCGCCTTCCCTCTCACCGGCCACCCCATGCCCGCCTTACCCAAAGTCGCGCCACCGCTCCCCCCGCTCAGCCTCCACAACAAGGCCGTCTACATGGTCGGCATCGGCGGCTGCGGCATGTCCGGCCTCGCCCGCATGCTCGCCGGCCGCGGCGCCCGCGTCAGCGGCTCCGACATGGCCGCCTCCGAGGGCACCGCCGCCCTCACCGCCGATGGCATCGCCGTCGACTTCGACCAGCGTTCCGGCCGCCTGCCCGAGCCGTGCGACCTGGTCGTCCTCTCCGCCGCCATCAAGCCCGATCACCCCCAACTGCTCACCGCCGAAAGCCGAGGCATCGAGCAACTGACGTACGCCGAGGCCCTGGGCCGCTGCATGGTCGGCCGCACCGGCGTCGCCATCGCCGGCACCCATGGCAAGTCCACCACCACTTCCATGCTCTCGTGCATCCTCTCCGATGCCGGCCTGGACCCCACCAGCATCGTCGGCGCCACCTGCGCCCAGCTCGGTGGCTGCGACGGCCGGAGTGGTGGTGGCTTCCGTCTTGGTTCCGACACCATCCCCACCGGCGCCCTCGCCGGCCGCCCCGGCATCCTCCTCGCCGAGGCCTGCGAGTTCAACCGCTCCTTCCACAACTACCGCCCCGTCATGGCCGCCATCAACTCCGTGGAGGCCGACCACCTGGACATCTACGGCACCTTTGACGCCGTCATCGAGAGCTTCCGCCACTTTGCAGGCCTGGTCGCCCCCGCTGAGCAGGGCGGCTTCCTGCTCATCAGCCATGAGGGCGCCCACCGCCGAGAGGTCACCGCCGGAACCCAGGCCCTCGTCCAGACCATCGGCTTCGCCCCCGACGCCGACTGGTCCGTCCGCTACGACCGCACCAACCGCATCGCCGCCCTGGTCAACCCCGAGCACCGCGTCGTCTGCGAATGGCGCATGAATATGCCCGGCGTGCACAACGCCATGAACGCCGCCACCGCCGCGGTGCTGGCCCTCCGCCTCGGCGCCGCCCCTGAGCGCATCGCCCAGTCCCTCTCCCAGTTCCGGGGCGTCGACCGCCGCTGCCAACTCCTCGGCGAGAAGCACCACCCCCTCGGCGGCACCGTCCGCGTCTACGACGATTACGGCCACCACCCCACCGAGGTCGAGGCCACCCTCACCGCCCTCCGCCAGTTCGAGGCCCCCGAGAAGCGCAACGGCCGCCTGATCTGCGTCTTCCAGCCCCACCAGCACAGCCGCACCCGCCACCTCATGGAGGAGTTCGCCAACTCCTTCAAGGAGGCCGACGTGGTCATCGTCCCCCATATCTATTTCGTTCGCGACAGCCAGGAAGAGAAGCAGAAGATCACCGAGGCCGACTTCGTCGACCGCCTCCGCTCCAAGGGCGTCAAGGCCATGCACGTCTACCCCTTCGAGGGCGTCGTCCAGACCCTCGACACCCTCACCCGCCCCAACGATCTGCTGCTGGTCATGGGCGCCGGCCCCGTCAACCGCGTCGGCGAGATGTTCCTCGCCGCCAAGTAACGCCTCCCCGCCCCATCCCGTGCCAACCCGGCACACTCGCCACACCCAACCTCAGTCCCCCCGGCCCCCACTCCATGGTCGCCACCCTGCCCCCCATCGCCACCGACGCCCCCATCCCCACCTGGTTCGGCGTCGGCGGGCCTGCCCGTCGCCTCGCCAAGCCCGAGACGGTCGCCCAGCTCGCCCAGTGCCTCGAGCTTGACCCGGCCGCCCTGATCCTGGGCGACGGAGCCAACCTGCTGGTCGCCGACGCCGGCGTCCAGCCCCTGGTCATCAGCCTCAAGCAAGGCGAGTTCGAGCACTTCACCATCGGCCAGCCCGATCCGCGGGGCAACGTTCTGGTGGATGCCGGCGCCGGCGTCCACCTCTTCAAGCTCATCAACGCCACCACCGACGCCGGCCTGGCCGGCCTTGAGAACCTCGCCGGCATCCCCGCCTGCCTGGGCGGAGCCGTGGTCATGAACGCCGGCGGCAAGTACGGCGCCATCGCCGACCACATCGCCTCCGTCACCGTCATGGACCGCGCCACCCGCGCCCTGACCACCCTCAAGCGGGCCCAGATCGACTTCGGCTACCGCGCCAGTTCCATCGCCCGCTCCGGCGCCGTCGTCACCGCTGTCCAGCTCCGCCTCAAGCGTTCCGACCCGGCAACCGTCAAGCGCAAGCTCAAAGAGGTCACCGAGTACAAGAAGTCCACCCAGCCCATGTCCGCCAACTCCGCCGGGTGCGCCTTCAAGAACCCCGTCCTCTCCACCGACCTCCCCGGCATCGCCGTCGCCGGCTCCCAGGTTTCCGCCGGCATGCTCATCGACCGCGCCGGCTGCAAGGGCATGCGCCACGGCACCGCCGAGGTCAGCACCGTCCACGGCAATTTCATCACCGCCGCCAAGGGCGGAAAGGCCGACGACGTCATCGCCCTCATGCGCCAGGTCCAGGCCAAGGTCCAGGCCGCCTTCTCCGTCACACTCAAGCCCGAAGTGGTCATCTGGGGGGACACCCTGTGAACGCAACCGCCAACCAAGCGACCGACGCCCCCACCGCATCCCCGGTGGACCTCTCCAAGCACACCTTCCTCGTCTTGGGCGGCGGCCCCGACGGCGAGCGCGAAGTCTCCATCCGCTCGGCCACCGGCATCGCCAATGGCCTCAAGGCCGCCGGCCTCCGCGCCCACCTCCAGATCATCGACACCCCCACCCTCGCCGAACTCAAGGCCCTGCCCGGCGACGCCATCATCCCCTACCTCCACGGCCCCTGGGGCGAAGGCGGCCCCCTGCAGGACCTGCTGGAACAGGACGGCCGCCCCTACCTCGGCTCCGGCCCCCGCCCCGCCCGCACCGCCATGGACAAAGTCGCCACCAAGATGGCCGCCATGGACCTGGGCATCCCCACCATGCCCTGCTGGGTCCTCTCCCTGCGTGACCCCGTCTGCCCCGCCCGCCTCCCTGTCATCATCAAGCCCATCCACGAGGGCTCCACCCTCGGCCTGCACGTGTGCACCTCGCACCAGCAGTTCGCCGAGGCCGTCGCCGCCATCGCCGCCGAGCGGGCCTCCGGCATCGACCGCGCGTACATGATCGAGCCCAAGATCGGCTCCGACCGCCCCGCCCGCGAGCTCACCGTCGGCCTGCTCGACGGCGTCCCCCTCCCCATCATCGAGATCACCCCCAAAGACGGCCTCTACGACTTCCAGTCCAAGTACAACCGCAACGACACCGTCTATCGCTGCGACCCCGAAATCCCCGAGAAGATCGCCAAGCAGATCTCCAAGGCCACCGCCCGCCTGGCCAAGGCCATCGGCTGCCGCCACATCGCCCGGGCCGACTTCATGCTCGACCCCGACGGCCACGCCTGGTTCCTCGAGATCAACACCACCCCCGGCTTCACCGACCACTCACTTGTGCCCAAAGCCGCGGCACACGCCGGCATCCCCATGCCCGAACTCTGCCGCCGCCTGGCCGAGATGACCATCCGCGACGCCCGCCGCCATCCAACCGCCTGAGTGGGCCGCCTGAACTGACAGACTGGTCCTTTACTCCGCCGCGTCCGCCGTCGGCTCGTCCGGCCCCACTGCGCCGCCCGCCTGCCCCTTCTCCGCCCCCGCCTCCAGCCGCCGCACCCGCGCCTCCAGCCGCGCCACCGCCCCGTGCAGCGCCATCACCTGGGCGCTCAACTCGGCGTTGCTCTCCCGCAGCCGCTCCACCTCGTGCTCGGCGAAGCCCAACGCCTCCTCCAGCCGCATCAGCCGTTCGTCCATGCCCCCATGCTACCCATCGGCCTTCGCCGGGTACCCTCCGCCCATGCTCGCACGCTCCACCATCGCCTCGCTGGCCGCCCCCGCACTGCTCCTCGCCGCCGTCGCCCCGCCGGCACTGGCCGCCGAACTGAACACCAGCCTGCTCCTCCAGCCCGCCCCCCCCACCGCCGCCACCACCGCTGCCGCACCCACCCAGCCCTCACCCGCGGTTGCGCCCGCCCCCAAGGCCTTCGGCCAGGTCGGCCACTTCGCCCTGGACTTCGGCCTCATGGCCGCCCACGACTTTGACCGCGATCAGGACTACGGCCTCTACCTCACCCCCGCCTTCTGGGTCGCTCAAGACCTCCAACTGCTCACCGAGTTTGGCTTCTGGTACTTCAATCAGGAAGGCCCCGACACCGGCGGCGTCAGTTTCACCCTCGCCGGCCGCTGGCACTTCCACCACGCCGACGACTACCGCTGGTCCGTCTTCGCCGATTTGGGCGTCGGCGTGCTCGGCGCCTTTGACGACACCCCGAACGGCGGCAGTTCCTTCAACCTCCTCCCCCGCGCCGGCCTGGGCTTTCAGACCCTCATCAACGACCAAGGCTGGCGGCTGATGACCGGCCTGCGCTGGCACCACATCTCCAACGCCCGCATCACCGGCAGGGACGAGAACCCCTCCCGCAACAGCCTGCTGCTGTTTGCCGGGCTGTCAGTCCCGTTCTGAAGTCCGCCGAACTCGCTCCCGCCGAGGGTCCGGATCCGGCATGTCCCGCCGCTTGCCGCTTGCTCAGCCCGCCTTCTTCAGGGGCGGCCGATTTCCAGCAAAGGTGCCCTCGTCGATTGAGGTCACCTCCATCCGGTTCCGCCCGCCCCGCTTGGCCGAATACAGGGCCTTGTCGGCGAATTCCAGCCACCCCTCGGCAGTCGCCCCCGGAACCTGCCGCGCTGCGCTGGCCAGCCCGATGGAGACCGTCACCTTGTGCTCCGGCATCTTGTTGAAGACCTGATCCGACAGCCGCTGCCTGATCCGCTCGCACACATTCCTGGCTTCCTCAGGCGTGGCCTGCGGGAGAATCGCCGCAAACTCCTCTCCCCCGAAGCGGCACACCACGTCCGTGGACCGAATGCTCAAAGACACCAGCCTCGCGAATTCCTGCAGGACTTCATCCCCCGCCGGGTGCCCGAATGTGTCGTTGATCTTCTTGAAGTGGTCGATATCGAACATCGCCAGCGACAGAGGCCGCCCGATCCGCAGGTTCTCCTGAACCTCCGTCTCCCACCGCCGGTTGAACGCGGCGCGGTTGGGCAGGCCGGTCAAGCCATCCACCTCCGCACGCTCGCTCAGCAGTCGCACCAGACTGCTCAGCCGCAGCGCGGCCCGCAGCCGGGCCCGCATCTCCACGAAGTCAAACGGCTTGGTCACATAATCCTGAGCGCCAAGCTCGAAGGCCGTCGCCTTGTCGTGCGAGCCTTCTTTGCCTGACAGCACGATCACCGGAATATGCACCGTGCGCGGATCATCCTTGATCGCCCGCAGCACCGCGAACCCATCGGGCGGTGGCATGTCCAGGTCCAGCAGAATCGCCGCCGGAAGCAGTTCCGCCGCTTTGGCGATGCCCTCCTCCCCGGTGGTCACCGCCAGAAACTCAGCCGGCTCGCCCTTCAGCCGGGCCTTCACCAGCCGGTGCAGATCCGGACTGTCGTCCACCATCAGCACCGTTGGCCGATACGACGACCCACCCGACGATGCGTTGCTTGACGAAGCGACAGTTTGGCCTTGGATGCGATTCACTTCAGCTGGCTTTCCGAGAAGGCGTTTCAGGACCCGCGCCCCACCCGTCGCAGTGGTCCCTTGGTCGATAGTCGTTTCAATCCGCAGGGCGAATCAGCCGGATCTGTTGCTTCCGGCGGATTTCATGCACCCGGCCGCACACCTCGCCGCAATGCCCGCCCAGATTCACCGGCAACTGATCCGGCGGCACAGGCCGATCAGTTCGTCCATCGAACCCCGAATCTGCTCCAGAGAACCCTCCGAGCCGCTCGCCGCCGACTGGCTGAGCGCCAGCTCAAGCATCCCGGCCGCCTTGCCCACTTGAGGAAAGCCATATCCCCCGCTGGATCCCTTGAGCTGGTGAGCCATCCGACGAAGTTCATCGAACTTCTGGGACCGCCAGAGATCCATCATCAACTGCATCTTCCCCGGAATCTCGTCCACGAATTCTGCCACGATTTGGCCGACTTCCGGGTCATTGGCCAACTCGCTGATGATGGGCTCTCGGACGGAAGAAGATGTCTCGGCCACTCTGGTCCTCCTGCCCCCCTGCAGTTCGGTCTAATCGGTCATCCGCACCCGCCGATTCACTCAGATTCAACCCCTTCCAGCCGCGACCTCTCGCCTCCCCAGACCATCCCGCGTCCATACACCGATCTTCCACAGCCCATTTCCCAGCCGGGTCCTCGGCCGAACCCGCCCAGTTGCCCGCACTTCCTGCGCCCCAAGCCGCCCCCGACTTCCTTCCAATCGCCTAACCTCATCCGAGCATGCCGCCGACTCCGCACGCCGCCCACCCCCCTTCCCCCGCGCCGGCCCCCGCTGCCGCCCCGTCCGACAGCGTCGGCCTCTCGGTCATCGCGCCCGCCCATAACGAAGAAGAGAATGTCGTCGCCCTGGCCGATCAGGTCGCCGCCGGCGCCCGTGCCACCGGACTGGCCTTCGAGTTCATCCTCGTCGATGACGGCTCCACCGACCAGACCCGCGCCCGCGCTATCCAGGCCGCCGCCACCCGCCCGTGGATGCGCGTCATCGCGATGGCCACCACTCCGCCCGGCAAGGGCAACGGCCAGTCCGCCGCTTTCCACGCCGGCATCCGCGCCAGCCGCGGAGAACTCATCGCCACCATCGACGCCGACCTCCAGAACGACCCCGCCGACCTCCCCGAACTTCTCCGCGTCATGTGTCAGCACAACGCCGACCTCGTCCAGGGCGACCGCTCCCACGCCCGCAGAGACAACGCCATCCGCCGCGTCACCAGCGTCATCGGCCGCCTCTTCCGCCGCACCTTCCTGGGCGACACCGTCCGGGACACCGGCTGCTCCCTGCGCATCATGCGTCGCCCGTACGCCCTGGCCCTGCCGCTCCAGTTCCGAGGCATTCACCGCTTCGTCCCCGTCTCGGTCGCCAACCTCGGCGGCCGCGTCGTCGAGTGCCGCGTGAACCACCGCCCCCGCGTCGCCGGCCAGACCAAGTACGGCCTGGGCATCGTCCAGCGCGCCCTCCCCGGCCTGATGGACCTGCTTGCCGTTCGCTGGATGGCCTCTCGCCGCCGCCCCACAGACTTCGCCGGCCTCACCGACGCAGCCGCCTCCTCCTCCCCGGTCATCTCCACCGCCCCCGCCACCGCACACGCACACGAGGCCATCCGGTGAAGTGGGAACCCCTGCTGGCGATGGTCGCCCTCCTCGCCCTGGGCATGTGGGTGGTCTACGGCCCCAGCATCCGGCACGACCTCCGCCCCGACGCCACCACCTCCAAGTTCACCTTCGGCGCTGCCAAGGGCGAGCTCGAGGCTGTCACCACACCCGACGGCCAGCGCACCTTCCGCTTCCTTCCCCAGAAGGGCACCCCCACCCCCATCCTCTCTGAAGCCCAACTCCGCGCCACCTTTGGCGACGCCATCACTGATCAGGCCGTCAACGTCTCCGGCAACACCCTCTTCCGCGCCCTGAACATCACCTCCTGGACTTCCTTTGTCTGGCTCTCCGTCGGCTTCCTCGGCCAGATGCTTTTCTTCGGCCGCATGTTCGTCCAGTGGCTGGTCTCCGAGAAGAAAAAGCAGAGCCATATCCCAGAAAGTTTCTGGTGGTTCAGCCTCCTCGGCGGCGTCATGCTCTTCGTCTACTTCGCCTGGCGGCAGGACCCCATCGGTGTCATCGGTCAGACCTCCGGTGTGGTCATTTATGCCCGCAACATCCGTCTGATTTACAAGCGCCGCCGGCGAGACGCCCGCGATTCCGAACGCCTCCAAGTCACCCCCGCCGGCCCCACTCGCCCTTCTGTTCCCTCAGCCCCCGGCCCCCGCTCCCCCGGTTCACCCAAGGCGGACACCCCAGCGCCATCCGCCTGATGCCCGTCCACCCCCCGGCCAACCGATACGCCCCGGTCCTCCTATCGCACTTCCTCCCCCGCCTCCACCCGCAAGCACCACCTCGACCGGTCACCTTCGCCCCACCGGAGCACCCATGCCGCTGTTCCTCGACGACAAGCCCCTCTCGACCCCGCTCGCGCCCGCCGGAACCGCCGGCTCCTCCGCCACCCTCCGCGATCTGCTCAACCACGGGGCCGATCTGGCCGCCCGCTCCGGCCGCATGGTCGTGGAGGTGCTCCTCGACGGCGTCCGCCTCGACGACGACGCCCTCCGCGACGCAGAGGGTCGCCCCCTCGCCGACCACGACGTCCGCCTGATCTCCGCCGACCCCCGCGCCCTGGTCGCTGCCGCCCTCTACGACCTCTCCGCCGAGGCCGGCCGCCTCCGCGAACTGCAGGCTCAGACCGCCCGCCACCTTCAGGCCGGCCAGCTCACCGCCGCCTCCGACGCGCTCTCCACCGTCGTCGCCGTATGGGATGCCCTCCGGCAGGGCCTCGCTCAGGGTCCCGGCCTGCTCGGGCTTGATCCCGCCGAACTGGCCTTCTCCCCCACCGCCGACGCCGATCCCCAGCCCGTCGCCGGAGCCATCGCCAACCTCAACCTCCGGCTGATCGACCTCCGCCGCTGCCTGGCCGGTGAAGATTGGGCCTCGCTCGCCGATCTGCTCCAGGATGAACTCTCCGCCGAGGCCGACACCTGGGCAACCATGCTCGCCGACCTGGCCGACCAGCTCCGCGCCGCTGCCCCCGCCGCCCCAATCGATGCCCGGCCCGGCTGCGGCAAGGCCGGCTGCTGCCGCTCCCGGGGCCCCGCGGACGCCCCGCCCGCCGCCGCCGCACCGGCCTGCTGCGACAACCAGCCGCACCACTGATGTTCCTGCAGTTCCCGACCCCACACACGCTTCACCGCATCCGTCCCGGGTTGCTCATCCAACCCGGCACTTCGAGAGGGCCACGTGTCCAAGACCACGCTTTCCGGAGCCCAGCAGATCGACGCCCTGATGGAGAACGCCAGCCAGGAACTGGTCGCTCGCAAGTACTTCCACGCTGAGGCCCACTGCCTCCAGGCCATGCACCACGCCTGGGCCATCCGCGACTTTGAACGCATCTCCAGAATCTGCATGCCGCTGCAAGAGTGCCGCCGCCAGAAGCGGGACCTCGCGATCGACGCCGGCAACGTGTTCACCCTGACCGATCGCACCCCGGGTGAGGACATGAAGCTCCAGAGCGGCTGCTACCTCGTTCAGCCTCCCCGCGTCGGACTCGACGGTCGCATCCTCCGCGAACTGGCCGATCAGCAGCAAGTCCCCATCATCGTCGTCGTCCGCGAGCCCACCACCCGTCTTGGCCTGATTCCGATTGTCGCTCTCGGCCCGGTCACCATCCGCGCCCGCATCGCGCCCCCGCCGCCGACCGCACCGGCGCCGGCCAGGCCCGCCGCCCGACGCACCGGAAAGTCCAAGACCACCGACCCCGCCACCGCCGCCGCCGCCGCTGCCGCTGCTGCCACGCCCCCCGCACTCCCCTCGCCCCAGTGGTTCCTGTGGGCCAACGAGCAACTCGGCGACGCCGCCATCTCCGAGGTTGAACACGCCGCACGCACGCCCGAACAGCGTGCCGAAGGCTTCTGGGCCCGTCTGCAGGCCCTCCCCGATCACGAGAAACTCCACCAGCGCCTCGCCGAAGCCGCCCTCGAGGCCGCCCGCAACCCCACCCCTCGCGCCAAGCTTCCCATCCCCGCCGATGAGGACGAATTCGGTGATGAGGATGCCGTCGCTGACGATTGAGTCACCCCGGCCGCGTCGCATTCGCCCGTTGACGCTCCAGCGGCACCCTCGCCACAATCCGGCTCCAGCAGCCGTCGTCGATCTCATGAAATCCCGCGAATATCCCCACGCGGAACAGATCGATCCGCTGCTCGCACTGCAGCATGCGATACAGATTGGTGATGTGCCATTCCACCGCACGCTTGGTGCGGTGCTGTGCTGAGGCGATCTGGCCGTTCTCCAGACCGCACGCCACCAGCCGCAGCACATCCAACTCACATCGCGTAAGCGGAGACAGCCGCCCCCAGTCGGCCTCCAGAAGGTGCTCCACATCGGCGCTCGGCCGCAACGCACCGCCCACCCCCACACGCGACACCATCAGCACAAATCGCGACGGCCCGCCGCTCACCGCGTACGCGCTGCTCTCCATCCGCCGCCCCCGGAAGATCTCCACCACGTGCGCCAGCCGTCCAGACTGCAGCACACGACGAATCAACCCGAGCCGTTCCTCGCACCACGCCGCCCCGAACCGCTCGGCCATTCGCCGCCCCACCAGTTCCTCGGGCGACATCCCCACCGCGTCGGCCATCGATCCCGAAGCCCACACGTAACGCCCGTCACCGTCGTACGCCGCCGCGAAGACGCCCTCGCCCTGGCTGGCGAGAGTCGCGAATGCCGCCGCATCCCCCACCCGAAGCCCCACGCTCTCCGCATCACACCGCACGCGCTCGGTCGCCGTACCGAACGCTCGCAGCATGTCCGGATCAACACACGCAGCAACGTGGGGAACCCTGGCCTTCATGGATGCGGGAAAAATGCTCGAATCTCAAGGACAATTCACCGTTGGCACAACGCACAACTCGGCCCGTCATTGCGGCCCGCCACAGTTCTCGCCGTCAGTTTCTGGACTCACCCACGCCCCCCACTAGCGTCACCACATCGCCCGCACACCTGTTGTGCGAGAACCCGCGACCAACGGAGAGACCACATGCAAGCCCGACTTCACACCGCCGCCCTCGCCGCCGTCACCAGCCTGCTCATGCTGGCCGGGTCCGCCGCCGCTCAACCCGGTACCGTCGGCGGCCAACTCCTCAACCCGCTCTGGACGACTCCCAACCAGAACGAGTTCCCCACCGACTTCTCCGGCGTCGCCCCGGACTACGCCGACCAGTCCGGCGCGCTGCCTTGGGGCCCCTCCGGCATCGCCGAGCCAGGGCCGCACTCGTTCGACCCCGCCGCCCGCCGCATCCACATCCGCAACGCCTTCAGCCCGACCCGCTTCAAACTCCTCTGGCTGCGCTTGCAGTGGAACCCGGGCTCCGCCCCTCCGCCGGAACTCCAGCCCGTCGGCCAGCCCATCAATGAAGCCCTCTGGCCCTCAGCCACCGCACTGGATCAGGAAGGCAACCCCACCGGCGCCGGCGCCCTCACCGGCGTCGCTTGGGACACCAGCCCCCTGGGCATCACCGTCGTCACCATGACCTTCCGCTTCGTGCCCCAGCCCTGGCGCGAGTCCATCAACCTCGCCCCACTCGTCACCGCCAACTCCCTCCCCTTCCGCGTTGACGTGCAGACCATCTGCATCCCGTCACCAGCCGCAGCAACGCTGCTGGTCGGCTGCGGTCTGGTCGCTGCCCGCCGCCGCCGCACCTGATGCCCCACCGCCCCAACGCCCATCACCCTGCCCGCCGATCCGCGCGGCAATCCAATCGCCGACCCAGGCCGGGTGTCCGCTCACGACGCTCACATCCGGCCGCGCAGACGCACCGCGGTGAGGGGCCGACAACACCCGCAGAGGCCAGAGAGAGCAAACGGAGGTGAAGGGAAGAGGGAGGGGTCAACCGGCCGTGCTGGCGCAGCATGTCCTCGGACTCGCTGCGCCGGCATGTGTCTTCTTTCGACACCGACAGGCTCACGTACAAAGCCACCGCACCCGCGGCAGCCTCGTCACAATCGTCAACCCAAAGGCCCGCCTGCTGCGATTTACCGATAGTGCCCGCGGCTCTCGTTGTTCCGCCGGTTCTGGTCGCCGAGCACGCCACCGCCGATGGCCCCGGCCGCGCCGCCGATGATCGCCCCGCGACCCGCGCTGCCGGTCAGGCTGCCGATGATCGCCCCCGCCCCGGCGCCGATCGCCGCACCGCTCAATGCGCCTTCGCCGGCGTTGTTGCAGCCGCCGCCAAGCAACGCCACCGCTCCGACGCCCGCCAGACCCAGCACCTTCACCACACCGCCACGCTTCACGCAACGCATCGTCTAAGCCTCCATGTCCCCACGCCCACACCTGTACTTCGACAACCCGCCACCACCCGTTTCGACAAATCCGGGTCCCATCCGCCTCCCCCCGCCCACCCCCCCCGCCCCCACACCATCCCCCGGCCCCTTGCACCCAAACCATTACCCAACCTGCTTGGCCAGTCTCCGTTTGGTCACCTCGCCAGTACGCAGCCATCCGCCCATCAGTTCCAACTGCACCCCTTCACACCCTCCACCCCCCGCTGCGGCGCTGCCCGCCGCAGCAACTGCTCCAGCGTCGCCAGCTCCCCCTCCACAATCTCCGCCCGCCGGTGCACGTTCGGCTCCGCCAGCAACTGGTACCGCAACTCCGGCTCACCAAACACCGTGAACGCCAGCAATTCCAGAATCGCCGGCGTCGGCACGCTCTCATCCCGCAGGTGCGCCACCACCTGCTCCGCATCCTTCAGGTCCGCCAGGCGGGTCCGCGAGAGCATCCGCTCCAGCCGGCTGCGGATCGTCGCCACCTCCTCCTCATCCACCGGGTTGATACCGATCGGCTCCAGCACCGCCATGCGATACAGCCGCTCCTCATCCTCCGGCAACTCTTCCACGATCCGCCCCCGGCAGATCCCGTGCACCGCCAGCAGATACCGCCCGTCCGGCAACCGCTGATGCTGCATGATCTGCCCCACGCACACCGCCGTCCGCAGCGGCGGCCGACCGTGATAGTCCTCCTGCCACAAGTCCCCCTCAAACACCGCCATGGCGATCTGCCCCGGCCCATCCAGGGCGTCGGTCACCATCTGCTTGTACCGCTCTTCGAACACATGCAACTGCACCACCGCGTGCGGCATCAGCGTCACCGCCGCCAGCGGAAACACCGGCATCGGCCGCCCAAAGTTCACCCGAATGGCCGCCTCGTCAGACATGCACCAAGTCTAGCGGCCCGCCGCCCACCCCACCCCCTGCTTCGCGGGTGCCACCTCACTCCGCCAGCGGGTCCGGCCTGAACAGCTTCGTGTCTAGCGCCCACTGCTTCTCCGTGAAGTGCCCGCCCAGGTCCAGCGGGTTTTCCCGGTCCGGCCGCGCCGCCGCCAGCGCGATGAACGTCTTGGCGTCCAGATTGTCCAGCATCGCCACCAGAATCGCCTCCGGCGTCGCCGGCACCTTCGCCGCGCCATACTCCGGCGTCCCGTGGTGGCTCAGCACAATGTGCTGCAGCACCGTCATCAGATACTTCGGCGGACGGATCCCCGTCTGCTGCATCACCAGCTTCATCCGGTCCTGCAGCATGATCGCACCCTCCACGATGTGCCCGATCAGCTCACCCCGGTCCGAGTACGCAAAGCTCCGGTCATACACCAGTTCCCGCGTCTTGCCCAGATCGTGCAGGAACAGCCCCATCAGCACCAGGTCACGGTTGATCTTCGGGTACAGCGGGCAGATCCGGTCCGCCAGCCGCAGCAACTGCAGCGTGTGCTCCAGCAGCCCGCCGATGTACGCGTGGTGCATCGACTTCGCCGCCGGGCACTTGCAGAACGCCGCCATCAGCGGCTGATCCTCCAGATACACGTTCGCCAACGCCACCATCGCCGGGTGCTTCAGCGTCCCCAGCAGCGCCTTCACCTCCCCAAACATCTCATCGATGTTGTGCGGCGTCACCGGCAGCAGTTCCCGCATCTCCTGCTCGCTCGGCTCGGCGGGCTCGATGCTCCGGATGATCAGCTGCAACTCGCCCTGATACGGCTGCGTCTCACCCTCCACCCACACAAAGCCCTCGGTCGGCAGCCGACGAAACACCTCCGGCTCGATCGACCACATCCGCCCCGGCATCTCACCCGTCTTGTCCCGCAGCAGGCACTTCAAGAACGGCTTGTCGTTCTTCGTCCGCCCCAACTGCGTGTTGCTGATGCAGAACATCGCCGACACGTACTCGGTCGGGTCAAGCTGGTTGATGTAGCGGCGGGCCTGGGCGTTCTGCCCGCGGGCGATCATGGACATGGCGTGCTCCGGCGTTCGTCGAAATGGACGCAGCGCGACGCACCGCCGCCTGCTCACTCGAGGATACGCCCTTCCGCCTCGCCGCCCGGTTGTCGCTTCCCCCGTCCGGCCCCGCCCGACACAATGCTCGCCGCAGGGTGTCCCCTCCGGCGAACGTTCCTGGGAAACCCGTGCCCCCGACACCCCTCCACCGCATCAGCAGCGAAGGCCAAACCCTGCCAGTCGGCCTCGGCCAACCCGAACAACGCATCACCCGGCTCCAGATTGCAGCACGCGCCACGACCCGCCCTCTCACCCCGCACCTCCCCATAACACCACCGCCCGCCTCGACGCACGCGCCGCAACGGGTCCTGCACCACCATTCATCTGTCAGACACCCCCCCAATAGCCCCGACCGCCCCCCACCAAACCGCCAAGAAACCAAACAACCCACCAACGCCCCCCTACCGAAACCTGAAAACGCGGGCGGGAGGACTCGAACCTCCAACCTTCTGATCCGTAGTCAGATGCTCTATCCAATTGAGCTACGCCCGCTGAATACGTGGGGGTGAGCCTAGCGGCCTTCCACGCCGTTGGCAAGTGCCCCACCACCCCAGACCCTCACCTTCCCCCACCCCCAC
>Ga0209972_10002637_pt1 | contig 14549 bp, 10 predicted proteins | sample NOAtaG_7_FD_187302 | JGI IMG/M metagenome (GOLD analysis project Ga0209972, IMG submission 187302) | Freshwater lake microbial communities from Lake Erie, under a cyanobacterial bloom - NOAA_Erie_Diel1S_2200h metaG (SPAdes) (version 2) | ecosystem: Environmental > Aquatic > Freshwater > Lake ... | reverse complement strand
TGTATGCTTTTCGCCAGTCGCTCACTCTGAAATGCCCCTGTGGATCACACCAATGCTCCGCAAACTGCTGCTCATCCTGCTTGTGCCACTCCCCGTCTGCTGCCTCCCTGCCACCAATGCACAGCAACAGCGGCCCAGGCTGGCGGTACTCACAGACATCGGCGGTGACCCCGATGATCAGCAGTCCCTCATCCGGCTTATGCTCTACACCAATGAGCTCGACGTCCGCCTGCTGATCGCATCGGCCGCCGGGACCGTCGGGGAACTTAAGGAAGCCGTCACGCGCCCCGAACTGATCAGGGAAATTGTGGATGCCTTTGGACAGGTACGCCCCAGCTTGCTGCAGCACGCCGATCACTGGCCCACGGCCGAAGAACTGCTGTCTCGCACCTGTTCCGGCAATCGACTTCGCGGACGCACGGCAGTCGGCGATCGATTCGACACAGAAGCCTCCCGCCGGCTGCTGCATGAGATCGATGCCGCAACACCCGAAGATCCGCTCAACATCAGTATCTGGGGCGGGCAGACCGATTTTGCACAAGCCCTGTGGCGAGCAAAACAGAGCAAAACACCAGCAAATTTTCAGCAATTCTGCCGCAGCTTTCGAGTCTATGATATCAACGATCAGGACAGCCTGGCCGACTGGATCCGCAGCGAATTCCCCGGCCTGTTCTATATTCTCGCTTCCAAACCCGCTGGCCGTGACCGCCGTGATGGGATCTATCGAGGCATGTACCTGACAGGAGATATCTCCACCACCAGCCGTGACTGGGTTGAACACAACATTCGCAGCACCGGCCCGCTGGGAGCATTGTATCCGGTCACCACCTGGACTGCTCCCAACCCACACAGCTGCCTGAAAGAGGGCGATACTCCGTCATGGTTCTTCTTCCTGCCTCGCGGTGGCAATGACCCGGCACACCCTGAACAGCCTGGCTGGGGCGGACGTTTCATCCGCGAAAATGTTGGCTGGTATCGTGACCCTCCCTTCGCTGACGGCTACGACCCACGGACAGAAGTCAGTCGCTGGCGAACCGAATTCCAGCAGGACTTTGCCCTCCGCATGTCGTGGTGCAGGAAAAATGCCGAACAGTAAACGGGGTCAGCTGGACGCCAGCACGATAGACACCTGAAACACCACATACCCCACACTCAGCAGCAAAAAACAACCCTTGTCAAGAAACCGTGAAAGGTCCCGCAGGCCACAGGTTTCGTACAGGTGCAGTGACAAAGTACTCTCCAGTACAGTCACCAGAATCGTCAGAATGCTGACACCGTTGACTACGTCTGCCAGTGTCATCAGGCCCGTGTCCGGAATCAGCCCACTGGTCATCCACGAATTCGCCACAGCCGCAAACAGGCCGCCCACACCCAAACCAAAGCGAGGATCCAGACAATTGGCAGGAATCAGCAATGCCACTGCAGCAATTGCGACCGCGACATACACACACTGAAACAGCTTCAGGTGAAATCCCCAGCCGCGCGGTCTCAGGCTGATGACAACCCGCAGTTGCGACCAGTTCACCGGCTCGACAGATGACCGACGCGGATCACCGCGTCCGGTCTGCCACGCGTGCGATGTATCAAGCACCGAATAGTCGATCACCTCCCACATCGGTACAACCACCCGGGAACTGATGCGACTTCCCGCTGTATCTGCTGCAAATCGCAGTTCCGAAGCAGACAGTCGCGAATGCTCGATGGCAAGTACGATCTGCTGGCGATCCAGAGGAAATCGGTCCAGCTCCCAGCGCACCGACAATTCCGCAAGCACCCGACACCGCAAATATCGCTGTCCGGCCGAAACAAACTGCTGCTCCAGTTCACTGGATTCCACACGCCCATTCAGCACCGTGAATTCCAGCAGATCCTCAGCCGTCAGACTGGCCGTCTCCGGCCAGCAAAACCAGACGCTGAAACCCACCCGACAGCTAAGCTCGCGAATCGACACATCGCTGATTTCATCCACATACACACCCGCCGTGACTTTCGGTGCAACAGGCAACGACTGCTGACCTGAACCCGACCGAGTCACTCGGACAGGTTCCGTGTCCAGACCCAGACGCTCCGAAAAACGCGCCTCTGCGCTCAGACGGCAGTTGCGAGCCCACGCAACGCCGTACACAACACAGCCAAGCTCCACGGCGGCCAACACCAACATGAGACGTATCAGTGGCCGACGGCCCTGCAACCAGCGCGGACAGGAAAACATGCTTTCAGCCCTGTATAGACAAAATCTCTTTACCGAATTACAAACAAACCGTGTTAAGAATTCAAAAACGTTTTTGGGCGATGTTTGATTTTCCGGCGACGTCAAATCGTCCGACCACAAAATCTTTTCCACAGCCCTTATCGTTTCATGCACCAGACCTGCTCCCGTCAGGCGGACTCTCATGACTGCCAACAGCCACACAACATCTCCCAGCCGTCGTCACTTTCTGATGCACACCATTGCCGCACCATCCGCGTGCGCCGCGCTCAGCACGACCGCCTGCCGTGGCGAACCACTGCGACCAGCAAGCCGTCGCGCTGCCAAAGTACGAGGACGCACCACAGATGCACGGATCAGCTTCTTTGCCATTCCTGACGGCAATGCCATCGACGCCAACTCCACAGCCCCCCAAAGCATGACACGCGATGTCTTTCAGCCCGGGCCGGATGGCAACGTCCCCGGCCGCATCAATGATGTCGGCTGGCTGGCAGCAGGAGTCCCCGGGGTACTCGCCGGACTGCAGCTGCTGATCGACCGATTCGGCAGCCTGAAACTCGATGCCCTGCTGCAGCCCGCCCTCAAAATCACTCGCGAAGGTTTCCCGTGGCCTGCCGGTTACGCCGCTGCGATCGCCGCAAAACCCATCTTTGCCAGTGACCCTGGTTCGCAAAAACTCTATTTCCGCAACGGAGCCCCGCTGGCAGCCGGCGAGATCTTTCGCAACCCGGAACTGGCCGAGCTGCTGCAGACGCTGGCCAGTCACAACAGCGTCAGTGACTTCTACCGCGGCGGTATCGCACAAAGACTGGCTGACGCCTTCAAAACAAACGGCGGACTGGTCACCGCTGCCGACCTGGCAGCTTACCAGGCCACAACCGCTGAACCCCTGGTCCTGCAGCACGCAAACCGCAGCGTCTGCACTCCGCCACTGACCGCCGGCGGACTCAGCGTACTGCAGATGCTGCAAACGTGGCTGGCCCTGCCCGCCGACCTGCGAAATGCCGCGGACCGGCAGGCACACTGTCTGGCGGAAACCATGCGACTTGCCTGGCGCGACCGATTGACGCTGCTGGGGGATCCGACGGCCGGTGAAATTCCCGCGACACGCCTGCTGTCCCCGGAATACGCAGGTCAGTCCGCTGAGGAAATCGCAGCCGCTGTGCAAAGCGGAAAAATCATCCGGCACCCGGTTCAGGCAAATGGACAGGGCGGCACAATTCACATCAGCGCAGCCGATGACGACGGAAACCTCATCGCCCTCACCCTGACACACGGAAATTCCTTCGGTGCCTGTGTCACCGCCGCCGGCCTTGGACTGACCCTTGGGCACGGCATGTCTCGTTTTGATCCCCGTCCTGATCACCCCAACAGCCCTGGTCCCGGCAAACGACCGCTGCACAACATGGTGCCCGTCATTGCCCTCGAAGACTCAAAGCCTCAATTCGCCATTGGCGGTGCCGGCGGACGCAGGATACCCAACGGCATCTTCAGCGTGCTGCGGACATGGCTGGCTGATAAAAACAGCCTCGACCAGGCTGTTGCCGCCCCGCGCATGCACACGGAAGGCAACCTCAGCCTCGAACTCACCCCCAGTTCAGCACCAGACGACAGAACAAAACTTGAGTCACTCGGTTACTCCGTCCGCACCGCCAATCCCGCCGTACTGGCTGCTCAGGCCACATTCTGACCGCAGGCGAGAATTCCTGCAGAAATCTTCCAATATCCCGGAACGGACGTCGTATTACAGCCCTACGCCGATCACCAGATCGACGCCTTGCAAAAATCTTAAACCTCTATCTGGATTTCCAATATGATTGTCACTACCACCGCCACTGTCGAAGGCTACACTGTGCAGCGTTACTGCGGGATTGTTGCCGGTGAAGCTGTGCTGGGGGCCAACCTGTTCAAGGACCTTTTCGCCGGACTGCGGGACCTGGTCGGAGGCCGCTCGGCAACATACGAGCGCGAGCTGCAGAATGCGCGTGAACTGGCCCTGGAAGAGATGCAGCAAAAAGCCCGCGCCGCCGGAGCCAATGCAGTCATCGGTGTTGACCTCGACTACGAAGTCCTCGGACAGGCCAATGGCATGCTGATGGTGTCAGCCAGCGGCACAGCAGTGGTCATTACTCCCCACTCCTGACACACCGCGCAGGACCATCGCCTGAGCCGGCAGGGAACCGGAACCTGGAACTGACCGCCAACACCAAATCCGCCGACAAAGCTCAACTCGCATCACTCGGCATACGGTGCCTTCGGTCAGTTCCGCAGCGCTGCAATTAATCTCGCCAATTTCCCAGCCTCAGTCATAATCCAAACAATGATCTGTGCAGCAACGCGAATCACACCCACAGCGTGGCGGTACTGAGACGCAGCAGATTCCGGCTTCCATCGCGATTGGTCAGCTCCACCCATGATTGTAACCACCACACCGACGATTGAAGGCCAGGAAGTTCAACGCTACTGCGGCATCGTTTTCGCCAAGGTCATCTGGTGGGGCTCAATCGGGCAGACACTGCGTGAACTTTTCAGCAGGGAAAAACGCATCAAACGCATGGAACTTGAACTGCAGCATGCCGAGGAAATCGCGTTGCACGATCTGCAGCAGAAGGCCGAGGCTCTGGGTGCCAACGCAGTTCTCGGTGTCACGTTCAGAGTGGAGGCCGGTGGAGCCGGCCCCATGGCTTTGGCTATGATGGCAACAGCCACCGGCACCGCCGTGGTAGTCACTCCAAAATCCTGAGCAACCGTGCAATACCAACTCGGTTCCAGACTTCGAAACTTCCGACCAGCACAACGAAGGCCCGCACATGTCCGCACCGAATCCGTCGCAGACTCCCTCCTCCGGAACAAATCAGCCAACCCCGGAATCTCCATTCGCCCCGCCAGAGCAGACAACACCATCGGACGCCAAAAAAGCTTACAACGTCGTGACTGACACGGTAACCGGAGTCAACCTGCGGTGGAGCGACAATAAGTTTCAGGCAGTCTTCGTCGCCGGCTCCGTCGTGGTATTGGCTCCGCTCGGAGCAGCCCTGACAGCACTCAACCCGTCCTGGAACCTGCCATGGTTCGGCGGTGCGGGTGTCGGAGCCTTCGCAGGACTGGTCTTCGGAGTCTTCACCAGCGGCATCTGGCTTGGTATTTACCGCTTCTTCCAGCATCTCCGCGGACGGCATGACTGACAAACAATTGCAAGGACCTGCTGAAATGACTGCAAAGATACTCACTACCCTGATCGTGCTGTGTTTTGTGTTCGTCACAGTACGCGGCTGCACCAGACCGGCCGCTCCGGAATGGGAAGTCCAGTTTGACAAACTGCAACTGGGCATGACCGAACAACAGGTGGTCGCCATCATGGGGCCGGGAAAACGGATGACAACCGAGCAACTTAACCAGTATGATTTCTTCCCGAAACAGGATCCGGACAATCTCCCCGACGATGTCATTTGGATCCGGTGGGGTGAACTTGTTCCTTATGTTGCAGTCGCCATCAGCGATGGCGGGGTCGTCATCAAGGAAACCGGCCCCGTCAACCCAACACCGCTCTAGTGCCGTCGGGTGCAGATTCTGTTCTTCTGAGCAGGATCTCAACTCAAATCCCCACGAGCGGTTCAACAGCGTGTTACGCCTGCCCTCACCAGGCCATTACAAGGATGCAATCACGGCATCTCGCTTCGCCTGCCTGGCAATCCAGAACATTGCCACAATGTCGTACAATGTGTGCGCAGCCATTGCGCCCAGCAGAGACCCCGTCGACTGCACCAGCCAGTGCATCTGCAGGGCAATCAGCACGATCAGCAGCATGCTCACTGCCAAACTGAGCAATGACTTCCAAACCGTACCCGCCACATCCTCCGGAACCTCAAACACGTCATACCCAAAGCCCCGCCCCGTGGCCGCTGCCATCCACAGCAACAGCAGCAACATCAGCACCGTCGACTTCCACACACGACGACTCACTCGACCATCTGCCAAAAGCTCCGGCTGCTGTTTCAGTCGCCGACTGCTGCGAAAAGCCATCCACGGCAGCAACAGCAGGACGTAAAACAAAAACACCAGCGAAGGAGTTCCCGGAAGAATCATCGCCCCAATTAACATCACCGCTCCGAAGTCAAGAAAAATCGAAGGCTTTGCGCTGGATTCCTTCCCGAAAATCCAATGACTCGGAACGGTTTTTAACAAATCCTCGCCGAAAAGTCAGCAATCCACTCAACGGCAAAAGCCGCACGCACTCCACGGGCGAGGGAAGCCACGCGCGTTCCACAGCAACTCAAAAAAACAAAGTCCTCCCCTCGCCCCCGGAACGGGGGAGAGGGGTCGGGGGTGAGGGGGCATGGCATCCCTGCCATAGAAAGGAGACTCGAGAAAGTGGAAAGGAGAGAACACCAAAACCCCTGTGGTTCAGCCGTGAAAATCCGTGTTCATCCGTGGCAAAAAAAACACCCCGCATCCGTGTTCATCCGTGGCTCTGCACAGCAGCTTCCAGGGGGTCTTCACCCCTCACCCCCGGCCCCTCTCCCCTGCCAGGGGCGAGGGGTGCCATGCGCGCTTTCCAATGCAGCCCAAAAACACAAAATCCTCCCCTCGCCCCCGGAACGGGGGAGAGGGGTCGGGGGTGAGGGGGCATGGCATCCCTGCCATAGAAAGGAGACCCGAGAAAGTGGAAAGGAGAGAACACCAAAACCCCTGTGGTTCATCCGTGAAAATCCGTGTTCATCCGTGGCAAAAAAAACACCCCGCATCCGTGTTCATCCGTGGCTCTGCACAGCAGCTTCCAGGGGTCTTCACCCCTCACCCCCAGCCCCTCTCCCCTGCCAGGGGCGAGGGCTGCCATGCGCGCTTTCCAATGCAACTCAAAAAACACAAATTCCTCCCCTCGCCCCCGGAACGGGGGAGAGGGGTCGGGGGTGAGGGGGCAAGACACCTCAGCACACAACCACAGGCCAACCCGGCACGGCATTGCAACCCAACCGCTGCCTCACCCGCGGACTACCGTCCGCGGCTCACCCAACCTCTGCCCCCAACAACTGACAACTCCCCTATCCCTTCCCCAGCCCCCGCACAAACTCAATCACATCCGCCAGATCCTGCTGACTCAACTCCTTCTCAAGACCCTCCGGCATCAGCGATTTCCCCGTACTGCGCAACTCTTCAATTTCCGCTCGCAGCAGCGTCTCCGTCTTACCCTCCGCTGCCACAAATGTCAGACCCGTTGCCGTCTCAGTCGTCAGCATCCCCGCCACCGTTCGCCCGGATTCCGTCACCGCCACAAAATTCAAATACTTCGCCTCCACTGCCCCACTGGGATCCAAAATTGCATTCAACAGCAGTGCCGGCTCTCGACTGGTCAGCGACGCCAGATTCGGCCCGACCTCATGCCCCACCCCATTCTGCCGATGACAGGACGCGCACCGCTTTGCAAACACTGCCGCCCCACGCTCCGCACTGCCCTGCAGTTTCAGAAGCGGCTGAGCCGCCTCGAGGGCAGCACGTCGATCTCCGCCACCAGCCGCAAATAAGCTCTCAATTCGGCCCTTCAGCTCAGCCTCGGCACCGGCCAGCAGACGCTGCCGCTGCGCCGCATCCACTTCCCCCGCACTGATCTCACCAGCCTCCATGCTCCCCACCAGCCGCTCGATCCACGCCCGACGCCCCGCCACCGCCTGAAACGCCTCTCGCCGCACCGCCGGCGTCAGCGAATTCCACCGCGATAACAGCAACTCCGCCGTTCCGTCAAAACCACGACCAGCCAGCCCCTGAATCACCAGCACCTGCAATGCCGCCTCCGTCTGCGGCGACAGCAGCCGCTCAATCACACCTCGCCGACCCTCCAAATCAGCATCCAGCAGCAACAGCCGAACGGCCAGTGGTCGATTTGACGCCGGCAGCTCACCAACAGCCTCCTTCGCCGCCCGATCCAGCGCCGCCTGCAAAGCCTCACGCAACCCCGATCGCAACTCGCACAACCTCTCCAGTCGCCCTGCATCCCGCAGCAGCCGCTGCAGCATTCCCACCAGCAACTCACGCTGCCTCAAGCCAGCCTCCACCCCAACCTCGCTTGCTGCTCGCAGCAACAGTTCGGCTGCCTGCTCGTCAGCACCCAAAGCCACTGCCTGCTGCCCCAGCGCCTCCAGCTCCTGACCAGCACCACGCTCCGCAACAGCCGCGGCGACCAGGACCGCATTCCCCGAATTCAATGAACTCAGCACACCCGCATGCACCCAGCCATCATTCGTTCCCAGCAGCAACTGACTCAGAATCTCCGCTGAAAGCTCACTCCTCAGCTGCCCCGCTGCCGTCGCCAGCTCCAGCCGCACCTTCAGACCGGGATCATCCGCAAGGCTCCTCAGCAAAGCCGCATGCGAATCCAGCAGCCCCGCCTCACCACCCAGTCGCACCGCCCACCGCCGCACACCCTCGTGCGGATCCAGCAGCCCGGCACGTACATCCTCAGCCTTCAGCTGACGCTGCTCGGCCAGCGCACACAAAGCGTGCAGCCGAGCCGTCGGGCGGCGGCCTGATGACAGCAGTTGCCGCAGCAGTGGCCATGAACCAGCTGCATTGCGCTGAACCAGCAGTCGCTGCGCCACATCCCGCACCCAGCCATTCGAACTCTCCAGGTGCCCGACAAGGTCCGCGTCGCTGATCCCCGGGTTCGATAACCCCAGATCAACCAGAGACGCAGGAGGTTTCACCTGAGCCCCTTTCGGCACCACCCGATAAATCCTTCCACGGTCGTCCCCCGCTCGGAAGAATGGCCGCAGCTCGTCCTGCCCCTCCTGCGGCAGCCAATGCGGATGCTCAATCATGTACCGGTACATGTCCACCACCCACAACCCACCCTCAGGCCCGGTACGCAACATCACCGGTCGACACCAGCGGTCCTGCGACGCAAAGAAATCCGTCTTCGCATCCGCCTCACCCGGATCCCGCTCCAGCCGAAATGTGGCACCATCCTCAATCAGCCGATTGTGCTGCACCAGATTGCTGAAAGGTTCACACGTAAACGCATGCTGCACCTGTCCATCAAACAGCAGCTCGTCCAGATACACCATCCCCGAGCACGCTGAAGTAAATCGCCCCGACTGCTCAAAACTGTGATACCGCTTCTCCGCCACTGCTGCCGGCCAGACACGAGGATTGGACTCGGTCAGCAGCTGCCTTGGATTGGGAGCAGCAAAGTTCGGATTGCGACGAATTGCCCCGTCCTCCAGCACATAATGCCACAGCGGAAAACTGTTCTGCTCACCAAACCAGTTGCCCCACGCATCCCGATTGCGTCCAAACTGCGATGGACCGCTCTGCGGCTCGATCTCACCCGTATCCGGCCGAAACCGAAAATCGCGACTGCCAATTTCCACAACCTTCCCAGTCCGCAGCGAGGCGATCCTGCTGTCAGCGCCATAGCCCGGATGATGACTGCCACTGGCACAATACACCCAGCCATCCAGCCCCCACCTCAGACCATTCACCCGCAGCTGCTGATTGCCCTCAAGGAATCCCAGAAACAGCGTCTGACGAATATCAGCCACGCCGTCGCCGTCCGTGTCAGCCGCGTAGAAGATCTCCGGCGCTGCCGTTACCAGCACCCCCTGTCCCCACGCCAGCACACCATTCGGAAAGGCCACATTCTCAAGAAATACCTTCCCGGCATCATACTGGCCGTCACCGTCCGTATCCCGCAGCACTCGAATCCGTCCTCCCGCCTGACCATTCCCGTCCATGCCCGACGGATAGTCAGCCATCTCAGCCACCCACAGGCGACCATCCAGCCCCCAGTCAATCGCCACCGGATCGACCACCAGCGGCTCTGCTGCCACCAGCTGCACTTCATAACCCTCGCGCACCTGGATCATCGACAACGACCGCTGCGGACTCACCGGCTCAGAATCCGGTCGCGGCACCCGCTCATTGATTTGCTCACCATGCTCAGCCTGCGCAGCCTGATAATGCGTCCGCACCTCCGCACCAGTCAGCACCCGATCGTACACTGCAAATTCATCCAGACGCCCCTCAAGGCCATACAACCCATCACTGCGGCCACCCAAAAACAACTCATCACCGTCCCCAAATGTTGCCGCCAGTTCCCCGTCAATCTCAGGGGCCTCAGCGCCATCCAGCCAGACCGTCACGCGATCGCCCCGACGAGCAAACACGACGTGATGCCACGTTCGCGGAGACAGCACCGTACGACCAGCCAGCAATCCGTTCGCCGCATTGCCGTTAAACAAAATCAGCCGGCCATCATGCCCCGCTCCCTGATAATTGCCCCCGATCCCCAAATGATCGCCAGCCGCCTCAGCATCACCCGCCGGCCCCCGTGAAAAGAAATACCCCGTGACCGCCCGATCGCTGTTCGGGTAACCGTTCCACACCCAGCACTCCACCGAATAATCGGCCGGCAGCCCCTGTCGAGCGGCACGCGCCCGACCCCCGGCAAACTGCACGGCCCGATTGCCTCGACCCTCCGACTGCAACCCGGCACCACGCGGCCCCGGCAGGTAAAACGCCACTCCCGGTTCATAAACCGCCACACGGCCAGGCCCGGCTGGAACCGACGCATCCCCCACATTCCGAACAGACAGGGCATCTGACACCCTCCAGCCGTCCGCCGGCTGCTCAGACATCGGCACCCCCGCCAGCTCACCCAGCCGCCAGTAAGCCCACGGCTGTGAATAACGTACCGCCTGCGAATACCGATGCGATCCATCAGTGAACGGCTTCGCGGCAGCCCCGGAAACCTGCTCCAGCAGTCGAGTCAGTACGGACACAATCCGCGGCTCCGCCTGCACTTCCAGCCCAGCCGTCCGAGCCGCCCACGTTGTGTATCCACCCAGTGCATGCTGCTCCGGTGGCGGTATATAACCCTCAGCTCCGTTCGCCAGCTCAATGTTCATCGTCGCTGCCAAAGGACTGGCCTGCTTCAGCTTCAGACCAGTAATACCAAAGACTTCATTCGGCAACGCCGTGATTCCCAGATCTCCGATGCGGATGGCCTGAAGTTTCAGCTCCCGCTGCGGCTCCTCATGCAAATGCAACTGCTCAAACGAATACACTTCTGACCAGCCCCGAGGCAACCGGTCGCCAACCTCCGCAGACAATCTTCGTGCCCACTCCAGACGAGCCTCATCGGGCACGCGTCGCTGCAGCAACAGACGCTCCTCCGCCATCGCCAGACTGACATCACCTCGCCATGCAATCGCCCGCCACGCCTCAGCCGCACGACCGGCCACCTCATCCACATACCGATCCAGATCCGCCTTGCCCGCGGCACGACTGTAATCCGGCCACATGCTGTCGCCACTGGTCCCCTGCGACATCAGCCCCACAAAGGTTCTCGACTGATCCGCAGCCTCAATCAACTGCGCAAACCGCTGCCCGAACCGGCCACAGAAGTCACCCGAGATCAGCGGTGATCCGTAGTAGTGCATCGCATAATTCGCCAGCACCGCCAGCGGTCGACCGTCCTTTGACCGCACGCCCAGCACCGTCAGATCCGTGTCCGCCGGTCCCGCTGGTCCCACATGATTTGGACTCAGATGCCCAGGATGCATGTGCGCCCGCACATTGTGCACCCCGAACGGATCCGTCATGACCATTCGATCGGCTCGAAAAATCCAGCGGCGACAGTGATTGTGCACGTCATCCGTCACCACCGACCAACCCACCTCCGCCGGTTCCAGCCGCTCATTCGCCTGCACAATGCTCCGCACGATCTGACCAGGCAGAAACTGGGCATAGGCCGGATCCACACGACTGCCCAGACACGGCATGGCAGACGGGGCCGAATGCGTATGAGTCGCAGAGATCAGCATCCGCTCCTCTGGAATACCCGTCAGCTGCGATGCCTGCTGCTTCACGTCATCCAACATCTCTCGTGGCAGCATCAGACTGTCAACCACCACGATCGCCAGACGCACCGAACCGTCGTCCAATACCATCGCTCGACTCATCAGTACGTCCGCTGCTCGCTCCGCTGCCCGCTCCTCCACCATCCCGTTAACAATCACCGGGAATGACACTGGAGTCACATCGAGCTGAGCCGCACCGGCACGCAGCTCCGCGGCCTCGCAAGACAGGGAATAACCCGCGTTCCACAGCAAGCACAGGCAAATCAGCCGCAAACAGAAACCCATCACATCGCTCCAGCCGGAAAACCAGGCCGCTCAGACTCCACGCAGCGACAGCATACCACATCCTCCCCCAAAACCAATTTCAGGTTCCGCAGCGACCACCGACCACCGACATTGGCTGAACAGCCCGGCAATTGCTAACCTTTTCCGACAACCCGGTTTCACAGCGTTTTGGCCCGCATATCGCGAAACAGGCACCTTGCATGCACCGACTGACAACACTCACCGCCCTTGTCCTTTTGTCACTGTCCTTCAGCAGCGCTTCCGCCCCTGCCACCGACTGGCAGATACCGCTTGCCGGCAACAGCTTCCGCACCGCCCCGGAAATCGGCGGACGCGGACTGCGTCGCAACGCCGCGCTGGAATGGAACGACACTCAGGACGTCTGGTCCGTCTACTTTCATCTGAATCAGCCCGCAGCACTGACACTCAGCCTCGATGCCAGCACGCAGGCCGCTGCAGAACTGCTCGTTCGCAGTGGCGAAACAAATTTTACCGTGGCCGTACCCGCAGCCAGCACCGCCGCCCTCCCAATCGGCAACCTGCAGGTCCGACAACCGGGCTACGTCAGAATCGATCTGCAGGGAATCTCACGCAGCGGCGACTCCTTCGGCACCCTCAAAAACCTCATCGTGCAGTCCGCTGATGCCAATCTGCAGCTGGATTTTGTTCGCGACAATCAAGGCAACATGTTCTACTGGGGACGCCGCGGACCCTCGGTACACCTCGGATACACAGTCCCGCGCAACACTGACATCGAATACGCATACACCGAACTGACCGTTCCTGAAGGACAGGACACCATCGGGTCCTACTTCATGGCCAATGGCTTCAGTGAAGGTTACTTCGGTATGCAGGTGAACAGCGCCACGGAACGCCGCATCCTGTTTTCTGTGTGGAGCCCTTTTCAGACAGATGACCCGAAGTCAATTCCCCCGGAGCAACGGATCATCACTCTGGCCAGTGGCAAGGACGTACGCATCGGTGAATTCGGCAACGAAGGCTCAGGCGGTCAGAGCTACCTTGTCTATCCGTGGAAAGCCGGCACCATCTGTCGCTTCCTCACTCGAGTCCAGCCGGATGCCGCAACCAAAACCACGATCTACACCTGCTGGTTCAGCGACACAACCGACGCATCATGGAAACTGATTGCCAGCTTTCGCCGACCTCAGACCACCACATCGCTCAAAGGCTTCCACTCGTTCCTGGAAAACTTCGATCCCACCACCGGCCATATCACCCGCAGAGTCAATTACGGGAACGTCCACGTGCGTGATACAGCCGGCAACTGGCACTCAGTGAACAAAGCACGTCTGACCGTGGACGCCACCGGTGACCAGCGTCATCGGCTGGACTTTACCGGCGGTGTCGACGGGCCGCACTTCTATCTGCAAAACTGTGGCTTCTTCAGCAGCTCGGCGAAAGCCGGAGACCGCTTTGAAATTGCGGTCAACCCCGGCCAGCCGCCCACGCTGCCCGCAGGCCTGTGACGCCCCAGTCCGCATAACCCGCAGGATCCGCACAGCTCACCGAGAACCCGCAATCATCCAGCCACACTCCCACTTGCCAGCCCCCCGATTCGAATGACACACTGCGGGGTGATTGTTTCGAGTCGTCGGTGATCAGGGACGTGGGGTGGCACAATGAGTTCTCTTGCCCAACCGAATTCGGATCGGTCCTGCACCCTCCCTGCAGCGCAGTCACAGTCCGTCCCGCAGCCGCCCACTGACTGCGAAGACTCGGCTCCCCTTGAATTTCTGCAGCAGCTGCTGTCAGATCAAATGCTCCGCTGGACCACCTCGGAACCGTTGACGACCGAACAGTATCTGCAGCAGCTCATCAGTCCGGACACGCATATCCCGTGGACTCTGGAACTGGCCGCCGGTGAATATCGCGCCAGTCGAGTGGCCGGCAGGCCGGTCAGCGTTGCCTCACTCTGTCAGCGCTTTCCACAGATTGTGCCCCGGCTCGCCGCAAGGCTGTACTCCGATCCTCAGCCTCCGGCAGAAGCCCGCTTTGTCTGCCGTTCGTTCCGCAGCGAAGATTCGCTCGGAACAGTCTGGGGAGGCACGGACCGTCGGACTTCAGCATCCGTCTGGATTCGTTACGCCGTCACCCATTCCGCTGCAGAGACCGCTCAGCTGCTGCAGAAATATGAGAAACTCAAAGCTCATCCCCACAGCAGTATCGTCCCGATTGTGGAT
>Ga0209972_10002636_pt1 | contig 14549 bp, 14 predicted proteins | sample NOAtaG_7_FD_187302 | JGI IMG/M metagenome (GOLD analysis project Ga0209972, IMG submission 187302) | Freshwater lake microbial communities from Lake Erie, under a cyanobacterial bloom - NOAA_Erie_Diel1S_2200h metaG (SPAdes) (version 2) | ecosystem: Environmental > Aquatic > Freshwater > Lake ... | reverse complement strand
CGGGACCCAGACCTTCGGTCAGGTCACCCAGGCCTACCGTGATCTCTCGACGACCAACGATCCCGGTGGACGAATGATCCAGTTTGTGGCGCGGATCAATTTCTAGGCCCCCCGACTCGCCCCGGCTGGGGCGGGGACGGCGATAACCCCGGAGGCGATGATCAGGCCGATCATCGCCTCCGGGCCTATTTGTGGGCAAGCAAAAATCGTGGTGGACTTATTCTGTTTCATCCTGCTAAACTTGCCTCCGGTCTATGTTTTTGTGAACCATTCCGCGCCAATGGCGTATCTAATGGCGGGCGGCGGGTCACGCCGACAGGCCGGAGCCAACCGGAGCTCTCACCGACACCAGAATGGAGCGATCTGGACAGCCGGCGTGATGGTCACCGCGAAAGCGCCAGGCGGCGCCTGGATCAGAGCGGCTCGGAAGCATCGTTCCAACCTTCGCGTGGCTTGAAAATTGGCTGAACCGAAGCCTCAACACTTTTATTGAAAGACAGGAGACGGCATGTGGGTTCGTCTGAAGCGGTTATTTCGATCAATCTTTGGCGGAATCATCGACAGTGCTGAGGATCCGGATTTGATCCTCCAGCAGCTGATTCGCGACATGAACGACCAGGTACCGCGCATGCGCGACAATGTCGCCCAGGTGATGGCGACCGAGAAACGGCTGGCGCGGGAGATTGAAGCCAACCAGACGAAGCTGGTCGATCTCGACAACAAGATCAAGGCGGCGATCCGCACCGGTCATGACGATATTGCCACGGCGCTGATTGGCGAGATGCAGACGGCCCAGCGGGCATTGGAGACGGCCAGGCAGAACCACGAGCAGGCCAAGGTCTCATCGGCCAAAGCGCGCGAGTTTCTCGACAACTACATGGTGCAGGTTCGCCGGAAGACTGGCGAGGCGATGCAGTTGATCGCCGCGAGTCGACAGGCCCAGATGCAGGAGCGGCTGGCCCAGACCATGTCGTCATTCCAGATGGGCGACGATTCCCAGACCTTCGATGATATGCGCGAGAAGATCGCCAACCGCGCGGCGGCGGCCGAGGCGAAGGCGGAGCTGGCGTCGAGCAGTCTTGACACCCGGATGCAGAGCATCGAGAAAGATCTCGCCCGCATCGAGGCGGAGGACAAGCTCCTCGCCTACAAGCAACAGCTGGGGATGCTCCCGGACGGGTCACGGAGTGGGATCGCTTCCCCGTCGGTCAACTCAAACAATCTTGTTCCACAGAATGAGACCCGCCGGGTCGACCCGGGTGACCCGCTCAAATCGCTCAGCTCGGGAGAGTTCGAGACCCCGACCCCGCGCCGACTGACCGAGTAGCAGCGGTTCAAGGCCCCGGCAAACCACCTGGAAGACAGTCCTGAACCTATGCAAGAGCAGGTCTCTTACGTCAGAGCAGCGCTGAAGGAGCCATTGAATATTGGTGGACTCCTCGTGGCTGGAATAGCGGCAGTCGCGACCGCCATTGCCGGGCCGGTCGAACCAGTCCTGATCCTCGGCGCCACGGCCATCGCCGAGGGGCTCTACCTGGTGACCATTCCCAATTCGGTCGCCTACCGGCGGCGGATCGATCGACGCTCGCGGCGGCTTGGGGATGACCGCCAGCGCCGACTGCAGCGGCAGGAACTGATTCGTGGCTTCGACCCGCGCGAGCGCGAAGCGGTCGAGTACCTGAGCTGGATGAAGGGGCAGATTGCCGGCACCTACCAGAAAGCGGCCGGGCTGACGGTCAATCCGCACCCGCACCTGGCCCCGCTCCAGGAACTGGAGACGGCCTGGGAGGCTTATGTCGATCTGCTCGACGAGTACCGCCGCAGAAAAAACCATCTCCGCTCCGTCAACCGCCAGACCATCGAAAACCAGCTCCGCCAGGCGGAGCGGAGTGTCCTGACTTCTGAGGAGGCCACCCGGGGGCTCCACGAGAAGAACGTGGAAATATTGCAACGCCGCCTCCTGACCTGCAGCGACATCGAGCGGAGCGTCAAGCGGATCGAGGCCCAATTGCAGATGATCGAGAACTTCTTCTACCTGATCAACGATCAGGTAGTGACCATGCCAATGCCGGAACACCACCTGACCAATGAGTTCGATTCACTCCTCTCCTCGATCGAGGCGACCCGGGAGATATTGCAGCAGACGGCCCCGGTCGTTGGCCAACTCGATCAATTGAGCCGGGAGGCGGGCGGACAGCGCCCAACCTTCGCCAGCAAGTAGCTCTGTCGGGAGAAGGTGTTCAGGTGACATTGGGTGGGTTGAGATCCGGCCCACCTCTTCCTCATTCAGCTTCATCTCATTGCGGTGCACGGTCAATGATGAGAAGATGGCATTTACCAGGCAGCGAATATTTGAAAGTGATAATTGAGTATTCCGGAGGAATCTCCCGCATGTTGCGATCAATGACATCTCCCGATACCCCAGCCCAACAGATCCTGAAGAGCCTGGATCGGGATGTCCGGCATAGCCGACCCAACCAAGCCAACTCTGCCCACCTGGCCGGCCTCGCCCTGCAGATCTTCATCCTGCTGACGCTGGTGGTGATGCCAGTTGCGGCCCAGAAGGCAACCCCGAAGGCAAAATCGAAGGTGGGCCAGAAGGCGGCCACCAAAACAGCCCCAAAAACCGAGCAGAAACCAGCGCCGGGCCAGCCGGCCGAGACGCCACCGGCGACCGAAGCTCCCGAACCGCCTGAGGTAACCGATTTTGGTTCGCGTCCGATCTTTCTCAATGTCAACGTCTTCCAATTAGAGGTCGATGCGGCGAGCGATCCCGATGTGACTGACCAGGTCTTCCGCATGAAGTCCGGCGGTCTGCAGGATCACGAACGGTGGATGCGCGCCTTCAGCAAGACCTATCCCGGTCAGAAGGTCTCGGTGCTCAAGCTCGAGACGCGGAAGGCCTTCCGCACCGCCAAACCAACGATCGTCCAGATCTCCCGCCAGAATGATGGCCGGGCCATGATCCTTGAATTGAACGCGGCGCAGAGTCCGGGCGATGGGGTGACCCCCGGGACCAGCCTCGTCGCGATTCTCAACCTCCAGTTCGGCAACGACCAGGCGATCAAACCGGTCACCTACTCGATCACTCCGCTCGAAGTCGAACATGGAATGACCTACTTCTACCTGATCCGGCAAGTGCGCCTCAATTCGACCGAATATGTCCGCTTTCTGCGGCCGAATGAGCAGCCGGAGAAATTTGCGAACAAGAACTTCTACCTGATCGTCTCCATCTCGGTCGAACTTGATCAGGCGGTCACGCCCCCCCGCTACTACGATGAACGGCAATCGCTCAAGCTGCAGGAAGAGGCGACACGGAAGGTTCCGCTGGCCCTCTCCGCGGAGAAGCTCAATTCCGGCCTGAAGGGGATGGTGCGGGTCAAGGTCGATGTCGGCGCTGATGGCAAGGTGACCCGGGCGAACGTCGTCTACTCGACGACCCCCGAGGCCAACGAAGAGGCGATCGCCGCTGCCCGCCAGTGGGAGTTTCCGGCCAGTCTCTTTGAGAGCGACAAGAATCCGGTGACCTGTTTCATCAGTTTCAATGTTCCCCCAAAATAACCCTGAGTGGCCTGACCGGACACCACCCGCCGTCAGACAAATGGGAAGGGCCGCCATAATTCGGCGGCCCTTCCCATTTCTCGCTCCGCCGTTCTAACATACTGGAGCAGGCCAACTGGAGCAAAGTAGACGGGCTAGCGGTTGATGCGGCCCCGGCAGGCCGAAGCCCCACACTGGCAGCTTTTGCGATCGGAATGGTATGAATCCTCATAGTCGAGAAGTATCTCCTCGCCGGGTTCGATATCGCGGAGGGCGAAGAAGAGGATGCGTCCACGGATGATCCGAATCGAGCAGTTGGGCTGGCAGGAATGGTTGATAAACTGGGTGCCATTGCCGCCCTGACGACCATCGATCGCCCACGTGGAGTCGAGGCCGCAGATGTGGATCCGACGCTGGCCGCGGAGGCGGCGGGAGATCTCCGGCAGCGAGATGCGTTCCCCCACGTATTCGGCAATCTTCCGGCCCTTCAGAAAGCGGGTCGTCGCGAAACATCCCCGTCCATCGATGGATGACTTTTTGACTGTCAGACCGGCGGCATATTCCACTCTTCGTTTCCTCTTTCCAATTTTCAGCGGCTCCGGCAAACTGGCATGGGGCGACACGGGGTCCTGCACCATAAGACCGGACCAGACTGGAGTATTTGAACAGGCATGAGTGAACTTAGCACATATTTCGAATTCATGGGTGAGCTGCAACGGGGGGCGGGCGAGATAATTCGCCAGTACTTCGAGGTAGACCTGGAGGTTGAGCAGAAGAGCGATGAGACTCCGGTTACCAGAGCGGATCGGGAGGTCGAGCTGTTCCTGCGGGAGGAGATTGGGCGCAAATTTCCGGCGCATTCAATCTTTGGCGAGGAGTATGGGGAGACCAGCCGTCCCGGATCGTGGCGATGGATCATCGATCCGATCGACGGGACCAAATCGTTCATTCTCAGGACGCCGCTCTTCGGCACGCTGATCGCGCTCGAGCGGGATGGCGTCCCGGTGCTTGGCTCGATCTACTTTGCCATTCGGGATCAATTACTGATCGGCTCGGCAGAGACCGGGACCTTTCTGAATGGAAAGGCTTGTGCAGTTTCAACACGGACTGAGCTGGCCACGGCGACGATGATCATTACCGATCCGCGCGACCTGTTGCCGCATCCGGCCCACCAGCTGGTGATCGACCTCGCCCGCGAGGTTCGTCTGGTGAGAGGGTTCGGTGATTGTTATGGCTACTACCTTGTCGCCACCGGATTGGCCGACCTGATGATCGAACCAAAGAATCTCCAGTACTATGATGTCGCGCCAATGGCCCCGATTCTGGCCGGAGCTGGCGGCGTCTTCTCTTCTCTGTCGGGAGATCTCGACTTTGCGACGGGACAAGGACTGGCCGCCAATCGCGAACTGCATCGTCAGATTGTCGAGCGGGCCCGCCAGTATGGCCAGCCCCTCGAGTCATGAACCGATGCCGGTCCTGGAGCAGTCCGCGCCAATGGCACAGTTGGCACAATCGGCCCGGCGGGCTTTGCAGACCTGCCGCCCGTGAAGTATCAGCAGGTGGGAGAAGCTGATCCAGTCACGGCGAGGGATGATCCCGAGCAGATCGGCCTCGATCTTCTCGGGAGTCTTGCTGGTGGTCAAACCAAGCCGCTGGGAGAGGCGCGAGACGTGGGTGTCGACGACGATCCCGGAGGCGATGCCAAAGGCGGTGCCGAGGATGACATTGGCCGTCTTGCGTCCGACCCCCGGCAGCTCGATCAACTCCTCGAGGGTCTGGGGGACCTCCCCACCGTACTGATCGATCAGTTTGCGACAGGCCCCCTGAATCGACCTCGCCTTGTTGCGAAAGAAGTTGATCGATTGGATGTCACGCTCGAGCTCGCCCACCGGAACGCTCAGGTAGTCCGCGGCGTTGCGGTACTTTCTGAAGAGAGTTGACGTAACGATATTGACTCGCTCATCCGTACACTGTGCCGAGAGGATGGTCGCGACCATCAGTTCGAGCGGATTGGTATGGTTGAGGGCGCACTCGGCATTGGGATAGAGTCGGCGCAACCCTTTGACGAGCCGGGCGGCACGGGTTTTTAAGGTGTTCTTTTCGCTCATCGTCTCTTCTCTTCCCGTGCCGCGATTCTGGTGATGATCTTCCACTCGGCGGGAGTCACCGGCTGCACCGAGAGGCGCGAGCCGCGGCGGAGAAGCTCCATCTTCTCCAACCCGGCGACCGGGCGCAGATCTTCGAGGGCGAGCGGACGCGCGAACTTACGAACGAAACGCAGATCGACCATCTCCCAGATCGGCTTCTCTGCCGTCGCCTTCGGATCGAAATGGTGGTCGTGCGGATCGAGCGCGGTATGATCCGGATAGGCTTTCCGGACTACTTCCGCAATCCCAGCGATACAAGATGGATCGGCATTGCTATGGTAGAAGAAGACCTGGTCGCCGATCTCCATGCTCTTCATAAAGTTGCGGGCCTGGTAGTTGCGGACCCCATCCCAGCAGGTCGTCTGCCCCGGGGCCTCGGCCAGATCATCGATCGAGAAGACTTCCGGTTCAGATTTCATCAGCCAGTAGTTCATCGTCAATCTCCTTTCAGACTATGTAATGCGCAAGCAGTGAGTCGACGATCCGGCCCGCCGCCCGCCCATCCCAGAGAGGGATGGTGGGGGTGGGCGGACTGACCTCGCCCGATCTCCAGGGTTCAGCCAGCACCGCGTCGACGGCGTCGAGAACCCGGCGACGATCGGTGCCGACCAGACGGTTGCTTCCCCGCTCGATGGTCACCGGGCGTTCGGTAGTCTCCCGCAGCGTCAGACAAGGAATCCCCAGCGCCGAGGTCTCCTCCTGCAGCCCCCCGGAATCGGTGCAGACTAGCCGGGCGCCGCTCCAGAGTCGCAGAAAGTCGGGATAGGGCAGTGGTTCAATCGTCCGGATGCCAGGGTGGAGCGCCGCTCCGCCCTGCGCAATCCGCTCCCGTGTGCGCGGGTGGAGAGGGAGGACTAACGGCAGGCGGTCGGCGATCTCACCGCAGAGTCGCAGCAGCTGCGCGAGGCGCGACGGATCATCCACATTGACCGGCCGATGGATCGTCAGAACGGCGTAGCCCCCGGGCTCCAGCTTTAACTCTTCCCTGATCCGCGAATGCGTAGCCGCCGCAAGCTGTTCGAAGAGCGAGTCGATCATGACATTGCCAACCCGGACAATCCGCTCCGGCCCGATCCCCTCGCGCCGCAGATTTTGATCGGCGTCCGCGCTCGGCGTCAAGAGAAGGTCGGCCAGCTGATCGGTCAGCAGGCGGTTGATCTCTTCCGGCATACTCCGGTCGCCACTCCGGAGCCCGGCCTCGACGTGCGCAATCCTGACCCCGACCCGCGCGCCGACCAGCGCGCAGGCGAGGGTCGAATTGACGTCGCCAACCACTACCAGCCAATCGGGGCGATAGCTCTTCAATACTGGCTCAAAAGCCAGCATTATCCGCGCGACCTGCTCGGTATGGCTCCCGGAGCCGATCCCCAGATCGATCTCGGGCCGCCGCAACCCAAGGTCACGAAAGAAACTCCCCGCCATCCGCTCGTCATAATGCTGACCGGTGTGGACAAGGAGCGACTCGATCTGCCCCGATCGGCGGTCCATCTCCCGAACTAACGGCGCCATCTTGACAAAATTGGGACGCGCTCCAACGACGTTGAGAACCTTCACCGCTCTTCTCCCCGGCCATTTTTGGCCATCTCTGGATTCAGCGTCAATCATCGCTGAGCCGCCAGGAAAGAGCAACCGGCGAGGATATCCAGGCGCGAGACAGAAGCTGAAACGTCCGTGAATGAACGCAGAGTCGGCTGGCGGCGGCTCGGGAATGGACCGGAATGCCGGACTGAAGTCTGACTTGTAAAACAAATGTTCCATAAATTAAACTGCCGGGGTGGCTCCGCCCGGACCAGCGGAGCAAAACTGCCGGTCATCCCGGCCAGTGACCAGAAATCGGTGACTGCTCACCCTGATCCCAGCCGCCAGGCCTGGACAAACTACCGTCTGAAAGGTGACCTCAGTGGACCGGTCTGCCTTTGGCGGGTGCGTGACTCCGCTGGAGAGAGGTGTGCGGTTGCGGCTGAATTCTACAGAGGAGTAACCAACCATGGGGAGAAGAGACCCACGACGGCCCTTGCGGTGGGATAGTCTGTCTTTGCTCGTTCTGAGCATTATCGCCAGCAGCATAAGCGTCTCCGGGGCGATCCAGTTCCGGAGAGGCGAGATTCTGACCGGCAAGGTCGTTGGAGTGAGTGATGGAGACACGATCACACTTCTCGGCCCGGGCAATCGCGAGCACCGGATCCGGCTCAACGGGATCGATGCTCCGGAGATGGGGCAGGATTTCGGTCGGGTCTCGCGGGATAACCTGTCACGCCTCGTCTTTGGCCGCGAAGTCCGGGTAGTCTGGCAGAAAGAAGATCGTTACAACCGGCGGCTCGGGCGCGTCTATGTTGGAGAGACCGATGTCAATCTCGCCCAGTTGCAGGCGGGCCTCGCCTGGTACTATCGCGCTTACGCGAATGACATCCCGGCCGTCGACCGTCCCCTCTTTGACCGGGCGGAGACGGAGGCGCGACGCGGGCGCCGGGGGCTCTGGGGAACCAGCAATCCGACTCCGCCCTGGGACCATCGGGCCGCCGCACGGAACGGATCCGCGGCCGGCCGGGGCATCTTCACCAGCACGCCGCCCACCGGCGCATCATCAGAACCGTCCGGAGCGGTGCGCGGTAACCGCAACTCCGGAATCTACCATCTGCCCAATTGCCCCGACTACGAGAAGATTGGCTTTCGGAACCGCGTCTCTTTCCGCACCGAGGAGGAGGCCCGGCAGAACGGATTCCGCAAGGCCCGTAACTGCCCATGAACGAGCCAGATGGACTGACGCTCTGGCAATGGACACGGGGGATTCGCATTTTAAACTCACCTGACTGGCAGGGGGCGATTGGTAGGACTGATAGGACCGATAGGACTAATAGGACCCATAGGACCAGTAGGACCAGTAGATTCAGTGAGACCCGTCAGACCGCTTGGATCGATCTGAACAAAATCCTATTGGTCCTATTGGTCCTATTGGTCCTATTAGTCCTATCCCTATCTTCACCCCCCTTATTGTCAAGCGAGTTCATCATGCGATTTCCCTGGCAAGGGACAAGGAATGTCAGCTGAAGACCCAACCTCTTTATTGAGTAATCCAGCCCTTTTGGGTAGAATTCAAGCGTGCAGCTGGAGACACCCCGGAGCATCAGTTCCATCGGGCAGCCAGCTATCATCACACTACCCAGCAAAGTGAGTCAAAAATATGCAATTGACGAAGAGCAGCTGGCGTGTCTGGGGGATGATCGGAGCGGGAGCAATGCTCTTTGCTTCGCTTGCCTGTGACACGTCGGCGGAGAAGAGCATGGCGTCCGCGACCGCCTCTCCAGCGCCGGTCGCGTCACCAGTCGGAGCGGAAGATCAGGATGCGGAAGCGGCAATGCAGCGGATTACCGCCGCGGAGTCGATTACTCTGGTCAAAGAGGGCAAGGCCGTCGTCATCGATGTTCGTGGAACCGAGGCCTACAAGGCCAACCACACCAAGGGCGCGATCGACTTCCCGCTGAGCAAACTCGAGGCGGGTGACTTCACCGGACTTCCACGGGACAAGAAGATCATCGCCTACTGTACCTGACCGAACGAGCATACGAGCGCCCGGGCGGCGCTTCTTCTCGACAAGGCAGGATTCAAGGGTGCCGCGGCGATGCTTGGCGGCATGATGGCCTGGGAAGCCTCAGGCGGAGAGATGGTGCGGTTGGAGGTCAAGTAGCCACCCTATCGTCCCAAATAAAGAGAGAGGCCGGAATGTTCCGGCCTCTCTCTTTATTTGGGCCTCTTCCACAAGCCCATTTCAAGGTACTTTGCCTCAATGGCGAAGCATGCGTTCAGGAAAGGTGGCCGCTCCTGAACGTCCCCGGTGCCGGAGGTTTGATTGCCCGCCCCGATCAGGGTAGAGGGGAATATAGAGCCCCGCGGTTGACCCAAGCAGCGCAAAGAGCTTCTGGTTCATCTCCCGGACAACCTGGCGATGGTCCGGGCTGTCGAGCAGATTCCGGGTCTCACGGGGATCCTCCTGCAGATCGAAGAGTTCGTCGGTATCCCAGACGCCGTGGTAGTGGATATACTTGTAGCGGTCGCCACGCAGGGCGTGGATCGTCGGCGTGTGGGGAAAGTTGCGTTCCCAGAAGTACTCGTAGAGGAGCTCCTGACGCCACGCAACCGTGGCGCCGCCGGTCTGCCGCCCCAGACTGAGAAAACTGCGCCCATCGAGATTGGCGGGCGGGCGGAGTCCGGCCGCCTCGAGCAGCGTTGGGGCGATGTCGATGTTCGCGACCACCTGTTCGATCGTCGTCCCGCCCTTGAAGAGTTCCGGACACTGCATGAGCATCGGGACGCGCATCGACTCCTCATAAGCGGTTCGCTTGTCGATCAGGCCATGTTCGCCGAAGGCAAAGCCGTTGTCTCCCATGTAGATGACCAGCGTCGAATCGAGCAGACGCTTCTCCTCGAGCCAAGACATGACGCGGCCAACACTGTCGTCAACGGCAAGGAGCGTCTCCGCGTAACGTTTGTAGTACTCGGCAATATTGAGATCGGAGTGATAGGGAAACTCGACCCCGTGCCAGCTGTTGCGCTGATTCTGGACCCACATCGGGAATTTGGCCATCATCTCGATCGATTGTGTGACCGGTTCGATGAATCGCTCACCAGCGTAGCGCCCCTTGTGGCGGGCGGCCGGCTCAAACTCGGCGTGCACCCCCTTATGGGCGAGGTAGAGCATGAAGGGACGATCGGTCTTTCGCTGCTCGAGCCAGTCGATGGCGTAATCGGTCAGTTCATCGGTAATGTAGCCCTTCTGCGCGACCCGCCGGCCATCAACATTGAGACCATTGCGGCTGGGAAGATAGGTTCCCTGCCCTTTAAAGCTGACCCAGTGGTCAAAACCACGCTGCGGATCGTCGATCTCTCCACCCATATGCCATTTGCCAATCATCGCTGTCTGATATCCAGCCGCCTGCAGATATTGGGGGTAGAAGACGAGGTCACGTCCGACCGGATTGTTGTTGTCGACGACCCGGTGGCGGTGGGCATAGTTGCCAGTGAGGATCGAGGCCCGGCTGGGGCTGCAGAGGGCCGTCGTCACAAAGGCATTTCGAAGGTGGACGCCCCGGCGAGCCATGGCATCGAGCGCCGGTGTCTGCACGAATGGCTGGCCCTTCAAAAAACCGAGCGCATCATAGCGATGGTCATCAGTCAGAATGAAGACGATGTTGCGGGGGCGCGCTCCGGGCAACCGCGGCAGACGGAGTGGGGACGCCGCGGCGCGGCCCCCTTTCGCAACCTGGGCGCGGAGCGGTCTGCCCGGCCAGATGAGCAGGAGCGGCACAATGAGCAGCAGGCGAATGAGCAGGTACCTTGACACTTTGGATCTCCTTGGTAGTAGGCTTTAATCGAACGGTCAGACTAAAGATGAATCTTATTGGCTTATGGACCTATTGGCCGGGATAACGAATTGTCAGAACACGGTCGACCGGCGGCCGATCGACAATCTGCTCGCGGCCATCCGGCCATCTGACGACAAGCTTCTCGACCACTCGCGCACCTCCAAGTCCAAAGTGGAGACGCGAATCGTTGGCGCTGAGATAGCTGCCATCGGTATGAACGAGACGGACCAGCGACGGCGCGGCCGCGCGCTGCACGGTAACGACAGCGCCAATGCCATCCCGGTTCGGGCCGGTTGACTGCAACCTCACGCCGAGCCAGTGGGTGGCCGCGCGGCGCTCATTGAGCAGAAGGCGGGCCCGACCACGATTGTTGCTGATCAGGATATCGACATCGCCATCATTGTCGATATCGCCAAAAGCCGCTCCCCGACTCACCTCGGACAACTTGAGAACCGGTTCCTCCGCCGGAGCTATCTCCCGCAGCCTCCGGCCCTGCGATTCGTTGTGAAAGAGCTGGTTGGGTTGATGGTAAGGATAGACCTCGCCCTTCAACTTCTCAACGATCGTCACCGCTCCATTCGCCGCAAAGAGATCGAGCCAGCCATCATTGTCATAGTCGAACCACCCGACGCCGAAGCCCGTCGACAGAAAACTGGAGCGGGTCAGATCGACCTGATCCGAGTAGTCATCAAAGAGACCACGCCCATTATTTCGAAAGAGGGTGAAGCCTTCGCGGGTCAGATTGGTGACCAGGATATCCAGGTCGCCATCATTATCGTAATCGCCGGCCGTCGCGCCCATCCCGGCCCGTGGGATGCCCGTCATCGCATAGGCCGCTCCGGCAAGAAGCCCATTCTCGACAAAGGCGCCATCCTTCTGGTTGATCCAGAGCAGGTTCGCTGCGCCGTCGTTGGCGACATAGATGTCGCTCCAGCCATCACCATCGAAGTCGGCCACTGTCACGCCCAGTCCGGGTCCGGCAATCGCGCCAATCCCTGCCTGGCTGGTCACGTCGGTGAACCTCCCTCGTCCGTCATTGCGGTAGAGGATATCCGGAACCGGGCGGTAGGCGGCCGGAGTGCAGTAGTCGATCTCGCCAGTCGCCGCGGTGCAGCGCTTGTTCCCCGCGACGGTGAAGTCCACGTAGTTGGCAACGTAGAGATCGAGGTCACCGTCCCGGTCGTAGTCGAGGAAGGCGGCGCTGGTCGACCAGCGCGGATCAGCGATGCCCGCCTCCTGAGCCATCTCGGTGAAGGTGCCGTTTCCATTATTCCGAAAGAGGAGATCCGGACCATAGCCGGTGACAACAAGATCCTGATCGCCATCCCCGTCGATATCACCGACGGCCACGCCCATCCCATAGCTGCGGTGGTCTACCCCGGCCGACCGACTGACATCGGTCAGCCGGAGCTTTCCGGAGGGAATCAGCTCGTTGCGGTAGAGTCGATGTCCGGATCCACTGGATCCAGTGCCAGATCCAGTGCCAGATCCTGTGCCAGATCCTGTGGCGCCGGAGCCCTTCGACTGCGCCAACTCCGTGCCCTGCACGAGAAAGATATCCAGATCGCCATCGCCGTCATAATCGAAGAGCGCACAACCTGAGCCCATGATCTCGGGCATATGGAACTGTCCACGCCCACCCGGCTCGTGCTGAAAGTCGAGGCCGATCGGCACCGTCACATCGCGAAAGAGTGGTGCGCCCGGAGCCGCCCCGTGCAGCCCAACCTCGCCGATGGCGAGAAGCGGCAAGGCCACAGCGAGCAGGATTGAAATTGAGCGTCTCATCGTTGGCAATCTCCTCACTTGTCTCCGAGAGTCTGCAGATCACGACGGATCGCCTCGGCCAGTTCTTTCTGGCGCAGGAGCGTGGCGCGGCGGAGCGCCTCGCGGAGCATGGCGATGGACTGGCCCCGCTCTCCGACCATCGACCAGGTTGCGCCAAGCGCGTAAAAATAACCGGGAGCCTCTTCATCACTGGCCGCTGGCGGCGGCGCCAGCGCTGCCTGAAATTCAGCGAGCCCTTCGCGAACTCTCCCCTGATTGACGTAAATCCGCCCGAGGTGAAAATGGGCTGAGCGATACCCCGGCTTTTCGCGCAGGGCCTTCCGATAATGCTCCGCCGCCTCGTCCAGTCGCCCCTCCTGCTCGATGATCACCCCCAGGTTGTGGTGGGCCTCCGGATGGAAGGGATTGAGCCGCAGGGTTTCAAGAAAGGCCTCCGCCGCCCGTCGGACCTCGCCGCGCGTGACGAGCAGGACGCCATGATTGTAATGGAGTTCGGGGAGCGCCGGGTTGATGGCCAGCGCCGCCTGGTAGTGGCGCTGCGCCGCCTCAATCTGCCCGCGACGACCATAGAGGGTGATCAGGTTGAGGTGGGCCTGGACAAGCCCGGGACGCCGCTCAAGAGCCTTCTCGTGGGCAGCGATCGACTCATCGATCTTCCCCGCCGCTTCGAGGGCGCGGCCCCGGGTCAGGTAGAGTGTCGCCCCAAGATTGAGTTCGGCGACCGCCGCAAGGAATGGATCATCGACGACCGGCCGTTCGAGCCGATGCTCCTGCGAGAGGGTCAGATGGTGACGCGCCGCCGCCGTCTGCCCAAGATCCCGGAGAACCAGACCACAGGCATAGTGCGCGGCCCCATATGTCGGAAAGATGGAGAGGGCCTGGCGGAAGTAATCGATCGCCTGGTCACGCTGACCGCTCAGGACGGCGATCCGTCCCAGACCGTAGAGCGGAGTCGCCTCAGCCGGACGCTCTTTGCGCAGTGCCTCGAAGAGGGCCTGACTCGGCGCGGTCTGCCCATCGGCTAGAAGCGCCTCGGCGAGGCGCAGCCGGGTCGGCAGATGCTCCGGGCGGAGCCGCCTGGCCACCTCCAGCACGTCGATCGCCTCCCTGGTTCGCCCGAGCTCTGACCGCACGACCCCAAGGTAGAAGGCCCAGCGAAAGTCGGTGGGGTCGAGACGTTGGGCCCTTTCGAGAAAGAGCGCGGCCTGCTCGTATCGCTCGTAGGCCTGGAGGATCATCCCCAGCTTTCCATGGGCCTCCGCCGCCCGTGGCTGAGCCGTGACCGCCCGGTGGGCGGTGAGAATCTGCCGACGAATCTCCGGCTCAAAACCGGTCACATCGATCGATGGAACTGGCTGACCCGCCAGAAGTTCAGCCACTCCAAAGACCATCCAGACCAGCGCCAGTATCCAGCCCGGCCAAGAGCGGGGGCCAGACTGGCGGAGGATCAGCTCCATCTCGCCCCCCTCACTTTCGCTTCCCGGCCGGTAACGCAAAAGCCACGTACTTCCCACCCGACTCGCCACCACGCTTTCCTCCTCCGGCGGCAATCACCACGTACTGCCGACCCCCACTCAGATAGGTGGCCGGGGTCGCGTTGCCAGACGCCGGCAGCATGGCCTCCCAAAGCAGCCGCCCATTGTCCTTGTCGAAGGCCCGGAACTTCTTGTCATAGTTGGTGGCTCCGATGAAGACCAGGCCGCCGGCGGTGGTGATT
>Ga0209972_10002632_pt1 | contig 14566 bp, 24 predicted proteins | sample NOAtaG_7_FD_187302 | JGI IMG/M metagenome (GOLD analysis project Ga0209972, IMG submission 187302) | Freshwater lake microbial communities from Lake Erie, under a cyanobacterial bloom - NOAA_Erie_Diel1S_2200h metaG (SPAdes) (version 2) | ecosystem: Environmental > Aquatic > Freshwater > Lake ... | reverse complement strand
CTTATATCTGGGAGCCGTGTGCAGTGAAAGTTGCAAGCACGGATCTGTAGGAGAGGGGCTTGGGGTAATACCCAACCTCGACTCTAACAACGCACCCTACAAGATCGGCGATCGCACTATTGTCCTCACGTGAGTAATAGACGCGCAATCCTCGCCAGTCCTCCACGCGATAGGGCTACCACCCCCATCCTTCAGTAGTACTCATCGCACCTCCATAGTCCCACAATTGTTTCGGTGGACGTATAACGGTCTAGTTGAGCCGCCAAAGATAAACTTTTGCTTTTAAGTCACTTTTGACAGGTCGGCTCCAACGCAGTGTTAGCTTGCGCCGCTTATACGGAGGGATTAACAAGCTAAAGCAAGAGTTTTTAGAGGGACAAGAGCTTTGTGAAGCACACTGGGCTTGGCATTTAGATATATCTCACGGAAATTGCTCTCGTTATATCCAACCACGACAGCCCCAATTGTTGTGCCAATTTCAGGATACATTTCTTGACTCATCTTACCTTCATCCAAAAAATCAGGGATTTTAATTAGACCCTTGACCAAAGATTCATCAATCTTTACAAAAACACCGAAAGGCATATGAAATTCAACTTTGCCTTGCACAAACTGACCTAGCTTGTATTTTGATTTAATTTGCTCCCAACTTTTGCTATCCATGGTGTTTACCGTGATTTAAGGACTCGTGGAAATTGATTTAGAACGGGAAATAGGCTTTGAGGAATAACCACCTCAACTCGTTCGCAGTTATCCTTTTCATCATAGCGATATTCAAGTGGTTTGAAATATTTATCGTAGCTTACTTGATCAATCAAAACCTCAAGAATCCCGTCTTGGTAGCTTTGATTAAATTCCTCGGCAATACTTCTGTCATTTGGACCAGCAAAGTAGCAACTTCCATCGACATAAGGAGGATTATAGGGGAAATCAACAGGTTGAAATCCATCATCCAGCAATTTCTGACCTTTACCTTTTTGAGGAGCTTTGTAAATTGTAACGATTTGGACGGATCGTAGCTGCTCCGACTGCATATATTGGTATTTTGGCTAAGACAAACAGCAGTATCATAAACTACATAGGTCTTGAGTTAGTTTCCTGCCTGTAAAAAATATTAGAGTATTGTCTCACCAACAAACCAAAAAGCGGTGATGTTTCAGACTTGCTGAAAAACAAATAAAAATTCTAATGTAAAAAAATAACCAAGATAATTGCTACTCGCTTATTGGGTTTTCATTTTTCGCTTGCTTCATTCCTTCCTTACGGGCTGCTGCGAGATCCTCGTCAGTAGCAGTCATACCACTCTGAAAATAAAGTTCTGCTGCATTACCAATGCCATGTGTCCAGAAAAATACGAATGCAGCACCTCCAAAACCCCCAGCCCCTGGCAAACCAATTTTGAATAACGCAAGACAAATTTGTTGACCAAGCATTCCACCTCCAACAACTGCAAGCATTTCCTTGACTGTTTTAGCGTCAAGTTTGTACCCATAAATATTACCAATAGCGCGAACCATAAGCATTTGCACAGGTGTAATTGTCCAGATGTCGGCAAACGGTATCGGCATAGGCGCAATAGCTGCGGCAGCCCAAGCACTAATTTGGCGTGCTTCTTTAGCCATTTCTCTACGTTGAGATTCATCTACATTGCTGAAGTTATCACCTAGAAATTGCTTCATGCGAACACCATGTTTACCAAGATGCTGAAGTAGCTGAATTGGAATATCACTCATTTGTAAACAATCCTCATTTTAAAGCCATCATAGCCGCGTATCTAGCGAACAAAGTAATCATCTGCATCAATCATTGATGGACAGTAGGAGCGAAATGCTAATGCAAATCTAGACCCATCCATTGTTCTGTAAATCCCACGGTAGTAAGTCCCGTACTGAGGGCTAACTTGAATAGAACAACTAACGAGGTTTGCGGGAGTATAAGCATAGGCTTTGTTAGGAGATGGCGTGTCTATCATTAAATATGAAATGATGCCAAGCAAAGCAGTCGAAATAGCGGTCTTGACAGTCTGACGGCTCATAAGTACTCCAATGAGGTTTTCTAATACTAATTTTATGAGGACTAACGACTGAATTGACCTGCCATTAATGGTTTTGAATGATATGTTTATTAAACTCACACTCAATCCCGCTTCTCAAATTTTCTCTAATCACGTTAATTAAGTCTGCCGTAACAGGGGCATCAATTATAGAGCTTCCATATTTAAGCCAAACTGTGGCAGCAACAGGAGGATTAGCTCTTCTGTTTACGATCCCAACACCAATAGATCTTTGGAAATCTGTATTTTTTATCCAAATTTCATATCCATCATAGTCAAATTCTTGAGATAGATGCTCAAAATAATCCTTGAATGGCACTTCTTCGTTAGAGAGGTTGGCGGAATAATAGAGTCGATCAGCCATTTTTAGCTTCTAGCAATTTTTTCGCCATGTGATTTCAATTTATCGAAAATCAGTTTAATCTCAGAATTAATCAAATCAGTGTGTTGAGATAACCATGTGTAATGATCTTCTTTCCACTCATCTTTGTTCTTCTCCACGTAAGACTCTTGAAATCTCGCATAAGATTGTGAGCGCGGTACAAGACACCTTCAGCGAAAATAGGATTCAAATAAAGTTTGTCCTGCACAATATCATGGTCAAACCAAAATTCTTCTCTATCGCTCCATCCATCTCCTGACATATCGCCATTGCTCCTTTGTATTTCTGTCAAGCTAACGTCGGCGGTAACGGAGCCGCCGACAAAAAGACTAAGATTTCAAAACCCGCGTCATCGGCGGCTCCCGTTCACCGCTTTGTTATCCTGACCTTGCACCGACGAGTCAAGGCGACGCTCCAGGTTGATCATCCGGGTTGTCGAACGTGTCTTCGTCGTACCATACAATGTGCGAAAAGCGAGAATCTGCTGAAATGATCTGATGCAGAGCTTCGCAGATTCTGCGAAGCATTTGTTTGCGTTTTTCCGCAAGGTGATTGGTGCCAAACAAACGCTGAAAGAATCCTAGTTCGCAGCAGTCGTTCGTAATGAGCCATTGGCGTGGCGGGTCGGAATCCATGTCATCGACCAAGCCGACGATGGTTTGGATTTTGAGTTCATCATCTTTGGTGTAGAAGTCCCACGCCCAGTCTTCGCGGTTGTTAGGGGCTTCAACGGCGAATCCAGCATCCTTGAGACGTTGAGCAACAAAGGCCGCGAGCTCTTTTCCGGACGGATCGTTGCCGATGGGTTCAGTTGAGAAGTCGGCAACAAAGCCGACAATTGTTCGAACCGACATTTGTTTTGGTTTTGTTCAGGATAACGGCTTTGAATTGAGCGGTGGCCCGTAAAACAAGCCACTCACCCGTATTTTTCGGACATCCGCTCCAATGAATGGTTAGACAATTTGACAAGATCCATTTACACAAATCTCTCAAATTTCCATAAACCAGAAAAGTTGATAGGTATTCCCTCTTGGTATGCTTTTAATGCTTCTAAACTAAATTCTTTAATTCCCATCAATACTTCAACTTTATTCCCAGATGAAATCGCGCCAACTAGTGCTTTTTGATTCATCGCATTCTTCCATCCAATTATGCAATCATCATATTGATTGAGTTGCATCTCTATCAAACCTTGCATAATATTTCCTGCATTATCTCCTGTGTTTTTCGGGAAAAATATTAGATATTCATCTAACTTTGTTGAAGGCTTCTTTTTCCCTAATCCAAAAGATAAGAAACCAGTGCTTTCAACACAAGCAAGAATATTAGAAAGTTTATTGAGTAGTACACAGGCATCACTGCCAATGTTTGGGAGCAGCACTGGAGTCCAAAGCTGAGCATCAAGATCTTCACCTTCACTCTGCACTGCCTCAGAAGTTAGCTTATCCTTGCTAGGAAGAGCTGAAAGTGCAAGTTTTTCATTATTGACTTTAGTACAAATGCGAAAATAAATCATTCTTAATGCGCCTCTATTTCGTCGTGTTTGGAGCCTTTAGTATTCGACATAGCCCTCATGAGAATCATTCTACTGGAGAGAAATACTTTGTCCAGGAGGTCTGTCTAACGGTCTAGTTAGACCTTCTGCGCTACACTGTCCAATCTTCGGTTATTAAGTTCGGAACTTTACTGAAATCGCCAGTATTTCGGGTAAGCAAAATTAAATTGTTGGAAATGGCGATTGCTGCAATTCTCAAGTCCATTGTAGCCACACGAACCTTCTGACTTCGCATCTCATCAAATATTGCGATCACTTTAGCATCAAATGGTAAAACTGGAGCTTTTGCAAAACCGTTAAGAGTTTCTAACAACAGTGTATATCCACGAGCCATATCAGTATTGTTCTGGGCGCGATTGATGAAGCTGTGAGCGCCAATTACTTGCTCATGAAAACTAATAACCGATAAAGCAAAGTCTGTGATCGGATGTTGCGACATCCGCAAAGCTAATCGACTAAACTCCAAACTGGAACGGCGCTGTAGAAAACTGATATGGTCGGTATCAAGCAAATATTTCACGATTATTTGCCAGTGTCATCAATCGGTCTGTCAGACTGTCGAAACTCGCGTCCATATTCTTGAGCTTCTAGAAAAGCTGCGTCATCAGAGATAGAACCTATGAGTCTTTCGAGCCAATTGTCGGAGCTAGGCTTACTGTCAAATTTATGCTGGAGATCAAAAACCACTTGTTCAAGGGTTATCAAGCGTCGTTCAAGAGTTGCTGTGTCTAGCATGGCTGCTCTTAGATTGAAAGTTATAATTTAGTTGCGTAGCGCAAGGGCTTACTCTAGTCTAACTAAAAAATTGTAACTGTGTTCAAATTAGTGTCAATACAAACAGAAACAAGGTGCGTTACATTTCATCAACGCACCCTACAAGATCGGCTAATAGTGTTGGAGTAATATAGCTATCTGCATTCAATTACTGTGAAGCGATTAGCACCTTCATTGGAGAAGAAATTAGCTTGCAATTCCCCATCCGTATATCTCTCTGTCCATTTCCAATTTATTGTTCGATTTTTCCACCCAAAATCCTGACTTTGCCACTGAATTGCACTTGAATACCGTCTCCAACGACAGAATTGATTAGCAACCTCATTTTGGGCAGGTTTATTACAGCCATCCTGAAACCTGAAGGAGTTAAGACAAGCATCAATGTACTTCCCTTCAATCTGTGGATTTAAAAAAGTTTCTTTTAGATGTGCTGCGATGGTAGTGGATGAATTGAGAAAAATTAGAGATACAAAGAATGTAGAAGCTGCAAAAACCTTTGAAGATATTTTCATTGCCATGACGCATAACTATATTTGTGGTCTAACGACCCCGTTCACCCGCCGCTAATAACCTCTCGAACTCAACGAAGAGACTCAAAACGGTCGGCGTGCAACGGGATTGTTAGAACTCACCAATCGCATCGGGAAGCATCTTGGATAGCAATTGACCAGAAATTGGTCGTTCACACCAGTCAGTTCATTGAGTTAAGACCAAACATATTGCCCTCAGTGTCTACGCACAGAGTCACCCAACCAAACTCCCCAATCGAGAACTTTGACCTGACAATCTTACCGTTTGCCGCAATGATTCGGGACTCTTGTACGGAACAATCTTCAACACTGAAGTAAACCACCGTGCCACCCACTCCAGGGCGGGAATGTTTCGATTTTACTAAAGTACCAGATGCACCATACGCTTTCATGTTTGCAGGAAAGCTCATCATTTGTGTTGCGCCTGTCGGGTCAATGATCTTCTCCAGTTTCTGACCAAGTACACTCTCATAGAACGTAACAGCTCGATCCATATCTTCTACGTAAATATCAAACCAGCCGATTGCATTAGGCTTTTCCATGACATCCTCCAAATTGATTGTGGAGCACTCAGTATAGCCAGCACATTGCTGCTCGTATTGTAGAAATCAGACATCGAACTTGGCGATGTACTTTGCGGGTGTGTAGCCCGTGACCTTGCGAAATGAATGAACATAGTGCGACTGATCTGCGTACAATTCAAGGTAGTGCCTTCTGAATGACTGTTGCACACGCAATACTTTAAGAAAATCATGTGGTGAGAAGCCAGTTATTTGCTTCAGTTTTCGCTGAAGTTGACGAGGTGAAAATTCCGTAAGTCTTGCCATGTCCGCCACAGTATGTATTTGATCAAGCTGCGTCAGAATTTCCTCTGTCAAAGCATTATGTTTTACCAACTCTTCTTTGAGAAACCACTGAACCAAGTCTGAAAGGGCTGGTAGTTTACGATTGAAATCCATATCTTTGATCTTTTCGCTGACTTGGATCAGTGGCAAACTGCCTAAATAGGGTGTCCCTACGTAGCGATCAACTATCTCCTCCGTTTTACCCTGCCATACCCCCGGATAAAACTGAATACCAACATAGTGAAATGATTTTCCAAGGTTTAATACTTCAGCCTTGGTGCGAAGTGCAGTGACTCCCGCTATGTCCGTTTCGATTTGGTTGAACAGAATGTTCACGCAAGCATCGGGCAATGCATGGTAGTGAAAATCCTCTGGCAGATCGGTGATTGTTTTGAGTTCCCAAAAGCAATGTACTAATCCAACGAGGCTGCTGGGCGGCGGTGCTTCTGAATACTGCACAGATCGAACTGATTTATCGATACCGTCCTGTATGGGGCTGTACATCCCAACTAGCTCATGTGTTCTAACGGCTTAATTGAGCGGCAATTGATCGCCTCTAACTAAGCACAATTTACTCTGATTATTGTCTGATCCAATGATGTGTTATGCGCTGATCGCTTATCAATTATTTATCTTTGCGATCGCCAACAATCTATCGGAACTCATCAACGAAGCAGATAATTTTTGCTTGCTTAAACTTGGCTGATAATAGACAACTTTAATGAACGTATCGGTTAGGCATAACGGTCTAGTTGAGCCGCCTCAGTCAAACTTTGGCTTTTAAAGATCACTTTTGCTTAAGTCGGCTCCAACGCAGTGTTATGTGTTTTTCTCTCACTTGAAGGGAATATACTCAACCGCGTTAATCCATTCATTAGGTTCAGAAGCCTTAGCAATCAATTCTAAATCCTTAACAAATTGACCAATTGTGCCTCCAAGTTGATGACCAAAAATTAAGCCTGAAAACTGTTTGCCTTTTATCTGCCAAGTTTCGGCTAAAACTCTAAAGCGAATATCTTGGGTAAAGAGAACACGCTTAAGCTCCGTTACTCTTACCAAAAGCTGATCGTCAGGTAGCTCTGTAGTTCTGTCCTCAAATGCTGTCAATACGTCTATGCCTCGGCGACGCAACTGCTCGGTAATTGCTTGAGGAACATGAACATCCATGTACAACGGAATAGCCATTTACAGGAGTCCTTTAGCTTTCATACGAATGTAGAAAGGTGACTTAGGGGCTTGAGTAATATTTGCTTGAACTTGCTGCCATTCCTGTCTGATTTCCTGGTCAATTTCTTCTTGATGGTCAAAATAGTAGCCCATTGCTGCGTGAGCTTCGGCTAGGGTTAAGTAAAGGTGCTGACGACAGATCTCCTCTACTGACCAACCATAGGCAATATAGTCCATGACAATTTGGGCAATTCTAATGCGCGGCAAGCGTTGCAAACGTGCGGCTTGATGGTCACTTTTTTCGATGTGTGGATAACTGAGGGTTAACATAATGTTTTGTTTTTACCTAGCTAAGTTGCCATATTCTAACAATTTTTATCTTTGTCGGTACTAAATATAAACTGCTGAAACAAAACTTTAATTCTTATTTCCCCCTCCCAATAATATCGAAAGAAAAATAATGATCAACACCAAAATAATGATTACTACAGCCATTGTTGTTTGACTCCTCATCAACATAACGTTCCCGCTCACCGGATATGTGTAACTTTCGCGCTCAGTCAAAAGCCTAGTAAATTCCGGTGCAGCGCGGTTGTTAGGTGGATTTGACCGTCAGGGTTATTAGTAATTGTCTAACCTTACCATTGGAGTTTGTTGCTTTAGCTTTTCACGCTTTTCCAGATCTATTTCAGTGTTAGTAATCACCAACTGAATTTGATTTCCTGTAATAATCAGCGCTTCATCAATTGTTGAACGAGCTGCATATGAGTTGATGAGCATTGTTGGTCGTCTCGGATCTAGGAAGCTAAAACTCATCTTTGCATTCTTCAAGTTCAGATCCTCTAAACCACAATGTTTAAATAGAACACCTCCAAGATCGGAATTTTCAAAATTAGATCGTGAAAAATCTACATTCACAAATTCACTTCCCCATAGAACCACATCTCTAAAATCCATGTTTTCAAGGTATATCGAGTTCCCCTTTTCTGCAACCAAAGCTATTTGATGGAGATTGATATCTAGACGATGACGGTTCTCGTTTTCACGTGGGATATTCAAAATAGAATTAAGTGAATCTATAAAAACTTCTACCATCTCTGATGACGTAACAGGAGGATTTTCTTGTCTACGGAATTTTTTTCGGATGCACTCATTTATGATGATATTGATCATCTCCTGCCTTCTATAGGGCAAATCGGTTGCAATTTGAACAAGTATATTGACCCCTCGCTTGATTGTCTTAGGTTTTTTTGTTTGGATTTTTCGAGTTGCACTTGCAATCAAGAAGGAAGTTCTAAGAAGCTTAATATTTTCATTCAGATATGTCGTGATAATTCCACCTATGACTGCAATAATCAGTCCTTTTATTAGAAATTCTTCTATTAGTATCTTTGTTATACCTGTCATTTATAGCTTCCATCACTTTTAACTAGCTTAGAACTCTAGAGCAATAATACTTCAAGAGTCCTTTGTCACTCTATGACATACGTTCTGATTAACCCCAAAATAGACAACCTAACGCTCCAGATCAGAAGCGGGCAGGTCGCATCGCCATGGCAAACAGCACCCGCTCCCGTCTTCTGCATCTGGATGTTAGCCGCCATGATTCGGCAGTGAGGAGACAGCTACTCTTCTTCGCTATCTTGCAATGCATGATACGCCTGAAGTGACTCAGGATGGAGGCTGGATGGCTCATCTAGAGAGAGCACCGACATCTCCTTGATTACAAAGCCATTCTGGGTTGAAAAAAGGTGCCAGATCTTAAAGTCTGGCATGACCTCTTTAAAGTACTCTTCAGCAATAATCCAGAATGACCATGCAACAGGATTGTAACCAGCTGCCAGCTCGTAGCCGTTGCCGCCACAAATGCAAAGATTCCATGTCTTGAAGTTTGCATTTGGGTCAGACTCTTCGGCGACTTCGCCACTGCCATAGCCGCTTAAATGCATTAATATCTTGCTAACCTCACCCTTAAAGTCCGGCTTTTGACCAGAAAAAGTAAATCGACCCACAAGCTCATTCTAGGGTTCGGTAGTAAATAGGAAGTGATATAGCATCATTTGACCAAAGAACTTGCCATTCCAGACCTCGCTTGAAGTTATAAGCTTGAGCTCCCAAAGGTGAAAGTTGTTTTCCTCATCAAACTCTATGACGTCGGGAATCGTGTCTGGCATTGTGAAATCCTTCCCCTTGGAATACTTTCCAATGTCATATCTTAATTGAAGATGTGGTGCGTAAACCCGATCGGGATGGTTTCTGGCCATCAGATCCAGAAAAGCTGATTGGAAAGCGTCCTCTTTCATTGAGATCTCGTGTGGCTAGCGTTGGAATTCAGCCGACGGCAAAAAGCGCAGCTTTTTGACGGTCGGCTGGAATGACTTGTTATGCCGCAATTTAGCCACCAACCGGCGAGCATACTTCGACCAAAGTTCCGTCTGGACATCGGACGTAGGAGACAACTTGCCCCCATGGCTTGGTCTCAGGTTCTTTCAACTCGGTGGCTCCAGCTGCTAGGGCTTTAGCGTGCGCCTCGACAACATACGGCGTAACCAACGCTATTTCGATGCCAATAGGCTTGCTGGATTCACTTGCAGCGACAAAACCCGTTGGAAAGTTCGCATTCCCAAGCTCGTGCGATGCAAAGGCGAGCGTTGTTTCTCCCGTTTCAAGTTCGCCATAGTCGCCCGACTCATGCAAAAAACGGCGTGATAAGCCGAATGCATTTTCAAAGAACGACAACGATTCAGCGACGTTAGGGACGTAGATTATTGTGTAGCCTAGTTTCATGAGTCGTCCTGTTTGGATGCCTGCAGAGCAAGCGATAAGTATTGAGCTAACTTTTTGTCCTTGATCTGAGCGACAGACATCAACTTGACGTGCCGACGCCCCTTTCCTGACCCTTCAAGAAACCCGAAAATGTCAGTGATCTTTGCGCCGTTCCTGAATTCGACAGTTACGTGCGTTTTGTAGGCGAAGACCCCACCAAATTGAACTCCCGACCGAAATAGGATGCCGCCGTACTTAACCTCTTCCAAAGTTGTTTCAAAAGTCTTCTGTACTAAGGCTCGAACGGCCTCGACGATCTCATAGTTTTGTTCGCTCACAAGACGGATATCTTCAAGCAGCGCCTGAACAGATTTATTTTTCATGTTGTGTCGAGCCCTTAGTCTGCTGCGTGCTTTGCGGCATAACGTTTGAGTTGAACCGCCTCAGATAAACTTTGACTTTTAGAAATAACCTTGATATGGTCGGCTCCAACGCAGTGTTAGGCGGGGATTTGTACCGACTCATAAGGCTGAATGAGAATCTCAGCAGGAACTCCCAACTCTTGATTCAGCTTCCGAATCATCTCTAAGGTCAATGAACGTTTACGAGACAGAACCTCTGACACTCTAGCTCGACTACCTAAACATGGCTCCAAATCACGCTGAGACCACCCACGGGTGTCCATGTAGTAATGAATTGCCTCGATTGGATCAGGTAGCTCGATTGGAAAGCGTTTCTTCTCATAAACTTCTACTAGAGTACTGAGGATATCTAGTCGATCATGTTGAGGCGTATTTGGGACTGCATCAAATAGTATCTCAATCTCTTGAAGAACTTGCTCATAATCAGTTTGGGTTCTAATTGGACGTATCTCCATAAATTGGACTCCTTTCATATTGTTTCTGCATCTACCTTGTCATACTCAGCATGAGTGCCAATAAATCGGATAAAAATAATGCCAATGTCATAACGAATCGCCACAATTAACCGATAGGTGTTTCCTTTGATATTGAAAACAGCACGATTGTTCGCAATGATACTAGCACTACGATGATCAGCCTTAACGTCAATTGGACTCTTCCAACTAGCGTGAGACGCTTCGTAGTACCAAGTCTTCAGTGCTTCTTCGATATCTGGATGTTTCTCCCAGAAATTTCGTAGGGTGCTACGGGACAAGATACGCATACTAGTAATAATAACTTGATCCCATTTTTTGGGATCAAGAGATGCTAACAATTTTTTCTCAGTACTAAACTCAAAGTTAGTAAAGCAAAAATGAGGTGCGCTACATTATAACGCACCTTTCAAGACAACTAAATTTGCCAGTCAACCAAAGTTTGATTTCTAAATGACTCTGCCAAAACGTGTCTTAGGGTCAAATACTGTTCCAAATAGAATTAGTCTCCTTCTCCCATCTTTATTTGGAACGACATCAATGTAGAAAGTTTCCTTAGCATCAGGAATAGTAGAGTTGACGATGAAATTAGTAGTCGCTCCTGCTGCCGCTGATACTAGTGGGCAGGCAGTGCCAGCAGATGCGGCACAGGCAACACCAACTCCTGCTGTTACCAACGTTTTTATGCTGACAGTAGCTGCTGTTCTCGCGTATTTGCCTCCTTGAACTGAGATAACGGCAATTGCTGGTTTTGGTACGTTGATGCAGGTTTGTTTCCCAAGGGAAATAACTTGCTCAATAATGGGGCGGACGTTTCCATCCTTTAAATCAGCATAGGTATTTTTGCCTTGATCTTGAGTCAGTTTAATGTCATCAGGACTGTACCATCTAACTTTAGCTACATAGCCAGATTGGTTATAAACACACTGTTCCGCAGAAGCAGAGCTACCGAACATAAATGTACTAACGACTGCGAAAGTACAAAAGGTGAATAGATTGATTTTGCTGATTTTCATTTTACTCGTCTGAATACTAAATTTTTTCTCTGTCTTGATATGGGAGCATAAAGACATAAATAAGTGTAAATACTTATATCGATTCAATCTTGCACTTTATTGCTGTTGTTGCACAAAATTGCTATGAATTGGAAAATTTTTTTGGTGTCACACCTGTCAGTCGCTTAAAGTGTCGATTTAGATGACTTTGATGCGTAAATCCACAAGCGATCGCCACTTCTGCGATCGCCATCTTTCCTCCTTTCAACATCAGCTTTGCCCGCTCTACTCGCTGGCGGATTACATATTGGTGGGGGGTGAAGCCAGTTGATCGTTTAAAAGAACGGCAAAAGTGATAGGCGCTGAGTTGGGCGATCGCAGCTAGTTCTTCTAAGTTTAACTCTTGGTCTAGACGATCATTGATGTAGTCCTTTATCAGCGCCAGTTGTGTAGGAGACAAACCTCCGAGATAACAAACAAGCTTGTAATTGTGGGATGAATAGTTCCTTAGTAAATGAACTGCTAAAGCATTTGTCAGCGTTTCTGCATAAAGTCGTCCACCCAGTTTATGAGACTCCAAATCAGCCTTAAGTGCCATCCCAATTTGTAAAATCAGTGAATCGTAAATTTGGGCATAAGGCAGTAGCTCAATCTGATCAATTTCAAATAATTCTTCTGCGTTACGGCTCAATAATTGTGAATCTAAATTGAGCATCATCACTTCGATTTGTTGCTCCCAACGCGCTTGATTGCTATGTTTCATTGGTACTAGTGCCATCGCACCATCAGAAAACATTTGTCTTTGCGATCGCCTTTTTGCAATCCCGTCAACCTGCAAATCTGCGTAGTGTGAGCCTTTGCCCAAATAGATTGCAATTAAATAGTGATCTAAGCAAGATTTTGGGGTTTCTCCTGCTGGAAGGTGCAAATATTCCAAACTAGCGCTGTTCCATCCTGCATCATAGCTTGTCAACGTAGGTCGAATTTGCAGTTGATCAGCATATCTTGTTGATCAGCATATCTTAGAGATACATCAGAATTAAGATTTTGCAAGTAGTCCCCTCTGACTGCTTGCATTGGTTATGGATAACTTGGTGCATTGCTTCTTTTTTAGTTTCTGGAGCCTAACGTTTGAGTTAACCAGCGTGCGCTAGAGTGGCTGCGCTGGGTGAGAATGAAATGACACCCAGCGCAGCCACCCCGAAGCACGTCCGATTGAACGAGGGGTTAGCCCTCTTGCCTGATAGCCAAATAGACATAGCCAGCAGCCCCAATAACAAGGCACACAAGCGCACCAATGTCGGCTGCAAAAACGCGAGCAATGTGGGTGTTATAGGAGCCCACTGACCACGCCAGATACATGAACGACGCTACGCTGACGAAGCCTGCGATAAACGCAGCAATTTGGAATTCTGACCGAAAGGCCGCAACTAGAAGAAACGACCCCAACAAGCCAAAAAGCACCGCTCGGTGGCGCATAAGGATTGCGATATTCGGCTCATCAAAGGTGATGCCATACAAATCACTCAAGCGTGCCGCCCCCAATATGCCGCTTAGCGGCAATAGGTGGATGACGGCGACAATGACAAGCATGACAGAAACTAGATGCCGCACAGAGGTCTCCAAGGAGGGCTAACGGCTTAATTGATCGGCAATTGATCGACTCTAACTAAGCACGATTTACTCTGATTATTGTCCGCTCCAATGCTGTGTTATGCACTGATCGCTTATCAATTATTTATCTTTGCGATCGCCAACAATCTATCGGAACTCATCAACGAAGCAGATAATTTTTGCTTGCTTAAACTTGGCTGATAATAGACAACTTTAATGAGCGTTTCGGTTAGGCATAACGGCTTAATTGAGCGGATGAGAACTTTCGCTCTCAACTGAAATATTAGAACTTAGTCCGCTCCAATGATGTGTTATGCCCCGATCGCTTATCAATTATTTATCTTTGCGATCGCCAACAATCTATCGGAACTCATCAACGAAGCAGATAATTTTTGCTTGCTTAAACTTGGCTGATAATAGACAACTTTAATGAGCGTATCGGTTAGGCATAACGTCTGAATTAAGCCGCGCCGCGAAGCGGCGTCGGCTTGAATGAACTGTTAGGCTTCATCCGCCCGCCACACGCTTGGCAAACTTGCCGACGGCCAGCTCATACGCCTCCACCAGCAAGGGCTTTACTGTCTCGAAGGTGGCAGCAGTGGGATTGAGCACAGAGACCCATGACATCCAGCCGTACACCGGATGAGGTAGAAGTTGATCCAACACGGTGAAATCATGCCCCGTGTCCACGACGCCACCAGCGGCGGGCCGCGCTGGCTGTGGCCCGAACAGCGAGCGATAGGTGAGCTTGCTGATGCCGATGTTTAAGCGAAACACGTCCGGGCGCTGCAAGTTGGACGCGCGGTCATTGTCACCGTCTTTATCCTTGAGCGTGGCGAAGTAGATTCCACGCGGGAGCTTGCGGCCGGGGTTGTAGAAGAACGAAGTCTCACCCCATGCCGATACAGGATGGATGTCAGCAAATGCGTGGGTGATGTGCTGAGTAATCGAAGAGCTGTCCATGAGGCCTAACGGTGAAGTTGTGCGGCG
>Ga0209972_10002630_pt1 | contig 14574 bp, 12 predicted proteins | sample NOAtaG_7_FD_187302 | JGI IMG/M metagenome (GOLD analysis project Ga0209972, IMG submission 187302) | Freshwater lake microbial communities from Lake Erie, under a cyanobacterial bloom - NOAA_Erie_Diel1S_2200h metaG (SPAdes) (version 2) | ecosystem: Environmental > Aquatic > Freshwater > Lake ... | reverse complement strand
TTGTTCCGGATCGACGCCTCCCAGCGCCTGGCGGCCGGTTGCGTCGAGGACTCTACGATCCGTAGCGCCTCTTCGGCCCACGTGAGTTGATCTGCTGCGTCCGTGTCTACAAAGGCCATCATGTGAATCGCATCGATGGCCAGCCCGTCGAGCGACGCGGTGCGCGCCAGCTCGATGGCCTGGCGGTAGGCCGACCGGGCCAGTTCGCTGGCTTGCGGGGTTTGCAGTTCGGCCGGATGCGCAGCGGAGGCGTAAGTGCGTCCGAGCTCGAGAAAGTACCGTGTGCGCGCTTCGGCCCCGGCGCGGTCCAGTTCCTTGGCCACCGCTCGCAGTTCTTCACGCGCCCGCTCGAAGTCGCGTCGCAGACCGAGGCTTCTCGCGATCTGGGTTCGCAGGATCAGTGCGTCGTCCTCGCTGGCCGTCAGCAGCGCCGCACGGAAACGCTGCTCGCTCACGTCCGGTCGACTAAAGTCCCACAAGGACGACAGGTCAACCGCTTGAGCCGACAGGGCGATGCCTGCGCAGGCGAGAAAGACCGCGAGGCTTCTTGCTCGCACCCGCTTCGGGCAAGGGCGGTGGCGGGTCGACATCAAGCCGCCCGATCAGCTGCGGTCACGGCATCCGCCAAGGCTGTCCGGAGTGCGGCGCGGCTCGATGAGTTCTGGCGGCCCGCGGTCCCGTCGCTAGTCCTCCAGCTCCGCCTTGGCCAACTCCACGTCGAGCCGCTCCATCGCATCGAGCGGCTCGCACTCGGCGGCCTCGGCGTACAGCTTCTCGGCCCTGGCCAGCGCCTTCTTGCCTTCCAGCATCACCAGACCGTTGGCGTACTCCACGCGCGCGATCGCCGAATCGGGGTTCAGCTTCAGCGCGGTCTCGTAGTGCTTGAGCCCCAGGTCCTTCTTGGCGCCGTAGGTGAGCCCGCCGATCATGGCGCCGACCTTGTCGATGACCTCGGCGTGATAGCTGCCCAGCGCGATGTTGACGTCGGCGTGCTTCGGCGCGAGCTTCACCGCCGTGTCGAGCGCGGTCTTGACCTTGGTGCCGATGCCCTGCGACAGCGCCTTGGCGATGCTGATGCCCTGCGCGTAGCGGCCCAGCGCATAGGCCTGCCAGTAGTAGGCGTTGGCGTTCTTCGGCTCGGCGTCCTGCTGCGCCTCGGCGCGGGCGGCTACCTCCTGAAAGTGTTTCAGCTTGGCGCTGTCGCTCTCTTCGAGGTAGTTGGCATGGATCGCCTCCGCCTTGTTGGCCACCGTGACGCCGGCGCCCCCGGCCTTCAGGCCCAGGTCATGCGCCTTCTGGAACTCGCCGGCGTGGAAGGCGATCCAGGCCTCGACCACGGCCTCGTCCTTGGGAAAAGGCTCGGCGTCGCCCTTGTGCAGCCGGTCCCAGGCCTTCTTGAGCGTGGCTGCCGTGTAAACGTACTGCTTGTCCGCATAAGGGAACTTTGCCCAGCCCTTTGCCATGGTCGTCTCCTGATGTTTCCGGCTTGTCCGTGACTTGTCCATGAATTGCCCGTGACTTGCGCTTGCCTTGCTCGTGCCTAGCGGGGGCCTTGCCTGTCGCCTGCCTTCAACCCCGCGCGCCGTGCTTTCATGCGCTCAGGTACTCGCCGGCCAGCCGCTCGAACAGCGCGCGCGCATCGCCCTCCAGGTAGGGCGCGGTCAGCGCCATTACCTGGTAGCAGCCGCGCGAGACCGCCTGATTGACGAATTCAGGCTCGCCAAAGTGACGCGGGTTCTGTACGTACTGGTAGCTGAGCCAATAGGTTGCCACCACGACCATGTTGGTGGCCAGCGCGTCGATCTCGGCGCGGCTGGCCTTGAGCTGGCCGTTGCGCGCCATGCCCTCGCACAGCCAGCGCGCCATCTCCACCTTGTCGGCCAGCAGCTTCTTGAAGCGCAGTTCCAGCACGCGGCTGTTGATCAGCAGGTTCGACAGGTCGCGGTAGAAGAAGCGGTACTTCCACACCAGCTCGAACAGCACGTGGAGGAACAGCCACACGTCCTCGACATCGGGCATGCGCAGGTCGCGGTCGATCGCCGGCGGCGGCACGGCGATCAGCTTGTCGATCTCGCGCTCGAACTGCTGGAAGATGCTCTGGACGATGTCGTCCTTGTTCTTGAAGTGGTAGTACAGGTTGCCAGGCGAGATCTTCATCTCGTCGGCAATGATGGTGGTGTTGACGTTGGGCTCGCCAAAGTCGTTGAACAGGCGCAGCGACAACTCGAGGATGCGCTCGCGCGTGCGGCGCGGAGGTTTGCGTTCCATGCGATGGCCGTCGCGGGCGGCTCGGTGTCTGTCTGGCCGCGATGTTACGTGGCGCAGCCGGGTGAGGCTACTGCGCGCAGGTAGCGTTCCAGGTCATCGAGCGTGTGGGCCAGCTCGCGCGTGGCGCTGGCGCTGTCGAGGTCCAGCCAGGCAGCGCGCTTGCGGCGAATGCTCTTCACCAGCGTCAGCGAGCTGTCGCGCAGCACCGTCGTGTCGATGGTGATGCCGTGCCGCGCCAGGCGCGGACCCAGGTCGTGGCGCCGCTCCCACAGCTCCTGGCGCGTCTTCTGGTAGGCGTGCTCGCACAGGCGACGCCGGCTGGCGTACGAAAACAGGTTCGTGAAGAACATGTCGGCGTCCGAGCGGTTGGGCTGAAACAGCACGATCTCCGCGTCCGGGTACGCCACCTTGTAGCGCTCCATGCCGGTGTCCAGCCGCGACTGGATGATCGAGCGGAAGGTCTGCGCCAGCACCACCGGCAGACCGCCCTCGACCAGCTTGCCGAGCCGGTGCTCGCGATCGCGTGCGCGGTGCGTGGGCCGCGAGTCGTACGGCACGAGCGGATTCAGGCAGATCATCAGGTCGATGCCGTGATCGAGCGCGACCGAGGCATGCAGCGTCTTGCGCAGCGCGCCGTCGACAAAGTAGCGGCCTTCGATCTCGACCGGCGGAAACAGCCCCGGCAGCGCCGCCGAGGCCTGCACGGCGCGGGAGATCGGCACGTGCCGGGTGTGCTCGTCGCCGAAGGCGACCGACTCGCCGGTGTCCAGGTCGGTGGCGACCAGGTACAGCTTGTGGCGCAGCTGGCGAAAGTCGTTGGTGCGGCCCGGCTGGCCGAAGATGCGGGTGAGGTAGCGCTCGACTTCCGCGCTGCTGAAGATGCCGGTGGGAATGGCGCGCCCCAGTCGCTCCAGCGAGGCCATCGCGCCGCCCGGCCCCGTTACGTAACTCCAGCATGCGTGCAGCGCCAGCGGCGGCAGCGAGGCAATGCGCCGCCAGTATTCGTCGAGCGCCGGCTTCAGCAGGATGGCCGGGTCGAAGCGGTCGGACGAGCGCTGGCCTTCGATGAAAAGCCGCGACATCTGATGCGGCGTGAAACCGTTGACCAGTCCCGCGGCGATGAAGCCGCCGGCGCTGACACCGACATAGACGTCGGCGTCGTTGAGGTCGATGCCGCGCAGGGACTCGCTCAGGGCGGCGAGCGCGCCGATCTCGTAGATCGCTCCCAGCGGACCCCCGCCGGCCAGGGCAAGGCCGATCCGCGGACGGCCGGCACCGCCTCTGCGGCGGCGTGCCGTGGTGCGGCGGGCGGTGCTCCGTTCGTTCATCGCCTCAGTCCGGCAAGCACTGACCCCAAGGACGCGACCGCGCCGGGCGCAATCGCATGGGCAGCCTGCGCCGCCGCGTCAGGCTGCGCTGCGGCCCGGACCTCAGGCGCCTGCGCGGGCCGAGGTCTTGGTGCTGCGCTTGCGCGCCACCGGCCGGCTCGCTGCGGGACGGCTGCCGGAGAGCTTCTGCACGCTGGCGGTCAGCGCCTCCACGCGGCGGGTCAGCTCGGCGATCTCCGTATGGGTCGGCACACCCAGACGCTGGAGCGCCCGTTCCACGCGCTGCTCGAACACAGTCTCGAGCTTGTCCCAGGTGCCGTTGGCCTGCTTCTGCAGTCCGCCGGCGAGCTTGGTCATCTTGCTGGTGACTTCGTTCACGCGATCCTCGGTCATCTGCATGGTGCGCTTCTGCAGGGAGCTGCCCTCCTTGATGAGGGCCTTGTAGACCTTGCCGCCTTCTTCCTGCGCCTTGGAAAACGCGCCCAGGCCGGCCAGCCAGATCTGCTGGGCGGAGTCCTTCACGGCAGCGGCCAGTTGGGAGTCGGCCAGCGTGCCGTTCTTTTCGGCAGCCAGCGCCTTGAGCTTCTTGACCATGCTTATCTCCTGTCGGATCAATGGACGAGCCCGCACTTGGCGAGCAGTTGGGAAAAGTGTAAGGACAGCCCCTGCGGCCCTCCAGCAATATGCTAGAGGCGCGGCTCTATGCGAGGCCGTCTCAATGCGAGGCCGTCTCTAGGCGAGGCCGTCATAGAATCTTTTGCCCCGGCGCGTCGGCGCCGCGAGAACAACCACACCGTCTCGACCCGAGAGCGAGGAGACCCATGGAGTATTTCGTCACCGGAGCCACCGGCTTCATCGGCAAACGTCTGGTCAAGAAGCTGCTGGCGCGCCGCGGCAGCACCGTGCATTTTCTGGTGCGCGAGGAAAGCCGCGACAAGGTGGCGAGCCTGCTCGCAGCCTGGGGCGTGTCGGAGGCGCGCGCCAAGCCGGTGTATGGCGATCTGGGCAAGCCGATGCTGGGCGTCGGCAAGGCGGCGATCAAGGAGCTCACGGGCCGGATCGACCACTTCTTCCACCTGGCGGCGGTGTACGACCTGAAGGCCGACGCCGACAGCCAGATCGTCGCCAACATCGAGGGCACACGCAACGCGGTGGCGCTGGCCAACGCGATCAAGGCCGGCATCTTCCAGCACTGCTCGAGCATCGCCGCCGCCGGCTTGTACGAGGGCGTGTTTCGCGAGGACATGTTCGACGAGGCCGAGAACCTCGACCACCCGTACTTCGCTACCAAGCACGACAGCGAGAAGATCGTGCGCCAGGAGGTCAAGGGCGCGTGGCGCGTGTATCGCCCGGCCCTGGTCGTGGGCGACAGCAAGACGGGCGAGATGGACAAGATCGACGGCCCGTACTACTTCTTCAAGCTGATCCAGCGGCTGCGCGGCATGCTGCCGCCCTGGATGCCGGCCGTGGGCATCGAGGGCGGGCGCATCAACATCGTCCCGGTGGACTTCGTGGTCGACGCGATGGACCACATCGCGCATGCCAAGGACCAGGACGGCAAGGCGTTTCACCTGGTCGACCCGACGCCGTACCGCGTGGGCGACGTGCTCAACACCTTCGCCAAGGCGGCGCACGCGCCGCAGATGTCGCTGCGCGTGAACGCCGCGCTGCTGGGCTTCATTCCCAACAGCGTCAAGAAGGGCCTGCTGGCGCTCACGCCGGTGCGGCGCATCAAGAACGCGGTGATGAAGGACCTGGGGCTGCCCGACGACATGCTCCAGTTCGTCAACTACCCCACGCGCTTCGACTGCCGCGAGACCACCGCCCTGCTCAAGGGCACCGGCATCGAGTGCCCGCGCCTCGAGGACTACGCCTACCGCCTGTGGGACTACTGGGAGCGCAACCTCGACCCCGACCTGTTCATCGACCGCACGCTCAAGGGTCAGGTGCAGGGCAGGGTGGTGCTGGTGACCGGCGGCTCCTCGGGCATCGGCCTGGCGGCCGCGCACAAGCTGGCCGCCGCCGGCGCGATCACCGTGATCGTCGGCCGCGAGCAGGACAAGCTCGACGCCGCCAAGGCCGAGATCGAGGCGGCGCTCAAGGAGGCGGCCGCCGGCAAGAAGAAGGGCGCCGACAACGGCGGCCAGGTGATCACGCTGTCGGCCGATCTGGCCGACATGGCCAGTTGCGACCGGATGGTGGCCGAGCTGGTCGAGCGATTTGGCGGCGTGGACGTGCTGATCAACAACGCCGGCCGCTCGATCCGCCGCGGCATCGAGTCGAGCTACGACCGCTTCCACGACTTCGAGCGGACCATGCAGCTCAACTACTTCGGCTGCCTGCGCACCACCATGGGCCTGCTGCCGCACATGGCGGCCAAGCGCCGCGGCCATGTGGTCAACATCAGCTCGATCGGGGTGCTGACCAACGCGCCGCGCTTCTCGGCCTACGTGGCGAGCAAGGCGGCGCTGGACGCCTGGACGCGCTGCGCGGCCAGCGAGTTCGTCGACGTCGGCGTCACCTTCACGAGCATCAACATGCCGCTGGTGCGCACGCCGATGATCGCGCCCACCAAGCTCTACCAGAACGTGCCCACGCTGTCGCCCGACGAGGCGGCCGATCTGATCGTGCAGGCCATCGTCTACAAGCCGGTGCGCATCGCCACGCGGCTGGGCATCTTCGGCGAGGTGCTGCACGCGCTGGCGCCGCGCGTGGCCCAGATCGTCATGAACACCACGTTCCGCATGTTCCCGGACTCCGACGCCGCCAAGGCCCCCAAGGAAGGCGACAGACCCAAGGCCACCGCGGATCAGATCGCCTTTGCCAACCTGATGCGCGGCATCCACTTCTGAGCCAGTCGCCGGTCACAGCCTGCGCGGGCCGTCTTCGGACGGCCCGTTCTTCTTCTGTCACCCACCGTCACAAACGGACCACAAGAACGCCAACGACGGCAGCGGTCGCGCTGCCCAGAATGCCTCCATCGACCGCGGCCACGCCGACCCAGGCAGCGCGGGTCCGACCAACCCAGGAGGCAATATGCAGGCAGTCCATACCCCCCACCAGGAACACCCCGGAACATCACGGCGCGGCGCACTGGCGCGCGTGCTTGGCCTGACGCTGGCCGGCGCGATCGCACTGTCGGCCTGCGGCGGCGGCGCCGATGCCCCGCCGCCGCCGGCCGTGGCCCCCACGCTGCAGATCGTCATGGCCGGCGACGGCACGATCGGCGGCGACACCCCGGTCAGCTTCCGGTTCAGCGCCCCGGTGACCGGCTTCGAGGCCCGGCGCGTTCTCATCCAGAACGGCTTCCTGAAGCCCGGCAGCTTTGCGCGCATCAGCGACGCCGAGTTCACCGCCCTGGTCGCGCCGCGCACCAACGACCGCGGCGTGCTGACGGTGACGGTGCCGCCCAACGGTTTCTTTGACGCAACCTTCACGGCTGGCAACCGCGACACCTACACGGTCTCGCGTCCGTTCGACACCGTGCGTCCGCCGACCGAGCCGTTCGTCTCGTTTGAGGACAACGCGCCGAGCGGGATCGTCGCCGGGCCAATCCGCGTGACCATCCGGTTCACCCTCGGCGTGGGCGACAGCTTCGGCGTGAACCGGATGCTGCTGACCAATGCCGTCATCAGCGACTTCGTGCGCCTGTCCGACACCGAGTACACGATGATCGTCAGCCCGCTGAACTTCGGTCTGATGGTGATCGACATCCCCGCGGGCACGGTGACCGCGGATGTGCCCGGCGGCACCATCAACAGCCGCGGCTGGCAGTGGGGCAAGGTCTTCCTGCGCTGATTGATCCCGGCCGGCGCGCGCAGGGCGGCCCGCGCTGGATGGTGCTGCGGGCCCTCGCCGTTGGCGCGGACGGGGCAGCGCAGCGGCGCAGACGGCGCAGGCGTCGTACGCGTCACCCGGCGAACGGGCTGGAAAGGCTCGACCGCCGGTCCGGTACGTCGTTCGCCGCCGCGGTGGCCTGCGGCACCGCCCAGGGGCAGCGCCGGCAGCAGCCCTCGGATACCATACCGTTCGTCTGCGGTCGGCAGCAGCAACCGGCAGCAACCCCCCCCGCGCTTGATCGAGGAGCCCCGCAACGTGTCGACCTATCCCCATCCCCTGCTGGCGCGCGAAGGCTGGCCGTTCATCGGCGGCTCGCTGCTCGCCGCGGTCGTGGTCTGGGCACTGGCCGGGTTCTGGTGGTCGCTGCCGCTGTGGATCGTTGCCGTGTTCTGCATCCAGTTCTTCCGCGACCCGCCGCGCGCGGTGCCGGCACAGGCCAATGCGGTACTGGCGCCGGCCGACGGCCGCATCGTCAAGGTGGAGCGGGTTGGCGACCCCTACACCGGGCGCGACACGCTGCTGGTGTCGGTGTTCATGAACGTGTTCAACGTTCACTCCAACCGCTCGCCGGTGGATGGCACGGTGGAGCAGGTCGACTACCGGCCCGGCAAGTTCATCAATGCCGACCTCGACAAGGCCTCCACCGAGAACGAGCGCAACGCCATGGTCATCTCGCTGGGCAGCGAGCGGATCACGGTGGTGCAGGTGGCGGGCCTGATCGCGCGCCGCATTCTCTGCTACGTCAAGCCCGGCGACGTGCTCCGGCGCGGCCAGCGCTACGGCTTCATCCGCTTCGGCTCGCGGGTGGACGTGTACCTGCCGCTTTCGGCAAGGCCCAGGGTGGCGGTGGGCGACGTGGTGTACGCCACGCGCACCGTCATCGCCGAGCTCTAGGCCCGCTCGCGCTCATGCGCTTTCGCCGCCGTAAGCCGCGTCCGCTCGGTCTCATCGCGCCCGGCAAGCCCGGCGATGAACTGCCGCTGCCGGTCCTGACGCGCCGCCGCCGCGGCATCTACCTGCTGCCCAACCTGTTTACCCTGGCGGCACTGTTTGCCGGGTTCTTTGCCATTGTCCAGGCGATGAACCAGCGCTTCGAGCTGGCCGCCATCGCCATCTTTGCCGCCATGGTGCTCGACGGCATGGATGGCCGCGTGGCGCGGCTGACCAACACCCAGAGCGCCTTCGGCGAGCAGTTCGACTCGCTCAGCGACATGACGAGCTTCGGCGTGGCGCCGGCACTGGTCATGTACGAGTGGCTGCTGCACGATCTGGGCCGCTGGGGCTGGGCCGGCGCCTTCGTTTACTGCGCCGGGGCGGCGCTGCGGCTGGCGCGCTTCAACGCCAACCTCGGCGTGGTCGACAAGCGCTTTTTCCAGGGCTTGCCGAGCCCGGCGGCGGCGGCGCTGATCGCGGGCTTCGTCTGGCTGGCGATCGACAACAAGTTCCACATCCAGGACGCCGTCATGCCGTGGGTGGCCTTTGCCATCACCGTGTACGCCGGGCTGTCGATGGTGTCGAGCGCGCCGTTCTACAGCGGCAAGAAGTTCCAGATCGGCAGCAGCGTGCCTTTTTGGGTGTTGATCGTGGCAGTGATTGCCATTTTCGTTGTCTCCAGCGACCCGCCGATCGCGCTGTTCACCATCGGCTGCTGCTACGCGCTGTCGGGCTACGTCTACGGGTGCTGGCGCTGGTTCAAGGGCGAACCCAATCCGGCCAAGCCGGTGCCGGCGGCCAAGACCGATGCGCCGCTGCCCTGAGCCACGCCCTCGGTCCCGGCGCGGCCGGCGCACGGAAGCTTCAGCGCCGGCGCAAACGGGTGTTTGCATGGCGCGCGCGTTTGCGCCTATAGTCCGGCCATGACTCGCGCATCCTCGATCGCGCTCTTTCTCGCGGCCCCGGCCTTCGCCGGTCTGCCGCTGCTACTGCTGCGCCCCGCGCGCAGCTGACCCCCCCTCCCCACAATCTGCGCACCACCTCCCGCTTGCATGGGGCAGGCAGGGAAGAACTTACCTCCTCAAACGCTGGGCACGACCATGGAACGCCTGATCATCTTCGACACCACCTTGCGCGACGGCGAGCAAAGCCCCGGCGCCTCGATGACCCGGGAAGAAAAGCTGCGCATCGCCAAGCAGCTCGAGCGGCTGCGCGTGGACGTGATCGAGGCCGGCTTCGCGGCCAGCAGCAACGGCGACTTCGAGGCGGTGCGCGCCATCGCCAACGCCATCAAGGACTCGACGGTGTGCTCGCTGGCGCGCGCCAACGACCGCGACATCGGCCGCGCCGCCGAGGCGCTGGCCGGCAGCGACAACAAGCGCATCCACACCTTCATCGCCACCAGCCCGCTGCACATGGAAAAGAAGCTGCGGATGAGCCCGGAGCAGGTGTTCGAGCAGGCCAAGCTCGCGGTGCGCTTTGCGCGCCGGTTCACCGACAACGTCGAGTTCTCGCCCGAGGACGGCTATCGCTCGGAAGCCGACTTCCTGTGCCGCGTGCTGGAAGCGGTGATCAAGGAGGGTGCGACCACCATCAACATCCCGGACACCGTGGGCTACGCGGTGCCCGAGCTCTATGGCGAGTTCATCCGCAGCCTGCGCGAGCGCATCCCCAACTCGGACCAGGCCGTCTGGAGCGTGCATTGCCACAACGACCTGGGCATGGCGGTGGCCAACTCGCTGGCGGGCGTGAAGATCGGCGGTGCGCGGCAGGTCGAGTGCACCGTCAACGGCCTGGGCGAGCGCGCCGGCAACACCTCGCTCGAGGAGGTGGTGATGGCGGTGAAGACGCGGCGCGACTACTTCGGCCTGGAGGTGGGCATCGAGACGCAGCAGATCATTCCGGCCTCCAAGCTCGTCTCCGGCATCACCGGTTTCGTGGTGCAGCCGAACAAGGCGGTGGTCGGCGCCAACGCCTTTGCGCACGCCTCGGGCATCCACCAGGACGGCGTGCTCAAGGCGCGCGAGACCTACGAGATCATGCGTGCCGAGGACGTGGGCTGGCACGCCAACAAGATCGTGCTGGGCAAGCTGTCGGGCCGCAACGCCTTCAAGCAGCGCGTGCAGGAGCTGGGCATCCCGGTGGACGGCGAGAGCGAGATGAATGCGGCGTTCGCCAAGTTCAAGGAGCTGGCCGACCGCAAGGCCGAGATCTTCGACGAGGACATCCAGGCGCTGTTTTCCGACGAGTCGGTCACGCCGCACGACGAGCACTTCAAGCTGCTGTCGATGTCGCAGCGCTCGGAAACCGGCGAGCGTCCGCATGCCCGGGTCGTGTTTTCGATCGGCAACAAGGAGGTGGCGGCCGAGAGCGACGGCAACGGTCCGGTGGATGCGTCCCTCAAGGCCATCGAGAGCCAGGTGGGCAGCGGTTCGGAGCTGCTTCTATATAGCGTCAATGCCATCACCACCGGCACCGAGTCGCAAGGCGAGGTGACGGTGCGGCTGGCGCGGGCCGGGCGCATCGTCAACGGCGTGGGCGCCGACCCGGACATCGTGGCGGCCAGTGCCAAGGCCTACCTCAGCGCGCTCAACAAGCTGTACAGCGACGTGGAGCGGCTCAACCCGCAGACCTCGCTGGCGCCCTGAGAGCCTGTGAAGAGATCGTCGCGAGCGGCCCGAGGTCGCGCCGAGCAGCGGACCCGTACAGAGCGGTACGGCGACCAGCGCAGGCGCGAGATCGGACCGCGCAGTAGATTTCTTCACAGGCTCTGAGAGGGTGTAAACGAATTCAACACCCCGTGCGTTACGTCTTGATCGAGGCAATTCAGCCGGGGGTGAGGGATGGCGAAGAGCACTGCAACCGAGCGAGCCGGCCGGCCCGGCCGCAAGCCCTCGTTGAACGCCGAGCACACCGCGGTACTGCGGGCCATCGTCCGCGAGCGACCGCGCTGTTCGCTGGATGAGCTGACGCGAGAGTTGTTCGTCCGCACGGGCATCCAAGTCAACCCCGTGACCGTGCGCAAGGCCTTGCGCACGGCGGGTATCGAGCGTCTGAAGCCGCAGCGCCGCGCCGGTGAGCGCGCCGCGGCGCAAGGGTCGGCGCCCAAGCGCTATGGCTATACCGAGGCCCACCGACGCAGCGACGGCGCCAGCGGCATGAACACGGACCTGACCGATGCCGAGTGGGCGCTGGTGGCCGACCTGTTCGAGCGCGCTGGCCAGCGCGGCGCACCGCCGCGCTTTGAGCGCCGCCACATGGTCAACGCCTGCTGCTACGCACTGCGCACGGGCTGCGCGTGGCGCCTGCTGCCCAAGACCTTCCCGCCCTGGCAGGCGACCTACATGGCCTTCAAGCGCTGGGCCGCCGCGGGCGTGTTCGAGGCCATGCACGACCGCTTGCGCCAGCAGTGGCGCGACCGTGTGGGCCGCGCCCCCGAGCCGACGGCGGCGATCATCGACGCACAGAGCACGCGCAGCACCGCGCAGGGCGGCAACACCGGGTTCGATGCGGGCAAGAAGGTCAAGGGACGCAAACGTCATCTGGTGGTCGATACGCTGGGCCTGCTGTTGGCCGTCACCGTCACCGCCGCCAGCGTGCAGGATCGCGACGCGGCCGCTGAGGTCGTCGCGCACGCCTGCACCAAGGTCCCCGGCCTGAAGAAGCTGTACACCGACGCCGCCTACGGGGGCCAGTGCGCCCGCAGCATCGAGCAGGCCCACGGCATCAGCGTCGAGGTGGTGCGCCACCCCGGCAACCGCAGCACAGGCACCTGGCAAGACCCGCAGCAGCCGCTCGATCTCATGTGGCCCGAGGTCGTCGCCAAGGGCTTCGTGGTGCAGGCCAAGCGATGGGTCGTGGAGCGCACTCATGCCTGGAACGACCGCGCGCGCCGACTCATGGCACACCATGATCGATCCGATTGGGCGCCGCTGGCCTGGGTCTGGCTGGCCGAAGCACGTATCCTCGCAACCAGGCTGGCAACGTAGATCATTTCGTTTACACCCTCTCAGTCCCCGACGGCTCTTGTCAGTTTGCCGTTTCCCTCGCGGTTCCGACCGCAAAGCGACGCGTCGCCGGCAAGATCGTATGCGCCAGTACGCTGCACCAGCCGTTGCTCAAGGAGCCCGCAGCAACGGCGGCTGCTTCCATTGGCCGTTGATGGCCGCCTCCTTCGGCCAATAGAGGCGCAGAACACACCAGAAAGGCCCTCTCGGCGCAGGCAGCCAGTTGCTTTCCTTGTCCGCCCCCGGCGATTCGCTTTGGACGTATAGCGTCAGGCCGCCATCGGCATCCTTCTTGAGTCCGGGGAGCATCGGCAAGTTGATGAGATACCGGTTGAGCGGATTGGCCACCAGCAGGCTCGACGACAACTCGTACATCGTCAGAGACCAGAATGCGTTCACCGGCGGCAGCTGTCCCGGCGGGAAGTGCAAGGTGTAGCGAGCTTTCGCCGCGTCCAACGGCAGTTCCGCGGCGTCCACGCGATACATGGGATACATGGCCTCTTCCTTCGAGTTGCCGTAGATCCCGAGCACTGCGCCCGCCATGCGGTAGAGGTAGTTGTTCTGCAAGTACTCGCGGGTGCCGAACAGGTCTCCGCTGGTGACCTTGCCGGTCGTGATGTCGCTCTTCGACAACGCATCGAATTGCTGCCAGGCGTCCGCAATGCCGCCGGCGATGGCCTGTTTCACCTCAGGCGCAAGCCCTCCGATATCGAACGTCCTGCCGGCTGCAACGCCGATGCGGGCGAAACGCGCCAGCAGGTGCTCTTCCGATGGGTGGGGGCGGTGCGCTCATAGGCGAGCCTGGTCGAGGTATCGAGGTTGCTGCGGTCGGGTTTCGGTACCCGCAGCGCGAGCGTGTCGATCAGGGCCTGCTCGATCCGACCCATGATCGCCCGTACCGCCGCGTCGGGCTCGGCCGCCGGTTGCGGCGCGGGCGCAGACGCACCGATCGACTCGGCCTGCGGGCGCGCTGCATGTTCGGGGGCCGGGCGACTCATGGCGCCTGTCCCGATCCCGACTTGCCGGGCATCAGCCGGTTGACAGGTCCGCGCAGCAGCACGTACGGAACGACCGCCAGGACAAATGCCACCGTGACCGCCTGCAGCGGCCGCAACTGGCCCACGGCGACGAACTGGTAGATCACGTCGAGTGCGTAGGCGACGACGAAGACCTTGACGATGCTCTTCCAGCCGTCGCGCAGAAGAAAGCGGCGATGCTCGGGGTCCGTCACGACCGCCCAGCCGTAGGCGGGCCGTCCGGCCAGCGCGTCCTTGCGGCCGTCACGGATGGCGAACGCAATCGCCATCAAGGGCTGAAATAGCAGGCGAAGGTGCAACGGCCCCTCCGCGCGCGCGAGCAGGTCAGCTACGAAGCTGGAAAGGATCTCGCCCATGACAAACCCGCCTTCTGCCACATTTGCTGACAGGCTACGTCCGACAGGCGGCAATCCACAATTGGACCTTGGTCCGATCCCACAATCAGTGCATGTCGCTGCGCATCCCCGAGACGCAGGCCAGCGGCCGCACCAACTGGCGTCGGCAGTCGCGGGTGGACCGACCGGGTCGCAGCAGCGCAAGCGCGCGGATCGGTCGCGGGCTGCGACCCCGGCCATGCCGGCGCGGGGCTTACCCGTTCCTGCCGCGGCGACTCAGGAAACGAACCAGCAGCAACGGCGGGCGCGCAGGTGAGTGCGCGTCAGGAAGCCGCCGCCGCGCCGGGCGCAGCGCGTACTCCCTGCCCCACCCGCAGCGCGCTCAGCAGCGCCGCCACCTGCATCAGCGCCACGCCCACCAGGGCGAGGTTGTATTGCCCGGCGTCGAGCATCGGACCGACGACCAGCGGAACGGCGGCAAAGCCGACGTCCAGTCCCGAATAGACGAAACCGTAGACGCGGCCGTAGGAGGTCTTGCCGAAGCGCGACAGGGCCGCCTTGCGCACCAGCAGATCGCGGCTCGGGCCGGCGCAGCCGACGCCGAAGCCCATCGCGGCCATCAGCGGCAGCACCATCCAGCCCGGCAGCCACCCCGCGGCCAGCAACAACGCCACCGCGGCGGACGCACCCAGCGCGGCGGCGATCACCCGCTCGCTGTCGCTGCGCCGGGCGGCGATGAAGCCGCCGGCGACCATCCCGGCCGCGCTGCCGAGCAGATAGGCCGTCAGGCCCGCCGTGGCCAGCACCAGCGACAGCCCGTAGGCCT
>Ga0209972_10002626_pt1 | contig 14590 bp, 12 predicted proteins | sample NOAtaG_7_FD_187302 | JGI IMG/M metagenome (GOLD analysis project Ga0209972, IMG submission 187302) | Freshwater lake microbial communities from Lake Erie, under a cyanobacterial bloom - NOAA_Erie_Diel1S_2200h metaG (SPAdes) (version 2) | ecosystem: Environmental > Aquatic > Freshwater > Lake ... | reverse complement strand
GGGAGCGACGAAGGAACTCAGAGCTTCTTCGTCTTCTCGAACTTCGCCTTGTCGCGGGCGATCGCTGCCTTCTCCTTCGAGTCCTTGTCCTTCGAGTCCTTGTCCTTCGAGTCCTTGTCCTTCGAGCCCTTGTCCTTCGAGTCCTTCGACGAATCGGCTCGGCTCGTCTCGGACAGGAAGAGGATGCGGCGGCAGGCCTTGCACTGGACGGCCGCGTCGGAGTTCGAGGAGAGCCGGGCGAAGGTCTCGAAGGGGACCTCGATGTTGCATGCTCCGCAGGCGAACTCGCGGTGACGGAGGCTGACGACGGTGATCTCCGCCATCGCCTCGCCCTCGGTCTCGTCTGCGATGAGGTTGAAGAGCTTGCGCTCGCGGTCGGGAACGAGGTCGGCCGCGCGCTCTCGCTCGCGCTCGAGCTCGGCAAGCCGCTCGCCGACATCCTTCATGCACTCATCGAGCTGCGCCTTCGCCACCTCGCGCACCTTCTTGCGCTCGACGATGGTGGCGTCGTGCGTCTCGAGGCGCTTCTTGGTGTCCTCGGAGCGCTGCATCTCCTCGACGGCGCGCTTCACGACCTCGTCGCGGTGCAGTTCGAGCGACTTCAGCTCGTTGAGGATCGCCTTGTACTGCTTGTCGTTGGTCGACGTGTTCAGCTCGGCGCGCAGCTTCTCCACGCGGCCGGTGGCCTCGGCCTGATCGAGCTCCAGCGCATGGACGTTCGCCTGCAGCTGCTTGATCTGCGTCTCGAGCTCCGTCCGCTGCCGGGCGAGCAGGGCCAGTTGCTTCTCCTGCGCGTTGAAGTATGTCTCTGCCGAGGTGACGCGCGTGCGAAGCGCGCGAACCTGGCTATCGACCCGATGAAGTGTCAGGAGGTTGTCGAGGAGCGCCATGTGGAGCGAAGATGCTAGCAGGAAATGCCCTGCGATTCAGCCTACTTTCCCCGCAGCAATGCGCGTGTTCCGCGAAATCGCGTGATCCGGGCGGCCAGGTCCGCACGCTGGGCGCGCGGCGGCGCGGTTCACCCGACCGGCGCGAGGCGAAGGAGCCAGTAGACGACCGGCCCGGTGAAGAGCGGGCTGTCGAGGACGTCGAGCACGCCGCCCATGCCAGGCACCGTCTTGCCGGAGTCCTTGAGTCCTGCATCGCGCTTGAATGCGCTCTCGGCGAGGTCGCCCGCCTGGCCGACGACCGCCATCAGGGCGCCGCCGATGGCGCCGATCCACCACGGGATGTGATCGACGGCAGCGGGCAGCGACGCCGAGAGATGGGCGAGCCCGGCGCCGACGAGCGTGGCCACCACGATGCCGCCCGCAAGGCCTTCCCACGACTTCTTCGGCGAGAGCCACGGGATCATCTTGTGCTTGCCGAGCGCGCTGCCGGTGAAGTAGGCCCCGATGTCGCAGGACTTCGTGGTGAGGATCGCGCCCACGAGCACCCATGGCGAGTGCTCGAGCCGCACGAGCATCCAGAATCCGAGGAGGACTCCACCGTAGATCCCGACGAGCAGCGTGCCGCCCGCGAGCATGAGCGACCCCTTCGGGTCGCGCTCGCGCGACATGCGCAGCAGCGCCACCACAAGCATGAGGACAAGCGCGGACGAAAGCACGCCCGACGTGAGCGGCGCCGGCTGGAAGAGCGCGCTGCCTGCGGTTCCGAACAGTCCGAGGAGCGCCGCGACGATGGCGGCGAACAGGCTGGCCTGGATCGAGGCCGCGCGGAGGAACCTGACCACCTCGCGCGCGATCAGCACCGAAAGCAGCGCTGCGAACGAGAAGAGGACGAGCCCCGGCGGCAGGCCATGCTCGGCCGCGCGCGCGTCGAGAGAGCCGTCGAGCCACACGATCCCGAGGATCAGCGCGATCAGCAGTGGGCCGGTGATGAGTCGTTGCCAGAGCATGCGGGGAGCTCGCTCAGTAGGTTGGCATGGTGCGGTCGATGTCGGAGGCCCAGAGATGGATGCCCCCGGCCAGGCTGCGCACGTCGCGGAATCCGGCTGCGCGCAGCATGTACGTGGCCGTGAGGCTGCGTCGGCCGTGGTGGCAGTAGACGACAAGCGCGCGCCCGAGGTCGTCGTCGAGTTCGGCCTTGAGGTCGTCGATGCGCGCCTCGAGGTTCTGCAGCGGGTAGAGCCGCGATCCCGCGAGCGCGCAGATGTCGGCCTCCGGCTGGGTGCGCACGTCGATCAAGACGCGCGCCGGAGCACCGAGCGCCGCGAGCTGCCGCGGCGTGATCTCGTCTTCCGCACGGTAGGGATACCCCGGGGGGAGTCCGGCCAAGGCGTCGCCGCGCGCATCGCCCGTCATGCGCGAACCCTGCGGGCTGGCGTGTGTGTCTGCATCGGCGAAATCGTACCACGGAGCCTGCCGTGCGGCAGGGGACGCTTCCCGCGGTCGTCACGCGAGCCAGCCGTTGCGCGCCACCGCCAACGCCGCGCGGCGCGCGTCGGCGTCGCCGCCGAGACGGCGGACGAGCGTCGCCCGGTCGATGCCGGGGTGCGTGGCGACAAGCGACATCGCCCGCGCGAAGAGACGCTGCTCGCGCTTGAATCGCTCGACCCGCTCGGCAAGCGCGTCGGTCCAACGCGTGCCCGGGGCGATCTTGAGCGCAAGGCCCGCCGCCGCGGACATGCGCACGCTGCGCGCATCCGAGAGCGCGACGCGCCACGTCGCGCCGTCCGCGGAAAGCGCGATGCGGGCGACCGTGACGGGCGTGGCGGTGCGCGTTGGCGCGGTGCGCGTCGACGCAGCGCGCGTCCGCGCGGGCGTCTTCGGGCGTGTCGTGCGGCTGGGCTTCTTCATGCGCTGCGATCTCCGGTCTTGCGGGCGTTCATTCGCGCGGTGGGCAGGCGATGCCCGGCGCCTCGTGCATCATCCGGCGACGTCGTCGAGGAAACCCTCGATCTCGCTCGCCGCCTTGAAGTCGCCGACCGCGCGGGCGCGCGCGAGCCCCGCGCGAAGGACATCGGCGATCTCGCCGTGCCGCCGCGCTTGCTCGAGCGCCTTCGCCTTGTGGAAGAAGGCGTAGCACTGCTTCGGATCGCAGGCGATCGCGCGGTCGTAGAAGGCGATGGCTTCATCGAGCCGTCCGTGCTTCTGGCACTCCTGCGCGATCCCGTACAGGAGGAACCCATCGTCAGGTTCCGCCTCAAGCATGGCGCGGAGCCGGTCGAGTCGCGTGGGGGAGGTGGGATCGTTGGCGGCGTCGGTCATGGGGCGGGCGGCGGGGGTGTCGGATTCTCGGGGGCCGCGCGGGATTCGCGCAGGGCTCGCGCGCGGAGGGCGTCAAGCCCGGGCGCCGGGAAGGTGGGTACTCTATCCCACCATGATGTGCGAGGACTTGCCGAGCGACCCAGACCGTCGATCCAGCGCGACTTTCGCCCGCCCGATCCCTGCGAACGCCCGATCGGTGGGAGCGGGCCCGTGGGCAGCCTGCCTCCTCGCGCTCTTGCTCGTCGCCTTCGCCGTGCTGCCTTCGTGCACCACCGCGCCGGCGGGCACGCCGATCATCGACGAGGAGGAACTGAACGCGCCGCCGACGCCCCGCGCGCCGCGGGTGACCAGCTCGTTCGGCGGCACGCATCGGCAGTCGCTGATCGCGGGGCGCGTGTGGTACCAGTCGTTCGAGAATCGCCTGCTCTTCCTCGACCCGCAGACGGGCATGGAACTGCTCGATCTTGAACTCGCGCCACGCGGCACCACGGGGGTCGTCTCGGACTTCGCCGTCGACGGCACCCGCGTGTTCGTGGTGCTTGCCGACGACTGGGTGATCGAACTCGATGCGACCGAGGTCCGCGAGACGAAGGTCGTCAACCGATGGGGACGCTCGGAGATCACCATCGCGCCGCGCTTCGTCTCGATCGTCGGCGAGGACGTGTGGGTCTCCGGAAACGGCGGCGCGATTCGCCTCGGCGACGCGCTGCCCCACGGCGCGGTTTCGCCCGAGGCGCTGCGCGACCCGAAGGCCGAGCCGATCCGGCCTCCCGTCTTCCTCGAGGGCCGCATGGCCGGCCGCGTGGTGCCCGCGAACGGCGGTCCGGTCGCCTGCGTCGGTCGCCGCATCTTCCGAGTGGCCGATGGCTCGTATCTCGGTTCGGCGAGCATGCTGGTTCCGCTTCCCGATTCCGCCGGCGGCGGCTACGCCTTCGCACTCCAAGCCACCGAGGGCGCGCAGGTCGGGCTCATGGATGCATCGTTCCGCGAGCGATCGGCCGGCGCCGTGCCCGGATTGGTGCATTCCGTCCGCGTGTTCGACGACCGTTTCTTCGCCGTCAACGACTTCGAGGTGGCGACATGGAAGCTGGAGCCGAAGGAGGGGTCGAGCGCGGATCTCTCGGCGTCGGGCGGTTCGACGTCGGGCACCGAGTTCGTTCTCGGCGCTCCGCTCTCGGTGCCCGTGAAGGGCGCGCGCGATGTCGCGAAGGTGCAGCGCAATCGCTTCGCCGTCGCGGGAAGCTTCGGCCGGTCGCTCTATCGCTACTTGCCCGAGGGCGACCGTCCCGGCGACACGTTCTACTGGTCGCGACGGCTGCCTGGGCGGCTCGAGGTCTCGGTCACAGACCGGAGGCGCGTGCTGGCCGCGAGCAGGGAAGGCGCATGGCTTTACCTGATCGGCGAAGAGGCCGAGATGTCGGACAAGCCGATCGAGGCTCCCGACCGACCGATCATCGCCGCCGAGACGGCGTGGGGCTCGGCCAAGATCGACGAATCGCGCGAGACGGTGACCTTCCGCATCGGCGACCGGGCGCAGGTGATCACGCCGTCGCGCGGCGGGCTTGTCTCAGCCCTCGGCATCGCCGATGGCCGCGTCTGGATCGGCCACGACCATGGGATCGACGTCATCAAGTACGACCAGACCACCGGCGAGGTCTACTCCGAGGAGCGCATCCGGCTCGATGGCCCGATCGTCGCGATGTATCCGAATCGGGTCGGCGGCGGCATCACCTACGTCTCGCGTTTCAGCGGCTTTGGAGTGATTCGGCTTGTCGATCTCGACGACCCGCCGATCGCGGCGAAGGGAACGCGGAGCGCGTTCGACACGACGGCGGGCGCGGAAGTCGCGGCGGAGAAGAAGCGGGATTGATGCGGATCGGGATCGAGATGGACCGGGATCGAAAGCGAGCGAGCGATGAGCGAAGCACAGGTGCGGGCACAAGTCCTGATCGTCGACGATGAGCGCGACCACGCCGAGGCGATGGCCGAGGCGCTGCGCAAGCCGGGGCACGTCTGCACCACGGTGCATTCGCTCGAGGCGGCGCGCGACGAGATCAGGCACGGGCACTTCGACGTCGTCGTCACCGACCTCGTGATGGAGACCGAGACCGCCGGCCTCGACGTGCTCGCGCTCGCGCGCGCCGAGCAGCCGCACGCCGAGACGATCATGGTGACCGCGCACGGCGACGTGCCCACGGCGAAGAAGGCGCTGCAAGGCGGGGCCTACGACTTCATCGAGAAGCCGCTCGACCTCGTGGTGCTGCGCAACCTGGTGCACCGCGCCGCGGAGACGGTGATGCTGCGCACCCAGAACGCCTCGCTCAAGGGGCAGGTCGACGCGGCATTCGGCTTCGAGGGGATCATCGGCGAGAGCTCGGCCATGCGCGCCGTGATCGCGATGGTCAAGCAGATCGCGCCCAGCACGCTTCCCGTGCTCGTGACCGGCGAGTCGGGCACGGGCAAGGAACTGGTGGCGAGCGCCATCCACAAGCTCTCGAAGCGCGCGTCGCGGCGCTACGTCACGTTCAACGCGGCGGGGCAGGCGGAGAGCCTCCTCGAGGACCAGCTGTTCGGCCACGTGCGCGGCGCATTCACCGGCGCGGACCGCGACCGCGAGGGCGTCTTCGAATACGCCGACAAGGGCACGCTCTTCCTCGACGAGATCGGCGACATGCCGCTGACCATGCAGCCGAAGCTGCTGCGCGTGCTCGAGACGGGCGACATCGTGCGCCTCGGCTCGAACGAGTCGCGGAAGATCGACGTGCGGCTTGTGAGCGCCACCAACCGCGATCTCAAGAAGATGGCCGCCGACGGCCAGTTCCGCGAGGACCTCTTCTTCCGGCTCAAGGGCGCCGAGATCCACATCCCGCCGCTGCGCGAGCGCCGCGAGGACGTGCCGCTCCTGGTGAACCATGCGATCGGAAAGTACTCGGCGGAACTCGGGCGCGTGCGTCCGACGCTCACGCAGCCGGCGCTCATGCGGCTTGTCGCCTACGACTGGCCCGGCAACGTGCGCGAGGTCTTCCAGCTGATGCACCGGCTCGTGGTGATGGCCTCGGGCGACACGATCGACGTGCGCGACATTCCGGACGAGATCCGCTCGGGCGACGATTCGGGCGAGGCCGTCTCGCAGACGCGCAGCGGCCTTGCCGGCGTCGGCCTCGACAAGCTCGAGAAGGAGGCCATTCGCCAGACGCTGGCGATGACCTCGGGCAATCGCGAGCTCACCGCGCAGATGCTCGGGATCGGCGAGCGGACGCTCTACCGCAAGCTCAAGGAGTATGGCCTGCGCTGACGTCGGCGGGAATGGGCCCGCGCGGCTTCAGCGGCGTGGCTTTCGCCACTCACGTTGGCCGACTGCATCGAGGTCTGACGGACGATCGGCCCGCGGCCGAGCCGTTTACCGCCGCCTGAAGCCCGAGTAGATGGGCGTCGTGGTCGGTGCGTAGACGCTCGTGATTTCCTCGGTCACGACACGCGACTGCGCGACGTGCAGCGACTCGAGGTAGGCCGTCGGCTTCGTGATGACGGGGGAACTGCCATCGCCAAGCGCGAAGTTGCTCATCAGGAGAAGGTAGCTCTCGGAGATGGAGCGATTCGCCATGAAGATGCGGATGTCGTGCTGGCTGCCCTCGCTCCAACCCTCGCGGGCGCCCAGACGATCGATCATCAGATACTGCTTCCGGGCCTCGCCGAAACCGCCGAGATCGACGACGAGCTTCCCGTTCACGTACACCCAGAGGTCGTCGCTTGCGCCGAAGATCATCCACTGCGGAGTCTTCTCGCTGTAGGTCAGCGTCGCCGCGAACTCGACCGTGAAGTGGTGGTTGTGCGGAGCGGGCTTCTTCGTCGCCTTGTCGGGCGGGTTCCCGAACAGTCGCCCGTCCGCCGGGTAGTAGCCACCGCTTGGCAGAGTCTCGGAGCTGAAGACGTAGTAGGAGGAGCCGCCGCCATCGTCGATGCGTTCAAATAGGATCTTGGTTGCCTCGGAGACGTTCTCGCCGTCGACATCGCGGAACCAGGTCTTGAATCTCGAGTCATGGGTCAGCGACTTGATGAGCCCGGGCGCCTCGGAGCCCGGTTGATCGCCGAGCGCGCCATCGAACATGGTCCAGGCGATCGGAGTTCCTTCGGAGGTCATGAAGTCGTTCTCGACGCGGCCGCGGATCGGGTCCTGCAGGACCGGCTTGCCCTCGTCGTCGAGGAACTCGTTCGCCATCTTCCAGATCTTTCCCGCTTCGAGCGACGAGTTGACGCCGGGGAACCCAGAGTTTCCCGTGTCCTTCTCGTTGGTGCGGAAGTCGCGAAGCGTTCCGTACAGGACGAAGCTGTCGGGTGATTCAGTAGGGCCGTGTGGCCCCTTGCTCTTGCCCTCGCCCTCGCCCTCGCCTTCACCACCGTCGAGCTCGCCGCCATCGACAAATTCCACCGCGACCGCGCTGAGCGCGAGCGACGTTGCGAACTCAGGCAAGACGGTCGTCTTCAGCGGCCCAACGGTCCGGACGTCGTCGACGCCGCCGGTGGCGTCGACGTGGGCGTTGGTGGTCACGGCGGTGGGAGTGTCGGCGACCACGCCAGTCGCCTCCGCGAAGGTCGCGAGCGAGACATCGTCGAGCACCGCGACGGTGCGAACCTCCTCGCGCAGGACGTTGGGCTTGCCCCACAGTCCGCTTGCCGGATTCTTATAGCCGCGGGCCGAATCGAGCGCGGGGTCGTAGAAGATCCGGCCCGCGTCGACCTCGATCTCGGCGCCGCACGCGCGCCCGTACAGCGCCGCGAGCTGGCGCACCGCGATCGCCGCATCCGGGCCGTAGATCTCGCCGACCACGACGCTCGCGTCGCCGATCGTGACACTCGACTGCGGTTGCGCGTAGATCACCACGCGCTCCGCGCTGTAGGCGAGCGAACCCAGCGCGTTGGCTGGAAGCGCCACGTCGTCAGGACCGATGTAGGAAGACCCCGTGACGTCGGTGTCGCCCATGACGTAGATCGTGAGCTTGCAGCGATCCGCGAGCGCGATATTGGACGTGGCATCGATCGTGAGGTCGCCGTAGACGGCGAGAAGGGTCGGAACCTCGACGTTGAGCGTCGTGCCGCTGAGCGTGAGATCGCCCAGCACGTGCACGCTGCGCCATCCGCCCTCGACGATTGTGCCTGTGATGTCGAAGTTCATCGACGTCAGGTCGAGCGAGTTGGTGACCACGATGTCCGTGCTGAGTTCAGATGGCCGTGCGCTGGGCGCGGTCGAGGTCTTGCCGCCCACTCCGACCACGACTGGTGCGGGAACGGAATGCCCTCCGAGATCCGGGAGAAGCTCGAGCGGAAGGCTCTCGCCTCCTTCGGATCCAAGTTCGGATGGGGGAATCACGCCGCCGTCGACTTCGCTCGCGGCGAGCGCGGTCATCAGCGTCGAAAGATCGTCCGGCGAAATCTCCATCGCGGCGCCCGGGAGCGGCGGGAACGGCGCCGCGGGCATGTGGAGCTCTGCGGGAATGGCGAACTCGCCCTCCGCGAGCTGCTCATCGGCTTCGGCGCGGGATTCCGGGAAGCTGCCCGGCGTCGCCAGCGACACGCCATGAGTCACCGCGCTCGGATCGACCTCGATGGCATCGCGGGTCGAGGTGCCGATCACGATCGGTTCACCGAGAGACGCCAGCGGCGCGGTCTTCCAGGCCGTCACCACGGCACCGTCGCGGATCGCGACGGTGCCACGCGCGGCCAGCGCGAACTCGGAGAGGTCGAGGTCCGCCCGTGCGACGTTCGACGCCCACGGAACGCGTCCGACCGCGCGAGTCTGCTGCGTGAGTTCATCGATCGTGGCTGAGGCGACGATCGAGACGGCGAGAGAGTTCGAGGTCGGCGACATGCCGGTCAGCATGTCGGTCATCCGCGCAGAGATGGTTGCGCCACCGATCTGCACCGGCATGCAGACCATGCGCATCGCATCTACACCGTCGCCGGCCGCGATGTTCGTGTTCTGCTCGAGGATGCGGGTTGCGATGTCGAGCGAACCGGCGGCGGCCGTGCGCGCGCTGGCCACGCGCACGATCGAGGTGCTGGTCGCCGTCGTGGCGTCACGCCCCGACGCGAGCGCAAGCCCGATCACGATGGCGAGGCTCACGGCGATCAGTGCGAGCAGCACCGCCATGCCGCGCTTCGGATGCAGACGCGGGATCGCGCGTCTCTGGGCGCGGGCCGGGCGGCTGGCGGTGGGAAAGGGGCTGTTGTGATGCATGTGATGCCTCGGAACGTGCTGAACGCTAGAACTCGACCCCGGCTGCCCGCGGCTTGTGGAAGCCCGTGCCAGAGGCGAGGTCGACCGACGTGAATGCGCCGGCGAAGAGTTGGGTACGGACGGTGGAGCGCGTCGTGGTGAGCGTGTGGAGCCAATCCATCGGATCGCTCGCCGGAGGTGGCGGCAGGGGGCTTGCGAGCGGGAAGTTGCTTGCGACCCGGAAGTTGCTGCCGTTTCGCCTGCGCTCGGCGAAGAACAGCTTCAGCGGATATGACGCGCCGTCGACGAGGCCGAGGCGGTCGAGATGAACCACCTGCGAGATCGGCGAGTGCATGCCCCCGAGGTCGATCACGAGCTTGCCGTCGATGAAGGCCCAGACGTCGTCGTCGCCGCGGAACGCGAACAGTTGCGCGGTGCCTGCCCGGTAGACGAACGTGGTCTCGAGCTCAAGCGTGAAGTGGAAGTTTCGGTTGCGGGTGACGTTGTTCAACTTGCGCACCTGCGAGTTCCCGTAGAGGCGTGACTCGATCGGGAAGAATCCATCCAGCGCCGGACCATCGCCGTCGGACTTGAACTCGTCGATTTCGGCCGAGTCGAAGACATAGGTGACAAGGCCGTTGGCGTCGGTGGTGCGACGCAGCAGCAGCGTGAAGGGTTCGGAGATGTTCAGCCCCGGCGTATCTCGGAACCACGAGTCGAACGCCGACGCGCTCGTGAGGACCTTCTTCGTCGAGTTCGCCGTGACGGCGGGCAGGTCGCCCACGGAAGCAGGCAGATTCCAGCAGATCGGATTCCCCGCGCTGTCGCGGGCCTGGGTGGTCGTGGCCTTTGCCGTCGTGGTCGCAAGCGCCGGCTTGCCATCGTGCCCCAGTTGCTGCTGGACCAGCCTGCAGTAGAGGCCGTTCGGATAGGCCGGGTTGTCGAAGTCGGGATGCCCGCCAGACTCCGACTTCTCGCGGAAGTCGCGAATGGTGCCGTGGATCGCGAAGGTCTCTGGGTAGACGATGGTCGAGCCGCTGCCTCCGTCGAGTCCGACGCCATCGGGAAGCAGGGCGCCGTTCACAGCCACGCCGCCATCGACCGAGTTCGCGGCGATGTCGGCCTTGTAGCCGCCGGCGGCGTCCACCCGGATGGTCGCGATCATCCCGGAACTCGGCATGTCTGCCGCAATGCCGGTGGCGGCCGCGAACGCGCCGAGCGACTCGTCGTCAAGCCGAGCGACATCGAGAACCTCGTTGCGCACGGTCGTCGGTGTCTCCCAGATGCCGCTGTTCGGGTTCAACCAGCCGCGGCCCGAGTTGAGCGCTGGGTCGTAGAACACGCTCCCTCCATCCGTGAGCGCGATGCTGCCGCCAAGCACGCGGCCGTAGACGGCGCTGGCATCCCCGACGGTCACCGTCGCACCCGGAGCGTAGACCTCGCCCTTGACGACGGCGCCGTCCTCGATGCGCACAAGCGTGGGCTGCGCGTAGATCATCACGCGCGCCGCCCCGCCCGGCGCATGCGGCGCAAGTGGCGAGACCGTCCCGGCGGCTTCGCCTGCCTGCAGGATTGTTCCAACGTAGGAATCGTCGATGACGACGCCGCCATGCGAGACGATCGAGAGCGCTCCGCCGGCGGCGACCTGCAGGCGGCTCGTGTTGCGGATGCTGACATCGCCGCGGGCGATGAGCATGGTGGGCACTTCGAACGTGAGCTCGACGTCATCAAGGTCGAGCGGCCCGTCGATGGCGATCACGCGCCAGGTCCCGGGCGCGATCGGGCCGGTGATGCTGGCCTGGGTTCCCGCGGTGATTCCGTCCGGAATCACGAGGTGCGGCACCGCCTCGCCCACCGTGGCATTGACGTCGTTCGCGAAGTCGCCCGCCGCAACCGTGACGGCGCCGCTCGGAACTCCCGGCTTCGGCGCCTCGGGCACGTGGATGTCGGCCGGAACCGTCGCGCGTCCATCGGCGAGCTGCTCGTCGAAGTCCGGACGCTCCGTCGGGAAGTCGCCGGACTCGATCGTCGCCTCGCCGTGGACGATGGAGCCGAGCTCGAAGACCACCGACCCCGGGCTTCGTGTGGTCGTTCCAATCAGGATCGGCTCGCCCAGCGCGGAGAGCGGAGAGGCCTTCCACGTCTGTAGCGTCGAGCCGGCTCCGATGGTGATGCCGCCGCCGTCGGCCAGCAGCGCGAACTCGGAGAGATCGAGGTCGGCGCGGCTCACGACATCCTGCCATGGAACGCGCGCGGCGGCGCGGGTCGTCTGTGTCGACGTCCCGATCTGGCCGGTTGCGAGCACCTCGATGGCAAGCGTCTCCTCCGTCGGGCCCCGGCCGGTCGCGAGATCGCGCATCAAGGCGGAGATCGTCAGGTTCCCGATCGTGACGGGGCTGAAGACCTCGCGCACATCATCTGCCGGCGAACCAGCCACGATCGCGGTCTGCGATGCGATGATCCTGCTCGAAATGTCGAGCGCACCCATGCCCGCCGCGCGCGCGGAGGCGGTTCGCACGATCGCGCCGCTGGTGTCGACGGTCGCATCGCGGCCTGCTGCGATCGCGAGGCCGATCGTGATCGCGAGACCCACGGCCAGCAGCGCGAGGATGACCGCCATGCCACCGCGCGGCGATGCCGACGGTTGCCTGCGGCTCGGGCCGCGGAGGATGGCGGAAGTAGGATCGGGCAACGGCGGTTTCTCCATGGCGAGCATCGGATTGAAGAGCGCGTGGCGGGAGTGGAAGGCCCCGGCGACGCCGTACCTTCGACGTCGATGAGCGCTCTGCGGCGTCTGCTCCAAGGGGAAGGCCGGGTCCGGATACTCAGCGCAGCCGCGTGCGCTGTGCATCAAGCGTCCAAGTCGTCGTTTCACCCTCGCCCAGCGTGCTGATCTCCAAGCCCTCGCCCTGCGGCGCCACAAGCGAGACCTCGACGGTCTGGTTGTCGCGCGTGCCGAGGTCATCGAATGTGGCGATCGCCACGTCGCCCTCTGGCGCGAGGTCGCCGCCGATGCGGATTTCAAGCGTGTAGCCGCCATAGGGCCCGAGGGTCCCGAAGCCGAAGGCGCGGAGCGAGGAGGCGATCGCCTGGTCGTCGCCGAGGCCGCCGGTTGGCTGGAGCCACCAGCGCGCGCGGTCGGCGCTCACGACCAACTGCGTGGGCGTGAGCGACGACATCGCTTCGATGCGCGCGCGCCTGAGATCGGCCTCGAGCACATCGGCGACAGGCCGGGGCGCCGGCGTCGCGGCGCTCGAAAGGCGCGGAACGACGACGGCGGCCAGGATCGCGATGATCGATACGACGACAAGCACTTCGATGAGCGTGAAGGCCCCGCGCGCCGAAGCACGGATGGCCTGTGCCGCGGCGCGTTCCGAACGGCGTCCGCGCGGGCACGCCGCGGCGTGCATCGCATCGCGGCGCAAGCCGAGGTTCGCCGCGCACTCCGGACGGCGCAAACAGCTCGCGGTGCTCCGGCATCGGGTGCGGATCATCGAAGTGGCTCCTCCACGAGGGTCGGAGCGAGCGTCACTTCGGCGGACGCTCCGCCCGCAGACACGATGAGCGAGGCACGTCCCGGCGCTCCGCTGATCGCGCTGAGCGTGGCGGAGTCGATTCCCTCGGCCAGGATGTGCCTGAGGAGCTTCGATTCCCCCCGCAGCGAGTCGAATGTCGAGAGGAGCTGCGGATACTGCGTTTCGAAGTACTCCGATTCGAGCGTCAGGTCGGCGACGAGCGCCGCCGGGTCGACGGTCTCGAACACAAGTTCCCGGTTTGTCTCATCGAAGCGGACAAGGCCGGCTTCGCTCAGGTGGACTGTGCGGCTCGGAACGGTGTCCGAGAGCCAGATCAGGGCGTGTTCACCATCCGCCGTCAAGGTGCAGCAGAACCCGGGCGCGAGGCTCGCGAGTCGCCGCGTGGCAAGCGTCGACTCGATCGCCGGGTCGGAAATCCGCTGGCGTGCCTCGCTGCCGCTCGCGAAGGCCGTCAGGAAGCCGACGATCGCCATGCCGACGATCGTCAGCAGGAAGGTGGCGAACATCACCTCGATCAAGGTGAAGGCGCTGCGGGGGCGATGGGAGCTGGCGGGGCGCATGTGGCGGACGGTTTAGGGCGTCACGATCAGCGGGTCTTCATCGGGGACCGGACGCTCGAGCGAGACGATCGTCTCGCCCTCGGGTGTCACGACCGTCGCGGTGAGAACACGGATCCGCATGGGGAGGATCTGGGGTTCGCCGGTCGGGCCGGCGGGCGGAATGGTGAAGTTGACGTTGGTGAGCGTCGAGGTGACGACGATCGAGCAGCCCGCCAGCGCCTCGCCGCGCATGCCGCCGTTGTAGGTGCTCGCGGCGGGAACGCCGTCGCCGTTCTTCACGCTGTCGGCGCAGATGGCGAGCGCCTGCTCCGCCTCGACGGCGGCAAGCGCCTGTCGGCGCGCGGCGAGGCTCACGGAGTCGGTCGAGGCGAGAAGTTCGAGCGCTGCGAGAGCCGCGATCGAGAGGATGCTCGCCGCGACGACGACCTCGATGAAGGTGAGGCCGCGGCGGACGAAGCGCGGGCATCGTGCCGGCGACTGCGTGGCGACGGCGCGGAAACCTCGCGGGTTGGCATGTGGACGCCGGGTTCGGATGCCGTACATGGCTCGAACGATCCTCCTTGCGCATCAGGGCCGTCGGGAAAGTCCCGCCGGGCCGCGTTGATGCCTTGTGGAGATCGGCAGTGCTGCGCACAGATGCGAGGCGAAACATCGAGAGATGCTCCATGTTTCACGCTTGGATGCCGACTTTGACTGCCGTGGCGGTGGTAGCGGCTGTACCGACTGTGCGGTCTGTGCCGTCTGGACAGTGCGATCGCGCGCGGGCCCATCGCACCTGCGCCACGCATATGGCCCGGTGGCCACGCTGATCAGCCGCCGTCAAGAGGCACGTAGCGCTCGAGCGTCACCACGTCGTCTCCATTCGGCGACTCGACCGTCAGCTCCAGTCGTCGAAGCTCGATGAGCAGGGGGCGCGTCGCCCCGACCGACTCGTTCGACGGGATCGCAAACTCCTCGGTGATGTCTGTGGCGCGCACGCGTACCACGCATCCAAGGAGCGCCTCGCCCCGCATTCCCACCTGGAGCACGCTCGCCGGCGGCATTTCCTCGTCGTTGCGGACCGCGTCGGCG
>Ga0209972_10002625_pt1 | contig 14590 bp, 8 predicted proteins | sample NOAtaG_7_FD_187302 | JGI IMG/M metagenome (GOLD analysis project Ga0209972, IMG submission 187302) | Freshwater lake microbial communities from Lake Erie, under a cyanobacterial bloom - NOAA_Erie_Diel1S_2200h metaG (SPAdes) (version 2) | ecosystem: Environmental > Aquatic > Freshwater > Lake ... | reverse complement strand
CCACATTTGGGACTATGACGCAGGGCGGACTGACAGGATTGGCGCTGTACAAGCTTCTGACTGAGGGTAAGTGATGGTGTCGCAACCGCAACCGCAACCGCAACCGCAACCGCAACCGCAGATGGCCCCGGGGCAGGCGGCTATGCCCACACCCACCCCTGTTCAGACGACGCAGACCGCCTCGCCGCAGACGCCATCGTTGATGCAGATGGATAGCAACGCACTGCGGCAGTTGTTTATGCAAGTCATGAACAACGCGGGCCCCAAGTTGCCCCCGGCGCTTATTCTTGGTGCGCTAGGTAAAGTCATGCAGCGCGAGAACATGGCCGAGGCGGCGCAAGGCCAAATGGCTATGGCTCAGGCTAACCAGCCCACGGTCGCGCAGCAGCTTATGGGTACGCGCCAGATGGCTGAAGGTGGGGTTGTGTCTTTGAGTGGTGGCGGCGACCCGACCATTGAAGCAATTCTCCGTAAAGGCCCTGCGGCGCGAACGGCCGAAGAGAATGAGCTTCTGAAGAGCGCGGGTTTCCAGATGCTTGAACGTAAAATACCTTCGGACTCAGGCATCGCACGCCTTAACCGCTGGCTTGAGGATGCGCTTGGTACAGGCAAACCAAAAGCGTCGTTGGGGTTTTCATCCACGGGTTTCCCCTCGTCCGCCCCCGTGAAACAGGACGACATCGCAAAGATGTTGTTTGCTATGGACTTGGCGAAGCCGTATCAGTCTGAAGTACCTCCCCCTACCCCCACTGCTCCCGCCGCCCGCGGCGGTTCTGGGATCCCCGCCCCCGCCGCACCCAGAAAGCCGACGACTTCTCCGCTCACTGACGCTTTGGTGGACATCGAGAAGCAAATCGCTGACGCGATTCGTACGCAAGGTGTTGTCCCCACAGAGCTTCTGGCCGAAAGAGAGCGTATCCAACGACTTGCAGCGGAGCAGATTGAGGCTCGGAAAGGGCGTAGTGCGGAGGCGCTGAAAGAAGGAGAGGAGCGACTTGGACAGGTCATGTCTCGTGGCATCGGCGCGCAAGACCTCCTTAAGATGGCTGCTGGGATCGATAAGCGTAAAGGCAAAGTGGCCGGCTCTATCGCTGGCGGGATTGCTGGCGCTCTAGGCGAGCAAGAAGCAAGACGGGAAGCGGCGCGTAAAGAGTTTATGCAGGTCAAGGCCGCTGAGCGTACGGAGACTAATCTCATCGAACAGATGCAGATGCAGGAACTCGTCCGTCAGAACGCTCTGAAGACCGGCGACGTTGCAGCAGCGCAGGCAGCCACGGCCAAGCTCGCAGAACTTAAGCGGGTGATGAATGAGCTTCGCTACAGCCGCGAGCAGCAAGCCTTCAAAAACCTTCTCGATGAGCGCAAAGTTGCGGCTGATGAGATGTCCGCCCGAGCGCAGATGGTCAGCGCCCAAGCGCGTGGTAGTGGTGCGACTGCCCCCGCAACACTGAATCCAAACCAGCGGGCGGTACTCCTTGAGAAGGCGGTGGATAATGTCAGGCAAGATCCGCAAACCAACGTGCGCCTAGCAAGGGCACAACAAGAAGCGATCAAGAGCAAAGTACCGTTTGACCGCCAAGCCTTTATCGACCGGCTTGTCCAAGCGCAATTTGAGCAAATGCTGGCCGCTGCCGAAGGTCGCCAACCTGCTGTAGCTGCCCCGCCTCCAGGGCGCGTTATCGATTTCTCAAGCATTAAGTGATATGGCTTACGCTATCCGTTTGCCTGACGGTACGCTTGTCCAGAATATTCCTGACGAGGTAACACCGCAGGAAGCGAAGCGGCGAATCCTTGCCGCTGGTTTGTATAAACCGCCCACCCCCGAAACTACTGTCCTTGGCGAAGCAAAAGAGCTGTTCAAGGGATTGGTCCCGGGAGCAGTCGGACTGATTGAAAGCGCCGCAACTGGTGCGTCTGCGCTACTGTCAGAACAGACTGAGAAAGCTGCTCGGGAAAAGATCGCCAGCATCGCGGGTACTGCCAAAGCCCCGTTTGCTGCTGCGCCGGGGTATGAAGAGGCCGTAGGCCGCAAGCTGGGCGAAGCCATTGGTTCCACGGCCCCGTTTCTTGCAGCGGGGCCTCTCGGGCTGGCGGGTAAGGTCGGCGCAGTCGGTCTTGGTGTTGGTGCCGGTGCGGGGGAGGCGCGCGTGCGCGCTGAGAAGGAAGGCGCGACTACCGAACAGAGAAGCACAGCCACGGCGCTGGGCGTCATCCCCGGTGCGATGGAGGTTTTTGCGCCTTTCCGTATCTTGTCCCGTATTCCTGAGTCTGCAAAAGCTCAGGGCGTCCAGTTGGTTAAACGGGCACTTGTTGCTGGTGGGGAGGAAGCCGCACAGGAAGCCGCGTCAGGTTTCGCTCAGAATCTCATCGCCAAGGGTGTCTACAAGCCCGAGCAGGAACTGATCGAGGGTCTGGGTGAACAGGCCGCCTACGGCGGGGCCACTGGTGCGATTGTGCAGGGGCTGATGGACCTTGCCTTGGGGCGGCGCGCACGCGCTGCGAGGACTGCGCCTGAGGAAAGCCCAATCGAGCGCGCCGAACGTGAGGCGACTGCGAAAGCCGCCGCTGCGCCCCCTGCACCGCCTGCCGAAGAGCCCACGCCCCCTGCGGTGGAGGCCCCCGCACCGCCCGTCGAAGAGCCCGTGGTTAGGAAGTCCGGGGAGCCTCCCGCTGGCGGTATGCAGCCTGCTGAGATCGAGGCGCTGGGTATTGCGAAACGTCAGCCTATCTATCGCCGCCTGCTCGGTAAGGATATGAACGACCCCGCGCAGCGTGATGCGGTGCTGGCAGACATCGAGAAGTACCTCACCCGGGGGAATGGTAGCGAGGAATCGCGGGCGAAACTGACAGAGTTCAAAGAACGCTTCGCTCCCCCTGCTGCTGAAACCCCCACGCCCCCTGCCGCCGAAGCGGCCCCCCCGGCACCAACGGAGACCACAAGTGCTACAGGAACTGTCGAACCATCAAGTGGAGCAGGCGTTGCAGTGGCTGGCGAGCCCGGTGCAGGAGCCGCCCCCGGAGGGGTTGAAGTCACTGAACCAACTGGAGTGGTTCCTTCTGTCGCGGATGTTGGAGAGCCTGCTGCTGGAGAAGGAGCAGAGCCCGGTGCAGTAGCAGCCGCACCGGCTCCCAAGCCCACACCTGTCACCCCCGAGTACACCGAGGAAGACATTGACCGGGCAGTGAACACCGGGCTCCTGACCGAGGAGCAAGCAGAGGTGTACCGCGCAGAACTGCGAGCGGAAGAAGCACCCCCCACTGTGATGGGCGCGGCTTTCCAGAAGCAGATTGACGGCATCAGGGCGCAGATGGACGCACTGCGCCAGAAGAACGGCAAGCCTCCGGCTAAGAAGTCACCCGCCCGTGCCAAGTACGATGAGTTGCAAGCGCAGCTTGACGCGTTGGCACCCAAGGAAGAGGGTGATCTCGCGGCGCGGCTTGAGAAAATGGGGGCTTCTGGTGTTGTCGGGTCTATCGGCGCACGACCCACGATTGACCTTGCTGCTGTACGTGAGAACCTGACCAAAGCCCGTGCCGCGCCCAAGATGTACGAGGCGATGCTGAACTACATCGGTGTGGATAAGGACGGTGACTACCTTCCTACCACGTACTCATCCGATGAGGCGGCGGAACTGGTAGGACTCAACCGTAGCTCTGGTGCCAACGTACGGCGTGCCGCAGAGGCGATGGGTATTACGGCTGATGTTATCAGTCGATTCCACGCTGGGCAGACTGATAAAGTCGGTATCGATAAGAACGTATCTGAGTCAGGTACAGGACTCACTGATGTACAGCCCAAACGCGGTGTGCTGTACGAAGCGCCGAAGAAGAACCAGCCCGGAAAAGCCGCTGGGTTTCTGCGCGGTGCGCTGACTTCTGACGGGAAGCTCGACTTCACAGGGCTCGACAACAAGCAGATTGCTGAGATCTACGCCCGTGCGTCGAACTACGACCCAAAGCGTGGCGGCAACCTAGAGGTCATCAAGAAGCTCAACGCTGAGATTGCTGCACGTACCAAGGCAGATCGTAAAGGCATGCAGTCGGCGCTCGACCGTGCCTATCGTGTTGTCCGTGCAGAGGAAGAGACTGCGGCGGAGCAGACTGAGACCGACCGCGTTGCTGAAGAGGGTGTTGAGGCAGAAGAAGTCGAAACAGAGGACAAGACGCGTCGGTTGAGTGACGAAGATATCGAATATCGCACCATCCCGCAGAGCCCTGTGGTCACCAACCGTGCGTCACATACGGAGCTTGAGAAAGTCGTTACCGACATCGGGAAGATGCTCGGCGGTAAGGTTGACGTCACTATCCTCGATGATGTAACTGATGTAGACGCTAAGCAGAAACCTGGGTCTCGTGCTGGTGCGACTATCAAGGGGGGTATCTATCTCTTCCGCAGCGGCATCGCCAAGGGGCTCGAAGGACAGAAGACTGTCTTCCATGAACTGTTTCACAAGGGACTGAAGAGCCTCTTGCCCGAAGCTGAATACCGGGCGACGATGAACAGGTTCTATAGCCAAAGCGCGGACATTCGTGCGATGGCTGACGCTTATCTTGCGTCAGACGCAGGTAAACAGGATACAAAGAATCTCAGCCCGCAAGACGCTCGGGTGTTGGCAGTCAAAGAGTCGCTTGCCGAGGTGGCGGAGCAGACCGATCTCAATCCCACGTTGGTCCGGCAGGTCGGGGGCTTCCTCGCCAGAGTCGCTGACCGTCTGGGTATGCCGCAGCTCGCCCGTGCCATTCGCACGATGGGGCTGAACGAGCAGGAGAAGTTCATCCGCGATGCGCTCCAAGCTGGGCTGGGGTCGACGACCGGCGAAGGGGCTACGCGGTTCCGTACGACCATCACCCCCGAGGCCGAAGCTACCGCCAAGGAACTCGACGCCATTGGTGGGCGCAAACAGCGTGGTGTGGTCCAGAAAATCGGCAAGCAACTAGAAGGCCGTGTACCTCTTCGTATCCGCGAAAAGTTGGTGGATTCTCTGGCCCCTATGGAGGATTGGTTTGTCAACGCCTATGGCGGGCAAATCCGCACTGCTAGCGGGCGACTGAACCCGATGGTGCTACTCTCGCGCGCCCTTGATGCGCTTCGTATAAGCAAAGCTGCGCAGATTGAAGGCGGACTTAGCCGAGAAGACGGACTTATCGTTGCCACGGAGCTAAAAGACGCAGACGGGCGTTTTGTCAGCTATTCTGGGGTACTTAATCGTATTGCCGATGCCGCTAAAGCAGAGGGCAAGACCTATGAGGACTACCGTAATACGATTGACAATATTCTGTACGGACACCGCGAATTTTACTTGCGCCAAAAAAACCGTGAAATTGAGCAACAAGCACAAGCCCTAGATGACGCCGGGAAGGCAGACAAAGCGAAAACGCTCCGTGAAGGCATCGTAGAGTTGTACCTTACCGACGAACAGATCGATAGGGCGGAGACGGCGTTCCAACAAGACGACTTCATCAAAGGTGTTCTGTCCGATCTTGATACTGTCCGGTTTAATATGCTAGATATGCTGGTGGAAACTAGTCGTATCAGTAAAGAGCAAGCGCAAGACTACAAAGATAACCTAGCCTATATCCCATTTGAGCGCATCGGTGAGTACGAAAACCAATGGACACAGGCGACTCGGGGGGCCAACCGTGGCGTTGCCGCACTCAGGAAGCTCAGGCAGCTAGAAGGTAGCAAGCGGAAGTCCACGTCGGTCGTCGAAAACTTCTCCGGGTTCATGGATTGGGCTACCAAGGAGGCGATGAAGAACGAAGCGGCTAGACGTGCCCTGGGGGACATGGAACTGCTCGGCGCTGCCCAACGCCGTGAACAGCCCCCCGCTACGGACTCCCCAGGTGGCATGGTCGATGTCTACGAAGACGGGCAGAAGGCTAGGTTCTACGTACCCGACCCGGCGCATCTGGTCACTTTTAGTCTTGCTGACCCCCAACTGTCCAACATCATCAAGGGGCTTTCGCAGGCCACGCGCCTACTCCGCGCGGGCGTGACTTCGATGCCGCCGTTTGCTATCAAGCAGATTTTCGACGATGTGGTCCGTGCCTATACCTACGCTGGAGTCAAGGACAATAAAACGCTTGTTAAGAACGTACTGTCGAACTTTCTTAAGCTGTGGCCTAGCGAACTTCGCAACCAGAAAACCTCTGGTATCCGAGAACTAGAAAACCTCGGTATTGTTGGTACATACGACATCACTCAGCACACCAATCTTAAAGATATTCTGAAAGAGTCAGGTGCGGAAAAGGAAGGGCTTGGCAGTGCCATCCTGCGTGTGATGGAGGCTGGTGCCAAAGCGTCTGACCTCGCCGTGCGTAAAGCGATCTACGACCAAGTACTGACGGAAACTGGCGATACGGCGCAAGCCGAGTCCGCAGCGCGAGAGATCATCAACTTCAGCCGTCGTGGATCATCGCGCATGATGAACATGATGATCAGCGTCATCCCCTTCTTCAACGCCTATGCGCAAGGCATGGACAAGCTGGCGTCTGCTGCCGCTGGCGGGCTTGTAGGTAAGAAAACGGGCACCGCACGGAGCATGTTCTACAAGCGCATGATGGTGCTGACTGCTATGGGCACGGCTTATGCGTTGTTGATGTCAGACGACGAGGAATACGAAAAACTCCCTGATCACGTGCGGGATACCAACTGGGTGCTACCTTACGGCAAGGCGCTCGGGTTCACCCCCGCCATCCCCATCCCGGCGGAACTTGCGTTCTTTTTCAAAGCGATCCCCGAACGAGTTCTGCGGTATTATAAGTACCAGGGTACTGAAGACGAGCGCGCCGCTATTGATGTGCTAAAAGAGTTGACAAAGCGCGGGGTTGATGTTTTCTCGTCTCCGAATTTGATGGCCCAAGGTATTCGGCCGCTTGTGGAGAACTTGATCAACTACTCGTTCTTCCTTGGTCGACCGCTAGAGAGTCAGTCTCAGCTTGCTCTGCGTCCGTTTGAACGCTACGGTACCGGCACGTCCGAGAGTATGAAGGCAGTCGGTAGCTTGCTCGAAGACGCAGCCAACGCAACTGGTATGGAGACCTTCGCCATCTCTCCGATCAAATTGGAGAACGCGCTGCGAGGACTTTTTGGCACTTCAATGGGGCTCGCGCTGTCTGTCAGTGACGCACTGCTTTATCCGAACCGTACAGACCGCCCGCTTCATCAGCAAATCGGGTCGCAAATCACTGGCGTAAGCGCTGTGATGAAAGACCCAGTAGGTACGCGATTCATGGATGAGATTTACGACCTAGAAAAGCGGACTGCGCAAGTCTACGGGACATACAACCGTATGCTCAAGACTAAGCCCGAAGAAGCCGAGGCGTTCCTTCTGGATAACATCGGCATGTATTCGATCCGGCCGCAGGTTCAGTCTTTGATGGAGACCATCCGCGTGATGAACGAATCGACGCAGGCCATCAACCGAGACACCTCGCTCAGCCCCGAGGAGCGCCGCAAGCTCATCGATGACTTGCGGGCGGAGCAGAACGACATCGCTCGTCAGGTTTGGCAGTTGCGCCGGGAGGCGCGGAGCATCCAACTGGGGCTGGCGGCCCCGTCCTCGTAAAAAAGCCCCGGGCCGGACAGCAGCCGTAACCCGGGGCGAATAGGAGGAGAAACGCTGGCAACTGCACCGCCAGCGGGGCCGATCATACAACGCGCCAGACTCGGATGCCAAGCATCCCGGACTCGATTCTTTCGACGTAAGTCATCCTGTATTTCTTTTTAGAGTAGTACCGGGAAACTGCGGTGAAAGCTTTTTTTGGTGTCAAAGTAGGCAAGAAAAAACTATCGTTTACCGCCATATTATCTGGTACTCGATAGTTAACACCGCTTATTTTAAGCGGTTTCTGTACTACTGGCGGCTGTAGCATCGTCTGTTAGCCCAAGCACTTGAGCGGCATCTTTAATGCAGTACGCACTGACTGGACCAAAGTCGGTGTCCCACCCTGCCCCCATACGCTTTTTGATTAGCTCAACTTCGCGTCCGGTCTCTTCGTTAAAGAGAACGCGGATTTCTTTGGCGTTGATGTAGTTATCCGCGCACCAACGCGTAAAGTCTTTCTGGACAATAAACAGGGTCTTAGTGTCCGGCTCGTACCGCACCACCAACCTGCCTTTAGGCTTCATATACGGCTCGTTCTGCAACCCGTTGCTGCGCTGTTTAGAGTCGATAGTCAGCATGTTGTTGATGTTGTTGTTGATGAACGCAGCAAAAGTCTCGACAGCCCTAGTAGACTGCGACTGCATATCTGCGCCAGATTTTTTGACAACTGCAAGAATGTGCGCGGCGATTCTCGATATGTTGAAAGAAGTCAGTTCCAAAGTGTTAGTTATCACGCCCGCCGCCAGCGCGCAAACCACTTGGTTCAGCTTATACCGTTCTGTCTGAGTCCACGTGTGCTCCAGATAGACCCAATCGCGAGTCTCCTCCCATACTCGCTGTACATACTCAATGTTCGAGACTACGAACGATATGAACAGTGGCCCTGCGTGTCCGTAGTTGTCCTCAAGCTGGTTAAATACTTTCTGCGCACCGAGAACGTCATCAGGAACGGGTGTCCGAAGATGGATCTCAATAACACGGGCCATCTCCCCTTGCGGATCGAACTTGATTATTCCGAGCCTGTCTTCAATACTTGTGTTGCTTGACCAGATGCTGTTGCCCTTCCAAGTAATGTCGTTATGCCGCTCAGCGTTCTCCCCAGCCTTCATACGATCCCGCGCTCGACCTTGGGTACTGCCGTAGAGAAGTACCGACATTTCCTCTGGCTTTGTGTTGGTCATCTCATCGAGGGTCATAGCGATACCGTTCAAAACCCCCATTCTATGAACCTTGGATAGATGTGTGTCTTGTGCGTCTTTCATCATCGCAGACGGGTTAGCGAAGATGGAGTTGATCATTTTTAGAATAGTGGTTTTACCGGTGCCACTCTTCTTAGAGAAGTAGTTCAACACCCCGCCGTTCTCCGGCGAGAAATGCATCAACATACTGCCAAACCCAGTGAGCAGTCCGTAGGCGTGCAGATCACACTCAGGGCGGTTGTACATATCCACGACCCGCTTCCAGCCCTCCAGCGTGCCTTTCGGCCTGAACCAATCTAGATATCTATCAAGTGAGCGCGCTGCTGGAGTGTACTTAATACCCTTGTCTGTGTACTCCCTATCACCGGCGATGAATGTGTTGTGCTTTGTCCAGCCGAACCTCGCGTGTATAGCGTCTGCCTTGGTAGAAAGCTGCAAATCCTGAATAGAACGGGCAAAATAGTGTTGTAGCTGCTGTAGTTGCTTTTGGTTATAGGTGGTGACACCTTGCTCGTTCAGCTTGTCCCGAAGTTTTTCAGGGGCAGCGAACTCTTTCTGACTCATCATGAAGTCACGAACACCGTCATTCGGTAAATGGTGCCTCAACCACAGTACGTCCCCCAGCTCCGAGTCGCGCATCCGCTTATAGATGTACAGGTCGTGCGGGTACACCAGTTCGTATTCTTCTGGTGTGTCACTGTCGTCGTCCCCCGACTTTTCCTTGTGTTTGACCATATACACGCCCCCATGCTTACCGCGAAGGTAAGGCCACGGGTACGCGGGGATGTCGTAACGCCTCCCCCCTGCTTCAACAAAAGGCTTTTCTTCTACTCTCTGTAGGGCGATGGTGGCGCCAAGCTGGATAGGTGATGTGATCTTCCCTCCATGCGGGCAGCCAACGCAAAGCTCGGGACGGTCTAGAGACTGAAACGTCTCACAGGTATAGGGGCCCTTCGTAAGAGCAGCTTTCCTCTCTGTCTCTTCGGGGCTGTAGTCAGGATGCCCCTTAGACACTTCGTGGATCGCCCAATCGCGGTCGTCGCACTGTTCGGCGATAGACAGCACCCCGCGCCAGCAAGGCTCCGTGACATTCTCTGGATGCTTGATGGCTTCAGCAATCTGCGCGCAGCCTTGGCCTTTGATGGACTTGATCCAGATAGTCTCAAATTTACTAACCCGGTTATCCCACCCAGCCAGTGTCTTAGTAATACTACTTAGCTTAGGTCTGTTTACCGTAGCGACAGGCGTAGGCGGTACTGCTACGTTGTTGAGGACACCGATCAGCTTATCAAAGCTGTAATGGGCAACATCTGTCAGTAGAACTACTTGTGCGCCATTTTTTTGGTTGATCGTATCAGGGATGCGTAGTACACGAGCGACGTCCGCAGTACAGCCACCGTCTACGCTAAATCTTTCTACTTTGCACAGCGCTTTCAATTGCTCGGCTGCTCTAGTCCATTGGTGGACCGGCACCGCATCAGTAAATATCCAATGAGCGTGGTAGCCATTACCAGAATCGACGATTGTTGGTTTCGGTAGTTTTACCTTTTTGCAGAACTCTTTTAGAGCCTGCATTGCTTCTGTTTTGTTGCTGTACGGCTTACGGTCGCCGCAATCAACGTCTATGTATAGTTCTCTCTTAGCTACAGCGTTTGTAGCTTCGGCAGTTGTACCAGACCCAAACCCCGCCGTTGCGTAGTACACGTCAACATCTTTTGGTAGCCCTTGCTTGATGTTTTCCATCATCTCTGAAGGACTGTTAAAAAATCGATTGAACGCGGTCTTGGTCTTCCTGTTTACGAATCTAAGAGAGTACCGTCCCCTTTCTGGGAGAATGCCTTGTAGGAAATCCAATTGGGACATGACGACACGGGGTTAGCCGCGCAGGCGCAGCGGGGCAGGCAATCAAGCCGGGGGGAGCCGCGAACGATAGTACGCCGCGACCTTGAGGCGCAAGTGCTTTCCCACCTCTCGTTTGCCCGAGAACCACTGATAGACAGCAGCCTTGCAGACATCAAGGTCAAGGCAGACCTGGGTCACAGGAATCTGCCTGGAGATACACAAGCGCCCCAAGGAGACCCCGAGACGTTCGGGGTCAGCCTCCGCATTCAGCCTGACGATCTTGGCTGAATACGGCATCTCAATCGTCAGAGTCGGCGGCCCACTCGCTCAGGATCGACTGCACGTTCACGGGTGCAGCGGTGGCCTTGGATTCCTTGACGGTGGGCTCGTCAGGACCTACTGCGGCGACGAGCGGCTTCACCTTGGCCCTCACAACGCCCGCTGCGGGCGTTTGGGCGGCTGCCTTGGGCTGCATGAACACAGGCTGTTCGGCGGGCGCAGCGGGTGCAACGGACGCCTCGGGGGTGCCATCAATTTCCGCCACCGTCATAGTGACTGCATCGATAGCTGCCTGATCGTCCATACGAGCGATGACCCGTGCCCACTCGGCTTCTTCCAACGGGCGCACAGCAGAGAAAACGAGCTTCATGTTCGCCGAAGTATCAAAACGCATCTCCGTGACAACCGCGTTGACTTCGATCCCATGCCCGCCAAGGAACCGCGCATACTGCTGGAGTCCCATCTTACGCCCTTCGCCTTGTGCAAAAAGACTGCTAGCGTTGATGTTCATGGAGAAAATGTCGCCCTCCATATCCGATGCAAGCAGCACAGCCAGACGCCGGCTATAACGGCACGCTTTGGACTCGCCTTGCCCAGAGCCCTTGATATCCTGCGGGCAACCATTGCAGGTCTTGTGCTGCGGAGTCTTGACGTTCTCGTGCGGTTTGACGCTATCGTTGGACCAGCAGACAGGGGGCGTCTTCACGCCTTTTTCGTACTGCCCCCCGTAGTAAGTGCGGGCGCTGGCCTCGGCAGCGCGAACAATCACGACGTTCATTGCGCGGTCTTCGTTGACAGCCACGGGCTTGCCGCCGACCATCATGGTGAAGACGTTGTTCTCAATACTGATCCGCTTACTGTTCCCGCCCCCCATGAGGGACTTAGTAAGATCGCTCAGTTGCCCACGACGCAGATGCGGAGGCAGGACATTACCGGATTGAAACAGGGTGAGTTCAGACGACATATTAAGACCTTCTAACGGTTACAGTGTACTTCGACTCGACGTTCATGCCTTTTGGCATCTTGTCAGGGTTAGACTTTAGGAATTCACTCATCGCGCGTTGCGCGATGCGCCGTTCAAGCAAATCTAGCGCGTTGTTCTCCTCGATAAACTTATGCATCGCCTCCCAATCAGATGTCCAGTAGCGGGTAGACACCCCACGAATAACTACACCAACACCGGGGATACTGACGTTACCCCCCGCGCGCTTGCAGGTTTCAAGTAGGAATCCCTCTACCGCTTCCATCTGGTCTTTGATCTTCTTATCTTCTTCTTCATATTTTGCCGACAGAGCACTACGTGCTTCTCGCATCTTTAAATACGCTTTGACCAGTACTGGTGTCGGCGGCAGTTCGCTTTGCGTCTCTTGCATTGGGGCCTCCTAGACAGGCTCGTAGTTTACATGAAAACTTTTAGGCGTCAAGTACCTCCTTGTACAGGTTCAGAAGCGAATCGAGGCTGGCGGTCTTGGACTCCAGCGCTTCATACTGCTTACGCTCGACCGGGGAGCCGCAGAGCTTGACCACCAAGCAGGGGTTTTTCTGGCCCGCCCGGTGGACGCGAGCGTTGGCTTGGTGCCAGATTTCGTTAGAGGTCACAGGCCCCCACCACACGACAGTGTTGGCCGCGTGCAACGTCACACCATGCGAAGCAGCGGCGGGCTGAATCAACAGAATGCGTGGATCAGGTTCAGTCTGAAACGCCTTAAATATTTCTGTACGTTTATGAGCAGCTACACCACCATGAACTACTTCTACTGTATATCCGTCTTTTTTCAGTTGGTTCTCTAGATGGTCTATTGCGTGCCGGAAAGGGACGAAGACAAGAACTTTGTGTGTGCTTTCTTCTATCGCTTCTAGTAAAACATTATACCGATGTGTCATGTCGAACACTACGGTATTACCGTCGTCAGTATACACGCACCCGCAAGCTACCTGTAAGAGCTTGTTAAGATTAGTAGCCGCGTTAACCGACGTTACGGTTTCTCCAGCGGCAGTCATTATAAACTGCTCTTTGAGGAGCTTGTAGTACTTAGACTGCTGCGGTGTGAGTGGGGCTTCGCGCGTGGTATACAGCAATTCCGGCAGGTCTAAGCATTCATCTTTCGTAAATCTGATCGCTGGCTGTAGTATTTTGTTAATCGTTTCGGCTGCATCAGTCTTAGGTTTCCACCTAAACTGTGTGAGTTTATACATCACTCTATCGCGGAATGTATAGAAATTTGATGGTACCGATCCCGGGTCCATCATTTTAGCTAGGCCATAAGCGTCAGTAGGACTTTGCGAGGCAGGGGTGCCGGTCAACATCCACAGCCACGTATTCGGCTGAATTAATGAGTTGATCGCTCTCCATCTTTTGGTGGTGGCGGTTTTTACTGCGTTGGCTTCGTCGATTATTACCAAATCGAAACCGCTATCTTTCAGGTCTGGTAGGACTGTTTCGACGCCATCAAAATTTATGATGACAAACTCAGCATCGGACTGTATGACTTTAGTACGTTTCTGTCTGCTACCGTGAGCAATATCTACCCTGCGGTGCATGACCGTTTTGAACAGGTCAGCGCGCCATGCCGAGTTCATAATCGACAGTGGGCAGATCACCAAGACGCGTTTGACATGTCCCGTACGCAACAAGTAGTCCGCTGCCCACGCTACGCTCGCGGTCTTGGCGGTGCCCGGGTCGTTGAAACAATACGCTCTACGATGGAGCGTGAGAAACGAGGCGGTAGTCCGCTGGTGTGCGAATGGCGTATATATTCCCGGCCAGTTGTAGTGCTTTTCTATTGGCGATGGTACCTTCTTGACGCCTAGGTTCTTTAGTACTTGGGACTCATCTAGGCCCCAATAGACCAATACCATGCCATCCGCTAGTTGTTTGGAACGGGGGATCGTTGCGAGCACCCGCTCGGGGTGCCGCAACTTAAGAAGCAAAGCTTTGTTCTCTACTATCTGCATTAACGCAACTCAAACTTACAAGCCGCCGCGCGTTCGATAAGGTCAAGGGCCTGTGTCGTAGCATCATCAAGAGCGTTGTGCGGTACCCCTACGTTTTGCTTCCTTTCTTTCGTACCGAACATGGCCCGGATAGTCCGGTAGCAGCGGTCGTTCCAAAAATGCCAAGGAGTATCCATCTTCGTGAGACGGTAGGCAGCGGCAAGCAGTGCATTATCAAAGTTTGCGCCGTTGCCCCAAACCACTGCTACGTCTTGCGGAGGCATCCACATAGCGAACTTAATGAGCGCGAGGTCGATTCTAAGCGTACCAGAAAATGCAGCAGTTCTGGCTTCTTCTGACTGTTTAGACCACCACTCCAAAGTACTCTTTTGCGCGCGGAATCCGGCTTCTTTACAGGACTCCGAGTCGATTGCAACATAGAATTTTTCGGTGATCCCTTTTTCGGCACTAAATTTCACTGCGCCGATAGATAGGATCGTATCCCCTGGTCTTGTGCCCAGGGTCTCAAGATCAACCATTACATGCTTAAGCTCGCTGTCCATTTCTTCTCCTGAATACCAAGATCGTTCGGTGAGGGGATCTCACCGAACCGTAGACCCCAATCTTGTTGGGGATTAAACCCGCTCTAAGCGGTATCAGGCCCCGCTTCGCGGGCTCTTGTAGTTTTTTGCGCTGTTGGCGCTAAAAGACTTAAGCCGGACATTCCCC
>Ga0209972_10002624_pt1 | contig 14594 bp, 10 predicted proteins | sample NOAtaG_7_FD_187302 | JGI IMG/M metagenome (GOLD analysis project Ga0209972, IMG submission 187302) | Freshwater lake microbial communities from Lake Erie, under a cyanobacterial bloom - NOAA_Erie_Diel1S_2200h metaG (SPAdes) (version 2) | ecosystem: Environmental > Aquatic > Freshwater > Lake ... | reverse complement strand
CGCTCATCGGAGCAGCCTCCACGCCTCGTCGTCGCTCAGCGTGACGAAGGGGACGCCCTCGCCGCCGCGCAGGCGCACCGCGGCGGCCCGCCCCTCGAGGCGGCCGACGACGGCGTCGAGGCGCCAAGCGGCGCCGTCTTCGTCGAGGTCGACGATGGGCGTCACCTCGTAGATGCCCGCCTGCCGGAACACGTCGCGGGGACAGAACTGCGCCGCATCGAGCGTGAAGCGGATCGGACGGCGCGCGGAGAAGCGCGAGAAGAGGTCGGGAATCGCCGTGCCCCCGGCGCGCGGCAGCGCGCAGAGCCACTCGCCACCCGCCGGATCGCGGACGCGGAACGAGAACTGGTCGGGCCGGATCCACACCCGGCGCACGGACGCATCGGGCCCGTACACCGCGACCCGCAGCGGGAAGCCCGGGCGGGCGGCATCGACCGGCGCGAGGGTCACGGCGGCGGGCTCGTCGGGGCGCGGCGCGAGCGCGAAGGTCGAGGCAGCGCTCAGCTCGCGCACGGTCTCGCCTCCGGGGCCGCGCGCGACGATGCCGCGGCGTCCGGCCGCGTAGCGCACCGTGACGGCCCCGCCGGCCTCGAGGGCGGCGAGCGGCCGGCCCCAGCAGAGGGTCCGCAGGTCGAGGCGGATGCCCCAGGCCTCTCCGTCGTGCATCGGCCGGCTCGGCAGCACCTCGCGAGGACCGATCCGACCCGGCAGGCGGCAGGTGTGCCGCCGCGGCCGCCTTCGCCCCTCGGCGACCTCGCTCACCTCGATCGAGAAGAGCCGCGCATCGGTGACGAGCTCGAACTCTCCGCTGGCGACGAAGCCGAGCGCGACGTCGTAGCGTCCGGAGGCCGACGCGAGCGCGAGCGTCGCGGGCGGGGTCCACGCGGGCGGGCGCGCGGCGCGGGCGCGGCGTGCGGAGGCGTCCTGCGCGAAGGTGGGACAGGCCAGGAGGAGCGAGGCGAGGAGGACGATGCGGGCGATCACGAGAGCAGATCCTCCAGCGCCGCGCGGACCGGCTCGCGGAGCTCGTCGGGGAAGATGAGGCGGGGGCGCACGATGGACTGGTTGCGGAGCTTCTCGAGGGCGAAGCTCACCTCGCCGAGGCGAACGATGGGCCGATGCCGGAGCGTCACCCAGAGCCCCTCGCTCACCTCGCCCTCCGGCTCGTCATACGGGAGGTCATACGCGACGTCGAGGTGCACGTGGAGATCCGGATCGAGGCCGTGCGCCTGGGCGATCTCGCGGGTCCGCGCCTCGCACTCCTTCCACAGCGGCTCGCTCGAGCCCTCGGGGAGCGGGACGGTCTTGGGCAGCCGCCGGGCGCGCAGGCGCGCGCAGAGGTCGGCGAGGGTGGGCTCGGCGTGGCGCTCCCACTCCGCGAGGCAGAACGCGAGCGTCGCGTCGTCGAGCTCGAGGTAGCGGCCGAGCTCGGGCTCGACGCCGGCGACCGCCTGGGCGATGGCCTCAGGGAGCAGCGCCGGACGCGCGCCGTCGAGCGCCAGCGTGGCGATCCGGCGGAAGATGGCGCGCACCACGCACTCGGCCGCCCGCGTCGCTTTGTGGTGGTAGACCTGCTGGTACATGAAGTGGCGGGCGAGGAAGAAGCCCTCGATGGGCGGCAGCCCCTTGCGCCCCTCGATGGCGAGCACCCAGCGCTCGCTCGGGCTCGCCCCGAAGGGCAGCTCGGCGAAGGTGAGCGCACGAAGAAGCCAGTCGAGGTCGTAGATGCCGTAGGCCACGCCGGTCATGTGGCTGTCGCGGAGCAGGTAGTCGCAGCGATCGACGTCGAGCGTCCCGCTCACCGCCCGAGACAGCCAGCCGACCTCGGACTCGCCGGTGACGAGCGAGGCGACGCGGGCGGCCATGCCGGGGTCGAAGGCCTCGAGCGCGCGGTGCACCTCGGTCGCGGGGTCGAGCAGGATGGCGACGGTCCACGCCTCGTGCGCGCGGGCGTTCGGCAGGACCTCCTCGAAGAGGTGCGAGTAGGGCCCGTGGCCGAGGTCGTGCAGGAGCGCCGCAGCGAGCGCGTCGCGTCGGCGCTGGCCGTCGAGGCGGAGCTCGGCCGGCAGCTCGTCCTCGAGGCGCCGCACCCGCTCGAGGAGGCGGGTCATCACGTGCGCCGCGCCCAGCGCGTGGGCGAAGCGGGAGTGCTCGGCACCAGGGAAGACGAGGGAGGTGAGTCCGAGCTGCCGGACGCGCCGGAGGCGCTGCACCTCGGCGGTGCCGAGCAGCGCGAGCACGAGCGCCTCGTCCTCCCCCTCGAACTCGACGAGGCCATGCACCGGGTCGCGCAGGATCACGGCGGCGATGTAGCACGGCGGCGCGCTCGGCCGCGGTCAGGCCGGTCGCTCGGCGACCACGTCGATCGGCATCAGCTCGGCCGCGGTGGGATCGGCGAGCTTGGAGAGCGAGGGGTCGAGAAAGAGGAGCCGGGCCTGTCCGGCGCGCGGCGGCGCGATCCCGCGCTCGACCAGCGGCACGCCGTCGCCGAAGTGCAGCGTGTGGAGTGGGCCGGGGTCGGGCGCGACCGCGGCGCTCCAGGGAGCGAGCTCCCGCTCGATCGTGCTTCGGCCGGTGTGTCCGACGGCTTGGTCGAAGTGGGTGGGCAAGCGCTCGACCGGGAAGCGACGGGGCCGCTCGGGGTCCCACTCCCAGGGCCGGTCCTGCGCGCCCGGGCGCGAGGGGTTGGCGGGCCGGTGCGCGAGCAGACCACCGGCCTCCCGGCCGGGGACCGGTGAGACGTGGAGCGGACCGAGCGCGAGCGGCAGGGCCTCGGCGCGGTCCCATCCCTCGGCCACGCGCGCGACGCAGTTCGTCAGGTGCGCTGCGAGGGCCCTGCACACGCGCTCGGCGCCAGCATCCATCGCGAGCCCGAGCATGGACAGTTCGCGGACGGTCACCCCGGCGTGCGAGAGCAGCAGCGCGCGCCCTTCGTGCTCGGCCTGCACCGCGAGCTCGTAGCGCCCGTCGAGCAGGAGGCGCTGCACCTGCGCGCGCTGGGCCTCGTTCCACGGTGCGTAGTCGCGCCGCACGAGGCCCGCGCTCGCGATCTCGTGCCGGAGGGCGAAGGCGGCTTCCTGCGCCGGTGCGAGCCCGCGCACCTCGGCCCGCATCGCGTCGAAGCGTGCGTCGGAGCAGGCGCCGAACTCGATCACCCGCGCCGCGTCGTGGTTGCCGAGCAAGAGGCGCACCTGCGCGCGCGGGTGCGCCGCGAGCCAGCCGAGGATGCGCTGACCCTCGCGCCCGACGACCTCGAGTGGGTCGGCGCTGCCGTAGTCGAAGTGATCGCCCATCGAGACGAGGCCGACGTCGGGCCGGAGCCAGCCCCCGTCGCCGAGCAGGCCATGGTGTTCGAGCAGGGCCGCGAAGCGATCGAACGAGGTCTGCGGATCGCCGACCGCGAACCACCGCTCGACGTCGCACGAGGGCGGACCGCCCTGCCCGTTCAAGACGGAATCGGCCCGCGCGAGCGCCTGCTGCCGCCGCATCACGGCGCGACGCTACCACGCCGGGAATGCACCCGGACGGGCCAGCCCTCCGGGCCGCGTGAGGTTTCCGTGCCGCCGCGCCGGCCGCGGCCACGGACCTGCGGAGGTCCGCTACCATGGGCGCATGCGTGCATGTCTGGCCCTCCTCTGCGGTGTGCTGTTCCTTCTGATCGTTCCTGTGCACGGCGCGGCGCAGGACCTGATCATGACCGGCGGAACGATGACCCTCGGCGGGGTGCACCGCTTCGGCACGGTACGTCTGACGGCTGGCGCGCGCCTCCTCGTGCCGCCCTTCGACGGGGTCGATCGGGTGAACACCGGCAACCTCGTGCTGATCGCCGACTCGATCACGGTGGATGCGACGAGCAGCATCTCGGCCCGCGGCGCGGGCTACTCGACCGTGCAGTGCGGCGACGGACGCGGGCCGGCGGGGCGCGACGCGGGCGGCGCGGGAGGATGCTCGGTACGAGACTCCGGCGGCGGCGGCGCGCACTTCGGCCGGGGCGGCCGCGGGACCCGGGACGCACCTACGTCGTTTCCCGCCGGCTACGAGGAGGACTGCGGCAATTCGCTCGACGGCAGCGGCACCTTCTGCACCACCAGCGCCGACTGCCGCAACGGCGACGGGCTGCCGAGCGTGGCGGGTTCGGGATTTTTCCACAGCATCTACGAGATCGAGTTCGGCGCGTCGGGCGGCGACAAGGGCTGCCGCGACGGAGACGGATTCAGCAGCCAGCCGCGGGTCGGCGGGCCGGGCGGCGGGCGCATCGTCCTCGTCTCGCTCACCGGTGCCGGCACCGGCGCCATCGACATCCAGGGCACCGTCACGGCGAATGGCCGGCGCGGCTGCGGCACCGGCAACGACTCGGGCGGGGGCGGCGCGGGCGGCACCGTCTTCGTCGTGGGCGATCAGGTGCAGGTGGGCGCGGCCGCGGTGATCAGCGCGGCCGGGGGGCTCGGGGGCGACACCTTCGCGGCGGCGGCGGGCTCGCCCGACGCGGCCGACTGCCCGGCGGGCGCGCAAACCGGAGGCCTCTGCGACGACTGCGGCGGCGGAGGCGGCGGAGGCATCATCGTCGTGCAGTCGCGGGCGAGCGACTTCGCCTACGGCGCGCGCTTCGACGTCTCCGGCGCGTTCGGCGGCGTCTGTCCCATCTGCCGCGGCGAGGCTGGCGGCGGCGCGGGCGAGCTCCAGCTCGACGGGGCGTACGTCGGCGAGGTCTGCGACGGCTACGACAACGACTTCGACGGCGCGGTGGACGAGGGCCTCGGGGATCAGAGCTGCGGCCTCGGCGCTTGCGCGAGCAGCCTGCCTGCCTGCAGCAGCGGCGTGCCCGTCACCTGCAATCCGGGCACGGCCGGCGCGGATTGCTTCGCTCCGATCGACGCGGCGCGGCCGCGGGTCGCCGTCATCCTCGACACCAGCGCCTCGATGCTCCTCGACCTGAACGGCTACCCGACCTTCGGAGACGGGAGCGTGGAGCACCCTGGCCTCGACACCGACGGCGACGGCGCGGCCAACGACTCGCGCCTCCTGCTCGCGCGCACCGCGCTCGGCGACGTCATCTCCGCCTACCCGGAGATCGACTTCGCGCTCGCCCGCTACCACCAGGAGGTCGGCCTCGACCGCTTCTGCCAGGCGGCGGCGTGGTTCGAGTGCGCGGGCATCGTCGGCACCTACGACGACCCTCGGGACAACACCGGCAGCTTGGTCTGCAACGCCGCGATCTCCGCGACCGCGACGACGCCGGTGCGCGCCATCTCGACCGGCGACGAGTGCATCAACTACGCAGGCGACTGCGGTCCGCCGCGGCGGGGTGCCGACGTGCTGAGCGGCTTCGGGACCCCGGCCCGGGATCTCGTGCGCTGGCTCGACGGACGCGAGACCGACTTCCGACCGTCCACGACCCCGGGCGATCACTGCGGTCACGCCGACGGTGGGGACTGCGAGGTGCGCGGCGCCGGCCCCACCCCGCTCGCGGGCTCGCTGCAAGCGATCACCGACTACCTCGCGCCCATCCGCGCGACCGACGCCCAGGCCGCGTGCCGCACCTACTCGGTCATCCTCGTGACCGACGGCGCGGAGAGCTGCGATGGCAACCCGGTCGCCGCGGCCAGCGCGCTGCGCACGCTCTACGGCGTCGAGACGTACGTCGTCGCGGTGAGCGTGCTGCCGAGCGAGGAGGCCTCGCTGAACGCCCTCTCCGCGGCGGGCTCCGGCGGCAGCCGCCCGACCGCGACCTTCGTGCGGCGGCCCGAGGATCTCGTGCCGGCGCTGACCGAGATCATCGAGGGCTCCATCCGCACCGAGCGCTGCAACGGCACCGACGACGACTGCGACGCGCGCATCGACGAGGGATTCGAGAATCTCGGCGAACCCTGCGACGACGGCGGGGTCGGCGTCTGCCGGGGTACCGGGACCTTCGTGTGCGCGGCCAGCGAGCTGGCGACCGAGTGCACGATCACCGCCCCCGGCCTCGCGCCGGTCACGGAGACCTGCAACGGGGCGGACGACGACTGCGACGAGGCCATCGACGAGGGCCTCAGCTGCACCGAGGCGTGCGTGCCGAGCGGGCCCGAGGTCTGCAACGGCCTCGACGACGACTGCAACGACCTCGTCGACGAGGTCGACCCGGCGCTCGGCACCCCCTGCGGCGAGTCGACGGGCACGTGCGAGCCGGGCGCGATCCGCTGCGTGCTCGGGACCCTCACGTGCGTCGGCGGCACCGGGCCGCGCGACGAGGTGTGCAACGGGCTCGACGACGACTGCGACGGCGTGGGCGACGACCTCGCGCCCTGCCCCGCCGCCTCGGCGTGCATCGAGGGCGCGTGCCGCCGGGCCTGCGATCCGGGGCAGGAGTTCCCCTGCCCGCCGGACTTCGTCTGCGAGCTGCCGCCGGATCGGACGGAGGCCTATTGCCTCCCGACGCTCTGCGCCCGCTGCCTGCCGAGCGAGGTGTGCATCGACGAGACCTGCGTCGATCCCTGCGCCGACGTGACCTGCGAGGACGGGCTCTCCTGCGTGCGCGGGGAGTGCGTCGACTGCAACGACACTGGCTGCCCGACCGGCGAGATCTGCCGGGCGGATGTCTGCGTCACCGATCGGTGCGTGACGCGCGAGTGCGGCGAAGAGATGTGCGTCGACGGCACCTGCGCGTCGGTCTGCGGCGAGGGGGACTGCCCACCGGGCCAGCGCTGCGCCGCGGACGCGAGCTGCGAGCCCGATCCCTGCGATGGAATCGCCTGCGGCGCGGGGCGCTACTGCGACGGGGGCGAGTGCCGCGCCGATCCCTGCGCCGCGATGACCTGCCCGCGTGGCGACGTATGCGTGCCGAACCTCGGCTGCATCGACGACCCTTGCGCCGGGGTGGTGTGCCCGGACGGCCGCCGCTGCGTCGCGAGCCCTCGAGGCACGCCGTCCTGCACCGGCGGCGGCAGCTTCGACGCGGGCGTCGACGGGGGCGGACGGTACGCCCTCGCGACCGGCGGCGCGCTGTGTCGGGCCGCCCCGGGACGGGCCGAGGGACCGCTCGCGGCGCTCATGGTGGGCTTGATCGCGCTGCTGCTGCACGCGCGCCGCGGAGGTGGGCGATGAACCGCGCGCTGCTCGCCCTCCTGCTCGGCGGCTGCGCCGTCGAGCCCTACTGCTACACGGGCTGCGGCGACGCGGCGCTCGACGCGGGCCCCGGCGTCGGCGACGCGCCAGCCGACGTGCTCGACGCGCCGTCGGTGCCCCGTGACGTTCCGTGCGTCCCGACCGGCGAGGAAGTCTGCAACGAACTCGACGACGACTGCGACCGTGCCGTCGACGAGGGCTTCGACCTCATGACGAGCCCGCTCGACTGCGGCGCCTGCGGCAACGCCTGCCGCTTCCCCAACGCGGAGGTCGCCTGCGTGCTCGGCGAGTGCGAGGTCACCGCGTGCCTGCCCGGCTATGCCGACCTCGACGGCGCGCTCGGCTGCGAGACGATGTGCCCGGTCTTTCCGACGCAGCCCGAGGACTGCAATGGCATCGACGACGACTGCGATGGCGTCGCCGATGAGCCCGAGGAGCTGCCGCCCCCGCCGGCCGACCTCTGTCGAACCACGCCGGGTACGCCATGCGCTGGGGTCGTGCCCGTCTGCGCGAGCCGCTCGGGCCGCTCGACCTGGTTCTGCGGCTATTCCGCGTCGGTCGAGTTCGACCCCATCGTGCCCAACGGCATCGCCCTCGAGGAGATGCTCTGCGATGGGCAGGACGGCGACTGCGATGGCGTCGTCGACGATCCCTTCGCCGATCTCGGCGAGGCCTGCGACGACGGCGGCCGAGGTGCGTGCCGTGACGTCGGAGTGATCGCCTGCGACCCGGCCGATTCGGCGCTGACGGCATGCGACCTGTCCGCGTCGCCCGATCCGGTCCCTGGGGCCCCCTCGGCGGAGCTCTGCAACGGGATCGACGACGACTGCGACGGCGTGATCGACAACTCCGATCCGTCCGATCCGGCCCGCATCCGCGACGACATGGTGCGGGTCGTGCGGGGCGGGCTCGACTTCTGGATCGCCACCTACGAGGCCTCGCGGCCCGACGGGACCGCCGCGAGCGCCGGCACGAGCGACGCACGTGCCTGCTCGACGCCGGGCCGGCTGCCGTGGGTCGCGGTCGGCTTCGACGATGCCGCCGCCGCGTGCGCAGCCGCCGGTCACCGTCTCTGCACCGCGGCCGAGTGGCAGGCCGCGTGCGAGGGCGCTCTCGGCACGAGCTACCCCTATGGCGAGGCCTACGACGGCGCGGCGTGCAACGGCGCCGACCGCGACGTGCTCGCGGGTCGCGTCACGACGTGCGGCAGCCTCGCGAGCTGCGTCAGCGAGGCCGGCGCGTTCGACCTCTCCGGCAACGTGAAGGAGTGGACGAACGACCTCCGCGGCACGGCCTCGGGCGGCCGCGGCATCTACGCCGTCCGCGGCGGCAGCGTGGAGTCGCCGCGCCTCGGCCTGACCTGTGACACGACGCTGTCGCAGGCGACCGAGGACACGCTCCTGCCCACGCTCGGCTTCCGCTGCTGCGACGACGACGGCCCCTGAGCACCAGCTCAGCGCGACGCTTCTTGGACGGGCGCGAACGGCCCGTGGTATCCGGCCTTCGTGGCAATCGTCGTCCAGAAGTACGGCGGCAGCTCGGTCGCCGACGTCGAAAAGCTCGGGCGGGTCGCGGACAAGGTGGTGGCGACGAAGCGGGCCGGTCACGACGTCGTCGTGGTCGTCTCCGCGATGGGCAAGACCACCGATCAACTGCTCGCCCTCGCCAAGCAGGTCGACGAGACGCCGCCGCGGCGCGAGCTCGACATGCTGCTCACGACCGGCGAGCGGGTCTCGATGGCACTGCTCTCGATGGCCATCCAGAAGCGCGGCGAGGCGGCGATCAGCTTCACCGGCAGCCAGAGCGGCATCATCACGAACGACCGGCACTTCGACGCGCGCATCATCGAGGTCCGGCCGCACCGCATCGAGGACGAGCTGAGCCGCGGGCGCATCGTCATCATCGCGGGCTACCAGGGGATGAGCTACCGGCGGGAGATCACCACGCTGGGCCGGGGTGGCAGCGACACCACCGCCATCGCGCTCGCCGCTGCGCTCGGCGCAGAGCGGGCGGAGATCTACAGCGACGTCGACGGGGTCTACACCGCCGATCCGCGGGTCGTGCCCGAGGCCGCGCACCTGCCCGAGCTCGGCTACGACGCGATGCTCGAGATGGCCGAGGTCGGCGCGAAGGTGCTGAACCAGACGGCGGTGGAGACGGCGAAGAAGGCGGGGATCCTCATCCATGCGCGCTCGACCTTCGCGCCCGGCCGCGAGACGGTGGTGCGAGGCGGCGCCGGCCCGGTGCGCGCAGTGGTCGGACAACGAGGCGTGGTCCGGGCGCGGCTCGCCAGCGAGACCGATCTGCGGCACGCCCTCGCCGCCCTCGCGCGCGCCTCGGTCCCGGCGCGGGACGTGAGCCTCGATGCAGGCGGCGCATCGCTGGTGATCCCGACCCAGCTCACCCCGGACTGGGTGAAGGTGGAGCAGGAGATCGACGCCGGCGTCTCGCGTCCTGCGGTGTGGGAGCGCGGCCTCGGCGCCGCCTCGCTGCTCGCCGAGGGGCGGGACGGCGAGACCGGCCCCGGCCTCTACCCGGCCGCCTCGGCCGCGCTCGCCGAGCGCGGGTTCAGCCCGCTGGGCGTCTCCGCCGCCGGCGCCCGACTCTCGTTCCTCCTCGTCGAGTCACAGCTCGACGACGCCGTCCGCGCCCTGCACCAGCGCTTCGTCGGGCCCGCCGAGGGCTGAGCCCCTGCGTGCCCCAAGGCGACGCCATCAGCGGGCGATGCCGAGGGACGCGTAGGGATCCTCGATCTCAGCCTCGCCCGTCAGGTGCGTGGTGAGGAAGTGCAGCCAAGCCTCGGCGCCCACGTCGCTGTCGCCGACGTTGCCGTGATCGGCCATCTCGAGGCCGCCCATCCCATCGCCGACGACGTCGAACTGCAGCAGGCCTCCGGTCGCGGTCTCCTCGCCCCGGGAGAAGTTGCTCCGCACCGGGCCGCGGACGAGCTCGAAGCCGGGCTGCGGGCGCAGCACGACCTCGACCATCGGCACCCCGAGTGCGCGGCCGAGGGCGTAGTTGGCCACGTTCGGGACGATCTCGTCGTCGAGGACCATGCCCACGAGCACGTCGGGCAGCCCGCTGACGCCGGGCAGCCGATCGCCCAGTAGCGTAGGCGCCCACGAGGCCGGATCGCCGCGATCCAGGATCGTCTGCAGGATCGGGAAGAAGCGGCGCACGTCGCCCTCGGTCGTGCCACGGGGGCGCACCGCGGTGATGAGCGGCGCGAAGGTCGCGCTGTCCGAGATGATCGTCGAGACGCGCCCTCCCGGCACGACGAGCACCCCGGCGCCGATCGTTCCGTCGAGGGCCATCTGCTGCGGTCCCATGATTCCGCCGAGCGACACGCCGAGGTACGCGAGCTGCGCGAGATCGAGGTCGTCCGCGCCGTCGCCGTCGAGGTCCGGGTGCGAGGCCAGGAGGCGGGTGAGCTGCAGCCGATCGAACGCGCTCTGGGCGAAGTTGTCGCGCAGGCGCGCCGCCTCGAGGGCGCGGCTCGAGAGCATGCCGGTGTTGATCCCGAAGAACGCGAAGAGGGTCTGGAGCGATTCGCGCCGGGTGCCGCCGACGCTCGGGTGATCGCCGTGCTCGAGCGCGTCGATGGCGACGGTCGCGATGCCGAGCGGCGCCGCAAACGCGGCGAGGCGGCCGGCCTGGAAGCGGTCGCCTGTGAGGCCGTGGCCGTAGACCAGCGTGGGCACCGGACCGGTGCGATCGCGGGGCAGCCAGGCGGTGACGGGGATGGTGTACATCGCCTGCGGATCGGCCGGCGCGCCGCGGGCGCGGCGGATCACGCCGCCGTCGGGATCGCGGTAGTCCATCGCGACGAACTCGCCCTCGCAGAGCGTCCACGCGGCCTCGTCGGTGCAGGTCGGCGGCGCGACGAAGTCGAAGCTGCGGCCCGCGACGTCCTCGGCGATGGCGAGACCGTCTTCGTAGATCGACTGCGTGGCGTAGACGGTGAGCGCGACGAGCTCGCTTGCGCCGTCGATGGCGCCGAGCGCGGTGAGCGCGTCGATGGCCTCGGCCCAGTCGGCCTCGGGCGCGGCGAGGCCCTCGGCGGTGGGCGCGGAGGGCTCGAGGCAGCCGCCCGCTGCGTCGGTGAGCGCGCGGGTCACGTAGGCGGCGACCCGGGAGCGCGGCGGCAGCGGCCGCAGCGGCGAGAGCAGGAGCGTGCCGCCCTCGTCGGTGAGGCTCGGCAGCGCGGGCATCAAGAAGGGCTCGCCCGGTCCGAGCACGACGAAGCCGAGCCCTTGCGCCTCGGGAGCCGCCTCGTCGGGCACGGGCAGCGCCCCGCCGTCGAAGGCGCGGCCGAACTGAAAGAACGCCTCGGCGTTGATCCCGAAACCATCGACCTCGCCGAGATCCTCGGTGAGCGTCGCGCGGTAGCCGCTCAGGCGGGAGGCGAGCTCGGCGTAGCGCTCGAGGTCGAGCACGATCCGCTGCCCGGTCTCGGTGCTCGGATCATCGACGAGGAGCGCCGGGTCGGGCCAGGTGCTGAGGTCGTCGTCGTCGGGATCCTCGATCTGCACGGTGCAGCTCGGGGCATCGGGCGTCCCGGCGTCGGCGCCGCCGTCGAGGGCGGCGGGCGGAGCATCGCAGCCAGACAGCAGGACGATCGCGGAGAGCCAAGTCGAAGCGCGCATCGGCGGATCGGGCCAGAGCCCGCGGCCGATGGCAAGGGGGCTCAGAGCAGCCCGGCGAGCGAGAGGACCGGCTTCCGGCTCCCGCCGAACCCGTCGGCCACGATGGCGCCGATGGCGATGGTCGTGAGCGTCATCGGCCGCACCTTCACGAGGCGCTCGCCCACCACGAAGAGCAGGATGGCGCCGGCGAAGAACGCGAGGTCGAAGCTGACCGGAAGGAGCAGGCCGACGCCGATCGACGAAGGCAGCCAGCGGGCACGGCGCTCGTTCTCCTCGAGGGCGACGTCGACCGCGCCCACGGCCGCCCCGGTCCCGAGGGCCTCGCCCGCGACGAGCTCCGCGGATCACTCCGCCACGTCGTGCACGCCGGCGACCGCGACCGGCGGCCCCTCCGAGCTGCGAAGCGGCCCAGGAGCGCGGCGCTCCCGCCGAGGCCCGGCCGGCGCGTGCCGGGCTGCGGGCGCCGCCAACCCCGGCGTGCTGGGCAGTTCGGGCAGCTTTGACAGGATGGATGGTCCGACCCAGCATCGCGCCGTGCTCCGGGCATGGACCACCGCTGCGTCGTGCTTCGCGCTGGGCAGGGCGCTCCCCGGCGCGGCGGACGTCGCTCCGTGGCGCGGCGCGCCGGTCGCTGCGCACGCAGTGACGAACGCCCGCGCGGATTGGACCGAGCGAGCTGGAGGTCACGTTCTGATGTCGCGCCTCGTCATCATCTCGATCGCGCTCGGGCTCCTGGGCTGCTGGGGACCCACCGCCGAGGGCCGGCTCACCTGCGGGCCCGCCGGCGAGTGCCCGAGTGGCTGGTACTGCCACACCGGCAACCGCTGCTGGAGCACGCCCGCGGACGCCGCCGAACCCTCCGACGCGAACCTCCCCGAAGACGCGTCCGACCCCGCGGGCGGTCCCACCCTCCTGTACGTCCTGAGCCGCGTCGAAGCACCAGCGCCCATGGACATGACGCTCCCAGGCTTCGACCTCGACCGCGCGCCGGGAGGCGTGGAAGGTCGATGCGACTCGGCGCCCGCAGACTTCACGTCGTCCGTCATCGGCGCCCCCAACGTGGACAACCAGTTCGGGGCGCGTCTCGTCGGCCTGTTGGGCGGCATGCTCGATGGCGGGTTCGGGGGCGCCTTTCGCGCGGCGAACGCGGTCGGTTTGCACTACGTCCTGCTGCGCCTCACCGACGTCGACAGCTACGTCGCCGACGAACGGGTGGGCGTGGAGTTCGTCGTCGCCGCACTCGCTGGAGCTCGCCCCCCCATGCTCGACGCGTCGGGCGGGCTCGCACGCGGGCAGGAGTTCGACAACGCGCGCGTGCTGGGAAGCAGCGAGGCCGCCATCGTCGGCGGGCGCGTCTTCGGCTCGCTCCCCAGGTTGCCGCTCCGGTTCCAGCGCAACCTCGACACGTCGTTCGAGCTCGTGCTGCACGATGGTCGCTGGGCTGCGGACATCACCGCGGACGACCTGACTCGTGGCGAGCTCGGCGGACGCCTCGTTCCAAGCGAACTCGTCGACGCTCTCGAGGTGTTCGGGCTCGGCTTCGATGAAGCCACGGTGCGCGGCGTCGCATCGCCAGACCTCCTGCCGAATGCAGACGGCTCGACGTGCGAGGGAATCTCTGCGGGCCTCGCGTTCTCGGCGGTGTCGGGGACCTTGCGCTGACCACGGGCGGAGGGCCGCGATGCGACCGCGGGCTCACGGCTCCGGGAGCGCGCCGCCGAGGGCATGCCACACCGCGGCGAAGTCGTCGGGCCACGGTGCGGTGAAGCGCGTCGGCTCGCCGCCGAGCGCGGGGATCTCGACCTCGCGGCAATGGAGCATCGGGCGGCCGGCGGCGACGACGCGGCCGTCGGCCAGCACGAGCCGGCCTGCGCCGCCGTAGTCGCGATCGCCCGCGATCGGCGCGCCAGCCCGCGCGCAGTGGACCCGCAGCTGGTGGGTGCGCCCGGTGATCGGCCGCACCTCGAGGAGCGCTGCCGGCCCCGCGGTGGCGAGGGTCGCGTACTCGCTCCGCGCCTGCTGCGAGCGGGCGCCCGTCTGGCCGGGCGCGATCGCGACCCGCAGCCGGTGCTGGCGGGGATCGACCGCGATGGGCCACGACCACGCGCCCTCTGCAGGCGCCGGAGGCGGCGCGACGATCGCGCGGTAGCTCCTCCGATAGCGGTGCGCGCTGCGCGCCGCGAGCAGGTGCGCGATCGCCGCGTCGGTTCGGGCGAAGATCACCACGCCGGTCACGTCGCGATCGAGGCGGGAACTCGGGTGGTGGTGCGGTGCCCGCACATCGATCCGCGAGACCCGCTCCACGAGGCAGCCGCGCCCGTCCGGCGAGGTCGTCGGCAGCCCCGGCGGCTTCACGACGACGAAGAAGTGCGCGCCGGCGTGAAGCACCTGTGGGCGGGGCGGGGCGGTCATGCGCGCGCCACGATTCGGACGGTCCCCTCGTCGCCATCGACCGCCAGGAGATCGCCGTCTCGGATCGCGGTGGTCGCGTGCTTCAGGTTGACGACCGCCGGGATGCCCATCTCGCGCGCGACGATGCTTGCGTGCGAGAGCGGACCGCCGAGGTCCGCGAGCACCGCGCGGCACGCGAGGAAGAGCGGAGAGAGGCCGACGTCCGCCTGCGCCGCGACGAGGATCTCGCCGGGCTCCATCCGCGCGGCGTCGGTCGGCTGCAGGAGCACGCGCGCGCGGCCTTCCACGCTCCCCGACGACGCGGCGAGCCCGCGCAGGAGCACGACGTCCTTGCGGAGCTCGGGCGGCGGCGGCTGGCCCACGAAGGTGTCGGGCGGCGAGGGCAGCGCGGCGTCCCGACGGAACTGTACGCGCCGGGTCTGCACCAGCGGC